>Ga0181569_10003478_pt1 | contig 12256 bp, 10 predicted proteins | sample 101ome_19_FD_132452 | JGI IMG/M metagenome (GOLD analysis project Ga0181569, IMG submission 132452) | Coastal salt marsh microbial communities from the Groves Creek Marsh, Skidaway Island, Georgia - 101405AT metaG (megahit assembly) | ecosystem: Environmental > Aquatic > Marine > Intertidal... | reverse complement strand
TGTTGTAGCGCACACTACAATCACAATTCCTTATGCCATCATCACCATTGGCGCCAGCTTGCAGACCCTTGATCGCAATCTGGAAGAAGCTGCACAAATTCTTGGTGCCAGCTATTTCAAAACGATTTTCTTCATCACCATCCCTTTGATCAAATCCGGCCTGATCGGTGCCTTTATCTTCAGTTTCATCATCTCTTTTGATGAATTCATCGTTACCTATTTTCTGGCGACTTTTAACCAGACCCTTCCCATTCAGATATATTCGACGCTGATGTTTCAACTGGAACCGTCGATTGCCTCCATCTCAACGCTGATGCTAGCCCTGACGGCATTGTTAACCTTATTACTGATGTCGAGAGGCCAGCTTGTCTCCTTTGGAAAAATCATAAAATGAGCAAACTTACGTTCGAGAATGTCTCGCGGTATTATGGTGAGACCTGTGCTGTTGCCGACCTCAATCTGACGGTAAATGATGGTGAATTTCTCACATTGCTTGGCCCGTCAGGTTGTGGAAAGACGACCAGCCTGCGCATGGTCAGCGGTTTTGTTGAACCGACTTCCGGGCGCATTTTCATCGGTGATACCGATATTACGGGTGTTCTTCCGGAAAAACGTTCCATTGGTTTGGTGTTCCAGAATTACGCATTGTTCCCTCATATGACTGTTGGCGAGAATGTCACCTTCGGCCTGAAAATGGCAAAAGTCGGCAAAGCTGAGCAGCAAACAAGACTGAAGGAAGCGCTGAAGCTGGTGCAGCTTGAGGGGCTTGTTGAAAGGATGCCGCGTGAACTGTCAGGCGGCCAGCAGCAACGTGTGGCGCTCGCACGATCACTGATCCTGCGGCCAAATGTTCTGCTTCTTGATGAGCCGTTTGGCGCGCTCGACAAGCAGCTTCGTGACTATATGCGGGCCGAGCTTAGGGCGCTGCAAATCGAGCTTGGCATCACTACAATATTTGTGACCCACGATCAGGATGAAGCCATGAGCATGTCAGACCGTATCTGCATCATGAATCATGGTCACGTTAACCAGATTGGTACGCCCGAGGAAGTCTACCGGACGCCAGCAAACAAATTCATTGCTGAGTTCATGGGCCAGTCCAACATTCTGCCAGCCAGCGTTGTTAAGTCAGGCGGCAAGACGGTGACAATCAAGGTTGCAGGTGCGACGCTGGAGATCGATGCACCATCGCATATGGACAGTAAACAGCCCGAAGTCCTGAGACGCCCTGAGCGCATCAGCCTACAGCCACCGAAAGGCACCGGGGCAAAGGCCAAGGTCATCGACAAACAATATTTTGGCAGCCTGATCGAATATACAGTTGAAAGTCAGGATGGCAGCACACTGAGCGTTACGGCGGCAACGAACAAAAGTAATCACGAGCCATCTGAAGGCGACATGGTGATGTTGGACATAGATGCAAGCGCTGTCTTTGTCCTGCCACAGCGTGAAGCTGAAAATCAGTCATAGGCAGGCACCGCCGGCCCCGATACAGGGACACCGGGACACACTGGGTCATCGGGTTATTCGGTTACTGGCATATGTCAGGAAGTAGCAGATGAAATCAGCTTGCCTGACCTTCAAGAAAGCCTGCCAACTCATCGGTAAAGCGGATATCCGCAACATACTGACCAAGGTTGACAAGCGTTGAGTTATGCTCCTGCGCGTTTCTTGTCGCCGTTGCATCGGCAGCGAATATAACGCGGTAATTCAGGGCTGCAGCATCGCGTGCCGAGGATTCGCAGCAGGCATTTGTAAGCGTGCCTGTGATGATCACCGTGTCGATGCCCTTGCTTTTTAACACCGCATCCATATCCGATGATCCCTGAATAAAGGCGCTTGGTCGTGTTTTGACGACCATGATGTCATTATCCGCAACGTCAAGTTCCGGCCATAACGCATGGCCGTGCGTACCCACCTGCGTTTTCTCGATGACCTCATCATGAAACGCCTGATTTGAAAACATCTCAAAAAATTCAGGCCATTCACCCCAGCAGTGCTGGGTAAACACCACATGGCCGCCGATCGCGCGCATGACGTTTGACAGCCGGTTGATATTGGGAACGATATCCTTCGCAGCCTCGATATAGAGAGGACTGTATCCCGGCTCTACCCAGGCATTCTGAATATCGATAATGATCAGTGCCGTCTTTGCAGGCTCGATCGAAATCACAGCATGCTCACGGCCACGATTCCTGATATTCCGATCTATCGCCCATTGCGGGAACTCAACTTCATACATTTGCATACTCCCTGCTCATCAAGATGCGGTGATCACGCTGTTTCATCAATGGTGAATTCGGCAAGTTCGGCCTGCAGCATGTGCCAGAAATCTCTTTCATATGACTTTTCGCAGAAAAGCTTGAACTGGTTGCGTTCTGACCAGAGCATTGTCAGCCCGATACCATGCGAACTGCCGGTTTGCATTACCCTCGGAGGTGCAGCTGTGTCGCCCGATAGATCAACCATGATCAGCTTTTGTGCAAGTCGTGTGGCCTTTTCGCCATGGATGCTGAACATCGCCGTGCCATCCGACAGGTCGGTGACGGCAAATTTTTCAGACCCGTCTGCTGCCGGCGTTGGATCCAGACCATCGAAAAACCACCTTCCCGGCGCGACCCGCATAGCGCTGCCCTCAGTTGTGACAATGGCATCACCAACCTTTTCCGGCACCCCAAGCCCGAGGCGCGACAACGCCTTGCTGCACAGATCAAGACTTTCAGGCCATGCAGTAACGACATGGAACCGGCCAGGTGGAAGCCGCATCGCCGCAACATCACTGTTGCCGATCTGCTGCAGTTCCGCCTTGCCGGGCTCTGCTGTCAGGGGTGTCACAGGCTTCCTGGGTTCTGCTGCCGACATCACCATCTCCTCACAGCCGCATGCGATGACCCTCAGGGTCAAGAAAATGATGCGACACTATCCGTACCTTGCGGTGAATTCCGGCAACCGGGTTTGCAGCATACATGCCGGTGTCTTTCTCAAGCGCCTGCTTCTTCACCAGCGCCAAGCCGATTTCCTCATCAAGTGACGGGCTGTATGTCACCGAAGACACCCAGCCTTGTGACGGGCCCGGGCTGGCCTTGTCTCCAAAAACCACATGAGCGCCGGCCTGAAGCGGCTGCTTGTCCTCACTGATCAGACCGACCAGTCGATATTGATCATCACCATAAAGCCCGTCCCGCTCCAGCAACGGCTTGCCAAAAAACCATTTCTTTTTCGACAGCATGCCGTCGAGGCGCAGGTTATAGGGCGATACCCGGCCATCTAGCTCACCGCCTGCGACATGCCCCTTTTCGATGCGAAGCGCACCAAGCGCTTCGGTGCCGTAGGGCTGAATGCCAGAATCAGCACCATGCGATAACAAATCGCACCAGATTTCCGTGCCCATGCAAGCAGGGCAGAAAACCTCATAGGCAAGCTCGCCGGAAAATGAAAGGCGCGCGACCAGTATGGTGCCGGATGCGGTCTGTATAGACATGACCCCCATGATTGGAAGTGCCGCATCGGAAAAGTCGGTGCCGCTGAATGCCTTGCCAAGAACCTGGCGTGACTTTGGCCCGGCGACCGACATGCCAGCCCATTGCCCGGTCACCGACACGAAGCTGACCCGAAGGTCGGGCCAATAAAGATTATGCAGCCTTTCGAGATGCTGCATTACAGCACCGGCCCCGCCGGTTGTGGTGGTCATGAGATAGTCGTTTTCACCAAGCCGCCAGCTTGTACCATCATCAAGAACCATTCCGTCATCGCGAAGCATCAGACCGTAGCGTGCCTTTCCGACCGGCAGTGTGGCAAAATTATTGGTATAGACACGGTCCAGAAAAACCCCTGCGTCAGGTCCCTGCACGGCGATCTTGCCAAGTGTGGACACATCGCATATCCCCACATTTTCACGGACATTCCCTGCTTCCCTGATATAGGCCTCACGCAATGTCTCACCGGGTTTCAGATAGGCTCTTGGCCGCCACCACAAACCTACCGGAACCATCATAGCGCCCTGCGCCGCGTGCCAGTCATGCATTGGTGTCAGGCGTGTTGGCTGTGCGTGGTCACCAACATGGTGACCCACAAGCGCGCCAAGCGTTATCGGTGTGAATGGCGGCCGAAATCTGGTGGGGCGTATGTTTTCTATCTGCTGACCGGTCAGCTGGGTGAGAAGCGATATGGCATTGATATTTGATGTGCGCCCCTGATCGGTTCCCATGCCAAGCGTCGTGTAACGCTTCAGATGCTCGGTAGCCGAATATCCCTCGACCACGGCGAGTTTGATGTCACCGAGGGTCACATCATTCTGAAAATCGAGCATGGCCTTTTCGGACAATGTTTCCACATCGGCTTTCATCGGCCAGTCACCAATAAAGCCGTGCATGGCAGTTGCTTCAATAGGATCAGGCGGCGTTGAACCAAGCTGCTGCGCCACTTTTATACCAGCGGCAAACCCGCCATTCACACATGACGGCAGATCAAGAGATCCGGCTACGGGACCTGCCACATGGCAATGGCAAGGAAGGCTGTCGGGATCAACAATAAACGCCCCCATCGGTTCACTATAGACTGGCGCCATGCCCATATGGCTGGCCAGATGCACAACCGGATTCCAGCCGCCAGATACAGCGAGACAATCACTGCTGATCCGTTGTTTCTGCCGCCGATCATCGATCTTGCAGACGCTGACGGCCTTGACCTTATGACGTCCATGGGCCTTTTCCACCTGCCACCCGACAAGATGGGAAGCACCAATATGTCTGGCGAGTGACTGACACGCGGTCGATACCGACGGGCGAGTGTCAATCAGGGTTGTAACATTCAGCCCTGCTTCTGCCAGCCTGCGGGCAGCATCATACGCACTGTCATTATTGGTATAGATTACAATCTGTTTACCGCATGCGACTGAAAAACGGTCCATGAAATGCCGTGCTGTATCAGCCAGCATCACACCGGGCAGCGAATTATTCTTGAAAAGCATCGGGTTTTCAAACGCGCCTGTAGCGAGGATCGAATGCTTTGCAACAATTTTGAGAAACCGCTGCAAGGGACGTTTGACGCCATCATGGCTGCTTACATCTGCCAGCCGCTGCACCGCGCCATGGACATGCCCGTCATAAACACCAAACACGGTTGTGCGGGAAAGCAGTTCTGCGCCAAGTTCCTGTAATTCCCTGATGGAATGACCGATCCATTGATCAAGTGGCTGCCCCGACAGATCATCGTCAACACCGGCCATCTGGCCACCCCAGACATTGCGGTCATCGACAAGCATGACCCGCAACCCGGAACGCGCTGCGGCAAGGCCGGCAGCTATACCGGTTACACCGCCGCCGATTATCAGAACATCACAGAAGCGATGGTCCTTTTCATAGGCCTGATCATCAGCCGAGGTTGACACCGCGCCAAGACCGGCGGCAAGCCGGATGAACGGTTCGTACAACATCCATGATCTTTTCGTGGGGCCCATGAAAGTCTTGTAGTAAAAACCGGCTGACAGTAATGGTGCCGCCAGCTGGTTGATGGAAAGCAAATCGAGCTTGAGTGACGGCCACCGATTCTGGCTGAACACTTCCATACCTTCAGCAACCGGTATCGTGGTCGCTTGCAGGTTTGGCTCGGCATGTGCGCCCCTGCCAATGGTTATCAGTGCATTTGCCTCTTCAACATGCGCACCCATAACACCTCTTGGCTGATGATATTTGAAGCTCCTGCCAAACAGATAAACACCATTTGCAAGTAACGCCGATGCCACCGTATCACCGGCAAAGCCGCGATAGGAATGCCCGTCAAAAGTGAAGTTTACAGGTGTTTCAAAATCCACAACTGACGGCTTGTCGATGCGAAATGATGTCATTCGCCTGCTCCGCTTGCGTATACACCTGCAAGTTCGACCGCAAATATTTCATGGGTGAGTGTATCGCGTTGCAGCTTCAGGAACTGGCGACATCCATGAAGATGCTGCCAATGTTCCAGATGCGTGCCGCGCGGGTTGGTGCGTGTGTAGACCGCTTCTACCCAGTCTGCCACCGGGGCTTGCATATCAGGTTTTTCCACCTCGGCATCACCGATATAGGAAAACTCACTCACCGGCCGGGGGCCGCAACATGGGCAATCAATGATCATAAACCCAACTCCTAGTGGTGCCCGGGAAACGGCCCACGGCCTTTTTCATCAAGGACGTAACCATTTTGAAAACGTGACAGGCTGAACGGAGCATTCAGTTCATGCGGTGCGTCATTTGCGATGGTCCAGGCAAAGGTGTACCCGGATGCAGGGGTCGCCTTGAACCCCTCATAGCACCACCCGCAATTTATATAGAGACCCGGAACAGGCCCGACATCAATAATGGGCTGTCCATCCATGGACATATCCATAATGCCGCCCCAGCTGCGAAGCACGCGGACTTTGGCGAAGGCTGGAAACATTGCCAGAAGCGCGGTTGCCACATCCTCTGCAACTGGCAGGTTCCCGCGCTGCGCATAGGAATTATAGCCATCAAGGTCACCGCCGAACACCAGCCCGCCCTTGTCGGACTGCGAGATATAAAGGTGACCGGCACCAAAGGTTATGGCGACATCAAGAACAGGTTTAAGCCCTTCGCTGACAAAGGCCTGAAGAACATGGCTTTCAATTGGCAGATTGTTCAGGCCGGCTTGTTGCAGAACATGGCTTGAGCTACCGGCCACAACGACCGCGATTTTCTTTGCTCTGATCTCACCTCTGGATGTGGACACCCCAACAATCCGGCGATCCTTTTTCAGGAATCCTGTTACCTCGCATTGCTCGATGATATCAACGCCCCGACGGTCAGCGCTTCGCGCGAAACCCCAGGCAACGGCATCATGCCGTGCGGTACCGCCTCTGGCCTGATAAAGACCGCCGAGAACCGGGAAACGCGCCGCATCACTGACATCAAGGGCGGGAACTTTTTCAGCAATTTGTGCAGCGCTCAGAATCTCGGCTTTGACACCATTCAACAGCATCGAGTTGGCGCGGCGCCTGAATACATCCAGCTGACCCGGCGAATGGGCAAGATTTATAATGCCGCGCGAGGAAAACATGACATTGTAGTTCAGGTCATGCGACAGGCCTTCCCACAGCTTGAGCGAATGCTCGTAGAATGGCAGTGTCCTGTCCAGCATGTAGTTGGAGCGAACCAGCGTTGTATTCCGGCCGACATTGCCGGAACCTATGAGGTTTTTCTCCAGCACCGCCACATTTGTGATGCCATGATCTTTGGCAAGATAATGCGCGGTTGCAAGCCCATGCCCGCCACCGCCGACAATGACAACGTCATATTCGGGTTTCGGGTCCGGCTTTCGCCAGGCTGGAGCCCATCCGGCCTGCCCGTTCAGCGCATTTTTTGCCAGGCTCAGAATCGAATAATCAGTCATGGGAAGCGGTCTCTGAAAAGCAGGGTAGCCATGCGAAAAACGTGACGCCAATGGGATGTTTATTTGTCGCTTGCGTGTATTCGATTACTATTATATTGATTAAATATATTTGCAATATATTTCGGGGTTGGACATCATGCCACAAACATATGATGCAATTGTCATCGGCGCCGGCATCATTGGATGCGCCATTGCCTATGAGATGGCAAAATCCAAGAAAAAGGTTCTCTGCATAGACAGGAATGTCACTGCAGGCGCCGGGTCAACGACGAATTCTTGCGCTATCATCAGGACCCATTACTCAACCTTGAATGGCGCTGCGCTGGCCAAGGCCAATTACCCGTTCTGGGAAGACTGGACAGGGTATCTTGGCGCGGCCGCTGATGACAATCTGGCGAGCTACCGGGAAGTCGGATGCTGCTACACCTGTTTTGAGGATAATAAATACGGGATCAAGCTGGAGGAGATTGCCAATGAAATCGGCATTCCTTACGAAGTTTGGACACCCTCCAAGTTTCGGGCTCAGCTCCCCATAGTGAATCCCGGCCATTTCCATCCGCCAAAGGCTCTCAGCGATGCCGGTTTCGGCAGCCAGAATGGTGAGTTGCGCTATGTCCTGTTTTTCCCGAAAGCCGGATTCATCAATGATCCGGGGCTGGCAACGCAGAACATTCAGGCAGCCGCGAAAAGGCATGGTGCGGAATTTCTGATGGGCGCATCGGTATCGGACATCACCAGTGACGGAGACCGCGTCACGGGAGTCGAGGTCGAAGGCAAGGGGCAGTTCACGGCGCCCGTTGTGGTCAATGCCGCCGGGCCTCACTCCTTCAAGATCAACCGCATGGCCGGTGTTGAAGACGAGATGAATATCAAGACCAAGGCGCTTCGTGTCGAGGTCGCACATGTGCCGGCACCGGCAGACTTTGATTTTGAGAATAATGGCTATATCTGTTCGGATGCCGATATCGGTGGCTACTGGCGGCCGGAAATCGGCAATAAAATTCTTATCGGCAGTGAAGAGCCATCTTGTGATCCGCTGGAATGGGTTGATCCCGACGATTATGAAACCTCGGTCACCGACCAGGCAAGGCTTCAGGCGCTTCGCGGTGCGCAGCGCTTCCCGTCGATGGGCATCCCCAACAATGTGCAGGGAATAGCTGACCTCTATGATGTCGCGGATGACTGGATACCCATTTACGATAAATCCAGCCTTGGCGGTTTCTACATGGCGATTGGGACAAGTGGCAATCAATTCAAGAACGCACCGGTTGTGGGCATGATGATGGCCGACCTGATTGACTATGTCGAAGACGGGAACGACCATGACGACGATCCCATGCGCTTTGCATTGCCAAACATGGACTATGAACTGGATCTGCGCTTTTTCTCACGCAACCGGGAAATTAACCGTGAGAGCAGCTTCTCGGTCGTGGGATAATCTGTTGCCGGATACACCTGCCTTTATCGACTGTTACGGGGTCCTGAGCGACCGACTGACGCCGGCGATGGTCGATCTGTGCCCCGGCATGGAGGTGATCCATGGTGAAGTCCGGTCCGAAAGCGAGCTTGTCAGCCGCATAGGCGATCGCCGCCACGTGCTTGTCTATATGGGATATATGTCCGCCGATGTGATGAAGTCATGCCCGCAGCTGAAATCGATCGCTTACCTTTCAACGGGAATTGCCACACATGGCGACCTAGATCATGCGCGTGAGGCAGGCATTCCCTTTGAAGGTGTGCAGGGCTATTGCGACCATGCTGTTGCGGAACATACGGTTGCACTTGCCATGTCGGGGTTGAAAAGATTGCCCGCGATGGACAAGGCCGTGCGCAACGGGCATTGGCAGCTCACCCGCACGAAAGAATTTCGTGGTTCGGTTTTTGGCATTATCGGACTTGGTGGTATCGGGCTTCAGACTGCCCGTGTTGCGCATGCGCTTGGTGCCCGGGTTATCGGCTGGAACCGAAGTCAGATCGCGCCTGCCTCGTTTGTTGAACAGATGCCGCTTGATGAGGTTTTGCGTCAGTCGGACATGCTTTCGACAAGTCTGGCGCTGAATGATATGACCGGAAACTTCATCACCACTGAACATATCCGGAAAATGAAACCCGGAGTTGTGTTGGTTAATTGCAGCCGTGGCGGCATCATTGATCAGGATGCGCTGTTGCAGGGTTTGCAATCCGGGCACATAGGTGTCGCCTGCCTTGATGTATTCCATCAGGAACCGCCACGCGTTGATGATCCGTTGCTATCGCTTGACAATGTCATCGTGACACCGCATTCGGCATGGTACACGGATCAGTCAATCGACAATCTGATGATAGCCGGTATCAGGCTGCTGAAAGATCACATCAGCCGTTTCAGCCATGTCTGAACGCGCTGTCGATACGCTTTCGCGGTTTCTTGTCACCACCACCCAAGATGATATCCCTGAGCGTTTATATGCGCGGGCAATGGATTGCGTGCTTGATGTTCTTGGCGCTGCGATAGCCGGCCTTCATTCCACCAGTTATCAATCAATGCGCCGCGCCCTGATGCAGTTTGCCGGTCCCGGCAAGGCTGGCATCTGGTTCACCCATGAACATACCAATCCGGTTACCGCAGCCAGCGTGAATGCAATGGCGGCAACCGCGCTGGATATTGACGACGGGCACCGCATGGCAGCCGGGCACCCGGGTGTTGCTGTGATCAGTGCGGCCATTGCCGCAGCTGAAGCTGCAAATGCAGATTTCAGAACATTTCTCACCAGCATAATTCTTGGCTATGAAGCGGCTGTCCGCATCGCATTGGCGCGCAACCCTGAACATCATAAGTCCACAGTCAGCGGGCGCTGGAGTGGCACGGGATCAGCCGCGACATTTGCCAGATTAAATGGCTTCGGCGCTGCCAAGATGACAGAGGCAATCCTGATTGCCGAACAGCATGCCCCCAGAAACGCCTCGGCCATTTTCCATGGCTTTGCCGGTTCAGACGTCAAGGAAAGCATCGCCTGGTCGACCTATGCCGGCATCACAGGGGCCTTGCTGGCGCGCGAAGGTTTTAAAGGTTATCCAGACACTTTTGATAACGGTATTCTTTATGATGCCGACAAACTGGCTGAAGACCTTGGACATTCATGGGCAATCGACGGCCTGTTCTTTAAACCCTATGCATGCTGCCGTTGGATACATGCAGCAATCGAAGGTGCTTTGAGGCTGCAGGCGGAAAACACAATACCCGTGAGCCAGATTAACAACGTTACCGTCGCCACCTTTTTGCGTGCATTCGAGCTTGATAACAAGGTTACCCCGCATTCGCAGGCCGAAGCACAATTCTCGGTACCTTTTTGCATCGCTGCGGCACTGGTTCACGGTCCCAAAGCACTGATGCCTATCGCCGATGAGCTTTTCAACGATCCGGCAGTGCAGGAACTGGCCGCCAGAATCAAAGTCAGGCACGAACCCGATCTAACAGCCATGTTTCCCAAGAAAGCGCCTTCGGGTGTCACGATCAAAACACCTGATGGCACATATGAAACATGCATCATCGATGCGCATGGCGACCCTCTGAATCCGATGTCACGATCAGATCTGCAGGACAAGTTCCGTATCTTTACCGATAATATCATCATTCCTGAACTGGCCGAGCGCATCATCACGGCTTTTGACAAAGACGGGGCGAAAGACGGGGCGATGGATGAACGCGCCATTCCGGAGGTGCTGGGTTTCCTGTATCCTGATAGCGGGGCCATGTTCTGCATACCGGGCATGACCACAGACTGACCACAGGAAAGGCTTGTAATGCCTGTCAGGGCGTATAGCAGATGATTATTTATGACGCAGACAATGCAATCTATCGTTTCGATGGTCGATCCATGGATCTGGCGCGCGAATACAAGATGAACCCGCGCGGCCCCTACAGTACCGAATTACAGCAGATTCTCGACAGAATGCGCTGCACGCCCATGCAGGGCCGCTATGCCCTTCTGGTGGAAAAACCGTTTGAGTCCTTTCGCCTGTGCCGCCTGAGCGGCAAACGCGGCATTCCACCAACCATTGTCGATAACATAGTCTATTCATCCATCGCCGAGGCTGAGTGGGACATTTTCAAACGCCGGTGGAAGGATTTGACCGGCCACGACGTCATTCTGGACAGCAACCATGATGCGTAGACCCACCGATATTCTCGGTTATTGCCAGCCGCTTTCAGTTCATCCCGGCGGAACAACCGAGCTCAAGATATCAAGTAACGGGCCTGCCACGTGCGATATCGGAATTTTCCGTGTGATCTGCGCCGACATAGACCCCAATGGCCCCGGTGCCGAATTTGAAACGCAGGAGTGGTGCGCCCACCCGGATGTTGAAATCTTCCACCAGCCCATCAATGCAGGCTCCTATGCCTTGAGCCTGAAAACACCGGAAATCGATTGGTCTATCCCATTTGAATTTACCGCCTATCTGTGGCCAACTTGTGTGGATGGCGGGCTGCAAACAGTCCTGTCGTGGGATGGTCTGGAAATCGGGATCAACCGGCAAGGCAGGCTGTATGCGAAATATGGCACTGATGAAGTCTGCTGTGGCACCGCACTTCTCGAGCGCCGATGGATTAAAGTCTGTCTGGCTGTGAACCTGCAGACACATAAGATGTCCCTGTCATATGAAAGACAGATAAAGCCCGGGATGTTGAATGAGACCGACAGGGCGGAGAGTGACCTTGACAGGAAACACCTGATGCCCGGAGATAATATGCCGCTGATCATGGCTGCCAGCGGAACCGGGGACAAAGACGCAACCGGCACCCGCCTTTCCAGTACCAGACATCATTTCAACGGCAAGATTGACAGCCCCGCAATCTGGCAACAGAAAGTTGCAATCTGCGAATGGGATTTCAG
>Ga0181569_10003476_pt1 | contig 12261 bp, 11 predicted proteins | sample 101ome_19_FD_132452 | JGI IMG/M metagenome (GOLD analysis project Ga0181569, IMG submission 132452) | Coastal salt marsh microbial communities from the Groves Creek Marsh, Skidaway Island, Georgia - 101405AT metaG (megahit assembly) | ecosystem: Environmental > Aquatic > Marine > Intertidal... | reverse complement strand
ATATCTGCATTTTCATTGAGCATATCATAAACCATTTTTAAATTTTTTAATGTACCATTTCTTAATTCTGTAAAAGTCATTTCATCTTGTGAAAAATCATATTCTTTTCCTTCGAAAGTGTATAAAATAAATACACTTAAACCATATATGTGTTCTAAGGTTTGTAAGCTAGATCTACTATCTTCACTTGGTTTATAATTTAGGTCTTTATCTGTTAAAGATTCTGTTGCCCAATAGAATCTATAACCCAGGCCCTCAATCATTCTAGCAATTATATTATTAGGACTAAACTCCTCAGAATAGGCCCCAAGTTCTTTAAAGGGTAGGTTGTCATTTTGTGCACTAACATTTATTGAAATAATTGTTAATATGACTATCAAAAACTTTTTCATTTCTTAAGTATTTTATTATTTATATTAAACTTCATAACCAGTAACTAAATTAATTAAAAAAAAAGGTTATACAATTTTTTGTATAACCTTTAATTAAATTTTAAAAAAAAATGAAAAAATTACTTCTTTTCGTCTTTTACTTCTTCAAAATCGACGTCGGATATATCATCCCCACCATCAACTTTTGATTCATCTGATTTAGCTGATGGATCAGCTCCAGCACCACCATTTGCTGCCTGTTGTTCTTGAGTCGCCTTATAAATTTCCTGGCTTGCTGCTTCCCATGATTTATTTAAAGCCTCAACCGCTCCATCAATTTCATCAATTTTTTGTTCTTTGTGAACAGCCTTTAATTTTTCAAGAGAATCTTCAATTGCTTTTTTGTTAGGTTCAGAAAGTTTTTCACCAAACTCCTTTAATTGTTTTTCTGTTTGAAAAATTAATCCATCTGCAGTATTTAGCTTATCAACCTTCTCTCTTTCTTTCTTATCTGTATCCTCATTGGCTTTAGCTTCATCTTTCATTTTATTTATTTCTTCCTCAGTTAGTCCAGAAGAAGCTTCAATTCTAATGTTTTGTTCTTTTCCTGTACCCTTATCTTTAGCTGAAACATTTAAAATACCATTAGCATCTATATCGAATGTAACCTCTATCTGTGGTACACCTCTAGGTGCGGGCGGAATTCCATCTAAGTGAAATCTTCCAATCGTCTTGTTATCTTTTGCCATTGGTCTTTCTCCTTGTAAAACATGAATTTCAACAGCAGGTTGATTATCAGCAGCTGTAGAAAATGTTTCAGACTTCTTAGTAGGTATTGTAGTATTAGACTCAATTAATTTAGTAAATACTCCATTTAAAGTTTCTATACCTAGTGAAAGAGGTGTTACATCTAAAAGAAGTACATCTTTTACCTCACCTGTTAATACACCACCTTGTATTGCGGCACCAACAGCTACAACCTCATCAGGATTTACACCTTTAGATGGCTTCTTTTTAAAGAATTTTTCTACTTCTTCCTGTATTTTTGGAATTCTTGTTGAGCCTCCTACTAATATTATCTCATCAATATCACCAACTCCCATTTTAGCGTCTTTTAATGCTTTGGAACATGGCTCTAAAGTTCTTTCAACTAATTTTTGAGTCAATTGCTCAAATTTAGCTCTAGATAGTGTTTTAACTAAATGTTTAGGAACTCCATCAACTGGCATTATGTATGGAAGATTAATTTCAGTTGATGATGAGCTAGATAATTCAATTTTAGCTTTTTCAGCACCTTCTTTTAATCTCTGTAATGCCATAGGATCTTTTCTTAAATCAATGCCTTCGTCCTTATTAAATTCGTCAGCTAACCAATCAATAAGTACACTATCAAAGTCATCTCCACCTAAATGAACATCTCCGTTAGTAGACTTTACTTCAAAAACTCCATCACCTAATTCAAGAATAGAAATATCAAATGTTCCTCCTCCTAAATCATAGACAGCAATTTTTAAGTCTTTATCTTTTTTATCTAAACCATAAGCTAGCGCAGCAGCAGTTGGTTCATTAATAATTCTTTTGACATCTAAACCAGCAATTGTCCCTGCTTCTTTGGTTGCCTGTCTCTCTGAATCATTAAAATAAGCAGGAACAGTAATTACCGCTTCTTTTACCTCAGATCCAAGATAATCCTCTGCAGTAGATTTCATTTTTTGTAATATCATTGCTGATATTTCTTGTGGAGTATATTTTCTTGTCCCAATTTTTACTCTTACTGTATCGTTAGTTCCTTTTTCAACTTCATAAGCTAAGTTTCTTTTTTCTTCATTGATATCAGAGAATTTTTTCCCCATAAATCTCTTTACAGAATTAATTGTGTTTTTTGGATTGGTTATAGCCTGTCTTTTGGCAGGATCACCAACTTTTCTTTCTCCTTTTCCTTCATCTAGAAATGCAACTATAGAAGGTGTAGTTCTTTTACCTTCGCTATTTGGTATAACTACTGGCTCATTACCTTCCATTACGGATACACATGAGTTTGTGGTTCCTAAATCTATTCCAATTATTTTACTCATAATTTTTAAATTTTAAATGTTACTTATATATATGACAAGAATTATGCCAATAATTATATATGACAGAATGTCAGTTATTTTTCAATAAGTGCACTGACTTTATTATCTAGAACCTCAACAATACCTCCATTTACAGCCAAACTTACATCTTTTGAGTTTTCTTTATATTTAATTTCGCCTTTCGTTAGTGAACTAATTATAGGTGCGTGGTTATTTAGTATTTGAAATTGACCGCCTGACCCCGGAAAAATTATTGAATCTACTTCTCCGCTGAATATCTTTTCTTCTGCAGATAATATTTCTAAGAACATATTATGATTGTTTTACTTGTTCTAAAAGCTTTTCTCCCGCTTCTATAGCTTGTTCTATAGTACCTTTTAGGTTAAATGCAGCTTCAGGTAAATGATCTAATTCACCATCCATAATCATATTAAATCCTTTGATTGTATCTTTAATATCAACTAATTCACCTTTTACACCAGTGAATGGTTCAGCAACATGGAATGGTTGAGATAAAAATCTTTGTACTCTTCTAGCTCTATGAACAACTTGTTTATCTTCTTCAGATAGTTCATCCATGCCTAAGATTGCGATAATATCTTGCAATTCTTTGTATCTCTGAAGTAATTCTTTAACTCTTTGTGCGCAGTTATAGTGTTCTGATCCTACCACTTCTTCAGTCAATATTCTAGATGTAGATTCAAGTGGATCAATAGAAGGATAAATCCCAATTGATGCTAATTTTCTTGAAAGTACACTTTGAGCATCTAAGTGGGCAAATGTTGTAGCTGGTGCAGGATCTGTTAAATCATCAGCAGGAACATATACAGCTTGAACAGATGTAATTGACCCCTTCTTTGTTGACGTAATTCTTTCTTGCATTGCACCCATTTCAGTAGCTAAAGTAGGTTGATATCCAACTGCAGAAGGCATCCTTCCAAGAAGTGCTGATACCTCTGATCCAGCTTGAGTAAACCTGAAAATATTATCAATAAAGAAAAGAATATCTCTTCCCTGACCTTTTCCGTCACCATCTCTAAAGTATTCTGCTAAAGTTAAACCGGATAACGCAACTCTTGCTCTTGCGCCCGGAGGTTCATTCATTTGTCCAAAAACAAATGCAGCTTTTGAATCTTTCAGTTTCTTTTTATCAACTTTTGAGAGGTCCCATGATCCTTTTTCCATTGACTCGATAAACTTTTCTCCGTAATCAACAATTCCAGCTTCAATCATTTCTCTTAGTAAGTCATTTCCTTCTCTTGTTCTCTCGCCAACACCGGCGAAAACAGATAAACCTGAATATGCCTTTGCTATATTATTAATTAATTCTTGAATAAGAACGGTTTTACCAACTCCTGCTCCACCAAAAAGACCAATTTTACCTCCTTTATTATAAGGCTCAATTAAATCAATAACCTTTATCCCAGTAAAAAGTACCTCAGCAGATGTAGATAAATCTTCAAATTTAGGAGCGTCTCTATGAATTGGTAATCTATCTTTTGTTTTTGGATCTTCAATACCATCTATCGCTGATCCAACAACGTTAAATAATCTACCTCTGATATCATCTCCAATAGGCATCGAAATAGGTTGACCTAGATCTTTTACTGGCATACCTCTTTTTAATCCTTCAGTACCTGACATGGAGATAGTTCTTACTGTATCTTCACCTAAGTGTTGTTGTACCTCTAGTACAAGAGTAGACCCATCATCTTTATTAATTTCAAGAGCGTTAAGAATTTTAGGTAGGTTTGAATCTTCAAAAGATACATCTACTACTGGACCAATTACAGCTGTTATTTTTCCTGAATTTGACATGATTTATATAAGGTATATTAATTAAAATTTATAGTACTGCGAAAATAAATTATAAATACAATTTAACAAAGTCATATATGAAGTTATTATTAACTTTTTTTATCAAATTTTTTTAATTCTATTCTTATTGTAGTTTCAACATTTTTAATTGAGTTTTTAACATATATTCTACCCTTATGATAATCTGATATTATTCTATTTACCAAAGTTAAACCCAAACCCCATCCTCTTTGCTTCGTTGTAAAGCCAGGTTTAAAAATTTTTGAAAAATCTGATTTATTTATCCCAATACCATCATCAATAAAATCAATAATTACTGAATCTTTATCCTCATATAATTTAATTTCTACAGTACCATTTTTACCGATGGCGTCAATAGAATTTTTATATAAATTTTCAATTACCCACCCAAATAATTGTTTATTGAAATTATAATTTACTGTTTCTAAATTAAGTTTTGTTTTGACATTTGGTGAAACTCTCCTTTTAAGATAATCTATCGATTCAATAATGTTTTTTTTAATGTCTTTATCGATTAGGGAGGGCTTAGAACCTATTGTTGAAAATCTATCAGTTATTATTTTAAGTCGATTAAGATCTTTATCTATTTCATTACTTATAAATCCTTTATCAACCTTTTTTTTTGATTTCAAATACTCATTCCATCCAATTAAAGAAGAAAGGGGTGTTCCCAGCTGGTGTGCAGTTTCTTTTGCAAGGCCAGTCCATAATCTATCTCTTTCAGATTTATTTGAATAAAATGATATTAAATAGATTGATAGTAAGATTAAAAAAGTTAGTGATATAATAAAATAAGGTGCTATAATTAGCAAATCAAGAATTTTAGAATTATTGTAATAAATAAGCTGATATCCAACTTCATTCCTTTCTTTATCTAAAATATTTATTTTAATTGGCTCATATCTTTTTTTCATAGACCCCAATTGGTCAAAAAGATTGGATTCAGATGGTTCAGAAATATTTTTATATTCAATGATATTACCATCACTGTCAGTGACAATTATTGGTATCGAATTATTTTCAATTAGAATGTCATCTACAAAATAATTTGCAGATTCAACTTCAGAATTTGCAACAAGCTCTATAAATTTTGAATATCTTTCAATTGTTTTAATTTCCCTTTCTTTTATTTCTTTAATGGTCATATTAGAGAAATAAATTAATGATACTGTAAACACAAGAAGTGTTATTATTGTAAGCCAGGTTAATTCTTTTTGGATGTTTGAGATATTCAATCTAATAAATTTATCTAGATATAAAACTATATAAATTAGCTCATGAAGTCTCTTACTCTATCGAAAAATCCTTTTTCTGTTTTTCCAGGATTTGGTTTAAAGTTTTTAGATTTTTTTAATTGAATTAATAACTTTTCTTCTTCTGATGTTAATTTTTTTGGAGTCCAAATATTGACATGAATTAACTGGTCTCCTGTAATTGAAGTATTCAAATCCTTAATTCCTTTTCCTCTCAACCTAAAAATTTTACCACTTTGTGTTCCAGGTGGTATCTTAACTTTTACTTTTCCATTGAGAGTTGGTACCTCAAGCTCATTACCTATTGCAGCATCTACAAAATTGATATATAAATCATAAACAACATTATTACCATCTCTCTTAAAATTATCATCTTCTTTTTCTTCAATTAATATTAATAAGTCACCTGATATACCTCCACCTGGAGATTCATTTCCTTTTCCAGTCATTGATAATTGCATCCCATCTCCAACTCCTGAGGGTATATTTATTTTTAAAATTTCTTCTTTAAATTGGAGCCCAGTACTATCTACCCCTGGTGGTTTATTATCTATAGTTTTTCCATTTCCATTACACTGGTAACATGTAGAGGAGGAAACCATTTGTCCAAGCATAGTATTTACTACTTTACTAACTTTACCTGTTCCATTACAAACTCCACATGTTTTAAATGTAACCCCTGGAGCAGTAACAAGCCTTTTGACTTTAATCTTCTTTTCTACTCCTGAAGCTATTTCTTGAATTGTTAATTTTAACTTAATTCTTAAATTAGTTCCTTTATTTCTTTGTCTTGAACTACCCCCTCCAAAAAAACTATCAAAAGGACTACCCCCTCCAAAAATATCTCCAAATTGTTCAAAAATATCTTCAACATTCATTCCTCCCCCTGAAAACCCACCAGGACCTCCTCTAAGTCCATCGTGACCAAATCTGTCATATTTCTGCTTTTTTTCAGGGTTACTTAAAACCTCATATGCTTCGGCAGCTTCTTTAAACTTTTCTTCAGCAGCTTTATCATCAGGGTTTTTATCAGGGTGAAATTTAATAGCAACTTTTCTATAAGCTTTTTTTATTTCTTCTTGAGAAGAAGATTTATTTACACCTAAAATTTCGTAGAAATCTCTTTTAGACATTATGATCCAGTTACAACTTTTGCAAAACGCAGAATGTTATCTCCTATATGATATCCATTCTCAACAACATCAATTATTTTTCCTTTATATTTTTTTTCTGATGGAGTGCTTGTAATTGCCTCATGGTACTCAGAATCAAAATTATCTCCTTTTTTGATTTCCATCTTCTTGACATTATATTTTTCAAGTGTACTAATTAATTTTTGATGAATTAAATTGAATCCCTCAAGATATGACTCGTCCTCTTTTTTAATAGCTTTAGAAGCTCTCTCAAAATCATCAACAACTGGAAGTATATCTGAAAGAAGTTCCTTGTTGGCAGAATCTATCATCTCAATTTTTTCTTTGGATGTTCTTCTTCGGTAGTTTTCAAATTCAGAATATAGCCTTAAATACTTATCTTTTGTCTCTTGTAACTCAATATTGAGGCCTTTTGATTTATCTGATTTTTTACTGTCAGTAGTTTTTTTTGATTTTTTTTTATTCATACTTTAAATGTTTGCAAAAAGTTTGCCAAAGATACTTTATGACATTTTGACTAGTATTAATTATTTAAATTAATTTTTTTCCAAATTGCATCCTTAAGATTTTCCAATCCATATCCAGTTACACTTGAAATCTTAATTATTTCTTGTTTTAAGTTGAATTTCATTTCTTTCAATTCTTTTTCGGATAATAAATCACACTTTGTTACTGCAATTATTATCTTTTTTTCTAGTAGCTCCTTATTATAATTCTTCAGCTCTTTATGTAATAATTTAAATTCTTTATCAACTTCTGATGTGACAGGAATCATAAATAGAAGGATTGAGTTTCTTTCAATATGCCTTAAAAATCTAATTCCAAGTCCTTTTCCTTCAGAGGCACCCTCAATAATTCCAGGAATATCAGCCATTATAAAAGATAAATTATCCTTATAAGGAATTACTCCAAGATTGGGTGTAAGTGTCGTAAATGGATAATCTCCAATTTTTGGTTTTGCTTTTGATATTGAAGATAATAAAGTAGACTTTCCGGCATTTGGAAATCCAACTAAGCCAACATCAGCTAATACTTTAAGTTCTAGGTTTATCCATTCTTCAATTCCTTGAATCCCAGGTTGACTATATTGTGGTGTTTGCTTTGTTGAGGTTTTAAAGTGAACATTACCTAATCCGCCTATACCACCTTCTAATAATATTTTTTCTTCATCATGATTTAAGATTTCAATAGAAATATTATCATTATCAGCTGATTTCGCAATAGTACCTAGAGGAACTTCTATAACTACATCTTTCCCATTTTTTCCATGTTTTTTTGAACCTTGCCCCCCTTCTCCGTTCTCAGCTTTTAAGTGTTTGGTATATCTTAAGTGTAGGAGTGTCCACAGTTGACTATTACCTTTTAAAATAATATCTCCTCCTTTTCCACCATCACCTCCATCTGGTCCACCTTTAGGAACAAATTTTTCTCTTCGAAAACTAGATGAACCTCTTCCACCATTTCCTGATTTACAGAAAATTTTTATATGGTCAATAAAATTTGGGTTACTCATTTTCCCTCTATTTTTGAGATAATCAATTCAAAAATTTCATCAATTGATCCAACTCCATTTATAGGGATGTATTTTTTAAGTTTTTTGTAATGATTTAATACTGGTAAAGTTTCCTCTTTATAAACTCTGATTCTATTGTTTATTTTTTCTTCACTTTGATCATCAATTCTTCCAGAAACTAATGCTCTCTTTTTTATTCTTGCTATTAATTCATCATCGTCTACCTCTAATGAAATTAAGTTATCAATAGATAATGTTTTTTCTTTTAACATTTCATCAAGTGCAACTGCTTGCTTCACGGTTCTCGGGAATCCATCAAAAATAAAACCTTTGCTCTGGTTATTATTTTCAATTTCTTCTTTCACCATATTTATTACTACACTGTCAGGGACAAGATTACCTTCATCCATATATTTTTTAGCCTCAATTCCTAATGGAGTATTATTGCCTAAGTGCATTCTGAATAAATCACCTGTAGATAGGTGTTTTAATTCATATTTTTCAATTATTTTGTCGCTTTGAGTACCTTTTCCAGCCCCGGGTGGTCCAAATAATATAATGTTCATTAGATATTAATTTTATTCAAAGATATAAATCAAAATTATTTCTTTCTGCATTTTCATTAGGATAACTTGCTTAAAGATTTCTCAATTCTTTGAGTGGCCTCAATAAGTTCTTTTTCACTTGCTGCGTATGAAATTCTAATACAATTAGGTGCTCCAAAGTCCTCACCAGGAACTAAAGAAACTTTAGCATCTTCAAGGAGATATAATGCAAGATCATTTGCACTATTAATTTTTTTTCCATCTTGAGTTTTATTTCCAAGGTAATTAGAAATTTCAGGGAAAAAATAGAAAGCTCCCTGAGGCTTATTTAGTTTGATTTTATCAATTTTTGATAATAAATCAAAAACAATATTTCTTCTTTTCAGATATTCTTTTTTCATATTTAGCGCACTTTCATTTCCTCCTCTGAGCGCAGTAAGCCCTGCTCTTTGTGCTATTGAACAATTAGCAGATGTAGTTTGACCTTGCATCTTATTGATTGATTTAGCAATTTTAGCTGGAGCTCCTATATATCCTAATCTCCATCCTGTCATTGCGAATCCCTTAGAAAAACCGTTCATTGTTATTGTCCTATCATTCATCCCTTCGAGGGAGCCAAAACTTGCATGTTCCTCCGTAAAGTTTATATGCTCATAAATCTCATCTGAAATAACATAAATATCTGGATGATTAACTAAAACATTTCTGTAACCTTCTAATTCTTCCTTGGTAAATACTGTACCAGTTGGGTTACAAGGGGAACTAAAAATTATCGCTTTAGTTTTTGTTGAAATAGCTTCCTCTAATTGATCATTAGTTGGTTTAAAGTCATTTTTAATTGTAGTATTAATATATTTAGGTATTCCATCAGCTAATGATATTATAGCAGAATAGCTTACCCAAAAAGGTGCAAATACAATTACCTCATCTCCAGGATTTAAGATTGAAAACATGACATTGGTAATTGAGTGTTTTACTCCATTAGAAACAATTATTTCACTAGGGCTATAATTTAAGCCATTTTCATTTTTGAATTTTTCAGAAATTGCTTCACGAAAATCTAAATAACCGGGAACAGGTGGATATGAGAAATATTTACCAGAATCTATTGCTTCTTTAGCACCTTCACATATATTAGTTGGTGTTTTAAAATCAGGCTCACCTAAGCTTAAACTAATTACATCCACGCCTTTTGCTTTATATTCCCTTGCTAGAGCAGCCATTGCTAGTGTTGACGATTCTTCAACTCCTTGTAGTCTTAACGATTCAATGTTTTTCATTTTTCTATATTATAATTAATTCTTGATGATATACTTTTTCCTAATGTAACTTCATCTGCGTACTCTATTTCTCCTCCAATTGGAATACCCCTAGATATAGTCGTTATTCTTAGGTTAAATTTTGATAATCTTTTAGAAATATAGAAGGATGTTGTATCTCCATCTAAAGTAGGACTAAGCGCAAATATTATCTCCTCTATTTCTCCTTCTTCTACTCTTTTTTCTAGGCTATCAATGTTAAGATTTTCAGGTCCAATACCATCAATTGGAGAAATTAAGCCGCCGATCACATGAAATAATCCATTGTAATGATTAGTGTTTTGAATTGCTAAAACATCTGGAGTATCTTCAACAATACAAAGTATCTTTCTGTTTGTGAATGGATTATTTGATTTACATATGCAATTTCCTTCTTCACAAATCATATGGCATATATCACAGTATTGAGTTTTTTCTTTTAAATCTTCAATTGCTTTAGAAATGTTTTTTGAAAACTGTAAATCTTTTTTAAGTAGATAAAGAGAAAGTCTCAATGCAGTTTTTTTTCCAATTCCAGGTAATTTGGATATTTCATTTACTGCATTTTCAATAATTTTTGTTGGAAGCTTCATAAAAATTAACCTCTATATGAAATCTAATTTTGATTTTGATTTAACTTTATTAAAAACAAACCCTAACATAATTGTTTTTTTCCAAAAATAGATATGAATGCTAATATTATACTTCTGATTTTTATAATATATTTTTTGCTACTATTATTTATATCAAATCTCACATCAAAAAAATCAACTTTCACTGATTTCTTTAATGCTAATAGATCATCTCCATGGTATTTAGTTGCATTTGGAATGATAGGAACTTCATTGTCAGGCGTTACCTTTATTTCAGTGCCTGGCGAAGTGGGGAGTTCTAACTTTAGTTATTTCCAGGTTGTTTTGGGATACTTAGTAGGGTACTATGTGATAGCGAAAGTATTGTTGCCATTATACTATAAGCATAATTTAATTTCTATATATACTTACCTTGAAGATAGGTTTGGATTTTATAGCTACAAGGCAGGTGCATTTTTCTTTTTGTTATCTAGAACTATAGGAGCTTCATTTAGATTATTTCTAGTTGCTGGCGTTCTTCAAATCGCAATATTTAATCAATTAGGTCTTCCGTATTTCTTCTCAGTCCTTCTAACAATATTATTGATTTGGATATACACTTTCAAAGGAGGAATTAAAACTATAGTTTGGACTGATGCACTTCAAACTCTTTTTATGTTATCTGCTGTTATCATTACAATAGTTATCATCACAGATAAAATGAATATTTCATTATATGAATCCTTTCATATGGTTAAGAATAGTTCTTACTCAAATATTTTTTATTTTGATTGGAGAGCTGGTAATGATTTTTTCAAACAATTTATTTCTGGAGCATTTATTGCAATTGTTATGACGGGTCTTGATCAGGATATGATGCAAAAAAATTTAACATGTAGAAATCTTGGAGATGCACAAAAAAATATTTTCTGGTTTTGTGTGATATTAGTTATTGCAAATCTCTTATTTCTATTCCTTGGAGCACTGCTATATCTTTACTCGGAATCAGTAAATTTTCAGTTACCCACAAGTACCGATGACTTATATCCTTTATTAGCATTAAATGAATTAGGTTTCTTAACCTCTATTATTTTTATTTTAGGAATTATTGCGGCTGCTTATTCAAGTGCAGATTCTGCATTGACCTCATTAACTACTTCTTTTTGTATTGATTTTTTAGACATTCAAAAAAGGAATAACAAAAGAAAAACTAGGCTTTTGGTACATATAGGTTTTTCAATTTTACTTTTTATTGTCATATTAATATTTAATGAAATTAATGATGAAAGTGTAATTAATTCAATTTTTAAAGCAGCTGGGTATACATATGGACCACTACTTGGTCTTTTCTCTTTTGGTATTTTTACTAAATATAAAATTAAAGACAAATTTGTATTTTTTGTCTGTTTGATTTCTCCACTAATTAGCTATTTAATCAATATTTATTCTGAAGAGTTATTATTTGGGTACAGGTTTGGTTTTGAAATTTTATTGTTGAATGGCCTACTAACTTTTTTAGGATTATATTTTATTAAGAGGTAGAACTAAAGTCTACTATTCAGATAATTATTAAATGCAGATCCAAAGGTGTAGCCAATTGCTATTCTAAACTCTGATCTAAAGTCAGTAGCAATTTCTTGT
>Ga0181569_10003472_pt1 | contig 12268 bp, 5 predicted proteins | sample 101ome_19_FD_132452 | JGI IMG/M metagenome (GOLD analysis project Ga0181569, IMG submission 132452) | Coastal salt marsh microbial communities from the Groves Creek Marsh, Skidaway Island, Georgia - 101405AT metaG (megahit assembly) | ecosystem: Environmental > Aquatic > Marine > Intertidal zone... | reverse complement strand
GTTTCTTAATGGATTGTGAGATGAGAAAACTATTGGCATTTTCAAAATATGTAGACAAGACGCCACTTGGTATGAGGCTGGTTGAGCATGATGTAAAAAATATATCTTCTAGATACCGAGATAGCATATAAAAAAATTAATTATTCATTTCGGAGTGATACTCTAAGTACCATTTAAAGGCTGAACTATTAGTTCTATGGCCACGAAGATTTTCAATTCTATTCTCATCTATAGCAAAGTAATCAGATTTTATTTGTTCAGGATTTCCAGAGCTAAGAACTTCCAGCAAAGAGTTAATTTCTGGGTCACGCATAATGAAATCATGAGATATACGAGTCATGGCACTTGTGTAAAGACCTTTTGACGAATCTGAAAGTTTTGTATTCCTATCAAGCCATAATCTGAACTTACTAGTTTCTTTAGCAATTCCAGCAAAGCTCAGACGATCCCATGATCTAGTCTCAATATTTTGAACAAATTTGTGTAGATCTACATCTAGCGAATCAGGGAGATCCCATTCAGTTATGGTATTGCCAGTCCTCTTATTTCCATTCATAGCAATATCTTTAAATTCGTCAATGATTCTTTCGTCACTGACACCAAGGGCAGAAAGTACATGAATAATTTGAGCGAACGCACCATCAGTTTCTTTTGGATTCTTAAGATTGCTAATAACCACTGGGAGAACTACATACCCATATTGCTTCCCTTCATGAACTCGAAGGGCTCTACCTACCGCCTGAACAATATCAATCTTACTATGCTTAGGATCTGCAAAAATCACAGCATCAACTTTTGGAAAATCGACTCCTTCAGTAAGACATCTAGAGTTTGTTATTAAACTGATATTGGAATCTAAAAAGTTATTTAAAATTTGCGATCTTTTACGTGTAGAGTCAGACCCAGAAACATGAAATGCTGATACATGATTCAAAGAGTAATTTTCATCATTAAACAACTTAGTCAACTTCATAAAGTCCTTTGCACGTCTAATTGTTTTATGGAACGATATTGCATGTTTAATTTTTCCAGAGTCAATTAGACGATTCATAGCAATTAGAGCTGCAATATTAGAGGAATCTTTTTCAATATCGAAATTTTTAAACTGTAGCAATAGATTTTGATTGGAGTTAACTAGCTCTATAATTTCCGAGTTATCAATAACCACTGTTACAATTTTGTAGTCTGTTAATATTTGTGGGGTCGACTCTATAGCAGACTTGAAAGTAAATTCATCTATCAGACCGCCATAGATCGAATAGTCATCCATTGAAGAAATATCATTTGAATTTCCATTATATTGTCTTTCAGTAGCCGTCATAAATAGCTTATTCGTGACTTTAAGGTTTCTGTCATGAATCAGTTTTGAGAATGCTTTATTTTGATGCCCTACTGTCTTATGGGCTTCATCGAAAACACCAAAATCATATTCAAAATCTAATTTTTTTGAGGCAGTAATAACTTTATCTGAACTCTGATAGGTTGTTATTAATACTTTAATTCCAGAATAAGAAGAGGATAAGAAATCTTTAATCTCATTAACATTTGTCGTTGTTTTTATTCCTAAGTCATATACATGAGATATAAGATTATCACCCTTTGAAACATCTTGATCGCTGCATACTGCAATCCATTGCATGTCTTGCTTATTAGCAATCGATTCGGTGGTCCAAACTTCTAGAGTTTGCTTGACTAGAGCAATACTGGGAACTGCAATGATAATATTTTTCCTGTTTAATTGACTTGCAATCCAATAGGCAGTCAAACTTTTACCTGATCCACAAGGATGGATGATTTTCCCCCTATTATGTGACTGAAAATATGAGAGAGCAGAATTTATAGCATTACGCTGATGAGCCCTAGGGGATTTGGGTTTATAAACAACAGCTTCATTATTGATTAACTTCCTAAAACTATCAAAATCGTTTTGATCTAGATTGCCAAATTCATGATATGTAAGAAATCCTAATTTTTTTCCATGTTGCTTAGTTATTTGGTTACTGATCTCATATGCTGATGTGCAGATTAATCTTTGTGAAAGTTTCTCATAAGTTTTTGATCTTTCAGTAACACTAAAAAAAGTAGCAACTTCTTGATAGTTAACATTTCGCTCTTTATCCTGATGAAACTTACATTGAATTGCCCAAAACTCATTATTAATATCCTGAGCAAGAATATCAACACCCACCTCAGGACTAGATAGTCCAAGCTCCTCAATTATGTCGTAGGGTATTTCTGATGAATGCCAAACATGTTTTAGGTTAGATTTATAAATAGCTTTTGTTAATAGGTGATATTTAACAAGCCACTCAAAACTGTCACCCTTAATTTTTTTAGAGGCAGGATTATTTCCAAGATTTCCAAGATATTGTTCGAATTGTTGCCAATTATTCGAATTGTTGATTGCGTTAAGCATTGATACTAATTATGCGAACTCCTTAATTATTTGTTTCGCGGCAATAGAAATAAGCTCAATGTGTTGCTCCAGCTCATCTTTGTCCATAGTACTAGAAAGTTGGTATCTAGAAATCTCTATATCTTTCTTAGATGAAGAGCTATAGGAAAAAGTGATCATATATCTTTCCGCTAGAAGCATAAAGGCCTCTCTAGGCTTTGCAGAATTTAAAACCTTGGAGAAATCCTTTAGAATCAGACTGATCTTAAAGTTATCTTTGAATTGTGGCTGAGGAAGAAACTTTAAATCTATTGGCTGAACAAATATTTCCTGTGGTTGCTCATCAAGCATTGTTTTAATAATAGAAATTTTGCTTTCTGAGGCTCTTCTGGGTGCATATTTGAGACTTCTTAACCTATTAATAGCATGTTCAACTTCAGGTGAAGGTTCTATTGAGGCTTCAAGAAGTTTTATGTTATTAACTGTAATAATCTCTTTGGCATCAAAGCTATCGTCTTCAAATTCTTTAGAGGATTTAATCGCAAATCTAGAGTTAAATATTACATCATCAGCACTATCTAATAAACTAAAGAAACTTTCTTTAGTTTGTTTCCATAGCTTATCTGGAATATGCCCTAATTTATTTGATGAAATATATAAAAGTCTTGCAATTGATTCAACTATAGTTCCAGTTTTCTGATTTTGTCTGTAGGATTTAAAAGAGTCATAGCCATTGAGAAGAATTGCTAGAACAATCCCTCTTTGAAGAGTTAACCCTTCCATATCATCATCCAAATCAGGCAAAGACTCCATACCCATCATAATGGATTGCATTTTGTCTAACAATTTGCGAATGTAATCTTCTTGATCAGGGTATTTGCCAACTAATGACAGCATAGATGTCACAATATTACTTGGCATCGGTCTTTCATTTTTGGAAATTAGTAAGTCGGTTGCACCTAGGTATAAATCAAGAAATGTAGAAGAGTGTTCATTTATAGAAGTATTACTTTTGCTTTCTTTCAGAAGGTGAGCGATCTGGCATTTTAAAATTTCACCTCTTTTGAGTTTTGCTTTAGGGAATGAAATTTCATAATTCAAAGAAACTTTATGATTCAACCAATGAGAAGAATTTACTATAGCAACAATTAGTGACTGAAGGACATTAGGAGCAAAATTAATTTTTTGTTTTTTTACTTTAATCTTATTTAAATCAACACCGGTCTTAAGGTCGGCGGTTTTGATGAAGCATTCATAGTCAAAAAATTCAATTGGAATCTCTTTGAAAGGTTTAAATGAAGCTAGAAAGTTAGCCCGTTCTTCCTCATTAAAGAAAATAATTTTCTTTATTTTGGATATAGGAATAGGAGTGGAAGTTTTAACAACAGAATTGTCAAGAGTGCATCTTTCTTCAGGGAAAGAAACCTCTATGCATAAATTAGTCTGAATAGATTCAATGTTTTTTAGACCAAGATTATTTGGAAAAATTAAAGATTGCCTATCTTTTACCGATTCATCTTTACTGGAGAGAAGACCAATAAAACCCGAGCTTAAATATTCAGGAAGCGCATTAATTTCAACAGGTATAAAAAAATTTATATTAGCCATATCTTGTTTGAATTATATTTTGAACGTCAACATCACCGCATTCAATTATAAGATCTAATATAGTACTTGGAAGATCATTGCTCTCATAAATCTTCTCTTTTAATACTGTTGAAGAGTCTTCTTTTTCAAATGTTCTTTCGTATAAATATTCAAAGATCTCAATTATTTTATCTTTGTTTTCGAGGGCAAGTTTTTCGGCAAGCTCACCATATTCATCAGAGACATAATCTTCAGCAGTTGGAAACCACTGAATATTAGTGATTGCATTGTCAGAAGGTGGTTGAATATAGTCACATATTTCGCGATTAGGGCTAGGCAGTATGCGTATTGGATCCTTATTGATTTCATCATTAAGAACTAGGAAAAAAAGATTTTCACGTGCTCGTGAAGATGTAACGTAAAGTTTTTTATACGTGGGACCAATATTGTCTATGTCAAACCATAATTCTTGATATATGACGAAAACAGTATCAAATTCTAAACCTTTGATACTCTGAAAATGCATCACTGTTAATGTATCACCATTGTCAAATCGAAGACTATCGGCTGGCAGATTAAGACTTCCAGTCCCAGAATATCCTTGTACTAGGTAACCAGTTTCATGTTCACGTTTTTTTAGTTTTTGGTAAACACCGTACATAAATCTTGTATCACCTTGAGTAACGACCAGGATTTCCTTGTTAGGTTGAGCTTTCGCATACTTCATAATCTGGTCAATCTGAGAATCAATATCCTTGTGAAAAACTATTTTAGGACTTAAGCCTGGTCTATCAGGAATGCTGGTCGCCCTTAGCCCAAGCATTTGGAAATGTTTAGAAAACTTAGCTATTTCAAGGGTATTTCTATAATTCTTATTGATGCGCCACAATCGAGATTCATCAATTGAGGTGTTAAGAGCTTCCATCATATCACCTACACTACAATTTTGAACATGAATAGCCTGATTTTCGTCTGCAAAAACAGTTAATGATGGCTTATTCGTATTAATTTTTCTAATTAATAGAGTTAGGGCTTTATACATTGGGCATGAAAAATCTTGACCTTCATCAATAATTAGATGACCCCAATTGAGTCGTGATAAAGTTGACTCATTAGCATCTTTTATATCAAGGTGAATTTGTTTCCAGTCGTAAGGTTTGAACCTCCCAGATGCGCTATAGTCTTTGGGAGGGTTTCTATCAAAACCAGACTTATACCAATCTTGAACCCATTGATGAAGATTAATTATTCTTACGCTTGGAGGAAGGTCCTCGAAATTTGCTGTATATTGCCTCAAAGTATTGTTATACATCGTAATAACAACTTTATCGCCAGAGTCTGCGAGCCTCATCGCGCGATGCATTGCAATTACAGTTTTTCCAGACCCAGGGGGGCCAACAATTAAAATTGAGCCATCTGTAGGTGATTCAGAAAAAACTTTTTTTTGATCAGTGTCTAGATCGGCAAAAACAGGAAATCTCATAGTCTCTGGTTAACATAATTAAATAGTCCTAAGACCTCATTTTTTCTATCTCTGCCATAACCGCCAAGCAATAGACGATTTAACATTGCATTATGATAAACACAACTTGTTTCAGAAATTAAAGCACAACAATGACACGCGGAACGATTAAGATTACTAAAACCTTGGCTTTCTGTTTCTCTGCAAACTGGATCTGTAGAACACCAATTAGAATTTTCTAAAATTTGATTTAGAACTTTACTTAATCTATCAAGTCTTGCTTGATCAACTAAACCCCCTAAAGTACCCTCTGAGTCAAGTTCAGAAGTGTAAATTAAGATTCCAGCATAATAATTATTTTCATCAATATAAATTCTTTCTTTTAAAGCAGAAGAAGAATATCCACTATCAAAGGTAAGTTGCCTAATAAGTTGATGAGATAAAGTGTGCGTCAGAACGAATAAAGATGACTCGGGGATATTAAGATTATTGTAGTTTTCTTTTAATTCTTTAAGTTTAGCAATTTGTTTTAATGTAAATTCACTAATGTCATTTTTGTTTTCTTGGAAATACTCCTTAAGAACATCTGCATTTAATTCAAAATATATTCCCTCACCAAATGCCTCAATGGTGGGAAGCCAGTCAGTTGAGACTTCGTTAGATTCTCCCCCTAAAAGTCTATCTTCAAGTCCTTTCCCTCTGATAAATCCTTTAAGAACTCTAATTTCTCTGAGCCTTCTAACCATTGCAACTGAGGAAAATAATAAGCTGAGAATATTATGATTTGAATGAGTTTCAATGAACTCAATTTTAAAATTCCTCAGATCTACGTTTTCTCTAAGTCTAAAAAAACTTAACTCATCATTTAAAATTTGAATCTGAGGATCGTCATCCGAATTCACTTTGTTTTCTGACGCTTCCGGAGTGCTTAATAAATGTTTCTTAAGTAAAGATTGAACCTTTTTATCTGAAACTTCATAAGAACTCGCAATTCTCCTAATTCTGCGCGAGTTTGTTTCTATAATTTCGTCGATTGCTAGTGGAATCTCCGCAGTTAGATAGTCATCACCTATTCCTTCTAGTAGTAGTATAAAACGTTCAGATGATTCTATCTCGGAAAGATTATCGGAGGTTTCAATATCAAGTGCGGAAAGAGTAAGACCCCTCCATATAGATGAGCTTCCTTTCGGCTCAAATTTCATTGTCTGACTGCAATCTGACTTTTCTCCTGAATCATATGGCTGATTACCGCAGCATTTTTGCCCTTTTTTGTTCCAAATAGCACTCTTGGGCACTTCAGGTTGTAGCTCCTGCATACTTTTCGGAGGTCGATTACAGGCTTTACACCTGACTAGCATTTGATCCCAATCACCACCAGACCTGCCAGTGTTGGAGAAATAAATTTCCTCATTTCCTGAGCATTGACCATGAGTAGATTCGTGGCCAGACGAGTGTGCAAATTTCCCCCAATCAATATCAGTTAAGTGCCCATTATCACAATAAGCAACGAAACGCATGGGAGACATCTTAATATTTGTACACTTTTTGCATTTAATTGGAGAGGGCTCATTCTTCTTTACCTTCCTTAAATGGTTACAGCTACTACAGTGATACCAGGCAGGAAAACGATCAAGAGTAATATATTCATCTTTCGAATTAAAGTCTTGGAAGCTTAAAAGTTTTTTACCAGGAAGTAATGTCTGAACACGATCAAGTGTAATAGTTTTGGTTGGTTTTTTCCACTGACTGATATCTTTAACAATATATGACTCACCATCAATTTCAATAATAGAACCAGCCCCAAAGGGTTGGATAGTTTGACCTCTTCTGATTTCTAAATTATTGTATGACATCTTCAATTTGCCTAACTGAAGGGCGAAGTGTTACTTGAGTGTCAACAGAACGCATAGATGTCATAGTTCTAAAAAGGCCAACAGACCTTCCTTGTTTTTCATCAAACTCAATCATTAAGCAATTAGCAGAACGATCTTTCTTGTTGCTATATTGCAATCCATGTCTATTTCTTGACCACTTATCAATTATTTCATCAATTCTGGAAATTATTAAATTCCTCTCAAATTTGAAATCTTCGGCGTATATATTAGTTATTCTGGCCTTGAAACTATTTATAAGATCTGCAATTTCAGGACGATCAGGTTTCATATTCATAGCTCCATTGGCATCGCGCATATCTGGAATGCCATGTCGAAGAGCAATAATGAGAGACGCATGGAGAGATCTTTCCAATGCTCTATCACTTCCTGGGGTAACACTTGTAGGCTCTACGAGTCTGTACAGTGTCTGATGAAAACTTTTAAATTGCTCATAATGGCTACGATCTCTAGGTTTGGCCGGAGAATACAACGTTACAACTAGTCCCGGCCCCTTCCCAGATGGATCTCGCCCAACTCTACTTGATGCTTGAATATATTCTGCAGTTGTTTTTGGCTGACCATTCACAATCATTAATCCAAGTCGATCAATATCAACACCTACTGAAATCATAGTAGTACAAGGAACAAAATCTATAACGCCGGAATCCTTATTAGTTGTAAAAAGCTTGTCTCTAGCCTTATTAATATGTTTTACATTCGAACTAATTTCTTCTTTTTGAAGGTCATATCTATCTGTTATATTGCCTTGGGCATCAGAACAAACTTTCATTCTATCCTGAATTTCTTGATTGACTGAACTATTAACTAGGCCTAACTCACGTTTACTATTGCAAAAGCACAAGGTAGTCCATAAGAAATCTAGATCCTCTTTTTTTAACTCTTCAAAAGCAGCAACGAACCTGACTGATTGAAGTAAAGCTCCACTTATAGCGTAAGACGCAGAGGTAGATCTCCATCCTTGTGGCATGATTCCAAGATATTGTCTTGCCTGAGATTTATCTTTGTCTGTTGTTGTAAAGAATGAGTCATTAATTCTTAACCCTCGTGGTGGAAAAATCATAGACTCTCTACCAGTAATTCTCTTTATTTGCTTATCTGATTCTCGAATAGTTGCACTTGATGCAATATATTTTGCGCCTGTTTGGGGAAGATTTAGATCAGATTGCTTTTTTTTGATTAGAGTGTCAAAGCCAGCTTCATAAACTGCTGAAATTGTCCCCAAGGGTCCCGAAATAAGATGTAATTCATCTTGAATAACCAAAGAAGGTGGAACATGATTCTCGCCTCTATGCTTAGAGCCAAAAATAGCACCACTATCAGATCTCCACGCAAGCATCGCAAACTTATCAACAGTTCCAATTAGGAAACTAGGTGGTGAGCGATAGATATGCTCATCAACAGTTTTAACAGGAATATCATATTTATTGTGAAAATCGCAGTGATTATTTAGACATCGATATCTAACGGAATTTTTTTCAATAGAAATTCCAATTTGACCATTTTTAGGAACAAGATTTGTGCCGCAGGAGGGACATTCTACTATTTGGAAAAGGTGACTCTCCAGATTAATGCCATTTATTAATTCAACTAACGCTTCTTGGGCTTGTTTAATCCAATTATATGTGGTCTTATCTCCAACATAAATACCAACATCCATTGGAGCTTCACCAAGAAGAGTTAGGTTTTCATGGCGAATTTTTTCGAGAGCACAACATAGAGAAACCGTTCTTGCGAATTGATCCGCTGTTAAAAATCTTAGTGTATATCTTGTAATAACTCCAGTTCCTGATCCAAGCTCAGTAGAATCATATCTAATTCTTCTCCTAATTAACTCATAACTTGATAAGAATAAATATGCTTCAGTTTTACCACCACCGGTACTAAACCAGATTAAATCAACTTTATCTCTATTTACTCCTTCGTTCTCAAGATCTAGATACGTCATCAAGAAGAATGCCAACTGAAATGGACGCCAGGCTGGCCTTTTTGATAGTTCATTGATATCGTATTTTGTTGTAGAATCAATATTTTCTGAAGGGTCAATTGGCCAATCTAATTTCCCTTCACGCTCAGATCTCCATTTTTGAACATTAGCTCTTTGCATAATCTGATAGAGCATTGCTCTATTTGCAAGTTTGAATGCTAGCCAATATTCATCCTTGATTATGAGATCAACGCCATGCCTTATTCTTTTGGAACAACGTTTCATTTCATTTATTAGGTAATCTTCCGCTTGGACTAAGATTTTGTTTTTTTTGCTCTCTTGATAAACAATCCACTCATCATAAAAGTCACAAAATTCGTAAAGACCTTGTTGAATTAAATTTCTGTCTGAATTTTCATTAGATAAACTTTCGATATCAAAAATATTGATATCTTTGGGTTTAAAAGTTTTTTCATTGGCAATAGTTAGCTTATCGAAGGTTGGTCTATAAATATACTCCTTCGGAATATAGGAGACTTCAATCGATCTTGTTGATTTGGAATCATTTTCATCATCCCATAAAACTGAAGCGCCATGGCCTACAGCAAATATAGGACTATCACTATATTGGAGTGCCAGAATACTTTCATCGAGATCATGGATATCTTCTTTTACAGAATCATATTTTCTGAAAACTGGTTCATCTGAGAAACATTTAAAGCCAACCTGATATATACGATTTTCAATATCAGCAGCAGTCTTGTTACGTTTATCGTCTAGATCAATTTCCTGAACATTCTCAAGAGAAATAGATAATAGTTCGCAATCTTTTTGGTGCAATGAGGGTCTAGAAAAAATTCTGATTTTTGCCCTTTTCCCAAAAACAAAATAATGACTATCATCAATATCAGAGGACATAATAGTCTCAGTTGCAAATACGTCTCTGACATAACCATTGCGTGCCTTGCCATCAGCATTTATTTTTTTAATTGAAGTATTTCCATCAGTTTCTTTAACCTCAATAATAAGATCATTCTCAGGAGAATTAGCACCAAAAACATCTCCAGAAATCTTAATTAAATCTCCAACCTCATATTGAGATCCACCACCTTGAATCTTGACACTGTATTTATTTGATTTGAGTATCTTGATAGAAAATACTGCAGGAGTTCCAGCAAATTCTTTTTTATGTTCTCCAGATAAATTATTGAACTCAGATTCGATAGGCTTATAACGAGCACCAGAACATTCAATATTGAATGTAGTTCCAGTTTTGACTACGAACGACATTCCAACAGAGGAAGGTAATTCTTCATTAGCCATGGATAGTGGATTATCTTCATCGGCAGAAAAATCACCAATGACGCTATTAACAGCTTCTACGTTATTTTCTTCATCAGTATATTCTTCTGACTCCTGAGATAAATCTTGTCTAGTTTGCCCTTTAGGAAATAAAATACCAGTCAGGTATCTTAGGGTTACACCTCGCCTACCTTCAATGAATTCATTTTCTCCGCCTCTTGGGCCAAATACAAGACTTTGAAACTCTTCTAGTACTTTTTGTCTGATTAATGATTTATCCACGATAACTATCTACAAGAAATTTATCTATCAAATTGCTACCTAAATAATAACAATATACCCTTGCTCTAGATATGGTTTTGTAGAAATTGTCCCTAAAATTTTGAAGATCAGTTGACTTATCTAGACCTAGAATAAAAACATAGTTCGCTTCCATTCCCTTGAAGTCTTCATAGTTACAGAAGGTAACACCTTTTGCAATAAGATTTTGCATACAATCAAGAATACATATCAAATTGTTGTTGTTTATATAGTCTTCATGGTAAAGGACAGCCACATCAGCAAAATCCTGAATTCCAAGAGAGTTATTACATAAGTATTCTCTGAGGTTTTCTGGAGTAATTTTCTCGGGTTCTGGCCCGGCCCCCTTATAAAGGGTAACTCCCATTCTAGCTTTAGAAAAGGCCTCAAGTGTTTTTACAATTTTAGGGGTATTTCTTACATTATGATGCAGAGGAATAGGATATGTGTTTTCTGTATGAGATAAGAGCAGATTGAAAACTTCTTTATCAAAGTCGTCGCGAAGCTTAAATTGATTCTCGAAGTCTCCAAAAATTCTCCAGGTGCTGTTCTCTATTCCTGACTCTAAAATTCCATCTAAGAAAATATAATCATCCTGATTGCAAAAATCTTGAGCTTCATCAATATAAATAAGATCATATTTCTTAGATAATTCAATATTTATAGAGTTAATAAAATCAATGTTTTTAATATAGGAGCATCGCGATTGAATGAATTTCATTAGTCTATTTGCTTTTGAAACTATAGCGATATTTTTATAATTTTCATATTCACCTCTAAGAAGATAAAAAAGTAAGAAAGTCTTGCCTGTCCCTGCACCGCCGTCAACTAGTATTCTTTTGTTATCCGAATATCTGTCAATGATCTTGTATTGATCCTCTGTCAAAGAGTGCTGTAAATAATTAATTTGTTTTATCTGGTTATCTATATCTACTGGTGATTTATCAATCTCGGGTCTGAGTATATTTTTTACTTCCTCAATACTCTTTTCAGTAAGCTTTTCAGGCACTCTGGTAAAGTAATTTTTGATGTAGAAATCAATTGCCTGATTTAGCCTTTCTTTCAATAAATCTTCATGAATTAAGTCTTCTTCATATACGCAAAATTCATTTTGCATTTCTGGAAAGTCAACAATTTTTCTTTGATTTTTTGCCAATATAGCAATTGCTATAAAAGGAATATTTTTTAGCGCTTTATAATTTTTAAACCATGTATCTTTTAATTTAAAGAGTCCACCACTTGCTTGCACTAATGGAGACTTTATCTTGGGTTCATAAGCTTCAACAAGGCAGTTTTTATCTCGATAAATATGGTACCTTCCGTCAATAAACCTAACTGGCCCACTTTTTACCTCAACTCCTAAAATTGCTCTTTCAGTGATAATTACAAAATCAATTTCCGAC
>Ga0181569_10003462_pt1 | contig 12292 bp, 14 predicted proteins | sample 101ome_19_FD_132452 | JGI IMG/M metagenome (GOLD analysis project Ga0181569, IMG submission 132452) | Coastal salt marsh microbial communities from the Groves Creek Marsh, Skidaway Island, Georgia - 101405AT metaG (megahit assembly) | ecosystem: Environmental > Aquatic > Marine > Intertidal... | reverse complement strand
TGTTTCGGGGGATGTTGCGGTAGTGGTTCGCAACATCACGGTTGCGGACGCGCACAGCGACTTCGAGGTGTACGTAGGGTTGTTCGAACACGTCTCCGGTCTCGCTTCCCAACCGGATGTGACCTTGGCGACGATGAATTTCATGTTGGAGCGAAACGTCGCCAAACATCATCACGAACAAACTCGACTGACCGAAGTAGGTTTATACGTGAGCGCGGAAGGAGGATGGGTCTCGAGCGGCATGCTCCGATATCGGACGAACTATCGGTACGTGATCATGGCGGTTGACACCGACGGAAACCAAGCGTATGTGGAAGGCACCGTGCAAGTGAACGAACCTCCGATTTCGAGCTTCATCCCGGAAATCGACATGATCGACGACGCCGGGCTCATGGCGTACACCACCTGTTTCTTGACGTTCGTCGAGGACGGAGTCGGTGGAGTGGTCGGAGCGGACGTCAGCGGAAACCGCGCATCCGCCGTGGTGACTTTCAGCACTCCTCCGTTAGTCGCGGGAGGACACGTTGGCACAAACACCTTGGATTTGGGTGCGATCACCTCGCTAACCTTCGCTCCGAGTGTAGCGCTTTCGCCTTGCTTCACGTGCGTCTTTTGGATACGCACTCAAATCACCGATTCGTTCACCCTGCTCTCTGCCGACGCGAACCATTCCGTGATCGTGGTCGATCCGTCGAGTGTGACCGTAGACGTCGGAACCGCACGTACCTTCCATGTCGAGATACCTAGAGACGACACGTGGGTATCCATCGCGGTCACAAGCCACGGTGGTATGTTGCGATTGTACGTGAACGCGGTGGAGGCAACCACTACATCATCCGTTCGAGAGACTGTCGCGCAGACGATCCGTATGTTACGCGTGGATCCGTTGACGGGGGTGTATTTGGACGCCATTCGAGTCTTCGACGCAGCGCTCTCCGTTGCGCAGATCCAAGACATGGACCGAGCAACTTCCAAGCAGGTGCATCTCACCTTTGACACGATACCCATGTTCGAAAACGACGTCACTTTCGACCAAGACAATCGTATGTATGTGAACGGATTACTTCCGGAGACCATTCCAAGGTTGTTCGAAAAAGCCAGATACACCTTCCATCAGCACGACGCGTCGAATCGCGATCGTCCGATCGTTGTACGAGACACTAACGGTGAGGAACTGTCCGAACCGACCGTGGTGTACATTTTGGATCATAAGGTGGTCAACGCAAGTACCTACGTCGCGGCGTTCGATCGTTCTGTCTTTCGAAAAGTAGAGATCCGTCCGATCGCTTGCACGGAGATTCGATTGTTCGAACACACTTTCACGATCATCGACGACGTTTCATCCATTGTGAATCACGCCAAGATGCTCGCCACGATTCCTATCGACACAAGCGTCGTTCCGGAACACGTACACGACGCTCCGATCAGAGACTTGGCGATTCGTTTCGATCCCTCTTTGGATCAGCACATCACGCTGTCCGGAGAGACCTTTGCGCGGATGGAACAAAAGGCGCTCACGTTCGCGGCATGGGTTCGCATTCCTTATCGAGCGCAGAGCTCTCGAACCCCGATATTGTATCGAGAAAACGCCTTCGAGATGGGTGTGAACGAAGACGCGCAGTTGTACTTGGACACGCGTGTGAATCGTGCGCGAGTGTTCGTGCGATCCTTGGAAAGCGCGGAGTTCGTCCACGAAAATATCGTACAACTGCGTAATTTAAGAGTGGCGCCGTTGGACAAACCGTGTTACGTACACGTGTTCGCATCGGTCGACGAGATTTTTCACAAGGAAGACATCTTCACGGCGGTCAAGCGCCACAAAAACACGGCGGATGTCGTCCATGTGCGCAGCGGTGCAGAAGCGTTCAATATCGTCCAATTGGACATTCGATATGCGATCAACGCTCAAAACGAAGTGATATTAATTAAAGAGTTGATCAGCATGCACGTATATGTAGTGGTAGTGACCAAGGAAGACGCGTTCGATATCGGAGACGAAAATGAGGTGCGACAATATCAAGTGCATCGATCGAACAACGTTGTCGTAAATCTGAACGAGATCGTGTGGCCAAGCTCCAACAATCCGCACATCGAAATTGGCAGATTGTCGTTGGCTACACGATCCGCGATCGAGCGTCTGTGGTTGTTTGCTATTCGTCCTTCTACGATGCCTGAAACGACAAAACGACTTCAAATAACAACCGGATTCGCGAACGATCTGCTCTCGTACTACGTGGATAACGTACTTAATGACACGATCGTGCTGCACGTAGGAGACACGGTGGTTTTGGAGGTGTCCGCGCCGATGCACGCGTTGCGCATTTTGGATTCAACTCGCACCGTACTCACGGACACTATCGAACAAGGTCTCCTCACATGGTCGCCACTCTTACCCGGTGTGTATCGATACGAAAGCGCAACGCACGCATCTATGGGAGGCACCATCACCGTTCACGAACGTGTGCGTATCGACAAAGAGCGCATCTTAACTCTCGCCCAAAGCTTCGACGGTGCGGCTGCGAATGCACCTGCGAATGTGGTGTTTTCATATCCCCACACGATTCAAGCGGATTCCATGTCAACCATTCGCGACGTACCACCGTTGGAGCGAGCATTCAAAGCGTACGACACACTTTCCGAAAATCAAGTCACACCAAACGAAAACGACCCTTTGACTCTGTGCGTCGTGACTCGGGACGACGAGTCGAATTATCATGTGCACACTCATCGCGATGCCTACGCCAAACTCACAAAAGATCGTATGTTGATGTACACCGTAAAAGGGGAGAGTGATCGCTATTTCGCGATCGACATCTACAGTCACTCGATTCGACTCGCTCATCACACCTTGGCTTACGCCGGATGGCACGGTTTTCAGTTGGACTATGTGATGGACTTCTCGCGTGTAGGCACGGTGTACGAGTACGAGTTCGCTCCGATCAGTACGAGTTCGGACACGTACTTCGCGTTGGTACTGTACGATCTTCGAGATCAAGAGGTGAGTCCGATCACACCGCATGGCCACGGATGGGTGGCCAACACACACGTGCGGCGTACCAACTTCGATCAGCCCGCCGGATGGCCCACATGGCATAACGGCACGGCGAACCAATCCACGAGCTCTAGCGCCTATTGGCCACGCTATCACCGAGTCACCGCGATCCCTCCGACTCCGATCGTGATAAACGGGCCGATGATTGAAGACAAACTTGTGCGTCCCAACGACAGTTTCGAAGAAGCGAACGAGCTGCTCTTCGAGTTCTTCGCAGATCCCGAGCGTACTACGTTGGTCGCGAGCGGTACCGGTTCTCAACTACGAAGCTTCGTCCATCGAAGCTCGTTGCTTCATCGATCGAATCGTCTGTATCCGAGCGTGATGTACTATCAGAATCGTTCCGACACACCGAACGGAATCGAGTTCGGTAACCTCATCCGCGTACGCTGAAACTCGCTACGAAATGTTGATACTCGTTGAAGGGACACCCGGGTTCCGGATGGGCCGACACGACGTCTCGACAAACGGGGCACGTGTTGGTGCGCACAAGCCATCGCCAGATGCATTTCATGTGAAACACGTGCTGTCCGGTGCAACGAAGCTGTTTACGATGTACCGGTTTAATTCGATAAAAACAGATCGAACATTGTTCCTCACTCATGTGAAAATAAATGGTGAAGTTGTATTATTTGAACTGTTATAGTTAAATCTACATCCAGATAATGTTGCAAAAACACAAACTAGTGCTGATACTTGTCATTTTTCTTTTAGGCGTGCTTAGTGGTATGATTCTCAATCGTACGAGACGCAGCATTCCCAAAGTGATCCACAAGGTCTATCTTGATCGAACGAGAACTTTCAACATTCGCGAGCAGCCTCGCGCGGTGCTCACTGCGCACGCCTCATGGATGCAGATGAATCCGGAGTACACGGTCGAGTACTACGATCTGCGAAAATGCGAAGCTTATCTGAAGAAGCATTACGGGATCAAACACTTGAAGACGTTTCGCACGATCCAAGCGTATGCGTGCAAGTGCGACTTCTTTCGATACTGTCTGTTGTATCGTGAAGGCGGGGTGTACACCGATTGGAAGATGCAATGTTTGACACCGCTTCGAGAGGTCGTCAAGGAGGACACGCAATGGGTTTCGGCGTGGGACTACATGGGAGGCCCTCACTTAGTCGGTAACATGTCGAACGGGTTCTTCGCGTGCGTACCCAACCATCCGGTGTTACGACGCGCCATAGAGATCGTCATCCAAAACGTGGAGAAGAAACACTACGGACGAACCTCCTTGGACGTCACCGGACCCGGAGTGTTGGGCAGAGCGTTCGTGGAGGAGTACGCCTCGTGGTCTTCGAATCTGAATCTCGGGGTAGTGATCGGCGATTTCACCATAGTGCAGTCGGGAGAAATCTACGTGCTGTTCAACAAACGACGTTTCATACGAGTCAAAGCGCCCGGAACGTCGGCCGATCAAAATTGGAAACACGGGAACAACTACAATCACTTTTATGTGAATCGTACGATGTACTCGGAAAAAACCCTCGCGAAAGAGTAATGACCGCGTACTACTGCTATATCGTCTACAACGAGCGCGATCGCACATACAACGGATACACCGTAAATCTACGTCGTCGACTCCGTCAACACAACGGCGAACTCGTCGGCGGTGCTCGTGCGACACGAGGGCGAGGACCGTGGCGTTTTGCGGCCGTGCTCACGTGCGACGCGTGGGACTGCGTCAGCGTCGCAATGCGACACGAATGGTCGATTAAATACCCGACTCGCCGGCGTCCTCGACCGAAGGAGTTCGAGGGAGTCGAGGGACGTTTGCGAGGGTTGGGTCGCGTGTTCGCAAGTATGGATCCAGACGCCGACGTACGTCTTCACGTCCCTTCCGAGTTCGCTTCGCTCGTAGCGGAGATTGTAACCCCGTATCCCTTCGTCTCTATCCATCCTCTCGACATGCTGGAAATTTGAAATGTTCGGTTGGATCGTAATTTGTTGTAACACTATCAAATATGTACAACCGTGCCGTACCTCAAACCGCTGTTACCTTGCATCAGGCGCGTTTACGTCAAGAGATGAAGCAAAAATTGCGATACGCTTTGAAGAGATGCAATCCGGTCACCTCTAAGCAGTACACTTCGAAAGAGTGTGTGTTGCTATGGGACGAAATAGAAGAGTTGAGCGAAAAGGTATTCGATGTCGAGAGTATCATAGAAGAGGAGAGCCGTCGCAAAAAAAATTGATCTAAGACTCATTTATAGATAGTGTTCATACATCCCCTTGGTATACTCCACCGTCATCATGAGTCGTACCGTTCAATCTCACTACAACAGCTTGTACGCTGCGGTGTTGGAGGAAATCAAACAGAATCTAGAATCGTGCAAGTTACTCGACGAAAATATAGCATCCGTCTTAGACAAAATGAAATCCGTTTCGAAGAAAAACACGAACTCGTATGTGAACAACATAGCGACGACCAAGCGAAGCACAACAAGCGGATACTCCGTGTTCTTGAAACAATATGCGGTGGATCCCGAATTGCCTCCTCAAAGCATCTTGATGGCCCGCGCAAAAGCGTGGAAAAACCTCTCCAAGGAGGAGAAGGCTCGCTACGATGCGATGGCAAAATCTTCAAACACGGCTACAGACAACCAAGATTCTGCCGAAAGTGTGGCCTCGGACGAGGAGTACACCAATGTGTCTGAGGCAGGATCCGACGTTGATGTGTAAAAACCACCTAAATTTTCACATCACGTGTAAGATAACAATGATATTTGTCATCGGCGGTTTGGGAAATTCGACCACGTATTTCTCTTTTTTTGTACGAGAGTGTGTACGTAGATGCTTTCCGAGAGTCCACACGGTGTTTATCGAAGATGCCGCGAGCGTAGATCGACATTTGTTGGAAGTTCCGGAACGCGAACGTGTGCTCGTCGGTTTCTCCTTGGGGGCGGCGGCGGCGCTCGAAGTATCGTCTCGAATCCCCGTTCAACGCCTCATTATGATCGCGCCGGTGTCTTACTACGACGTTTTGTACGACCACAACGGTATTGAAGAAACCGATGCGTCGTATGCTCCGTTAGGTTCTTCTCGATGGTGGAAAGATCTCCGGTTGATACGCGTATGTGTTCACGTCGCTCAGGCGATCCCTTGGTTTCGTGGATGGCTTCGAAAGCTCTATTTGCGTTTCAACCCGGAATGCCCGGATATGGTGTTGAACACTATATTTTCGAACAATTTAGTCAAACAACATGATATTGTGCGTAAGTACGTGACGAATTTCAACATCTTCGCAGCGATCAAAAACGCTCGTGCTCAGCGCACGGAAATCATATGCGGCACTCGAGACGAGTTCGGTCCATTCGCACGATTCTTACAAAGCTACAACGAGACGATTCGTGTGCGTTTTTGTGAGGGAGATCATCATCTGATTCTTCATTGTCCCGAACTGTTGTGCGATATGCTAGAAAGTGCAGTCATTTAGAAAGAAAACGAGGTTTGTAAAACATATCCCATGTTGTTCGTGTACGTGCATGGTGAAACCAATCGGTTCAATCACTGTCTCACTGAGATCGGAATACATCGAGCCGAACTCATCGCAAAGAAACACGCGAAACGAGGGGTTTACAAGCTGTACACGGTAACGCCGCATAACATATCGTTAGTTGCTTGCGCGCAGACCGGTGCGAATGTATGTTCGATTCTGTCGGAACGCGACCCGGTACCGATAGAGCTCGTCGACAACGCACAACAACTTCCGGAGTGTAACAAAGAGGATCATGTTGTCGTAATATGGTACGGTCAAGGACTATCCGATTTGCTTCAACGTTACAATATTCGCGAAAATTTCGCATGGCCGTACGACAATCGAACAGGATGTTTGACGATTTATCCCAACGGAAAATGGGCATTCGACCCGAAATCTATGTACTACTCTCTCTAGCAACTTCGTGAAAAAAAAAAATTGATCGCATTCTCTCGTGTGTGGAGAGATACAGCACTCAATATCGTTCACTATGTCGCCACTTCTCGCGCACTTCAACGCGTTTCACGATGCTTTCCTGAAGGAGTTCATCGATCGATTGTCTAAATTGGACATCCAAATTCCGGACAATGTCAAAGATGGTATTGAGACCGTTTTGAACGATATGAAAGTGACACCTAAAAACCTCAAACTCAACCCAAAGAGTAAGAAGAAGATGAGTGGATATCAATTGTTCCTCAAAGAATCCAAACACATCGTCACCTCTTCCGGAAAGGATAAATTGATGTCTCAAGCGAAACTATGGAGAGAGAAGACGGAACCCGAACGCGAAGAGTATCGTAGCAGAGCACGAGAGATGCTAGACGATCTAAGATTGCGTGAGACTTCGTCGGAAGAAGCGGATACTGGACATTCTGGAGGTAAAGCTACCTCATCTTCGAGTATCGCTACCAAGCCTACAAAATCAACAAAAAACAAATCAGTGGTGAAAGAGGAGGATACTGCTCTTGAAGAGGGGTCCTCCGCTGCTGGAAAAGCGGGGTCTTCCGCTGCAGGAAAAGAGGGGTCTTCCGCTGCAGGAAAAGAGGGGTCCTCCGAAACATCCTTGCCAAAAGAGCCCGCTAGACGTGTGATTCGGCGTCCAACCCCTCCTTCTTCAGACGAAGAAGATAACGGCAACATGGGGTCTTTCACTATCGGAATAAAATCGTCTTCCGCTACTGGAAGAACGGGGTCTTCCGCTGCTGGAAGAGCGGTGTCTTCCGCTACGGGAAGAACGGGGTCTTCCGCTACGGGAAGAAAATCGTCTTCCGCTACTGGAAGAGCGGTGTCTTCCGCTACTGGAAGAGCGGTGTCTTCCACTGCGGGAAGAAAATCGTCTTCCGCTGCTGGAAAAGAAGGGTCCTCCGCTGCTGGAAAAGAAGGGTCCTCCGCTGCTGGAAAAGAAGGGTCCTCCGCTGCTGGAAAAGAAGAGTCCTCCGCTGCTGGAAAAGAAGGGTCCTCCGCTGCTGGAAAAGAAGAGTCCTCCGAAGTATCCTCACCAAAAAAATCCACTAAACGAGTGATTCGCCGTCCAACACCTCCTTCTACAGACGAAGAAGATAACGGTTGCAACGAACATTACTCAAGTCAAGACGAGGAAGAATCCTTCAGTGACTACGACTTTTAGAGTGGACAGTCCGAATCTCGCCATTTGTAGTAGCGAATCCGCTCGAGACCAATTTTTGCAATTTTCAAGCATCGCTCTCTCCTTCAGAGACCGGAGCCGTTTTTTTGGTTTTGCTGGTCTTCTTCTTCGAAGAAGCCGGTTTGGACGTCACGGTATCGGACGACGCCACCTCCTCCTCGTGTTGCGTGGTGCTCGCGTTGGTGTCGCTACTCAGCTCTTTCGCACGATTGTTGTAGACGAGCTTCTCGGACTCGGAGAGCATGGTCCACATCTTCGACTGAGCCATCAGTTTCTCCTTTCCGCTCGCGTTCACCGAGTTCTTGGATTCCTTCAGGAAAAGTTGGTATCCGCTCAGCGTCTTCTTACGAGAATGCTTCTTCGAGACGGTCATCTTCGAAAATGCCTCCTCCAACTCGGAGGTCATCATGTTCTGTTCGGTCAGTTGAGAGCGCACATCCGCGAGGACCGCATCGTAGAACGCCTTGTAACAAGTGGTGATCGGTGCCATAACTGTGTTTTGATAAGTATCGGTACGTTCTTGTTAAATAGTTTTTTTGCAAAAAAAAAGTACATCATCAATTTTTTTCTCGTTAAATTGATGGATGGATCGACGCGGTACGATAGCGTACGATTGGAAACACACGAGATGGCTAGCACCTGTGCGCCCTAACGAGCTAGCGTAGCTGGCGAAGTTTCAGTTTACTGACTAAAGTAGATGGTGCGTACTCCTAACTTCAAGGATATTTGAGCGCAACGCGGGCATGGTTTGGACAGACGCACGTCACCTTGATTGTTGACGCGTACGACAATCATGGTAGAGCCACGTGCTTCGCATCGTTTTATCTGCGACAGCGCGTTCTCTTCGGCGTGCGTAGACGCGCGAGAGTTTGTGCTTCCCAAAAACTTGTTGCACGCCGTCGAGAGCACACGACCGTTACGTACGACTACGGCACCGTGGCGAAACTCTCCGTGCGCATCGTACGCAACATCTTGCGCTAACGAAACGAATTTCGCTTTTGGCATGTACAATCGAATCGTAGTGGTCAAACCACATGCATCTGAATAATATTATTTATGTGTACTTCTTTATGTTTATTTGTCCACGTTGAATGTTTGTAACTCAGAACGACTCCTGGTCTTACCTCCTTCGACCCACACCACTGTACGCTTCAAGACCAATCGATCTTTCGTCTCGTACACCTTGGTATGAATCTTAAAATTCTTTCGACTGAACTCCACGAATTTGGCAGGTGGTTTCTTGGAAACTGTCTTCGAAGTCTTAGGTGTATCCACTTGAGGCGATTCGGAGTTTAGTACGGTGGTACGAGGACTGTGTATCGATATCGACATTCTATTTAAGCAGATAGAGTGATTTGACTAACACACTTGCAACATATTTCAATTTTTTTTAATCCTCTTTATCGCATAGTAAATATTTATATCAATAGAGTTAAATACCGATGGCACTCCGATATTTAGCATCACAACTTCGTGCTAAGTGTGATATAACTACCATGGTGACCAACGTCGGTCGCAGTACGAATATCGCGCGCCACACCGGTGCGTTGACCGACGACGATCGCGTGCGTATGCTCGGTCAGGACGGCGCGGTGTTGTGGTTCACCGGACTCTCTGGATCTGGAAAGAGCACCGTCGCTTACGAGTTGGAGTCCATTTTGACGAAACAGGGGGTTTTCAACACGGTGTTGGACGGAGACAACTTGCGTCACGGTTTGAACAGCGATCTTGGTTTCGGACACGCGGATCGTGTGGAGAACATTCGGCGTGTGAGCGAAGTGGCGCAGCTGTTTTGCGAATCGAATGTCATCACGTCGGTCAGTTTCATCTCACCGTATCGCGCGGATCGAGCTTCTGCGCGCGACAAGGTGACTAGGGGAAAATTCGTGGAAATCTACATGGCAGCCCCTTTATCGGTGTGCGAGTCGCGCGATCCCAAAGGATTGTATCGCAAAGCTCGAGAGGGTACCATCAAACAATTTACCGGGATCGACGCACCGTACGAAATCCCGGTGGATCCCGAGCTAGTGATCGACGCGCTATCTCCTCCTGAAGCTGCTAAAAAGATACTGAACTATCTGTTGGATAAAAACATCGTGAGAGGGTAGTATCAGCAGGATTCGAACCTGCGAGTACATTGTACAGTGGATCTTAAGTCCACCCCCTTAGACCGGCTCGGGCATGATACCTCCTCTCACGACGTTGTGCAAAAAAGAACACTTGTGTACGTCTACCAAAACTTTAAATCCTTATTGTTTTCCGGTGATGTAGCGGGGAACGTACAAGCCTAACAGACAACCCACCACGATCCCTACCGCGTCCGCCCACAGCGGCGTGTCTTCGATCTTGGTCAACTTACGAATGATCACTCCGCTGAAGGAGCCCAAGAAGGCACCCAACCCGTCGCTGAAGGTGTTCCCCAAACCCGCACGGGTCAACTCTCCCGACGGAAGGAACGGATCCAACGCAGACATCCCGAAGAACAACCCGCCGTTATCGATCATGCCGAACACCAAATTCGCCGTCATTCCCGTAAGGATAGCGGCGATCGTCGGAAAGGGATACACTCCTAGGAACGACAAGACCGACGAAGCGTCGCTCATCGAGAAGGCGACACCTCCGAACAGCAAAATCAACAGCAGACATATCGTCAAAAAGAAGATTAACTGTCGCACATCGGAATCATCGCCCCCCATGCGCGGCGTCGTTTATACATTATAACAAGCATTTATTTTTTCATATCGTGGGACTTCGACAAACGAGGTCGCTGTCGTAATGAGCAGGACTGGATTTCAAATTGACTTCAAGGGCATTCGGTGTCTTTACAGCCATTTCGATAGTGTGTTCATCAATCGAATCTTGTTTTTCGAAAGAATTCGACGACGAACGTCTTTTATATCCATCGTCTGAAGCTCTCGATGCTCTACCGTAAAATTTGCGATAGGTGGACGCGTCTACCGAGTCTCGATGAGGTAGGAGATTTTTTCGCTCGGAGGCCCATTTGTAAAAATTACGTATCTTGCGATACATATTCTCTCGTTGTTGTAAATCTGTGCTGCGCCCGTAAATAGATATTTTCGAAAACTCGTTGGCGATCTCCGGTTTGTTCTTCCCGTGAGGAAACGTCATGTTGAACATTTGGATCACTTTGGTCGGAATGGTCGGCGCCTCCGCAACGAGACGATCGAACTCGGTGCGGTATACGGTACACGCGTCCAATGGATTACGACGGTGCTCGGGAGGAATGCTCAAGTCCATGCAAATGTTACGCATCAGTTTGCTGAAATTTCCGTGGGACACCATGTGCTGCGTCCCGAGCTCCTCGCATTTCAAAAATTTGTTCAACGCGGACAAGATCGTGGTCACCACGTTCGCCACTCCTACCGCGAGGGGAAAATAAAATCGCAACGTGTCGTTCGCTTCGGTGTTGCCCACCATGGTGAAATTCGCAGAAGCGGTCGCCGTGGATATGATGATGACCGGAATGCTGATGCTGTTGTTGATTCTCGACAGGTATCTCCCCGCTTTGTGATGCATCCAACTGTAATACCGGGCCTTTTCGGCCCAATCCTTGAGGAGAGACTCATGCTCGTGACACCACTCCATTCCTTGAAATGTGAAGTGAATTTAGGGTTAACCCTAAATAGGTTTCACTTCAGAACACTTTCTTGATAACACTGTGTCACTGTGGTCATGAGAGCGCCGATCGTAGTACTCTTCACCACAATCCCGCTGAACATATCTACGCTCGATATCATAGTTGACGAATGAATTTGTAATGAGATAAAAAAAACATCGTCACTCAATATTCATCTGCCTGACCATTTCCACCCTTTGGTCGCGTTCAAGGCGGCGATGCGTTCTTCAGACAACTTCAGTCCTTTCTTGTCCTCGATGGTATTCTTGTAGTATGTGCGCATATTGCTTTGCCATTGTCCTGCGCGTTTCTCCTCGGGGTCTTTGGCACTTTCCGACGGCTTCTTATTTCCATTCTTTCGGTACTGGGTGATCCAATGGTCCAAATTGTCTTGAAACGAATCAGAATCCCATTCCCATCCTTCGGTCGCGTTCAAGACGGCGATGCGTTCTGGTGTCAACTTCGGTCCTTTCTTG
>Ga0181569_10003458_pt1 | contig 12297 bp, 11 predicted proteins | sample 101ome_19_FD_132452 | JGI IMG/M metagenome (GOLD analysis project Ga0181569, IMG submission 132452) | Coastal salt marsh microbial communities from the Groves Creek Marsh, Skidaway Island, Georgia - 101405AT metaG (megahit assembly) | ecosystem: Environmental > Aquatic > Marine > Intertidal... | reverse complement strand
TTTAAAGCCGGAAATGATATATTATTAGTTCCAGTAGATGTTGAGAAAGGCGTTCAAAAAATAAAAGAGGCCTATAAAGATTCTATAATTACTGAAGATCGTTTAGCTCATTCGGTAAAGAAAATACTTTCTAGTAAATTCGATATGGGATTGAATAAGCCTTTCGAAAAGCTTCAAATTGATTCTATTAGGAGGTATTATAATTCCAATCCCAACACCTTGCTTCGCTATTTAATCTTGGAAAATGCAATTACCTATGTATCTAATACAAAGAAATACGAACCTATAAAAGCAGGGGCAAAAACAGCGCTAGTTCACCTAGGTGATACACCTGGATATCGCTTTAGACACGAAGTCATGTCAAATGGAGCGATCTTCTTTGAAAACAATCAGCTAACTGAAGAAAACCTCAAAGATTTTGATGTAATTGTTGTTGGATATCATAAAAATGATGCTTCACCTTACAAATCTTATAAATTTACAGCAGAAGAACTCGAGATATTGAAACAACTCACCAGTATGGGCAAAGAGGTATATCTCAATGTGTTTACCTCTCCTTATGCATTAAAAGACATCGATTTTATCGATGATTTTAAAGCGATTCTCGTAGGGTATATGAACGATGATTTCGTTCAATTAAAGATGTTAGAAGTGCTTTCAGGAACATTAGAACCTAAAGGAAGTTTACCTATTTCATTGCCTAATTTAGAATTATCCAAAAACAATTTATAAATGAATCCTATGAAAATTGGTATTGTTTGTTATCCCACCTTTGGTGGAAGTGGTGTAGTGGCCACAGAGCTCGGTAAGGCACTTGCCGATAGAGGTCATGAAATTCATTTTATCAGTTACAAGCAACCAGTTCGATTAGAGCTTTTGAGTTCAAAGATTCATTTTCACGAGGTTCACGTTCCCGACTATCCACTATTTCATTATCAACCTTATGAGCTAGCACTCTCGAGTAAACTTGTCGATATGGTGCAACTACATCAAATTGAAGTCTTACACGTACACTATGCGATTCCTCATGCCTATGCGGGTTATATGGCCAAGCAAATGCTAGCAGAAAAGGGAATCAACATTCCGATGATTACCACCTTACACGGTACTGATATTACCCTGGTGGGAAGACATCCCAACTACAAACCAGCAGTGACTTTTAGTATCAATCACTCGGATATTGTAACCGCAGTGAGTGCTGATCTTAAAAGAAGTACTTTGGAGCAATTTGAGATTCACAAAGAGATTGAAGTCGTTCCAAACTTTATCGATATTACCAATTACGAGAAAACCAGTAAGGAATGTAAGCGTTCGATGATCGCTCAGGATCACGAACGAGTGATTTCACACATTTCTAATTTTAGAAAGGTGAAACACGTTCCCCATGTGGTTAAGGTGTTTCATCAAATACAGAAGGAAATTCCTTCAAAACTCGTTTTAGTTGGAGAGGGACCAGAACGCGAATCAGTGGAACGATTGGTTGATGATTTAGGAATTACAGATAAAGTACTCTTTTTAGGAAATTCATCTCAAGTAGATCGCGTATTGTGTTTTTCTGATTTATTTCTACTTCCTTCAAAATCAGAGAGTTTTGGTTTAGCGGCCTTAGAAGCGATGGCTAATAAAGTAGCGGTAGTTTCAAGTAATACTGGAGGAATTCCGGAGGTGAATATACACGGTGAAACAGGATATTTAGCTGATGTTGGGGATATCGATGCTATGGCAAAATACTCCATAGAAATTTTAAAAGACATTGAAACATTAAGAGGATTTAAAAACAGAGCCTATGAAAAGGCTGCTGATTTTGATATTCTTAAAATACTCCCACAATACGAAGAGCTCTACAAGAGAGCTTTGAGTTTGTAGTAAATAACTGCTATTTGTTTAGAGCTTGCCTATTTGATAGTATTCAAATCCGGCCTTTTGCATTTCGATCTCATTGTATTGGTTTCTACCGTCAAATACGATGGACTGCTTCATCAAATCTTTCATAAGATCTAAATCAGGAGCTCTAAAGGTTTTCCATTCGGTGAGTAAAATCATGGCATCAGCTTCCTTTAAAGCATCGTATTTGTTTTGAGTATATTCGACTTCATAGGAATTCAAATAATGAGTTTGAGCCTCATGGATAGCCTTAGGATCGTATGCTTTTACACGGGCACCTTTGTCGATTAAGGCTTTGATGACTTCAATAGAAGGAGCTTCACGCATATCATCAGTCCCAGGCTTAAAAGCTAGTCCCCATACAGCAAAGCAATAGCCACTTAAATCTTCTCCAAATCGCTTGACAATTTTAGATGCTAAAACGGTTTTCTGATAGTTGTTAACGGATTCAACAGCTTTGATCAACTTTGGCTCATATCCTACATCTAGGGCCGTTTTAGCTAATGCTTTAACGTCCTTTGGGAAACAGGAACCTCCATAACCCACACCAGGATATATAAAGCTGTAGCCGATTCTAGAATCAGATCCAATTCCGATACGCACCTGGTTCACGTCAGCTCCCACACGCTCACAGATGTTGGCTATTTCGTTCATAAATGAAATTTTAGTCGCTAACATCGCATTAGCAACGTATTTGGTCATTTCAGCAGAACGAACATCCATAGTGATGATACGATCGAAATTTAGCCTAAAAAAGGGTCTGTAGAGCTGTTTCATGAGCTCTAAGGCTGTTGGGTCATCCGATCCAATAATGACGCGATCTGGCTTCATAAAATCAGCAATAGCATCTCCTTCTTTTAAGAATTCAGGATTGGATATTACAGAGAATGAAATGGATTCATTTCGCTTGTCTAATTCAGATTGAACGATTGCTTTAACGCGATCAGCTGTTCCTACAGGTACGGTTGATTTATCGACTACAACTAGAGAGGAAGTCATCAATTGACCGATGTTTTTAGCGACTTCTAACACATAGGTCAAATCCGCAGCTTGATCTTCAGCTGTAGGAGTGCCAACGGCAATAAAGACGAAGTCTGAATCTTCGATTGAATCTTTTAATGATGTAGAAAAGTGAAGGTTTTGGTTTTCGACATTGCGAATCACCATATCGCTCAAACCAGGTTCATAAATCGGAATGATTCCTTTTTTGAGCTGATTAATTTTATCTTCATTGATATCTACACAAACTACCTCATAGCCCATCTCAGCGAAACAGGTTCCGCTGACAAGGCCTACATATCCAGTACCAACAATAGTAATTTTCATTGAATCCTCTTAATGACTTAGAAAGCTAATTTAAGAAGCTCTATGATAATCACCTAATAGTTGTTGGTTAATATGGAGTTAAAAAGATTTTGTGAATCGTTGTTGCTGTATTGGCATACTCTGCTTTTGCAGCCATTTTAGTCCATTTAGGAGACTTGATAAACTTTTGCCAGTTCTCATCGTGTTCCTTCATGTCTTTAAATTGGATCATATAGGTAAGACAAGGTCGATTAGCACCAGATATTTGATCTCCAAAGAATACTGGATGTAATCCAACTTCATAGAAAAGATCAAGTTCTTCAACATTGAACATCTTTATCTTTCTTCTATTGGCATCTTCACTATAACTCTCATAGGTTCTGAGCTCAAATAAACCAGAATCTGATTTTATTGCATCCATTTTAGCAAGTCCATCAAAGGCTAATAAGAGCATTGATTCAATTCTATCGTAGAGTTTTTCATCAATTTTCATAGCATTGTAAGAGCTTGCATCTTTGAGGTACTGCTCGTCTTTGTGCAATTCTTGAGTAGTTATATAAGTGTTAGCATCTGGATAAGCGATCAAAAACCAAAGCTTTGTTGGATCTGAATTTCCGAGTTCTTTAAAAAGAGCAGTATGTCTAATTCCTTTTCTTTTGAGAGTAGGAGTGAGCACCTCCTGAAGGTATGCTGCTAACTTTGCAGTATTACCACCAGTTTTCATGGTATAGGTTCTCAACTCATAAAGTTCTTTTGCATCAGATTTTGATTGTGCAAAACATCCTTGAGTTGTGATAAATAGGATAGTAGCTAGGAGTAAAATTTTTAAATAGTGGGGTTTCATAATTTCAAATTGATTTAATCAATCAAATATAAAACAAATAAATAAATTGTGTATATTTGACGCATTAATTTTTAAAGTTATATAATGTTTGTAAAAAGACTTTTCGTCCTATTTGTTTTGATAGCCTCATCAGCTTATTCACAGTATGGATCAGTTGAATTAAACACTGGAGGATTTTCATTAGTACCTGCATTTACGGATGATCAGCCTAATTTCATTCTCAATTTAGGAACTTCAACTGACAGAAGAGTGACGGGAAGTTTGATTGCCAATATTCGTGTAGAGGGGATGAAACCAAGAGGTGGAATTTTTATTACACGTTACAAATTGATCGATAAGAAACTCAAATTGCACTTAGGAGCGCATTTACCAGCTTTTCAGGTAGATGAGGATTATCATATGGATACATTTTTTGCTAGAGAAGTATTGGCAACCTATCAATTAAATGAATCGGTTGGTTTTACTGGAATGTTTATTCGTGGTACAGGAATGAATAACGACTTTAAGATGAAGCTCTTAAACTTTATGACCATTATTAGAAAAAACAGTTTTGTATTCACTACTCAACTATATGGTATGGACTTTGAAAACACCTATGGTATTGCTCAGGCAATCAGTTACACCCTTTCTAAAAAGTTGTCTATCAATGGTTTTTTAAATAAGACCCTTTCAAACGGATCAACGATTAGTACTCTAGGGTTGAGGTATCATATGTAGTTGGTTATTTACCGATACAGAAATTCGCAAAAATATTTCCAAGAAGTTCATCAGAACTTATTTCACCAGTGATTTCACCAAAGTGATAAAGGGCTTGTCTTATATCAATAGCAAGTAGGTCAGAAGGCAGCTCTTCTGATAACCCTTCTTTTACCTTATCGATTTCCTCTAGCGCTTTAATCAGTGAATCGTAATGCCTACTGTTGGTTATGATCGTGTCATTATTGCTGATGGCACCGGAGTGAACACCTTGGATAAACGATTCTTTAAGTTTTTCTACACCTTCACCTGTTTTTGCAGCTATAAATTGTATTTGAGGAATGAGTTCCTTTAAATGTGTTTGTTCTTCTCTAGAGAGTTGATCTACCTTATTTCCAAGTACAATGAGGTGTTTTTTTGGATGTTCCTTTTCAATTTTTAGAATTTCAATTTCATCCTGTTTCGCTAATTGATCGTCTTTTACACAGGCCAAGGAATCGATTAAATAGAGAATTAGCTTAGCTTGACCTATTTTTTCAAAGGTCTTTTGAATTCCGATCTTTTCAATTTGATCCTCAGTGGCTCTAATACCAGCAGTATCGATAAATCGAAAACCAATACCTCCGATGGATAGTTCGTCTTCAATGGTATCTCTAGTAGTACCAGCAATATTGGAAACAATGGCGCGTTCTTCGTTTAAGAGTGCATTGAGTAGGGTAGACTTACCAACATTTGGTGCCCCTACAATTGCTACAGGAACGCCATTTTTGAGCACGTTACCAAGAGCAAATGAATCGATGAGTTTTTTGAGTACCTCGGTTATGGTGTTGAGCAGCTTTTTAAATTCCACACGATCTGCAAAAGAGACATCTTCTTCAGCAAAATCTAATTCAAGTTCTATTAGCGATGCAAAATTCAAGAGTTGCTCTCTTAGTTTTTTAATCTCTGAACTAAAACCACCTCTCATCTGTTGAAGTGCCAACTGATGCGAAGCTTCGTTCTCACTAGCGATTAAATCTCCTACAGCTTCTGCCTGACTGAGGTCCATCTTAGCGTTTAAAAAGGCTCTCATAGTAAATTCACCACCTTGTGCAGCTCGAACTCCTTTCTTGAGAAAGAGTTGCATAATGCGTTGCTGAATATAGGTGGAACCATGACAAGAAATCTCAGCTACATTTTCTCCTGTATAAGAGTTAGGACCTTTAAAGATGCTGACCAATGCTTGATCGATTAAATGATCCCCATCTTTAATATGCCCTAAGTGTACTGTATGGCTTTTTTGATCTTTGAGTACTTTAGTGCTCACAGATTCAAAAGAATCACTGACCATATCGATGGCATTAGGTCCAGAGAGTCTAATAACAGCAATAGCTCCAGTACCTGGAGCAGTAGCTAATGCGATAATGGTATCATTGTTGTGCACGATGCAAAATTAGTTTAAAAAAATGGAATTGTGATCTTGAAAAATCAATTGAAGTAGACTCTATTTTTTTTGTACTTTTAATATAAACAAATTATAAGATGTTAAAAGAAGACAGAAACCTATTAGCAATAACACATTATACACAACTAATTAATTACGTTAGTGGTTTTGGAGGATTTATTGTACCTCTAGTGTTATGGCTTACACAGAAAGATAAGATCATCGATATGGATGAGCACGGGAAAGCAATAGTTAATTTTCAGCTCAGTATGTTTATATATGCCATTGCTTCTGCTTTGTTGATTATTTTGGGTATTGGTATTCTAGGCCTAATAGCTATTGCAATTTTAGAAATTGCTTTTCCAATTATCAATGGACTTAAAGCTGCAAAGGGTGAACCTATCGATTATCCCTTTTCCATTAAGTTTATAAAATAAAAAAAGGCCCTTTTGGGCCTTTCTTCATTGTTTGGTTAGTTAGTTGTTGAGCATTACAGGCATCACTAGCATGGTAATTTCTTCACCTGGATCTAATCCATCAACTGGTTTTAATATTCCCGCTCTATTAGGCAAGCTCATTTCAAGACTTACTTCATCAGAAGTTAAACTGTTGAGCATTTCAACTAAGAAACGAGAGTTAAATCCAATTTGAATATCATCGCCCTGATAAGTACAGTTTAAACGCTCTTCTGCTTTATTGCTGTAATCAACATCTTCAGCAGAAATATTGAGTTCTGCACCAGCAATCTTTAATCGAAGTTGGTGTGTTGTTTTATTTGAGAAAATCGATACACGTTTTACAGAGTTTAAGAGTTGAACTCTGTTTATGGATAATATATTAGGATTTTCTTTTGGAATAACGGCCTCGTAATTTGGATATTTACCATCGATCAATCTACATATGAGTTCTGTATTGTCAAAGCTAAATTTAGCATTGGAGTCATTGTACTCAATCAATACTTCACTCTCAGATCCTAAAAGAATTCCTTTGAGTAAGTTTAAGGGTTTTTTAGGCATGATGAATTCAGCGAGCTCTGTAGCATTGACATCATCTCTTTGGTATTTCACCAATTTATGTGCATCTGTTGCAACAAAGGTGATGTTTTCAGAACTGATCTGAAAGAACACCCCACTCATCACAGGTCTTAAATCGTCATTTCCAGCAGCAAAAATAGTTTTTGAAATAGCGTTTGCTAAAATATCACCCTCAATCTTTGTGCTACTTGGATTAGGTAGTGATATTGAATTTGGAAATTCACTACCATCAGCATATGCAACAGCGTATTTACCATTATTAGCACTGATCTCAACAGTATTGTTGTCTTCTACAACAAAGGTGAGGGGTTGTTCTGCAAAGGTCTTTAAAGTATCTAATAAAAGTCTTGCTGGTACAGCGATACTACCTTTATCTTCTGATTCTACTTCTAAGGAAGAAGTCATTGTAGTTTCTAAATCGGATGCAGATACTATCAGTTTATTTTGATCTAGTTCGAATAAAAAATTATCTAAGATAGGAAGGGTATTTGAATTGTTAATCACACCTCCTAAGAGTTGTAATTGCTTAAGTAAATAGGAACTTGATACTATAAATTTCATCTATTAATTATTAATGGTGTAGAGACAAAGATATTTTAATTGTTCTAGTTTGCGAAACTATTTTATCAACACTACTTAGGATTGAAAAAAGTGATTAAATGTAGTGATATTAATTAAAAATATAAGTTTAAGTAGTTGAAATACATATAATTATAAATAATATTGATTTGTGTATTAAAAGTTGTTTAATGTTCTAAAACGATTGTTAGGAATCAGTATTGTTTATAAGTTGAAGTAATCCTACTTAGTTAAAGACAACGGTAATTCGATCTCTATAATCCAATCCTAGCAGTGAAGAAGCACCTCCTGATTGACGATCACTTTTGTATATAGCCAATTCTAAATAATCGGAATCGTTAAACAAACTCAAGAGTTTTCCGTCCTGAATATTTGAATCACTGTAGTTTTGGTTGATCTTATTGATTTTGGCATGACGAGCATTAATGGTAAAAGACCTTCCATTTCTGTAGGACTCAAATAAGTGTTTTTTTACGTTGGTTACAATATTTCCATAACTGTCGATATAAATCACATGACCCTCAATTGTTTTACCATCGTCTGAGATCCTCGCTTTATAATCGACTAGTTCTTTGAGCTCTTTAAACGGTTTACCAATGACTTCAAGAGTACCACCTCTTGCAATATGACATGCAGCTTTGACAAAGATGTTTAAACTTGGAAAACTATTGTGTATTGCGTTGGGTAGTTGTAATTCGTAAACCTTTTCAGCTTTGATCTCATCACAGATCAAACTCATAACTCCATTATTGGCTGTGATAAAATAATGTCCATCAATTTTGATAACTAAATGTTTGTTAGTTGGAGTGAGTTCAGAATCGACTCCTACAATATGAATACTTCCCTTAGGGAAGTGTTTGTAGGCATTTTTTAAAATATATGCACACTCTTGAATATTAAACTGAGTTATTTGATGTGAGATATCAACAATATGAATGTTTTCTATTTCAGAGTAAATAGCTCCTTTTAGCGCACCAACAAAGTGATCTTTAAGTCCAAAATCGGTAGTTAGTGTTATGATCGGCATCAATAGTGTTAATAGATTTATAAGGGGTTGATTAGATTTTTAATTAAGTTTGTTATAGACAAAATTAACTAAAATATTAGCATTTTCACTTTTGTGAAATAACAATTTAAAACTCTTTTATTTGAACGAACTAAGTATAGAACTTACCGATATCAATCCCAGAGATTTTTTTGGAGAGAAAAATGCTCTGGTAACACATCTTAGGAATCATTTTCCAAAGCTAAAAATTGTCGCTAGAGGAACTAATATCAAAGCTTATGGCGATGATGATCAATTGCTGGCTTTTGAAAAAATCATCGAGCAATTCACTTCTCATTTAGCAAAGTACAATCACATTGACGATCAAGCAATTGATTATATCTTAAGTGGTTCTGAAGATGAATTTAAGGAGGAGTCCTATGAGAATATGGGGGAGACTATCGTTCATGGAGTTAGTGGGAGAACCATTAAGGCCAAAACTCCGAATCAACGTAAAATTGTTGAGGCTTCCAAACACAGTGATTTGATATTTGCGATTGGACCTGCTGGTACAGGTAAAACTTATACTTCTGTCGCATTGGCAGTAAAGGCTTTAAAAGAAAAACAAGTAAAGAGAATTATTCTCACAAGACCAGCAGTAGAGGCGGGAGAAAACCTCGGTTTTTTACCAGGTGATTTAAAGGAAAAACTCGATCCCTATATGCAACCCCTTTACGATGCTCTTAGAGATATGATTCCCCATGAGAAATTGGAGGGCTATATTGAAAACGGGACGGTTCAAATTGCACCGCTGGCCTTTATGAGAGGTAGAACTCTAGACAATGCCTTTGTAATCCTTGACGAGGCTCAAAATACAACTCATGCTCAAATGAAGATGTTTTTAACTCGAATGGGTAAAAATGCCAAGTTTATTCTCACTGGAGATCCTGGTCAAATTGATTTACCTAGAAGAGTTATTTCTGGATTAAAGGAAGTCTTATTAATTTTGGGGAATGTAAAAGGAATATCAATTGTTCATTTAGATGACAGAGACGTGATTCGTCACAAATTAGTGAAGAAAATCATCGATGCCTATTCTCAAATAGAACATCAAAACAATTTTTAATGAGTCATACAATTACAGACACGAATTTTGAATTCCCTGGACAGAAGTCCGTATACAAGGGAAAAGTTAGAGAGGTTTACACACTTCAAAATGATATATTAGTGATGATTGCAACAGATCGTCTCTCTGCATTTGATGTTGTGATGCCTAAGGGAATCCCTTACAAAGGACAAATCCTCAATCAGATCGCTACTAAAATGATGGCTCAGACCGAGGATTTAGTACCCAATTGGTTGATTTCAACACCAGACCCCAATGTTGCCATAGGACATGCCTGTGAACCTTTTAAGGTTGAAATGGTGATTAGAGGATATATGTCAGGTCATGCTGCACGTGAATACAAGGCTGGTAGAAGATTGTTGTGTGGAGTTCCTATGCCTGAAGGAATGAAAGAAAACGATGCATTTCCAGAACCTATTATCACTCCAGCGACTAAGGCTGAAATGGGTGATCACGATGAGGATATTTCAAGAGAAGATATTCTCGCAAGAGGAATTGTGTCTAAAGAGGATTATGAGATTCTTGAAAAATACACCAGAGCCTTATTTAAAAGAGGAACTGAATTAGCTGCAGAACGCGGTTTAATTTTAGTGGATACCAAATATGAATTTGGAAAGACAAAATCAGGAGAGATTGTGTTGATCGATGAAATTCACACTCCAGATTCTTCAAGGTATTTCTATGCCGATGGTTATCAGGAGCGACAAGATAGAGGAGAAGCTCAAAAACAGCTCTCTAAGGAATTTGTTCGTCAATGGTTGATCTCAAATGGATTCCAAGGCTTAGAAGGACAAGTACTTCCAATTATGAGCGATGAGTATATTGAAACGGTCTCTGAGCGCTATATTGAACTCTATGAGAATATTACAGGAGAAGCCTTTATTCGAGCTGATTTGACAAACATCAATGAGAGGATTGAATCAAATGTCCTGAATTATCTAAATACACTCTAAAATATGATCCCCTTTTTGGGGATTTTTTTTGCTATATTGTTGTTCAAATCATCAAACAATGAAACAAGAACAACACATTTTATACTGGAAACAGAACCTTAAGTATCTCTTGATACTACTTTCAATTTGGTTTGTAGTTTCCTTTGGTTTTGGAATTTTGCTCAAAGAAGAGCTAGATCAATTTCAAATTATGGGCTTTAAACTCGGATTCTGGTTTGCCCAACAAGGGTCTATTTATGCCTTTGTGATTCTCATCTTTGTCTATATGAGACTGATGAATCGCTTGGATCACAAGTTCGGTTACGAGGATCCAGAAGAAAACAACTAAAGCCAACAATCAACAACAATCAAACAACTACTTATGAGTGTACAAGTATGGACCTATATTATGGTAGGTTTAACCTTTTCAATATATATTGGAATAGCTATCTGGTCAAAAGCAAAATCTACTAAAGAATTTTATGTCGCAGGAGGGGGAGTATCTCCATGGGCTAATGGAATGGCAACTGCAGCCGATTGGATGTCAGCGGCTTCCTTTATTTCGATGGCAGGACTCATCTCTTTCATGGGATACGACGGATCTGTTTATTTAATGGGTTGGACCGGAGGTTATGTCTTACTCGCATTACTCTTGGCACCTTATCTTAGAAAATTTGGAAAATTCACAGTTCCTGACTTTATCGGAGATCGCTATTATTCAAAGACGGCAAGGATTGTTGCAGTCGTGTGTACCTTACTCGTATCCTTTACCTATGTTTCTGGACAGATGCGCGGTGTAGGAGTCGTTTTCTCTAGGTTCTTACAGGTAGATATTACTACAGGGGTGATCATTGGAATGATTATCGTTTTGTTTTATGCTGTCATGGGTGGAATGAAGGGGATTACCTATACACAAGTAGCTCAATACTGTGTGCTTATTTTTGCATTTATGGTTCCAGCCATTTTTATTTCTTTTCAAATGACTGGAAATGTAATTCCTCAGCTAGGTATGGGAGGTACGTTGGACAATGGAACTTATCTTTTAGACGCTTTAGATGGTCTTTCAACGGAACTTGGATTTCACGAATATACCACCGGGAGTAAATCGATGATCGATGTCTTTGCTATCAGTCTAGCTTTGATGGTTGGAACAGCTGGTTTACCACACGTAATTGTACGATTCTTTACTGTAAAACGTGTCAAAGACGCTAGAAAATCAGCAGGGATAGCACTTTTATTAATTGCAATTCTTTATACTACAGCACCTGCAGTAGCAGTCTTTTCAAGAATCAATTTAATAAACACAGTAAGTGAACAACCTTATAAAGAAATGCCCTCTTGGTTTAGTAATTGGGAAGATACAGGTCTTTTAAAATTTGAAGATAAAAACCAGGATGGTGTAATTCAGTACGTGGCTGATGCTCAAATAAACGAACTCACTGTGGATCGAGATATTATGGTTCTTGCTAACCCTGAAATCGCGAATCTT
>Ga0181569_10003454_pt1 | contig 12303 bp, 8 predicted proteins | sample 101ome_19_FD_132452 | JGI IMG/M metagenome (GOLD analysis project Ga0181569, IMG submission 132452) | Coastal salt marsh microbial communities from the Groves Creek Marsh, Skidaway Island, Georgia - 101405AT metaG (megahit assembly) | ecosystem: Environmental > Aquatic > Marine > Intertidal zone... | reverse complement strand
TGTAGTGCCGATAGACGAACGCAACATCCCCATACCGAAGACCCCCGCAGAACGTACGCACAGGGAGTGTGCGTTCTGCGGGGAGCAGGTGCTGCTGGCCACCCTTCGCCAGCACGAGCACGGTCTGTACGGGCGGAGTAGTTTTTGTAGGGAGTGCGAAGATATGTTGAACAAGAACATGGGCCACCCGCCGGGGGTGTACTCGCCCATCTTTGATCTACACGGTTGGCGCGCTGGACTGTCAGACAGTCACGTTGACGGTGTGGATATCCCTAAAGCCCACTAGCTCCGGGCATCGCTGCCCGAGCTTCCAAGTGAACCAGTTAGGGTACAGAATCCAAGGGCAGTCGTACCATGCCCGCACCATAATACCGTCATACATAATCCCTACCTTAGATAGTAGCCAAGTAGACTTTCTAGGAATGCGTCAGACGTAGCTCCGAGGTGCAGGTGCGGCCCGCCCCCAGTGCCGTCGGCCAGCCCGCCGAGCAGGGTGCCCGGACCTACCTGCTGCCCCGGCCTCACGACGACGTTGCCGAGGTGCTTGTAGAAACCCTGATTGCCGTTCCCGTGGTCAATCGTCACGCCCTGCCCACGGAACTGTGCCCGGTCGTCCCAGTCGCTGACCTTGATTACTGTCCCGGCCAGCGGTGAGTAGACGGCTGTGCCTGCGGGCCCGCCAAGGTCGTAGGCTGTGTCGGACTGCCAGTTGCCCAGCGCGCGGGAGCGGTGGTCACCCGGCCCTCCCCACTTCGACAGGCCCGGCTGGGTGCCGTCGTTCGCAAGGATGCCGACGCCTCCGCTCTGCTGTGGCTGTGCTGTCGCAGGCTGGCCGGGAACGGATGTGCCCACTGGCGTCATCTTCTCTGCCATCGCAGCGTTCACGACCTTCTTGAAGAACGTGGTCTCGTCGTCTTCGTCGTCGTCGTTCAGAAGCATATCAATAGCTACGTCGGTCTTAGCGTTATCGTTGCCGAGCCCCGGCAGACCCCCCGTGGTGTTCAGCGGGTCCCCAGTTGACGGTGAGGCTGGCACCTGCCCGTTGAGATACACCTGCGAGGCGTCGCCACCTGTGCGCCCGCCGCCGTTCCTGATGTTGGCCGCATGCTGCTGCTCATTGTTACCGTCAGACCGTGGCGTGTAGCGACTGACGACGCCGCCGAGCCCACCCGTGTTGTACAGGTTGCGGTACGCCGAGTCATTAAGGGTCTCGCCGAGCCTGCGCGTAGCGTCAGCGTAGTTGTTGAACTTCCACCCAAGGTGGACACCCAGACCGTAGGGGTTGTTGGTGCCACGCGCGTAGCCTGCGCTGCCGAACGACGACTCAGCTGAGGCCAGCCCGGCGACGAACGCCGGGTTGATCCCGCCCTGTACTGCTGCGTCGTAGATAGCATCGGCTTCGCCCTGCATGGGTGAGCCTGACAGTGCCTGTGCAAACTGCTGTCGTGTGGGGATGGCCATAGTTTACTCCCTTGGTGCTCGTGCGTTTTTAATTCGTGTGGCTGCGGCCTTCTGAGTCGTTCGGCGCTGCTTGTTGACACGCTGTTCCTTAGTCTCGTCACGGAACTTAAGCGTGTTGACTCCAAGCAACTGACTCAGGCTAAGGAGGAAGTCCTGCGTCTTTGTGGTGCCCTCGCCCCTGCGGTCGTAGGGACCGACGCCTGCGATTGCAGCCATGTCAAAGACAGCATCAAGGGGAGCGGTAACTGGTCCAGCAAAGTTCTCAAAGGCGGCAATCATTGGGGGACCAGCCGGACGCAGCGGCCCGTCCTTGCGCTGGCGCTGCGGAGTTCCGATCCCAAGAGTGTTGAAGAAGATCCCAAGAGCCGAGCCGAGCTCCGCCTGCTGCCCCTGATACTTGATACTCTCCCCGCCAGTGAAGAACCTACGGTTGGTGATTGCCTCAAGTAGTGGTGCCATAGGACTGGACGCCAGCAGTTTCTTCTGTGCGAACTGGCCAATGTCTGCCTGCGACTCGCCCGGCATGCCCTCTTCCCCAAACCACTGGTCAACGAGTGCGAACGGCGCTCCCCTAAAGTCACCTTCCTTGATCCGGTTGCCTGCTCCGATGATGTCAATGGGGTCCGGCATCTCAAACAGGTCAGCGTGAGGCATCTCCCCAAACTTGAATCCAATCCCGTTGGGCAGCATGAAGTGGCTGACCGCCCCCAGAGGCAGCTCCCCTCGGTCCACGTCGTAGATGTTAGCCTGATAGGTGAGGTTGTGCCCTGCAAACGCTGCGTAGTACGGCATGCGCTGGGGTGCCATGCGAATCTGGTACGAGCTGTTCTTCCTGAACCAAGTGTAGAACAGGATCAGGTGACGGATCAAGTTCTTCTCCATAGGAGTAAGGGCACCGTAGTCAAAGATGTTATCCACCGTGTTCCACATAGCCATAATGGGGGAGTGTCCCTGCTGCAAGTTCGCCATGTAGGAGTGCAGACGGATGGCGTTCTCTCGCATGATGTTCTGGCGAGCTGCCCATGACAGGTACTTATCGGTGACCCTCTTGACGTTACCCGTCTTGGCAAACGATGCTTCGACCCGCTGGTAGGTGTCGAAGAATGCGTCAATGCCTGCCATAGACTTGCCCTCATGCAGAATGTCCGACCCGGCAAACCCTCGCCCGAGGCCGATCATGTTTGCCATTGTGTCAATCTCGTAGCCGTTGTACGACACACCGTTGATAGTCATAACCGGCTGCGTGAAGTCAAAGTCGCGCGAGGTCATGCGGTTGGCGTCCAACCCACCGCGCGTGTTCCACCGCAGCAGCCCGGTCTCCGGGTCAACGCTGCGCGTCTGCCAGAACATAGCTGTCCTGACCGACGTGTTGGGACCAGTAGCACCGGCCTTCACCATCACGTTAAAGTAGTCACCCGCTGCGTTGTTGAGGAAGTGCCGGAAGAACGGAGTCGTAAACGAGAACTTGAGCAGCTGTGCAAACTGTGTGTACGCGCTGTCTGAGATAGAGGACCACTTGTTAGGGGCGGCTCCGGTGAACCGATAGAGGATGTTAGATTCCGGCTGACTAAACGCCCGTGGCAACTTCAGATTGCCTTCGGCGTCCTCCCCAAACTTTCTGACGCGCACGGTCGAATCATTAATCTTCTCAAACCCGAGGTCTTCCAGCATTCTCTGGGCCGCGCGCTGCTCCACGTCTGCGATGTCACTCCTGATCTTCACAAAGCCGGGGATCTCGGGAGCCGTGGCGCGCTTGTCGTAGCGAACGTCATCCCAGTTCTTGAGCACTCGGTTCTGGTCCTGCACGTATTCAAAAAACGGAAGGTCCATGAGGGCCAGCGGGATTACCTTGTTGGCCTGCTGTTGTACAAGCGCCTGCGTGTACTGCGAACCAAACAGGATCGCCGGGTCCATCTCTGCGAGCAGTCCCATTGCAGCGGCGATGTCTCGGGCGCTCTCTACGTCCTCCGCCGTCTTCAAAGAGGGGTCCTCAAACTTGCCCATGATCTGAGCGTCGAACATCTCTTCCTTAGTGGAGAACGACCTGCCCTTAGCCTCACCGCGCAGCGGGCTCTTTCGGGCAATGCCGAACACCAGCCGCTCGTCCCTCATCACAACTTCCTTAAAGGTGTTTTCCCACACCCCGTCGGGAAGGTTTCTAAGAAAGTCTTCAAACTCGCGGGCAACTACCTTGTCTGCGGTGAGTTCTTTTCCGTCAACCGTCTTGAGAAAGTCGTTGTCGCTGGTCTCGTTCATCACAGCCCAGAGGCGTTCCCGCCCATCGAACCCGAGCTCCTTGACCTTTTCCGCCCACTCCTTATCCATCTCGCGGCTGGTTATCTGGCCCTTCTCTTTGTAGATAATCTGGTACGGACGAATGAACAGCTGCTCTCCCAGCTTCTCTGAGAAAGCCTCATAACTACCCTCTGCGTCCTGAAAGGCTCGCTTGATTGGGTCCAAGCTCATGTACTTGGGGATAAGGGTCTGGTCTACTTGCCGGTAGATGTCGTTGATCGCTTCTGCAAGGTTGTCAATCGTGTCAATTATCTCGTCGGTAAGATCCTCTTCGTCAACGCTGCGCCTGATGATGTGCGCGAACTGCTCTTCGCTTTCGTACTGACGCAGGTAGTTAGCTCGCTCAGCAGTGCGCGCCGGAGTGTCTACCTGCCGCGACGTTCCCTCCATCAGCGGCCTCTTCTTGCCCGTAACATCCGCAGCCTTCTCTGCAGGCATGTTCCGCACGCGCCGCTGGCTGGCCTCGTCCAACAGCATCGGCAGTCGCCACTGCAGAAGCTTCTCAATTGCAGTGGACTCAAGACCAGTAGCTGCCTCAAGCTTGGACCGAACGCTCACCCAGTCGGTAAGCACCTCGTCAAAGTCGTCGCGCCACCACCCCAGCTTTTGAAGATTATCAGTGACGCCGCTCACCACCCGCTCGTCCTGAACCCTGTTGTGAAGCGCTATAATCTTACCGAGCTCCTGCTGTACATCGTCGTCAATCTTGCCAACAATCTGCCTAAGCGCAGACTCTACTCTATACGGGTCCAGCTTAGGGTCGGTGGCAACGGAGTACAGCCAAAGCCCCTTCATGTCGTCCTGCGTGTAGCCCCGTCGCACAAGGCTTTCCTTTAGCTTCTGCGGGATGAGGTGGTTCAGCTCCGAGATAGACTTCTGCATCTCTCGTCCGAGGATCTGCATGGGCTGCATGCGAATACCGTAGAACGGGTACTTCCTAATCCTCTTTAGCCCACGCCCCACGCGCCCCACAAAGTTCTCTGTGTCACTGGGGACCTTGGCCTGCTGGTACTCAAGCGACTTGGCAAGCGGGATGCCCCCCATCACAGACTTGCCGAGCGGGATGCGGGTGTCGAACTCAAAGTGCATCCGGTTCAGCCAGTCCTTGATTCCTTCGTTCTCGCCGCGCGCGTAGTCCCTGCGAGCTCGCCAGTCACCCGCGCCAAGACGCTTGGCAGTACTACGGTAGGACTGACTCTGCCATGCCTCAAACATAATCTCGTCAACCATGTCTGGGATCTCAGCCTTCTTGATCTTGCCCTTAAGCGGGCCCGCCAATGCCTTTAGCAGCACCTCTTCGGTCTCGCCCCACAGGCGGTCAAACTCCTTCTTGGAGATGACGATGTTCCCGCGAATGCCTCCGCTCATGCGTGAGCGATACCCGAACTTGCCGAACCCTACCTTGACTCCCATTGACGGCTTGGCGCTGTCGCCAATCTTAATCATATCGTTAGCCATGCCCGCGCCTGTGAGCGTGCCTCCCTTGTCAAGATTCAGCTGAGCAAGCGCGCGGGCCATGCCAGCACCGGGGGTCAGCCCCGAGCCCGCAGTCACAGGCGTGAGCTTGGCGATCTGGTCTATGTACCGCCAGCTGTCTCCAATCGCGTAGTGACCGAGCTGTGCCCTGATGGCCTCGCTTCTAAACCGGATCATGTCTGCCGTCATATTCTTCACGCCCGCTGGCGTAAGACTGTACAACCCGTCAGCGTCCCGTATAATGAAGGCGTTGTTAGGCTTGTTCGCAGCCAGCTGCGCCTTGACTTCGCGCGCAATGTAGTACTCGGCAAGCCTCTCCATGTTCATTGCGTCGTCCGGGGTATTGGCACGGGCTCCCTGATTATCAAAGATCCCGCCCTTTGACTGCAGATTACTTACTACTGCGTCAATCTTCTCTTCGTCAAACTTGTTCTTAGGGCTGGCGGCGACGCGCTTCACAACAGCTTGAATCATCTGCGGCGGCGTGTCGGCAATAGACATCCCGCCCTTCTGCATCTTCTGCAGCATCTTCACGTAATACTTGCGCTGCATCGCAGCGGCTGCCCCGACGCTTGGAGCAAGCTCCTGCAGGTGGTCTCCGATGTTGCCGCGCACCACCTTATCCGGGCGCTGGATGTGTCCGTCGTCAACTCGGTCAAGAATCTGGCGCAGCGTAGATGAGTCGCCACGAGCGATGTCTGCTGCGTTGGCCTGCTTAGTCAACCCCGGAACAACCTCACGAGCGTCACTGACCCGCATGGAAACCCAGCCGCCCTCGGCCTGAGCAATGTCGTCAAGCTCTTTATACCCGCGCCGCACAAGCTCTTCGGGCTCCACCTTGAGGTGCAGGATGTCTCCGCCCGACGACTCGTAGACTTCCTTGATACCGTTAGACGGCTCAAACTCGGGGATCTTGCGCGCGATAAACTCCTTCGGCACTGCGGGCATCTTGTCAAGGTTCTGCGAGTACGCTGCTACGGTGTCGGTGTCTCCAATCTTGACCCCAGAGTTGAACAGCGAGTCGTTGCCCGGCTCAATGATCCTTGGCTTGGTGCTCTTAGCGGCAACGGCCACGTCGGTGGTCATCTTAAGACCCTTGGCAATCTTGACGGGCGCGACCAGCCACCACAGGTCAGTGGCAATGTCCAGTCCAAACCCGGCCCCTGCCCACCACTTACTCTCCAACCCAAACTGGGGCTTTAGTACGTCACCGTACCAGCCCTTGTAGTCCTCGCTGAACGTGCCAAGCGCGTCCGACCAGTCGGCACCCTTCCTGCCGGTGGTGCCCTCTACGATCTTGGAGAACACCGTCATAGGAGCAGCCGACCCCATCGTGGCCACACCCATCAGGGTGTTGCCGAACGACTTAGCAACCTTAAGCGCGGGGCCGTCCTCAGAACCGTACTCGGGCTTCGGCCCGAACGCCTTGAGTCCCCGCATTGCGGGGGACTCAATGTTTTTAAGTGCCCGACTTGGACGAGAAGCTACAATATCGTTGGCTCTTGAAAGCGCCTCGGGAGTAAGCTTCTTCTTCCAGTTAGTCTGCGCTCCTATTTCCGGAGAGACCGCCATGTCCTATGACCTTGGCGTGAACTGCTTGTTGTACTTATCCTGCCACCACTTCTGCCCCGGCGACCCCATCTTCTGACTCTTGAGCAGGTCGTCCAGATCCTGCATTGCGTTAACGTGGTCAGTAAAGCGGCCTCGGAACGCCTCTGCAAACAGTGTCACAATTGCCGCGCCTGACATTGTTGGGTACTTCGCAATGATGTTCTGAGCAACGTCAATCATCATCTGACCCTGATCGTGAGAGGTCATCTGGTCAAAGTTCTTCGACGACATCTCCTTACGGATATCGTTGCCTGCCTTGGCACGGGTCTCTAGTGCAGCCTGATCCGCCGCCTGCTGCGTGTTAGCATTCTTCACGTCAAGGCCGAGGCGCGTAAGCGCGGCGGACTGATTGGCTTGGTTAACCGAAGCATTAAGCGAGCGGTCCTTGTAGCCTCGCAGCCACTCGGCAGCCTCAAGGTCAAGGTTGTATTGACGGTCCTTGTAGAACTTGTCGAGCTTGGCCGCAGCAATCGCTTGGTCAATCTCAGAGCTCTTGGTGTCAATGTCGAACGCCGCTTGGTTGTGCGTCTGGTCGTACGCCTGCTTCGCCATTGACACGTTGTACTGGTTCTGGGCATTCACTGCATCGGCCATTGTGTTGTACGACGTCTGTGCGTCGCCAATCAGCTGTGCGTCCACGCCGCCGGATGCCGCAGCGGCGGCTGCGTCGGCGCTCATGCTGCCAGCACCAGTGGCCGTACCAAGCGACCCAGAGCTCCCCATAGACTCGCGGGCCTGATCCACGTACTTGTTGATGGACTCAATCGCAGCGGCGTTGTTTGCCTTGACCGACTCGTTAGTAGCCTTGTTGTTTGCGGCCAGCGCGTCGGATGTCTTGGTGGCCATGCCCTCGGCCCACGTCTTGTACGCGGCCCAATTGTCCTCGTCCACCTTGCGGCGGCGAGCTACCTCGGCGCGCATGTTTTCAATCTGCTTGCGCGCGGGTGCGTACATCTTCTCCCAGTCAAGCTCTACCTGCTCAACCGGCTTGCTGTACTTGCTGTCAGTCCCTGTGGTGCTGCCTGTTGAGGGAGCGCTGCCGGACGAAGATCCGCCGCCGCCGCCTCCTGACGACGTGGACGTTGACTTCTTGCCCCTCTTGGGGTTGTTCTTCCGGGCCTTCCTCTGAGATGCCTCAATATCCCTCTTCATCTGAGCGCGGGTGTAGCTCTTAGGGATTACAGACATCCCCGTAAGCCTAGCCTGCGCCCCGGCGTACTTCTTCTTGTTCGCTGCCCGTTCCTCTGCCTCAGCTTTGCGCTTATCGCTTGCCATCCTCTCGCGGTCCCAAGCAGCGGCGGACTTAGCCCCGCCGTTGCCCCAAGGACTACTTCCGCCGAGGAGGCCCCCTCCGCCCTGTGCCCACCACGGAGTCTTCTGCCTCTTCTTGGACCTCGGCTTAGGCTTAGGCTTAGGCTTGGGCCTCCGCCGCTTTTTCTTGGAAGATGCTGGATTGCTAAACCCAAAGTAAGATGTTCCGAAAGCCATTAGCGCCAACCTCCCACGCCGTAAGTGTTATGGCGGCGCTGTGTCTCGCGCTGAACGCCAGCCGCGTTGTTAGCAGCCACACTGGTCTGGTACTGGTTCTTGGCCTCGTTAGACGCACCGCTGTACGCACTGGAAGCCTGCCGATACTGGTCGGTGAGGTTCGTCATATCCTTCGTGTAGTCGTTCTGGGACTTGACAAGGTTCTGCGTGCGGTTGCCGGAGCGCCCCATCCCTCGGGCAGCAGCGTTGCTGTTGATGCCTTCTCGCTGCTTGGTGTACTGCTCAGTAAGCCGGGTGCCCGTCTTCCCTGTCCTGATGGCGTCGTCGTTAAGGGTGTTGAAAGTGAACTTCCCGTTTGCATCCTTGGTGAATGCTCCCGCTCCGACGTTGCTGGACAGCCAGTCTGAGTACGACTGTCCGGCGGTGCGAAGCGCGGTGTCGCGCTGCATCGCAGCCTGCGCGTTCTGCTGCAAAGCAGTGGCGTCGCCGTGCTGCGGGATCGCAGGAAGTGCTACGGGCGGAGGCTTAGGCGGCGGCGCGGGAGTCGCAGCAGCAGCTGCAGCAGCGTCCCGAGCCTTGACGCGCTGGTAGTACTGACCGTGCGACGACCCCTTCCACTTAGCAGCATTGGCGGCGGTGCTACGGGCACCCTTGACCTTAAGCCAATCCTTGTATGTCATATACCTTGAAGCCATCTAGCGCATCCCCTTCTTCATAGGAACATAACCGGGATTGTAGCGCGTGGCTACCTGCGGAGCCTTGGGCACAGTATCCGCAAACGCCTTGCTCGGGGTCCCGCCGGACGGGCGCTTCATGGCGCGTGCGCCGCTTTCCATAAAGCTTGCCCTCTGTGATTCTGCGGCGGCGTAGCGCCCGTAGTCTGGATACATAGCTCGCATTATTCCCTATTATATCATATTATGTGGTTGACATTGTGCGTGTGGTCTCAATCTCAGCGTAGGCTGCGTAGATTGAGTAGTCCTTAACTGCCTCAGTTACGTCTGTTTCAAGGTGCATCTTAATCCCGATCTGCGTGCCCTCCCGCTGGTAGCGTTCAGCAAACCTGTCGTGGTGCAGGTCGGTCTCCAACGAGTCCCCGGCGGCTGCCGTCAGGGTGTGAGTCTCGCCCACAGAGTCGTCGTGCAGGTGTGCGTCACGGGAGAACGAGAACTCCCATGTTGCCTCGCCGCCGCCGGTGCTGTGTACGTTGTGGTCAATCTGCAGTTCCCTCAAGCGGGTGGTGTTGCCCGGCGTGGCCAGATACATCTGGGCGTCCACAACAATAGGCGACTTTGGAAACTGCAGCTCCTCGGTCTGCGAAGGATCCCCCGTCACGTACTCGTCATAGAAACCAGTCTCAAGTCCCTCAGAATTGAACAGGTCGGTAAGGTCAGTGACGTACTGCCGGTGAATCCCGAGCACTCTGCCGCGCGACATCTGCACAACTCGGATCGGGTTGTTCGCTGGGTCCTGTGCTCCCCACTGGCTCCACGTCCCATTCATAATGTCGTAGGCAAAGTTCTGAGTCAGCTCATTGTACAGGTCCTGCACCGCCACCAGCAGCGTGCCGTCCGGCGTGACTGCCAGCGTAGGCCAGTAGTACTGGTACATAGACGTGGGCTCTATTGGCGCGGTGCGTAGGATCGGACGCCCAGTGGCAACCGACCACGGCTGGCGCGCCCACAACTTAGCGATGCCTGTGGAGGGATCGGGCGCGGTGATGTTGGTCAGTTCCCCAGCCCCGCTGAGTGAGTACACCCCGTCGGCAGCGGCGAAGAACAGCGTGTTCTCGTACACAGTAATACCGTTCGGATACGGACACCCCACGACTCCCGAGATGTTCTGGATGGCGAACGAGTCCTCATCGTTGCCAGTAAGCGCGAACGTCTTGTTGGCCTTGAAGATGTAGAGAACGTCCGACAGGGCAGCCAGCGCGGTGATCGGGTCTGACGAATCGTTGTCCACGAGCGCGTAGTCCTGATCGCGCCAATCGTTCCAGTTACCCGGCTTCGACCAGATCAGGGCGTTGCCTGCGTAGCCCGCAAAGTCACCGACGCGGCTTGGGTAGTTATCAGCGTTAGTGCCGCCCCCCGCAGAAGAAGCTGTCGCGTTTGACGAAGAGATAACACCTCTAGCAGCGAAGCACCGTCCCTTGTACTGAGCGAGCGACACACAACCTCCGGGTGAGCCCATCACCTCAAGAGCGTTCCCAAACTGATCCGGGTCAGTCGGGTCCGCCGGAGCTCCCCACCCCCACGCGCGATCAAGTTGGTACTGAGGATTACCGTAGGGTGTGTTGTTCTGGAACCAATAGGTGTAGTCGTAGTACCTATTGTTGCCTCCGCCATAGTAAACGATTGTACCTGTTTTGTCTCCGTTATCCTTGTGGAGAGGGTCACTGTTCGGCACCGTCACGTCCGTTGCCTTGAACGTCGTGCCAATATTAGTGGCAATCAAAGTAGTATTGGCATTTTGCTGCGCGCCGATTACCGGGTTTGTCCAGTGCCACTGTCCTCCCCACGCAAAGACACAACTCCAATCCATGTGGGCCATGTTCTTCGTGGGGTTCTTCCACTTACGATGCGCCGAGAACTCGTCGCCCGCCGTGGTAAACAGCACTGAGTTATCCATCTTGATCGGCGAGCCCCACGGCATCACCTGTGAACTAAGCGGCAGTACCATTACCCTCTGGTAGTCTTGCTCAACTTGCTCTGTACTCGGCGCTCCCAACTTACTCAGCTGATTCTTCTCAAAGTCTACCGTGACCATCTTCTGCTCTACTTCAGTCACTGCCTGAGTCGTGATCCCAAGGTACTGACGTCGTGCGACTATGTAACGCGGATAGTAGAAAGACCACGCACGCTTCTTCTCTGTGCCGTCGTCGTCCACGGTGATCTTCGCAGCGCCGATCATCAGCCGGAGGTTGTCCGCCGACTCCGTTGCCCAGTACGGCCAGATGTCCTCACCGAGCGACCCCCACGCAGCGACCACGCGCATGCCGTTACGCGGGCGCATACGGCTCGGAAGCTCGCGCATCATCACGTTCGACAGCTCGGTGGTGTACCCCTGCGGCAGTCGGCTAACAGGGACCGCTGAGTTGAGCGACGAGGGAAGTGTCAGCTCGGCAAGACTCACGCGCGCCACCGTCGCCGGGTGTCGGTGTCGTACACACCACCATAGGAGGCGGGCATCGGCACCCGATCAATCTTCTGCTTCTGCTTAGACTTCTGGTTCCGCATCATCTGGTTCACCTTGGCCCCTGCCATGTCAAGCGCGGAGGCTGCCTTGGAGTAGTCGTTCTCTCGCTGAGCCATCTGCGACAGCGCGTACTGCACCAGCACATCCACGTCATAGTCAGGAATGCGCGTCACGTCCGTCGGATCCACCAGAGCGACAGGGGCTGCCCAGTAGCTGAGCTTGTAGGTATACTCCCTGTCGGGGAATGGTGTCCAGTGAATCTCGTTAGCGAACAGCGTGTAGTACGCGGGCTGCGCGTAGTGGTTCTCAGTGTACTTGCGGGTCCGCACGTACTCCCGGTAGTCGAACTCATCCATGTACTCAGGCGCGTACCAGTTGTCCACGCCCGTCGTCGGTGACAGCCTGCCCCACTGCTTGAGGTCGTCAGGCATGAGAGTCGTCGGCTGCTGGGGCGTCGTCACAATGTCGGTGTGCGCCTCAAGCCAGTCCCACGGGAACATGCCAGCTACGTCAACGTATGCCTTGTTGAGCCACACCTTGAAGTTCTCTTCGTCAGAGATGCCGTACCCGTAGGTCAGGCAGCGGGACACAAGATCCGCGTATGTCACCGTAGGCACAGACATTAAGCCTTCTTGCGCCCGTACTCGTCGTGCGTCTGAGCGTCGTTACGCGAGTATTCGCCAAGCTGCACAGCCGAGCCGCGCTTCTGCCGCCAATCGTAGAACGAGTCGCGCGCCTTGGCCCAGCTCTCCTGACCCTTCTGAGCGCCGTGCT
>Ga0181569_10003451_pt1 | contig 12306 bp, 8 predicted proteins | sample 101ome_19_FD_132452 | JGI IMG/M metagenome (GOLD analysis project Ga0181569, IMG submission 132452) | Coastal salt marsh microbial communities from the Groves Creek Marsh, Skidaway Island, Georgia - 101405AT metaG (megahit assembly) | ecosystem: Environmental > Aquatic > Marine > Intertidal zone... | reverse complement strand
GGTCAGAGGCGGTCAAGCTGCCCGACAGAATAGCGACCTTACCTTCTCCACCAAGCTCCTCTGCCAGATACATGCCGAGGTCATACCCGTCCTGCACGCTGCTCTTTGGTCCGATGAAGGTGAAAGCGTCATCACAGAAAGAGTTGAAGTTGATCACGTTGATACCTGCTTCGACCGCTTCATTCATCAGCTGAACGTTTGTTGCGCGATCAAGGCAAGCGACAGCCATACCATCAGGGCGGCGGCCGATATTGGCTTCAATCCGCTGGTTCTGGTCAGCCACATCCGCCTGGGGCGGCTGGTCCCAGATCACCTTGATGTCGATGCCACGTTCGGCGAATTCCGCAACAGCGTATTTTGCGCCTTCAGCAACAACATCATACCACGGGTGAATAACCTTCGGGATGAAGACGAAAGTTAACTCTTCGTCAACCGGGGTGATCAGATCAGCCTGATCTTGTGCACTTGCACCGAAGGGAAGCAGCATCGCTGCAAGGGTTGTGGCCAGCAGGCCGCTCTTCAAACTGGTTTTCATCTTTTCTCCTCCTGAAAGACAGTCAGTTTTACTCCAAGTCCGAGCTCATGCTCCGACAAGTTCTGGTTCCGCTGCGCGCAATTTCCGCGTGCGAATAAATTCTTCGACACCTTCGAGATCCACAACTCCGGCCTGCGAGCCCAATCCGCTGGCATTCAATGCCGAGCACGCCTGCGCAAAAAGGACGACGTCTTTTGGGGCTTTCCCTTGCAATAGCCCCGTAGCAAATCCAGCGTTGAACGCGTCACCGCAGCCGCAGGTGCACTTCACGTCGATATCGAAGGCTGGGACAGTAAATTCGGTTCCATCTATGTGATGATAATAAGCCCCCTCGGCCCCCAGTGTGAAAACACAGCAGGTGGCGCCAAGATCATGGAAAAAGGAGACCATTTTCCTGCGATTTGTCATACCGCTTAGCGCCTCCGCCTCTTCAATCGACGGGATAAAGTAATCAGTATATGGCAGCACCGCCGCCACATCTGGCAAATCGTCTTGCGATCCAGCAAAGACATCAACTGTCGTGATGCATCCGCGCTCTTTGGCATGCTTCATCAGAGCCGCGTTCCGCGCACCATCCATCGCATCCATCAACCCAACACCGCCAAGGTGAAAGATCTTCGCATTGGTCACCGCGTCATAGTCATCCTCGGGCACCACGAATGCGCCCGTCGCGCCCTTTAGGTGCAGCGCAGGCCGCGATCCGTCGGGCCGGGTCAAAACAATTGAGCTTGATGTCGGCGCGTCATGGCAAATCTGCATGTGGGACGTATCAATGCCAAAATCCGCGATGCGCTTGAGCGCCCATTCACCCATCAGATCACGACCGACACCACCCACCGCAAGCGTCGCCAGACCTACTTTTGCGCCAACGATTGCCGACGTTCCGGCAGCGCCAGAGACAGCCATCGCCAGTTCCTCAATGAAATAAGTGCCACCGCCCGGCGGGATCGCGGTGACTGGCCAACCCAGGCAGTCAAACGTGTAAAACCCCATCGATGCGTAGTCATATTTCATCTTGCGACCTCCAGGCGGTGCTGCTGCGAAAGATATCCATGGATTCTTCCCCTGCGTCAACACATTTTTAATTCAAAAAATACATTTGTTTGTTTTCTGTATAGTAATTTGCGTCTAAAACACGGCGGTAAGGGGTTATAACCCATTTTATAGCCGCCTAAGCTCAAATTTAGCTGTTGCATTGCTAAAACTTTTGTTTAAACAATTTTACATCTGTATATTGGGAGGATTCACAGGTGAAAGCCGCATTTCTCGATGCCCCGAACAAGCTAAGCCTCCGCAACACTGAGAATCCGGTTGCGGCTGAAGGCGACATGCTCGTCAGAGTACGCGCCGCTACAATTTGCGGCACGGACATCCGAATCTTCCGCGGCAAAAAAACAGCAGGCATTCGCTACCCATCAGTTCTTGGGCACGAGTTTTCAGGCGAAATCCTCTCAACAGGCGCACACCTCGGCTTTGCCATCGGGGACCGCGTCGGGCTTTGCCCGTTCATTGGCTGCGGTCACTGCAAATTATGTAAAACCGGCCACGAAAATCTGTGCACCGATGGTACTGCTTTCGGCTACCAGATCGACGGCGCTTTCGCAGAGATCGTCCGCATACCTGCGGCAGCAGTTGCCGCAGGCAATCTCCGCAAGCTTCCGGATCACATGTCCTTTGAAGAGGCTGCACTAGTTGAGCCGCTCGCCTGCGTATTAAATGGCCAAAACAAAGTTGGCGTCTCGAGTAAGGATACCGTAGTTATCCTCGGCGCAGGCCCAATAGGGCTCTTGCATGTGCATCTCGCCCGCCTTCACGGCGCACGGCGTATCATCTCGTCAGACCCCAATGCACATCGGCGCGACGCTGCAATAGCATCCGGCGCTGATGTTACAATTGACCCGACAGCCGAAGATGTGCGCGCCCGCGTGCTCGCCGAAACCGGCGGCGCAGGGGCCGATGTGGTGATCTGCGCGATCGGCATTCCAGCCCTCGCCCGCCAAACGACTGATCTCGCCGCTATGAGCGGTCGCATTAGTCTCTTCGCGGGCTTCTCCAAAGGAGAAACCGCGGAAATGGACGTCAACGCGATCCACTATAACGAACTCACCGTAACCGGCGCCTTTGGCCTCTCGCGGGAGGATTATGACCGCGCCTTTGATATGATCGCCACAGGGCGGCTTGACCTCAAACCGTTGATTACGCACCATTTCGACCTCGATGAGATAGAGGCCGCCTTCACCACGGCCGAAAGCGGCGCAGCGATCAAAGTTTCCATCACCCATGACTGACATCCAAGAGACCGACGTCTTGATCATTGGCGGCGGGATCAACGGATGCGGGACCTTCCGTGATCTCTCCGCCCAAGGCATAGACTGCTTGCTTTTGGAGCGCGCTGATTTTTGCTCCGGGGCCTCATCTGGTTCCTCTCGACTGATCCATGGCGGACTAAAATACCTTGAAACAGGCGAATTCCGTCTCGTTCGCGAAAGCGCCGAAGAGCGCAATCGCCTGCTGCACAATGCACCACACTATGTCAGCGCCCTACCCTCGATTATTCCTCTACGAAGCCGCTTTGGCGGCATCATTCCATCCGCTGCGCGGTTTTTACGGCTCAATGCAAAGCTTACCGATCGCGGCACCCTGATTACCCGTCTTGGCCTTGCGCTTTATGACCTCTACGGCCGTAACTTCCGCGCAATGCCCGCGCACCGGATGCTGAAGCGCACGGCACTCGACTTCCTGATCACCGGTATGGACAAAGGCATTATCGGCGCCGGCCTCTACTACGAGGGCCAGATGACTCATTCAGAGCGACTCGGCTTGGAACTGGTGCTTGACGGGGAAGCTTTGAACCCGAACTCTCGCGCCCTCAATCACGCGGTGCTCGAGGGCATGGCCGATGGCACCGTAACCTACAGCACGTCGAAGGGTCGTTCCCAAATTCGCCCTCGCGTCATCATCAACGCAGCTGGCGCGTGGATTGATCAAGCCAACGCTCAGATCGGCGTAAACAGCCATTTGATGGGTGGCTCAAAAGGAGCGCATCTCGTCGTCGACAATCCTGCGCTGCTATCTGCCCTCAACGGCCATATGGTGTATTTCGGCTCAGGCGACGGGCGGGTCAATCTGCTCTACCCGTTTGAAGGCCGCGTATTGATCGGCTCCACCGATATTCCGGTGAGCGATCCCGACGATGCCATCTGCGACGAAAACGAAACAGCTTACCTCTGCGCAGTTGTAAGCGAGGTGTTCCCCGATATTCCGGTCACGCAAAATCAGATCCGTTTCCGGTTCAGCGGCGTCCGCCCCCTACCACGTTCGGACGCGGCCATCGGTGCGGTTACTCGCGATCACTCAATTGCGACTTTCACCGCCAGCGGGGGCCTGCCGGTTTTCTGCCTGATTGGTGGCAAATGGACGACCTTCCGCAAGTTTTCGGAAGAAGCCACCGACAAAGCACTCGCCCATCTCGCCCGCCCCCGCCAGATCAGCACAGAGGATATGGCGATTGGCGGCGGTAAGGACTTCCCCAGGAACATTGCCGAGCGCACCAAATGGATCACTGAATGCGGAGCCACGAATGGTTTGAGCGAACCCCGCGTTGAAATGCTTCTCACACGCTACGGAACCCGCGCCAGCGAAATCGCTAATAACCTGCGCAATGAAACTCCGCTCATCAGCCTGCCTGATTACTCCTGCGAGGAGCTGGAATGGATCACCCGAAATGAGCGCGTGCAGTCACTCGGCGACCTCGTCCGCAACCGCACCCTGATTGCGCTGTCGGGCAACCTCACGCGCACCGTTGCCGCAGAAATTGCCGCTCTCTTGGCTGCTTGGCTAGACTGGTCTTCTGAGAGAACCACGGCTGAAATTTCCAAAGTTATTTAATGGCTCTGCCGCACAAAAAAGGCGCGAGACAATATGCCTCGCGCCTTTTTCGTTGGAGGTAAAGAAGAGGGAGGGCTCCTTCACCACACCTTGCGGTTGCTTAGCGAGCGGGTTTCTTACCGAACGCTACCGCCAACACGATAATAGCACCAGCGACCATCATCTGCTCAGAGACATCGAGCCCCATGATGATGAGACCGTTATTGATAGTACCAATCAGCAACGCGCCGACGAACGTACCCACAATCGTACCCTTCCCACCGAATAGGCTGGTGCCACCAAGGATAACCGCCGCAATTGCCGCCAACTCAGCACCTTCGCCGAAGTTGTATCGCGCGGTACCCATCATACCTGTCCACAACATACCAGCCAATGCGGCACCAAGACCGGTGATCAGGAAACAGAGCACCTTCGTGCGGTTCGTATTGATGCCTGAATAGCGCGCCGCCACACGATTTCCGCCAGTTGCCAGCACCTGCCGGCCAAATGGCGTGTAGCGCAAGACGATATGCCCAATGATCGCCACACCCAATGCCCAGAGGAACAAGATCGGCACAACGCCAATCGACCCAGGACCAAAGACCGTATCAAAGGTCTCATTCCGCACCGGCACCGGGTTGGTATATGTGATGCGCATATCAATGCCGCGCACCAGTTGCATCATGCCCAAGGTCACGAGGAAGGACGGGATCGAGATCACGGTGACAAAGAAGCCGTTCACTAACCCCACCGCAACACCGCACAGGAGCCCGGCAACGACACCACCAACAAACCCGTATCCGGCCTGCATAGCCATCGCAGAGACAAGCGCCGCCAAGGCCGCCGTCGACCCAACAGAAAGGTCCAACTCACCTGATGAAATGATAAATGTCATCGCAACCGAGATCACAGCGATCATAGCCGTTGTTCGCGCAATGTTGAACAAGTTCGATACGGTCAGGAAGCCTTTATCGCCAATGGTCATTGCGAAGAAAAGCAATACACCCGCAAAACAGATGTAAACGATATTTTCGCGCCACGAAATCCGACCCAAAATAGCCGATCTTTGTTGCGGAAGGGTTTCAGCCTTGTACTGCATGGTGCAGAGCCTCCTCTGATTGCACGTCCTGACGGTCCATTTCAGCAATCAATGTTCCGTCGTAGATCACGAGCAGCCGGTCGCTGATCGCGAGCAGTTCCTCGAATTCCGATGAGATGACCAGCACAGCAGTGCCAGCATCCGCGATTTCCCTGATTTTCATAACCAGATCGGCCTTGGCCCCGATATCGACGCCGATCGTCGGCTCATCGAGGATCAGGACTTTCGGCTTCCGCTCAAGCCATTTGGCGAGAACAATTTTCTGCTGGTTACCACCAGAAAGGAGCAGCACCTGCTGGTCAGCACTCTCGGATTTGATGTTCAAATCATGAATATGCGTCGTCGCCGCACGCCGTGCGGCAGCGTCGCGGACAAAACTCTTACGAGTAAACCGCGAAAGGTTCGGCAGCATGACATTGTCTTTCAGGCTGTGATCCAACACCAAACCTTGGGTCCGGCGATCCTCGGGCACCAGCCCGATACCCGCTTCAATCGCTTCACGATTGGACCGGATTGCTTGGCCATCAACTTTGATCGTTCCGCCGTCTGCCGAACGGATGCCAAAAACCGCTTCGACGATTTCTGTTCGCCCCGACCCGGTTAGTCCGGCAAGGCCAACGATCTCACCTGGCCGCAGTGCAAAGCTCACGTCCCGCACGGCTCCTGGCACATGCAGGTTCTCAACTTCAAGCACAGGAACGCCACTGGTATCTACCGAGCGCTGCACCCATTCCATTGTCGCTTTCCGCTCCGACCCAAGCATCGCGCGGATCAGGTCTTCCATCGTAACATCGCGCGTGTCGGCCGTCAGGATATCACGTCCGTCGCGCATCGCTGTGATACGGTCACAGATCTGGTAAATCTCTGCCATCCGGTGCGAGATATAGACGATGGAAATCCCTTGCTCCTTGAGCTGACGCACCAGCCGGAACAGCGTCTCTACTTCCTTTTCCGAAAGTGATGCCGTCGGCTCGTCCATCACAATGATGCGGGCATTCTTTGAGAGCGCCTTAGCGATCTCGACCATCTGCTTGGCCCCAACGCTCAGTTCTTCAACTCGGGCGCGGGGGTCGATATTTTCACCAAACTCCTCAAGAATAGCGCGCGCCCTGCGCACCATCTCGGCATCGCGGATAAAGGCATTCCGCGTCCGTTTCGGTTCATGCCCAAGAAAGATGTTCTGGGCGACAGTCAGCGTCGGAATGAGGCTGAATTCTTGGAAAATCATAGCGATGCCGGCATTTTCGGCGTCGCGAGGTGCGTTGAAGACCACTTCCTTGCCGTCAATCTCGACAGTTCCACCGTCACGGAAATAGACGCCGGTGAGGATCTTCATCATCGTTGATTTGCCCGCACCATTTTCACCCATCAGCGCATGGCATTCTCCTTTTCTGAGTGAGAAACCGGCGCGGCGTAGCACGGGATTACTGGCAAAGGACTTATCAATGTCCCGCATTTCCAAAACGTTGGTTTGCATCTTTGCCTCCTGATGGATTGGCGTATAGCGCCGTGGTGAGGGAGTTGTCGGGCGCAACGATACTCCTGCGCCCGACGGGGAGGTTACTTCTGGAGGTCAGCCATCATTTCTTCAGGCAGCGGGATCCGGTAAATCGTCTCATAGGACTCTGCGAGCGTGTCGCGGGAGACAGCGAGCGGCGGAACCGAGATGTAGGACGGCAGCGATTCACCAATCAGCGCCAAGGCACCAGCGGTCGCTTCGGTCACACCCTGCGTGTAGGGGCGCTGGGTCGAAATGCCGGCGATGTAGCCGTTTGCCGCCATGTCAGCTGCAACGATCTGGTCAAAGTTCTCGTTGACGATGTGGAACGTCGCCGGATCTTTGCCTGCAATACGGGCAGCTGTTGCCGCACCCATCGCGGGGATCGACCAAGAGCCATAGACACCTTCAAGCGTCGGGTAGCGGGCGAGCAAAGCCTGTGCCACTTCCTGACCTTTGTTCGGGTTGTCATGACCGGCGGTCGCGATCAGCTGAAGGTCGGGATACTTGACCATCAGGCGTGCAATGAAGCCGATGTAACGCAGGTTAACGACGTGGAAGTCGTTGGCATAGAACATTGCAGCGACGTCACCTTCGCCACCAACGGCCTCGGCCAACAGGTCGGCGAGATACATGCCCAGAGCGAGGTTGTCCGACGAAATCACCGAAACATAATCCTCACCAGGCTGCATATCGTCGGCAGCTTGGTCGATGAACACGACTTTTGTGCCAGCATCTGCGATCTTCTGATAAGCGCCGGATGTGGTCGCCGTATTCAGCGGGATCGAGACCAAAAGGTCAGGCTGGAGTACCGAGATCGCGTCAAGGTCAGAAATCTGGCGTGCGTCATCCCAGTTTGCGTTCGTTTCAGCAACAACTTCGATGCCGAGGCTCTCGAAAGTCTCTTTCAGACCAATCAACTGCTGAGACGCCCAGTCATCACCGAGCCAACCCATTGAAATCGCGGCCGTAAATCCGCCAGCGCGGACCTTTTCGATTTGCTCGTCGGTCAGGCCGATTTCAGAGTATAGAACCCCAGCTTCACCACGCGGGCCGTTGCTGACAACGATCTCGCTCAGATTATCAATCTTCGCCAGTTCCAGCGTGCGTTCGCTCGGCGCTTCGTACCAAAGCGGGTGACGCACGTCGCCGATATTATCTTGCGCGAACACCGGCATCGCGATGCCAATCATGGCAACGACCGCACCAGTGCAGAAAAGGGTCTTCCGGTTGAACTTCATAGTTTCCTCCTCAGGTGTGAAGTTTTTCTGTTTTGGCCAATCACTTTGCTTAGCGATTGAGCATGAACTCTCGCAGCATCGCGGCCAGCCGGTCCTCAGCTTCAAGCGCCAGCGAATGCCCGCATTCTTCAAAGACAGCTGCCTTCTCGACGCCGTTGGAAAGGCGCGCCATTTGAGCCTCCACGGTCGGGCCGAAAAATTCCGGCGCCCCTACTGTCATGATGGGCAGCGTCAGCTTCTCCTGGCGCAGCTCGCGCACGATTTCAGCGTTCTTGAATGCCGCACGGTAGGTTTCCAATGTGCCGCGCAAACCGCCCGGCGCCTGCAAGCAAGCCACCCATTCCCCTAGCGCTTCTTCCGAAATCGCATTCGGGTTCCAAGTCTCGGCCTTGATCCAGAACTCCCAGAACTCACGCTCTTTGCCGTTGATCAGCATCTCGGGCAGATGCGGGATCCAGAAGAACGGAATATGCCAAACCCAAACACCATTCTGGCGGAACTGGGCCGATACGTTCTCCGGCGTGAAGAACGAAGCCTCTTCCAAACCCTCGCCCGAGAGCAACATTTCGCAAAAGCTTAGTGTCTTGACCCGCTCTCGCTCAGTAGCGGCAAGAACATAGGCAAATTCAGCGCCTCGATCTTCGCCATGAACGTGAAACGTCTCATGCCCTAAGAACGTCATCAGTTCCGCGAGGTCTTGCGCGTTGGTACGGCTATCATAGCCTTCAGACACTGGGGGCTTGTCGGTATAGCCAAAGCCACGCAGGTCGGGCGCAACAACAGTGAAATGCTCGGTCAGCAGCGGAAACAGCTTATGCCAGTAAAAGCTGGTTTTCGGCGTGCCATGGATCAGCAAGAGGGGCTCGCCCTGTCCGGCCGTCACATAATGCATTCGGATGCCATTCACCCGTGCGCGTCCATGCTTCACCGGATTTCCCGCGTGATCGTAGATCTCAGCCATTCTTTCCTCCCTTTTCTTCCCTGGCCCCGCAAGCCAGAACAACTAAACACAGAGAAAGACTTTTGTTCCATCTCCGCGATCGGCCAAAAATTTCGGTCTTTCGCCTTTTTTCTTTCAGCTTACTACCAGATCCTTTCCGGATATCTGCTGATTGGAGATCACTATTCTGAACATTTACACAAATGTCAAACATAATGTTCAAATGCACACGCCGGCTGATCAAGCAGCATCTCCCAGCCATCCCACCCCCAGAGCGAGATCGTAAAGGAGGATTTAAATTAAATTAAAACAAATAGTTAAGTTATAACTTGACGAAACCTCGCTCACGCAAAACACAAACGGCCCCGGACAAACCATCCAGAAAGCAAGGAACATTTGATTTTTAAATTGAACTTAATTTTCGTATCCGCGAGATATCATGATGGCACCAACAAGAATCAATCGTTCACCGAGTCGCGAAGCCAACTCTCAACTTGAATTGTCTACTTCGACATCGCCCGAACGCGCTGCTCGTCATGGCTTGTCGAGGATAACGCGTATGCGCTCACACGTGTCGTCATACCATTGCCGGCATCCTCTTCGGACCAAGCTGCACGCCATTTGCGACAGCCAAGTACCCCGCTGAAACTGTTCGTGACGGCTGGTCAGGTCAGTGATTACATCGGCGAGCGGGCGTTGATCGTCAGCCTGCCTAAGGTCGATTGGCTACTCGTTGACCGCGGCTATGACGCCGACAGGTTCAGAGAAGCATTGCAAGACAAAGGGATACGTCCCTACATACTGGGCCGAAAGCAACGTGAGACAACAATCAAATACGACGAACCTCGATACAAGCGCCGCAATCGGATCGAGATCATGTTTGGCAGGCTCAAGGTTTGGCGGGCTTTGGGGCGACCTTCGACGATCAAATCGGCGGGTTCGACCGCTAATAAAGCGCCTTCTATTGCATAAAAACCTTGGAGCCCCTTTTTGGGGCTTCACGACCATCTTTCTGCGCGGTGCAGAACCGTTGGCATGTGACACCGAGTTTCCCCAGCGCCGGCCTGCCAACGCCGGAAAAGATCTTGAGAGATGGGCCGGAATATTGGCAAAATCGGCAGTTGTTCCCTGTAGCTTCGCTGTTTTTAGGGAAGTTTCGCCAGACAGGCGAGCGCGAGGCCACCATCCGGCCGGATATCACAGATTGAGCGACGGGAGGTCAGGCCCCCCGCCGCATCAGTTCCGATGATTAAAGTACACTGCCCGCGCGGAGCGTCACCTGTGCTGCTGGCAACAGATACAGCCCGTCTTTCTCTCGTACGCTGTCCAAAGGGGTCGCTACATCCATGCCTGCGAATTCGGCAGCAAGCTTAACCGCGCACGCCGTTTCCGGTGCAAATTGCATCAAATGCAGCCTGCCCCTGAACGTCACCCACCTCAGCAGGAAGAACAGGCCGCAGGCGTGTCGCTCCGGCCTCGGCGCATGCGGGATTAGCCTGCCGTTAGGGTTTGTCCTTGCGCCGCTTCTTCCCAGATGCATCCTGCCCGGCAGTCGTCGCAGCCGCTGCACGCGCCTTGTTTTTCTTGCTTGAGGGCTTGCCCGTAGGCGGCGGCCCTGCCGGCTTGCCTCTGTTATCTCTGGCCTTGTCCGACTTCCGACGCGCTGGCTGTTCGCCATCCCGCGGCTTGCCACCTTCCCAAGCGGGCTTACCACCGCGCGGTTTGCCTGCGTCACCCGGTTTGCCAGCGTCGCGCTTCTTGCGATCATGCAATGGCTTGCCAACATCACGCGCCCGATCGGCAAAACGCGGCTTCGCACCATCCCGCGGCTTGGCACCATCGCGCGGCTTGCCACCGTCGCGAGGCTTCGCCGCAGGGGCCGGACGCGACCAAGAAGTGACAGCCTCTTTACGCAGTTCCTCTTCCTGCGGGCTTGCCTTTGCGCGTTCAGCCTTCACGCGCGGTTTCGCTTCCTCCCGCGCTTGGCGCTTAAATGGCCGCTCACCGCTGTCATGCCGCTTCGGCGCACCGCGTGCAGGCTTGTGATCACCGCCCAAATCCGGCGCTTCGTCCAGTTTCTGCAAGTGCGCACCCGGCTCCAGCTCGCCACCGTCGCCAACAGCTGCCAGCAGTTTCGGCGCACTGGCCTCTAGCACCTGCACGAAGGATTGCTCCGCCCGCACTCGAATGGCACCAATGTCATCCTTGCCCAGCCCACCAGCCTTGCACAGCATCGGCAGCAACCGGCGCGGCTCGGCACCAACGGCCCGCCCACCAGAAATGGAGAACCAGACGCTTGGCCCAAACGGCGCACGCGGCTCGGGCTTCGCATCAGAGCTGCTCAACTCTTCCGGCGCGGATCTCAGCGTCCGCCGCAGCCGCAAATATGCAGCCGCGATCTGCGTGGCCGTAAACCGCTCGGTCATTTTCCCGACGATAGCTTCTTCCGTCTCGGCAATCGGTTCGGCCCAAGCGGGATCTGCAAACATGCGCACTTCGTCCTGCGCCTCGACTTCTTCCGCCGATGGTGCGTCACTCCATGCCGCCGTCAGCCGCGCACCCTTTAGAATACGCTCCGCCTTTTTGCGGGATTTCTTCGTGACAATCAGCGCGCTCACGCCCTTCCGCCCCGCGCGGCCCGTCCGGCCAGAGCGGTGGAGCAATGTTTCATGGTTCGTCGGCAATTCGGCATGCACCACCAAATCCAGCTTCGGCAGGTCAATACCCCGCGCCGCCACATCCGTCGCCACGCAAACCTCGGCCCGCCCGTCGCGCATCGCTTGCAGCGCGTGGGTGCGCTCGGTCTGCGACAGCTCACCAGAAAGCGCCACCGCGCGGAAACCACGGTTCGACAGCCGCGTCGCAAGGCGGCTCACCATCGCCCGCGTGTTGGCAAAAACGATCGCATTGGGTGCCTCAAAATAGCGCAGCGCATTGATCACCGCGTTATCCACATCCCGATCCGCAACGAGGTAGGCCCGATAATCAATATCGGCGTGTTGCTTTTCTTCCGATTTCCCGATCACCCGCGGCGCATCGCTCTGGTAGCGCTTTGCCAGCGCGTTGATGGCAGCAGGACCCGTTGCGGAGAACAACAAAGTGCGGCGCTCCTCTGGCACTTCACCC
>Ga0181569_10003448_pt1 | contig 12309 bp, 10 predicted proteins | sample 101ome_19_FD_132452 | JGI IMG/M metagenome (GOLD analysis project Ga0181569, IMG submission 132452) | Coastal salt marsh microbial communities from the Groves Creek Marsh, Skidaway Island, Georgia - 101405AT metaG (megahit assembly) | ecosystem: Environmental > Aquatic > Marine > Intertidal... | reverse complement strand
TAAAGGGGATCAAGGGCCAGGGGCGCCCTATAACGCAGCGGCAAAGTTTTATGACGTTTACCGCCAGCCCATAAATCCTATGCCTGATGTTCGCATTTCACATGTGGCGATAGATCGTGATCACACCACCGCCGAAGATATGGGCAGTTATTTCCCGTTAAAAGCCCTGCTAAGAGCAAGCCGCACCGGAACCATTGGTGAGGTGGCGGATCATTTCTATGGCTTTCCAACCAACCGTTCTCAGCGCACGCATTTAGAACAAGATATCCCACAGCTCGTTGATTTGGTTAAGTCTGATCATATTGATGCTGTCATTGCTGTACCGAATTGCCCTGTCTGTCATCAGTCTGTTGCCTTGGCCATGCGCGGGATTGAGGCGGCAGGCATCCCTACGGTCATCATGGGCTGTGCCAAAGATATCGTTGAACGCGTAGGTGTAGCGCGATTTTATTTTTCTGATTTCCCCCTTGGTAATGCGGCAGGCCGGCCAAATGATATCGCCTCACAGGATAATACGCTTGCCGGGGCCTTAGAAATGTTAACTGCTACAACTAGGCCGCGAAGCACGGTAACCTCACCCTTAAAATGGCATGGCAAAGCGGACTGGAAAACCAATTATTCCAATATCGCTATGCTTACCCCAGAAGAAATCAGCGCTCGGCGGAAGGCGTTTGATCAAGGTAAGGCAGTTGCGGCAAATAAGCGGGAAACCAAAGATAAACGATAAAGAAAACCATATGGTTCTTAGTAATCTTTTTCATAAGGCAATTTCACAGAGATCATGACCAATGATAAGCTCACCCTGATAGGTTTTTCTCACAGCCTGCTCATAATCTGAGCGACTGACCAACGGGCCTATCTGTGGAACAAAATGATTAAGCACCAGTTGCTTACATTTTGACATTGTGGCGATACGGCCAGCGTCCTCACATGAGGTATGACTGGCACTGAAATGCGACCAGAGGTTAGGCTCAATCTCTTTGTTCATTTCACATAATTTTTGCGCGGCCCCTATGTGCATCACCTCATGAATGAGAATATCTGCCCCTTTGGCAAAATCAGCTAGCGGCGGATGAAAGCAAGTGTCTGCTCCGAAGACGATAGTTTTATCCGATGTTTCTACTTTAAGCGCATAACATTCTTCTACCGGAGGATGACAGACTTTACACGCTGTTACCCGGATACGGTTATCTTGGTAAATCTCACCGCTATGATATTCTTGCCATGTAATCAGCTCAGAGGGATCAGCCAGACCTTCATCAGCTATGCGAATACCAATATCATAAGCTTGACTAGCCAGCGCATGATGCATCAGATGGTTTAACCCTTGCGGTCCATGAACAGCAATAGGATGCGGCTTGGCCGCGTTCCATGCCGTATATAAGAATGCCCCCAATTCCAGATTATGATCACTGTGATGATGGGTGATAAACACCGCTTTGAGATCCGCAAAGGATAACCCTGCCTGAACATATTGCCGTGTCACACCAAGTCCGGCGTCAATCACATAAGCATGCCCATCAATGACCAGCGCATGGCTAGTTGGCCATGCGCCGTCACGCGTGATCACAGGGCCACCCTTTGTTCCAAGTAAGATTAGTCTGTTTTTCCCCATGGCCTAGCATAGGCGAAAGCCTGATCAGATGCGATGCCTTTTTGTCATTATCAAAGCTTGCTGATTGCCTGTGTTTCCGCCTAATATCAATATTGTGAGGACACCATGATTTACCTGCATAAGATATTACCGCTTCTCATTAGCCCACTTGCAATCAGCCTATTTCTGATCTTAATAGGGATATATTCACGCCGCCACAGATATAGTCTGATGGCGGTGTTTATTTTGGTGATTTCTGCGCTCCCGATCACAGATAAGATTTTGACTGCCTATCTGGAAAAAGATCAAAACTTTATCGCGATCAAAGATGCCCCCACCGCTGATGCCATCATTGTGCTTAGCGGCATGTCATCGCGCACAACCATTAAAGGCGATATTCTGATAGAGTTTAATTCCGCCGTAGATAGGTATTTTGCCGGTGTCGCATTGATGAAAGCTGATAAAGCCCCGTTACTAATCTTTACGCGCGGCTTAGTACCATGGGAGAAAGGGGTGCCAGAAGGAGAGTTTCTTGCCGCCCAAGCAATGGTTGATGGCATTGCTGAAAACCGTATTCAGCTCACGGAAACTGTTGAAAATACCGCGGCAGAAGCCAAGGCTGTCAAGCAAATGATGACTTCGGAAGATGCGCGTATCATTCTTGTGACATCAGCTTTTCATATGCCTCGCGCTAAGAGACTATTTTCAGCTGCAGGGGTTGAGGTTATTCCCTATCCTGTGGATTTTCGGGCCAATAATCGGCGCACTACTATTTTGGATTTTCTCCCCAGCGCAAATGCCCTTGGGGGAACTTCACATACGATCAGAGAGATGATTGGCCATGGATGGTATGCTTTGCGGTATTAATACCAAGCATCGGGCATTTCCTGTTTGCGCTTATCCACATAGGCCAACAGTTCTTCTTTTACGCCTTCATCCATGGCTGGAGGTTGATATTCTTTAAGTAAATGTTGCCAACGATCATAGGCGCGGGCACGCATATCTAGCGCCCCTTCATCTTCCCAACTTTCTACATTTTCGCTATGGCTAAGATCCGGTTCATAAAACGCGGTCTGATAATTTCGCATCGTATGGGATGAACCTAAGAAATGCCCCCCAGCGTCGACTTCGGCATAAGCATCTTGCGCCAACGCTTCAACAGAGGTGTCGAGACCTTGATCAAGGATTTTTTGATAACTGCCCAGCCGATCCGCATCCATGATAAGCTTTTCAAACCCAACACATAATCCGCCTTCTAACCAACCCGCCGCATGAAGAACAAAATTAGCCCCAGCTAGCATAGTCGAATGCATGGAGTCTGCGGATTCATAAGCAGCTTGTGCGTCTTCAATTTTTGATGCTGTTAATGAGCCGCCACAACGCAAGGGTAGTCCTGCACGCCTCGCCATCTGACCAACCGCATAATTCGAAATGACCGGTTCAGGCATCCCAAAGGTTGGTGCGCCAGATTTAAGAGACATCGAAGACAGGAAATTCCCAAGCACAAACGGTGCACCAGGGCGAATGAGTTGCGCATAGGCACAAACCATAAATGCCTCTGCCATTGCTTGGGCAACACTGGCAGATGTAGATACTGGCCCCATCGCCCCAGACAGAATAAACGGCACCACAATAATACCTTGACCACGGCCACAATAGACCCGAACCGCTTCGGTCACTACCCTATCGACTAGCAAAGGGGAGTTAGTGTTGACATTGCCTAGTATCACGCAATCCTTTTCCATCACCTCACGACCGAAAATGATCTCTGCCATGGCAACACTATCTTCGGCACGGCTCATTTCTGTGATCGCCCCAAGATGGGGCTTATCCGACAAGGTCATATGCGCATACAACATGTCCAAATGCCGTTTGTTAACTGGAATATCACAAGGCTCACAGGTGACCAGCCCTCCGTGATGCAAATTTGGATGCAGATACGTCAGCCGCACCAAATCCTGAAACGCCGCGATATTGCCATAACGGCGGCCACCTTTGAGATCACGAACAAATGGCGCGCCGTAAATGGGGGCAAAGACCTGATGCTGACCACCAATAATTACTGATCTTTCGGGATTGCGAGCTAACTGCCTGAAACTTGACGGAGCTTTCCGGCACAAGGATCTGATCCAGTCTGCTGGGGCGCGAATGATATCACCTTCAACCCGAGCGCCTTCTTTTTTCCATAATGCGACTGAAGCCGGATCATCACGAAAGGCAACCCCTTTGTTTTCAATTAGCCAGTCAATCTGTGAATCAAGGCGCGATAGCGCTTCGTCATCAAGAACATCAAAATAAGGAAGAACGCGGCGAATATGTGGTGATGCTGGAGCCGCATTTGTCTTCGCAGATTTATGCCTTGCTGAAGCACCGCGTCTCGCCATTTTTCCTACCACATGTTTCAGTTTGGTTAGCACGATCGTATAGATAATTCCTATTTATTCAAGTCAGCATTAGGATTTTTGCATATCCCTAACAGTCCCCTTTTCCTATCACAATGACGCGAAGGAAAAGCAGTTGCCATGATGCGGATGAGTCGTCAGACTAATAGATCAAATTGACTAAAAGCTACCCCCGCGCGAGGCGCATCTGATAAGCTAAGGAGTTTCAAATGGCTAAGGCAACCCTTGATCTTCATTTTGTTCGCCAACAATTTCCAGCTTTTTCTGAGCCATCTCTGAAAGGGCAGGCGTTTTTTGAAAACGCTGGTGGGTCTTATATGTGTCAAAACGTCATTGATCGTTTTTCCGCCATTTATCATCAGCGCAAATTGCAACCTTATTATGCTTTTAAAGCGTCTGCTGAACTGGGGGCGGAAATGGATTTAGCCCATCAGCGCATGGCTAGGTATTTGAATGTAGACATAGATGAAGTTATGTTTGGCCCATCCACATCACAAAACACTTATGTTTTGGCGCAAGCATTAAAAGAACGCCTAAAACCTGGTGATGGGATTATTATTTCTGGGCAAGAGCATGAAGCCAACACCGGAGTTTGGCGAAGACTTGAAGCTGCAGGAATGCGGATCATCATCTGGGAAGTTGATCCATCTTCTGGTCAGCTTGATCTTAATGATTTAGCAGGATTGATAGACGATAAGATCAAAATGGTCGCTATGACGCATTGCTCAAACCTTGTCGCGGATATTAATCCTGTTCGTAAAGTGGCTGATATGGCTCATGCTGCTGGGGCGATTTTGCTGGTTGATGGGGTATCGTATTGCCCACATGGATTTCCTGATCTGGATGCACTAGGCGCTGATATTTATCTGTTTTCCAGTTATAAGACTTATGGCCCTCATCAAGGGGTGATGGTGATACGCAAATCTGCTCGTTATCTGCTTGCCCCTCAAGCTCATTATTTTAATCATGACGTCCCCTCAAAATGGATGGTTCCAGCAGGCCCGGATCATGCCCAAATTGCCGCTGCAAATGGCATGATGGATTATTTTGATGCTCTTGATGCGCATCATGGCGGCAGTGATGATGCGATGCGGCCGCGCCGGGTTGAAGCGCTGTTCCATGCTGCTGAACAAGAGAACCTGAAGGTGATGCTAGATTATCTTGGGCAACGCAATGATATCCGTTTACTTGGGCCAAGCGATGCCACTAGGCGTGCCCCGACGGTAAGTTTTGTTTCCTCAAGGCTGGCCTCACAAGATATTGCCAAACAGCTCGCTAGTCATGGCATAATGGTGGGTGGCGGAGATTTCTATGCTGTCCGGTTGCTTGAAACTATGGGGGTTAATGCTAATGATGGTGCGGTACGGTTATCCTTTGTTCACTATACCAGTCGGGATGAGATCAACACAGCACTAAAGGCGCTTGACCAAGTGCTTTAAGCCTTATCTTTCCATTATGCTTAGGCCAAAACAGAAATGGTAATTGCTCCACCTGATGATAGACTGCTTGCTGATGCTGCGCGCTGGCAACATGATGGATATGGCTTAGCCATAGCGGTAGTCATTCGCACATGGGGATCATCTCCACGCCAGCCAGGTAGCCTTATGCTGATCCGCGATGATGGATTGCTAGCCGGGTCTGTTTCCGGCGGCTGTGTCGAAGGCGCTGTGAAAGAGGCTGCCAGCCAGAGCCTTTTAGATGGCCAAAGCCAAAGGCTTGATTTCGGTGTCACAGATGAAACCGCATGGCAAATTGGGCTTTCCTGTGGGGGCGAGGTCAGCGTCTGGATATGCCCATATCAAGCCATGGAACATGGGCTGTTGGATGTGGTTTCAACACGGCTATCACAGCATGAAGCTGTGCATCTTAGCTGCGATCTGACTAATGGGGGAGGCCTGTCTTTGGTGAGTGTGAATGATCATGATCAGCACCAAGCTAATGCCATTCACCCTGATGGGAGTAGTTTTCATTTAAGCCTCATGCCGATGCCGCGGCTTTATCTTATTGGGGCCGTTCACATCAGCCAGCATCTGGCGCCTATGGCGATAGCCGCTGGATATCAAGTGACTATCATTGATCCACGCCAAGATTTTGCAAGTCCTAAGCGTTTTCCAGATGTTGAGGTAATCGCAAGCTGGCCTGATGAGGTGCTAAACCAACCTCTTTATCCGCTTCATGAAAATAGTGCTCTTGTGACCTTGACCCATGATCCAAAAATTGATGATGCCGCCTTAATCCTTGCTCTTGGTGCGCCTGTTTTTTACCTTGCCGCGCTAGGCAGTCGCCTTACGCATTCAAAGCGGTGTGAGCGTCTGCGGCAAGCTGGATATGATGATGCTACTATCAGCCGAGTGGAAGGGCCTGCCGGATTGGATATCCATGCCAGTACCACCGCAGAAATTGCTGTTTCGATATTAGCCTCAATCATCAAAACAAGACGAGGCGGCAAAACCGAAAGGTCATCATGACCACCCCTCGTCATATTGAGGGCGTTTTGCTTGCCGCAGGCAAATCCACACGCAGTGGCGGCATCAACAAATTACTGACCCCACTTATTGGCAAACCCATGATCCGTCATGTGATTGAGGCGATGGCAAAAAGCCAGTTCCATGGTTTAACGATCATTCTTGGTCATGAAGCTGAGAACATCGCCAACCTTTGTGATGGCACCGCATTTCGTCAAATCCATAACACCAATTATGACCAAGGCATGGGGGCATCCATTGCTTGCGCCCTCAAGGCGCGCCAAGACCATGTTACGGATATGATGATCGTTTTGGGTGATATGCCATTGATTACCGCCACCATCCTAGATCAGTTGCTTGCCAGTCATCTTAAGACAAACCTACCTGACAAAACCATCACCATTCCGATAGCCGGCGGTAGGCAAGGCAACCCTGTGATATGGGGCAGTGATTTTTTCTCTGCGCTTTCTGATCTTCATAGTGATCAAGGCGGCAAAACCTTAATCAAAGACAACGCCGAGGCCATTAATGTCCTAGCCATTGAACATCCTGCCGTGTTAATTGATGCTGACACTCCTAATGCATTAGCAGAAATTGAGGACATGATGATGACGCATCAGGCAACGCAGCTATGACGGCATCAACCATCATAAAGCGTCCGCCAATCACGGGCTCTGCTATTATTGGTCTGGTCTTTCTGGGCATGACATGGGGATTGTTTTTCTCTCTATCCCGATTTGCTGGTGAAACTGAAGTTAAGCCTCTTTCTATTCTAGCCTATACGCTGATCGCAGAAGTCCCTTTGTTTGGTCTGATCTGTATTATCAGAGGCAGATACCCTCGCTTATTTCGCCCTGCCAGCATGGTTTTTTATCTTATGGCGGGCATTCTGGGCTATATGATCCCAGCGATACTAGAGCTTTATTCCGCCCCCATCATAGGGGCTGGATTATTGACGATTGTGGTCTCGCTAACCCCGGTTGTGACGGTGATCATCGCCTTTGCCATGCGAACTGATCATCTCAATCGCCGCAAAATTATAGGGGTCCTTTTGGCTAGTCTCGCCATGCTTCCTATTTTGTTTGGCGAAAAACTCTCTATTCCTATTCCTGACATGGCTAGCGTGGGGCTGGCCTTGGCGATAGCCGTACCGCTTTGCTATGGCTTTTACCATAATTTTATTGCCAAGTTCTGGCCTGAAGGAGAAGATGGTTGGCAACTTGCCACTGGGGAAATGGCAATTGGTTGCCTGACCATTGTCCCTATGGTGTTTCTGTTTTATGGAATGGAAATTGCCCCTGTTGTGGAAACAGGACTTTACCGGATCATGATCGGATATATCGTGCTTAGCGCAGCGTCGATCTATCTATATTTCTTTTTGCTTGAAAAAGGTGGGCCCATTTTTGTGAGTTTGGCGGGGTTTGTCTCTCTCATCGCTGGCGTGTTTTTTGGCATGGTATTCTTTGGTGAGACTCATCCCTGGTGGGTATGGTTGTCAGTTTTGGTGATTATTGGTGCTATCTGGCTTGCGACATCTGGCCAAACCCCTGATGCCGATCCCGATGAATTATTATCCAAGGGGGCAAGCGAAAAACATCACTAGGTCTGGTCAAGGCCATTTTGAAAGCGTAAAATAAAACCTTATTTAGGCCACTAATGAAATCAATCTCTATAAAAAAGAAATGAGGAGAAGCTCATGACAATGACCTGTGGGGAGGCAACCATTCGGCTTTTGGCGCGTTATGGCATCAGCCATGTTTTTGGCATTCCCGGTGTCCATACGCTAGATATGTGTCGCGGCCTAACAGGCGGCGACAATGCAGGCGCGGTCCAACACGTCCAAGCACGAAACGAAGCCGGAGCAGGCTTCATGGCCGAAGGCTGGGCACGTGCAACAGGTGAGGTCGGCGTTGCTTTGGTGATTTCTGGCCCTGGGGTAACCAATTCCGCCACAGCCTTGGCACAATGTTATGCTGATAGCCTGCCGATGTTACTGATATCCGCTGAGCCGCCATCAGAAACGCTTGGCAAAGGCTGGGGGGTTTTGCATGAGATTACCGAACAGAAAAAAGTCACTGAACCCATTACTGCTTTTTCGGCAACCGCGATGCGGCCTTCAGATATTCCAGATATGATGGCACGTGCCTTTTCCATTTTTTCCAGTTCCCGCCCTCGGCCTTGCCATATCTCTATTCCTATTGATGTTCAAGCGATGCCGGTTGACGAGATATGGGAGCCCGTTTCATTGCCCGGTCGATCAACTTGTCCACAACAAGTGATTACAGCGGCGGCAGCACTTTTGAAAACGGCTAAAGCCCCATTAATCATGGTTGGCGGCGGTGCTGTTGGCGCAGCAAGCGACATTCGCGAAATCACCGAGACGCTGGGTGCAATTGCTGTCAGTTCCACTGCTGGTAAAGGTATCGTTCCCGATGATCACCCTTTGTCATTATCTGCCGCCATGATCAAAGCTGAAGGCCATGCGGTGATTAGTGCTGCTGATGTTATCTTGGCCATTGGGACGGAGTTATCTGAAACCGACAGTTTTGCTGGGCCTCTTAAACTCAATGGGGATCTGATTAGGGTAGATATTGACCCCAAGAAAATTAGTGATGTTTTCCCAGCAAAGGTCGGTATTGTGTCTGATGCCGCCCCAGCAATGGCTATGCTGAAAGAGGCCTTGAAAGGCCATGAAGAAACCCTGAGCCAAAATCATATGGCCAAAATACGTGATGTGCGAACCGCTATTGATAAGACGCTAAACTCGTCTGAGAGACAGCATAATAAGGTGTTGCAACTCATGCGTGACCATGCCTCGGATAATACAATTTTCAGCTGTGATTCTTGCCAAATCGCTTACACCGGATCCTTTACTATGCCGATGCGGCAACCCCAGACATGGTTTTTCCCTGCTGGATACTGTTCTCTCGGTAACGCCTTACCTAATGCCATTGGTGCAAAAATGGCAAAACCAGATACCCCAGTCGTCGTGGTGGTAGGTGATGGCGGCTTTATGTTTACCATGCCTGAATTGATGACCGCCGCGGAAAACCATCTTCCTATGCCTGTGGTGATTTGGGAAAATGGTGGCCTCAAACAAATCCAGGATGACATGGATATTCGCGCCATCACCCGTGTTGGGGTTGAAGGCATTAATCCGGATTTTGAACTGTTAGCAAAGGCTTGTCATTGTCATGCGGTTCGGCCACAGGATGCCGATGCGTTTACTGCCAGTTTTTCTGCTGCGTTCCAAGCGGACCGCCCCACCCTGATCATCATCAGAGAAGGCGATGACTGGCTAAAGTAAGCCTAATCAGGGTCACGGAAAAGCGTAACTTTTGTCGAAAAATTGATATACAGTTCACGCATCTGATTAAACACTGTATCCAAGGCCAACACCATAAGGGAAAGGGTTATCAGCCTTTCAGCGTGATGGCAAAACTACAAAGGAAGCATGTCCATGTGTGGGATTGTCGGTTTGTTTTTAAAAAATGAGGCCCTGAAACCGCAGTTAGGTGAATTGCTAAGCGCGATGCTTATCACCATGACAGATCGTGGCCCAGATAGCGCTGGTATTGCTATTTATGGGGATGAGGTTTCGGATATGATCAAGCTGACTGTGCAATCAGCTAGCACAGATGAAGATTTCCCGGCGCTGGAACAAAGCTTACATAGCCTTAAAGGGGATAACCCAAAGCTTAGCATCAGAGACACCCATGCGGTGATTCACGCCAATGCTAACCAAGGTGATACCATTCGTGCCATGTTAATGTCTTCTCATCCCAATATTCGCCTGATGAGCTATGGACAAAGCATCGAAATTTACAAAGAAGTCGGGCTACCCAAAAAAGTGGTTGAGCGGTTTAACTTAACATCCGCTTCGGGAAGCCATGGTATCGGCCATACCCGAATGGCGACCGAATCAGCGGTGACAACCCTTGGCGCGCATCCGTTTTCAACAGGAAGTGATCAGTGCCTTGTGCATAACGGCTCACTATCCAACCACAATACCCTGCGCCGCCAGCTCAACCGTGAAGGCATAACAACCCAAACTGAAAATGATAGTGAGGTTGCCGCCGCGTATTTGACCGCGCGCATGAATGAAGGGGATAGCTTAGGTGAAGCGCTGACCGCAGGAATTGCTGACCTTGATGGGTTCTTTACTTTTGTTGTTGGTACACGCGATGGGTTTGGGGTGTTAAGAGACCCCATTGCCTGTAAGCCTGCAGTCATGGCAGAAAATGAGGATTATGTTGCTTTCGGTTCAGAATATCGGGCACTAGTTGGCTTGCCGGACATTGAACAGGCTCGCGTCTGGGAGCCAGAGCCGGCACAGGTTTATTTCTGGAGTCATTAAATCATGCCAATCATTGATCTATCTGAAAACGGCTTGCGCCATCTTAATGAAACCTTGCAAAGCCAAGCTCAAGGCACCAATCAGCAAGATTGGGAAATCATCAATCCGCGTGGCAGTCACGCTATTGCTGTGGGTCTGGATGCCCCTATCAACGTTACGGTATCAGGATCAACCGGATATTATTGCGGCGGCATGAATAAGCAGGCAAGCATCACGGTTAAAGGTTCTGTCGGGCCTGGGGTTGCTGAAAACATGATGTCAGGCATAGTTGTGGTCGAAGGGGATGCTAGCCAATATGCTGGGGCAACTGGCCGCGGCGGTATGCTGGTGGTGCGCGGCAATGCTGCGTCCCGGTGCGGCATTTCCATGAAAGGCATTGATATTGTGGTTGAGGGTAATATTGGACATATGTCAGCCTTTATGGCCCAGCGCGGAAATCTGGTGGTGCTAGGGGATGCTGGTGAGGCGTTGGGAGATTCGCTTTACGAAGCACGACTTTATGTGCGCGGCTCTGTCAAAAGCCTTGGTGCGGATTGCATCGAAAAAGAAATGCGCCCAGAACATCTGGCGCAACTGGCAGAATTGCTGGAACGCGCTGGAACAGATGCTGATCCGGCTTCATTTCGCCGTTATGGCTCTGCTCGCCAGCTCTATCATTTTAACGTAGATAACGCTTCTGCATATTGAGGCCAAATATGACTGATAAACCATCCAAACCGCCCCGTACCGAACCAGTTCAATCGGCAACTTTTACCCCTGCTGTTAACGCAGAGATCCGCCGTGCGGCGGCCACCGGCATTTATGATATTCGCGGCGGCGGCACTAAGCGAAGCGTGCCACATTTTGATGACTTGTTGTTTCTTGGGGCATCTATTTCGCGCTATCCTTTAGAAGGCTATCGGGAAAAATGTGCAACCAATGTTACGCTTGGTACCCGATTTGCCAAAAAGCCTATTGAGCTAGATATTCCTATTACTATCGCTGGGATGAGTTTTGGCGCCCTGTCCGGACAAGCCAAAGAGGCGTTAGGACGCGGGGCAACCGCCGCGGGAACATCGACAACAACTGGCGATGGGGGCATGACCGAGGAAGAACGCGGACATTCCCAATTATTAGTGTATCAATATCTGCCTTCGCGTTATGGGATGAACCCTGATGATTTGCGGCGATGTGATGCGATTGAGGTTGTGGTTGGTCAAGGCGCGAAACCTGGCGGCGGAGGCATGTTGCTAGGCCAAAAGATTAGCGACCGCGTGGCGGGAATGCGTGATCTTCCTGCTGGGATAGATCAGAGATCAGCTTGCCGCCATCCTGACTGGACAGGCCCTGATGATCTGGAAATCAAAATCCTTGAGCTTCGTGAAATCACAGGCTGGGAAAAACCTATCTATGTCAAAGTCGGTGGTGCGCGACCTTATTTTGATACCGCCCTTGCGGTGAAATCTGGTGCTGATGTTGTTGTTCTTGATGGAATGCAGGGCGGAACGGCTG
>Ga0181569_10003447_pt1 | contig 12310 bp, 19 predicted proteins | sample 101ome_19_FD_132452 | JGI IMG/M metagenome (GOLD analysis project Ga0181569, IMG submission 132452) | Coastal salt marsh microbial communities from the Groves Creek Marsh, Skidaway Island, Georgia - 101405AT metaG (megahit assembly) | ecosystem: Environmental > Aquatic > Marine > Intertidal... | reverse complement strand
GTCGGCTCGGTAGAATAGCTACTATAAACATCATCATCAGAGCTATAACCTCTGATTGAAAAGGTCCAATCTCCATTAGGAATGTCTGCATAAGGAATAGTATAATTAGTTTCTGTAATTCCTGTTATTACAAACTCATTTTCAGCACTTGTTCTGTAGTAAAGTTCATAACTTTCAGCTGTTAAAGTGCCAGTGTTTGCTTCATCCCAGTCAACAGTTACACCAGCATTGTAAAATTGTAGAACTTGTGGGTTCATAGGAGGTCCAAGAAATGATGGAATAGTTGTAGTGGTTGTAGGAGTAGTAGAATCTACTGTTATTTGTACTGGACTAGTTCCTTGGTTACCGTGACACCAACTACCATTTTGTGTGCAAGAATAAAAACTAAACCAGTAAGTTCCTGCTGCTATAGATTCAAGATTGTAAGTTGTAAGACTTGCATCTGATATATCTTGACTATAAACATCGTCATCATCATAACTCCAAGTGTTATCTCCATCACTGTATTCTATTTTATAACTTGTAGGATTTGACCAACCTGTATTAGGTTGTGTCCAAGTAAATTTTAATCCTTGATACTCAGTGTTTTCTATAGTTAGATTTGTAACTCCTGCAGCTACATCTTGTATTGTATAACTAGCAATAGTAGTCCAACTAGAGTAACTTGAGTTTGTGTCATTATCAGACCTTATTTTAAAATATAAAGTATCTCCTACTTGTGCGTCAAGAGCTGATTGTAAGTAAGACTTGCTAAATGTGTATTCTGTATTTAAAGCGTTTTCGTCTCCTACATTACCTGTAGCTATACCATACATAGGTGGGTCTGCTTTATCAAAACCAATTGCATATCTCTCTGGAGAATACTGATATGTATTTGCTGGTGCATCCCAATCAATAGTTATACTTCCATCGTGTAAATTAGCTGATACAGTTAAATTAGTAGGAGCACCTATACCTTGTGTAAGTCCATCATCATATTGCCAATATAAAGTATCAAATAAAGAAGGGTCAGATACTGTCACTTCAAACTTAGTAATAAATTTATCTGTGTTAGATTCATTTGCATTGTAATCAGTAAATGATTTATAAAAGTCATCGTGCATATTTGGTAAGTCTGAAGTACTTTGTGCTGCCATATTAAGAGTTTCATCAGTATTGTCTGAATAATAATATTTAACTGTATAAGGATTGTTTACTGCTGCTACTAAAAAACCTATTTCATAAACATTAATATCACTAGAGAACTCAAATGTATATGTTCCACTAGCTATATATAAGGAGTTGCCTGTTGTACCATATGTATTTTGTTCGTGAACATATATATATGAATCAGTAGTTCCATCAGTAATTGTTAAACCATCTTGATATGTGCTATCTTGGAAATCTTCATTAACTGTTTGTTCTACTGCAACAGCAATAGGAAAAGGATAAATAAGTAAACCTACTACAAGTAGGCGTATTGCTGTTTGTATTTTATTAAAAATTATGTGCTCCTGCTAGAGTTAGCGAGCACCTCCATCGTATTCTGTTACGAGCCCTTCAGCTAACATCATTTTGTTGATTGATTGCTTACGACTTCCACTTACGATAAACAATTCACCGATAACACGACCATACTTCCCATATTCATATGATTTTAAAACTATTTCTTTTTCTGAACCTACTACAGCAGGGTCAATTTTATTGATAAGCCAGTCTTTAGCTTTTAGTCCTCGTTTTTTTTCTTCCTTATTTCGTGTACGAGTTTCTGGTGCATTAACTCCAGCAAATCTGATACGCTTGTGGATTTGGAGATTATAACCCAAATCAATCCAGCAATCGACAGTATCCCCATCGACAACTCTGTCAATTGAAACTCTATACTCATACATTTTTTAAATCACCATTCTTATCTACTTCTTCGTTGTAGTGTGTGCAATTTCTATTATCGCACACAAGAGGTGATTTATCGGTTTTTATAGATTTTGCACAATAGTTACAAAATATAAAAGGATGATTGTCTGAAATCTTCAATATTGTCCTTTGGTTGATTGTGATGGTCCTAGGGGGCGTTAACCCCCCAGAGCCTATGCACCTGTCGTATTTCTACGACTTCCCTTTTGGGAACCTTAACCTTTCGGAATCTTTGACATAAATGGGAAAGGTGCGTCTTCCAACGCATTTTGCACAACACTAATTAAAGCAGAAGCTCCAGCTACTAGACCTGCTAAAAGCACGTCTGCTTCAAACATTCCTGCTTGATTTGCAACTAGAACAGCAACAAATGCTTGTGCACCTGTTCTAAACGCTCTAATTAATGATGTTCTTACATAATCTGGCATATTCAACTCCTTACAGTATTCGTCTGCCTTTTTTTTCTGATTCGAGAATCTTAACTTGTCCTCGTAAGTCAGAAACTTGTAATAATAATTCATCGACATTTAACATGTCTTTGATATTGGAATATTTAATAGTGACTTTTTCTCCAGCTAAAATAGCATCTGCAACTTTAGGATACAACTTCTTATAAGCTACACCACTATTGCCTACAAAACCATCTTTGCCTTTATCTAAGTCTGTTTGGGTTTCCCCGACGATATAACAGCCCGAGGTGTGCTGGTCGGTGTTCCCCGTGTGGATTAAAATCCACTGAAATCCAGGAACATCTTGTAACCAAAGCATACCTTTATGGAAGTCTCCATATTTAGCTACATATCTTGAATGAAAGCCACCTTCAGTTCTTAGCTTGATTTCGTATTCACCTTCTGGAATACAGGTCTCATGCATGACCTTAACATCTCTATATTCATCTTCGAGTCCATAACATTCAAATTCGCCATCAATAAATAGTAGGGAATTTGTAGCATCTGCACCGAATTGAAATCGTACTACGTCTAACTTCATATTATCTATAATACCTCAAGATTTTGAAAAGGGATTCTTTCTTCTACCTCAGAAACGCTGAAAGTAAGGGTTCCAGAAAAACTTTTTTTACCAGTTAGGTTCTCAAACCACTCAGAACCGCCATCCATTGATAAACATTGCATTAACACTCTTTTACCTTCGTTAATGATAAATAAGTGATGAAAGTGACCAGATATCAAAATATCAACATCACCCATGTCAGTCATACCAAATGCTTGATTGCTTAACCAATTAATAGCTTTTTGATGTGAGTATCTACCACCAGTTCTAAACTGATGACCATGTGCAAGACCAATAATCTTACCAGATACGTTCATAGTCATCCATAAATCATTATCTGGGATTACAAAGTTTACATGGTCATAAGCTTTGTTTTCAGCAAATAACTCTTGTAAATTATCAAACAATGTTACATCAAAGTTGTCTCCAAATGATGTATAAGCTTTTCCATCTTTTCTATTTTCACCATGATTACCTGGAACACAAGCGACAACAACATTGTCAAAATCTTTAGCCCAAGTCTTAATAGCTTTAGCTAAAAGTCTTCTAGTAATCATAAGTTGTCTTCTTAAATCGTACTCGACTGTAGCAGTTTGCATTGCATAGAATCCATCACAGTTTTCTATCATGTCTCCAAGAGAATAAATATAAAGAGTTCCTAATTCAACTCCTTGTTTCTTAAGAGTTTTATATCTTTCTTTAACACTAGGTATCATTTGTTCTATTCTTTCAACAATACCTTTAGTTCCATCTCCATCTCTTTTGCCCATTTGCCAGTCAGATAAGCAAACAACAAAACTAGAAGGTCCCGATGTTTTTGCTGCTGGTTTTGGTTTTGAGTTTTTAATTTCTTTAAGAAGTGCTTTGTAATCAAAGTCTTTTTCGTTTACAACATTTTTAGATATAATTTTAGCTTTGTAATAGTAAAAAGTTTCTTTACCATTTGCTGTATTACTATCCCATGTTCTAACTTCAAAAGGTTCTATAATTTCAAAGTCTTTAGGGTCAAACCCAAGTTTATCTAAGTATTTATCAAACTTATGGTCTTCTGGGTTTTCTGCTTTAGTTGTTGGCTCAGTTATAATAATTTTTTTATTTAAATTTAACTGAGGTTCCCAACCTTTTGGGTGTTCTTGCCTTTTTCTTTTCGCATTTTCTATATTGCGAAAATTAGAGGCGTAATCCTCAAGATTACTCATCAGCTGCTGCAATTAAAGCTTTTCTTATAGTTGCGTCTGTAAGAGGACAACCTTTTTCTTGCTTTAACCATCTGCCAATAACACTTGCGGATATTCCACTTTTATAACCATCAACGGCTTCTGCCCAAGCTTTTTCATTCTCAGGACTTTTTTCTCTCCAAGGGGTGTACCCTGTTTTAATTTTATCTTTTTTAGCAAAATTAGCTAAATCTGACATTATTACTCCTCTTCTTGAGCTGGAGCTGATTGAGCACCAGACATAGTTTGAACTATTGCTTTAAGTTGAGAATTTTCAACTTCTTTTTGAGCAACTTTAGAACCAAGGTCTTTAATCATCATGTCCATTTGTTTGACTTGTGCATTAAGACTATTAGCAATTTCTACTAATTGTTCTGCGCTTAGCTCTTGTTTTTGTGATTCTTCCATTATCACCTCCAATCAATAGTATAGAGTAACCTGTTTATATAGGTAGTATTTAAGAGTTATTAAAGATGTTTAACTAGGGAACTTTTTAGCTATCTTTAAATACAAATTTACTAAATCGTCAGCGTCTTGTACTAAGTTAATTCCATTGATTCTCATGTAATTAAATTGCTTTAATACAATTTCTCTCACATCATCATGGTCAATTAATTCATCAATAACTTGTTTCCTATTTGTTCCTTCTGGAAAGTTATTTAGTTTTTCGTCCATAGTATGATATTAATATGGAAAACAAAATCTTTGTGTATTTCGCTTGCTTTCATGATAATGAAGTAATACCAACAATAAAAGATGCTTATAAAACTGCAACATTGCCACAAAATGTAGTATTTGGTATAGATTTTCAATGGATGGATAAACAGATTAAAGATGATTTTGTAGATTGGGTAGAAAGAAATCCTCAATATAACATTAGATATAAGCTTACAGAATATAAAGTTGGCAACTTTTGGGATTTAATAGGACTAGCAAAAGGCAGAAAAAGGGCTTATGAATTAAGAGAAGATGAACCATTTGCTTTATTAATTGATGGACACAGCAAGTTTGGACTACATTGGGATACTAAATTAATTACAAAATATTTAAAAGCAGAAGAGATTACAGATAAACCGATACTTCACGGATATGCAGGTTATTACGTTCTTGGACCTAATCAAGAAAGATTGTGGCATAGAGACGAATATATGAGACAAATTAGGTATCAATACTATGTAAATTACAGAGAAGACGACCCAGACCAAATGAGAGCAAAATTTAAATGGCATGATAGACTACCTACATTCGTAATAACAAGAGAGAACCCAGATACAGATGACCTCATTCCTAATGTCAAATTCAGTGGGAATTTTTCTTTTACTCGTTACGATATTTGTAAACATTTACCTGATTGGGTCTTATTTGAAGACGAAGAAATACCTTGGAGTATTAATTTATTTGATGCTGGTTATTCTTTTGTTTTCCCCTCTTTTAAAGAACCAATAGTTGCTCATTTGTATATGGGTACAGCAGAACCTTATCCTGCTAGAGAGTCAAGAGATAATATTGAATTTTATCTAGATGACTTAGAAAGTTTTCTCAGAACAAAAGATGAAAATATAAATAAGTTTTTAGATGACCCAGCAAATAAAAGCAAAATTGAAAAATACGAAAAGTATGCTCGTGTAAAAATTTTAAATGGAACTACGGAAGAATACTATGTTCCTAAGACTTTTCGTTAGGTTCTTCAGCTGTAGAGTAAACAGTAAAATCACTATCATCGACAATTGATTTTGGTGCTCTATCTGTGACTTTGCTTCTTCTAAGAAGTTCCCATTCTAAGTTATAGTTATTTACCATACTTTTAGGGTACTATAAAAATACATTCTCCAGGGCATTCTTCGGCAGCTTCTGTAACTAAATCTTCTTGTCCTTTAGGAACTTCTGCTTGCCCTTCTGCACCTTGTTCGTTGTTATATTTAGCACAAAAGACTTTGTTTCCTTCTTTAACATAAGCTAAACCATCATTTTCCATAGTAAATACATCTGGTGCTATTTCTGCACACAGACCATCACCTGTACATAAATCTTGGTCAATCCATACTTTCATTGATAATCCTTTGGAACTTTGTATTCCATTTTAACATGTAATTCATTGTCATTATATATTTCTAATCCTGAGTATTCTGCATATTTTTTTACTGCTTCTTTGTTAAAAAGAATATAGGCTTTTGATATTTCTCTACCTATGTCTTCAATAGCTTGATTTTCTCTATCACCTATTAAACCAGCTCTTCTAGGTCTTTTATTACTCATCCAACTATGTCCAATAATTGATTCTTTTATATTTGGATATACAAACTGATAACCTTTTTTGAAAAGTTCAATTGATTGTATTACATCTTCTCCAACACCTAGTTGGTTGTTTTCTTTATCTTTGATAAAAGGGTACTTAGAAAATGCAAATTGATTATTAAATTTAACACATGGATAAAATTCTTCTTTGTATTTTTCATTAAAATCATTTAGAGAATAACTTAAATCCCAATTAGGTAGCCAAGGTTTGTCAGAGTATTTACAATCATCACATTTACAAATATGATAAAAAGGATAAACAAAATACTTGTTTCGTGTATCCCAATTTCTAGTTTCACTATCGTAAAAGCTTGCAAATGCAGTCATGATTGGTTTATCTAATTCTATTTTTTCATAAAGATTTATTAACTTAGTATCCCAGTTTTTGGAAAACTTAGTATGTGAGTCTATTTGCAATATATAATCTTCATTAGTATATGCAGAATTTGCAACAGCTCTACCTTTAGTCATGCCAATAACATCTAAATAATTAGAATTTATTATGTATTGATGATAAAGTTTAAAACCATATTTAACTTTGAGTATCATTAATTCAGTGTTGTTAGATTCGTTAATATATAAGTTATAAACTGATAAATTTATTCTTTCTGGGTATTCTGCATTTTCAAAAATATCTTTGATTGTATCAGTTGTTTCGCTATCGTGCATTGTTGGGAATGCAACAAATATAGTTTTCACTATCTATTCTTTCTAGTTATTTCTCTGTATCCACCAGTCATCTTACTTCTTAAATTGAAAGATTCTATATCAACTTTTTTAAAATCATCACCTGTAAATTCGCTTACTTTAATTTTAGTTTTACTTCTTTTAAAAGGTATAACGTGTAAAAATGGTGAACCTCTTTTTAAAATTCTATCTCCCTCAGCATGCCAAATGCCAGGAAAGTTTACTTGATGAAAACTATCAGTTTCTACAATTCCTGGAAATAAAGTAAAGTCATTGTTAGGGTGTAAAAGTGGTGGTATGAATAATGTAGACCAACCTTTAGGTGTGTAAAAATGCCATGGGCTTACAAACTTTACCGCTCTTCTGTAATCATTTTTTTTAAAATGATAACCTTTAAACTGCTCTTCACTGTGAAATTCTACAAAGTTAGGTAGCTGGTCTAATAAATTAGATTCAAAATGAAAATCTTGACCATATCTTTGTATTAGTACATCAGACCACAAAGGTATTATGTAACCTTCTGTAAAATAATCTACAACAGCAGGACATTTTTTAATTGTATGACTGTTAAATTTTTCAGCAATTTTTCCTATCACTGGAAAAGGTTTTTTTTCAGGCATTTCTATATGCATAGATAAATTTTTAAACCAATCAGGTATCATTTGACTTGCAGGTACTGGTGGTGCAACTTCTTGTAATCCAGGTATGGATGTCTTAAATTCTATATTATTCATCATCTACTACTCTTTGTCCACTGTGCCACCAATGTTCTGGTTCTATATAGTGATTAAATAACATTCCTACAGTATTGGTTTCTGGATTAGGAAACTTTTCACGCCAATGTTCTTCTTCTTCACCATAAATAACAATTGCTTGGTTAGGTTTTAAAAAATATTCTTTGCCTTCTATCCATATACCCCAAGGAACATCTTGAAACAAACACACATCTATTGTATATGTACACGCATTATTGTCTTTGTGATGTGGTAAGTTTGGTACTGTTTCAAAATCTTTTTTATAAACTGAAGCTAATGAGTAACTAGCATCAAGAGTTTTTGAATTAAAAATATTTTTAGCTAAATCAATGCTTTTATTTAGATATGGTTTTAAAAAAGCTGCACCTTGTTCTGTTGAGATTGTATATCTTCCAAAATCATTATTGTAATCCCAAGTATTATATTGTCTTTTAACAGTACCAACTAACCTATTAAATAGAGGCTCTGGATAAACATTATCTATTATTCTTTCCATAGCTTTTTTTTAGGCATAAGTTTTTTAGGTCTTCTCTCTAAAGCATCAGTATAAAGTGTGTTTGTATTTCTTCTGTTGTTACTAGAGCCAACAATTTGATTCCATTGTTTACTAAATGTTTCATTCCATTCTACGTATTTAATTTTTACTGGTTTACTAAATAAAAGATTAAACATTACAGTTTCTTCATCTAATACACACTCTTCTTGTTTTAAATTAGTCCACTCAAATGCCCAAGATAATCCTCTTGACCAAGAGTATATTGGCATAAATCCAGGAATTGTTGATATAGGTAAGTTTTTACCAGTATTTCTATCACTAGGTATTACGTCCATCCAAACTTCTGGGTCATCTGTAAATAACATAATTGGCATAGTTATTTGCAAGACAGGTATGTCTGGACTAGCCCATGCTTCTTTTTCTTCCATAATTATTTCTTTAAATGGACCATGATGTTTGACTACACCAAAATAATTAGCAGACATTGTGTATCCAAGAAATCTATCGACTTCATCAGCAAATTTATTTCTACCTAATTTAATTTTTACCTGTGACCATGGGAAATAAACTTCAAACATTCTATTACGCATAAATTGAGTAGAAACACAACCATTAGGTGCCTTAACAAATTTATTAGGTGTTTTATAGTTTATTGAAGGAGTATCATACTCTTGATTATTTTCTTTCAAACCCCATACAGGATTTGGTTTAGGCATAGTAAATGCTACTTCAGGCATTTCCTTACTTATTGTGCTAAGTTTTTTTGACCATATATTAGTTAATTGAGGAATTTTAAAACCTCTAGGTACTGGACATTTACTCATCGATAATTCCTTCCTTTTTCCATATTCTTCTATTTTGTTGAGTTAACCAACGATACCAACCATTTTGTTTAGTTCTTTCAGCTTTCCTACTCTTATCATAGTACTGAATATCACCTTCGTCCATAACTCTACATTCATAATTATCTAAAGTGCCAAAACCATTTCTTTTAAAAGGAATAACTTGAACTAAAGGCATTCCTTGTCTAAATATTTTTTCTCCTTTTCCATGGTATAAAAATGGTATATTCATCTGATGATAACTATCTGTTTCTACAATACTAGGCATAATCTCAATTTCCCAATGTCTGTGGTACCAAGGTGATGTAATTAATACTGACCAACCTGGTGGTGTTACTATATCCCAAGGATTTGAAAACTTCATTGCTGTATTCCATGAACCTTCATTGATAGGCATAGAGCCAATTGAGTTAGGGCTATGGTAAGTAATAGTATCTTCATGTGCATGTTTGTTGTACCAGTTAAAACCTGTTTCTTTAGTAAAGCTAATTTTTAAATCTAACCATAAAGGGATTATATAACCTTCAAACATGATGTCTTTAACTGTAGGACATTTTTTTATGGAGTTGTCTTTATATGGAACAGTATTCCAAGTTTCATCAGTCAATCCTTTTGAACCATCACGCATTTCAGACCACTCACGTTGTAAATTTTTATACCAAGATGGTACAAATTCTTTAGCAGGTTTGACAGGTGCTAAATCTACGTAGTGTGAAAAATCTTTTCTTACAGTAAATTTTATATCTGGATTTTTTAAAGAGTGCTCTCTATCATCAAGGATTCTTTTGTATTTTTTTGCTCTCCCCATTTCTTAACCTCTATTCTAATAACAAATCTGCATACTCTACTGCTTTTAAAGTATCTTCGTGAAAACTACCGTCGTACATTGTTCTTAATTCAATAGAGTCATCTTCTTCCCACCAGTGAATAATTTTGATAGTTTTGTCTAATGATTTTAAATATGTTATTGAATCATCTACATCATCTATTAAATCTGGTATCCATTTCAAGTGAATTTTTATATCGCTATTAGCAGTCATTGTATTGACAGCACTTTTAATAACATCAATCTCAGTACCATTAGTATGTATAGAAATAAAATCAAAATTTGTATCTAAGCTGTCTACAGTTATTACATCTACTGATGTACTACTATCACCCATACTTCTATCCAATGAACCACCAGATTTGTTGTCTTCATAATAAACTAAACTACCTGTACTACCATCATTACTTACTGCTTTATTTATATTTGTGCTTTCAGGTACATTTGTTTGAAGTAAATTATACCTGTCAGTATTTGGTTCTATAGATACTACAGTTACTCCTAAATCAACTAATTGTTTTGAAGTTAAACCAAAACCAGCACCAACTACTAGAGCATTATCAAAATTAGAGCCATTATTTTTTACATAAAACTCTAACGATGGATTTATATGATTAAAACCAATTGCTTTTTTTTCAAACCAATCAGCATCATCGTAATTCAATGTTGGACCGCATCTAAATGTTTTTTCTACTATTGCCATATTATTTACCTGATGGAAAGCTTATTGTTCCGTCATCATTATACTGTCCAAAATGAAAATATGCGTTATCTGGTTTTGCAAAAGAAAAATAAAATAATAGAGCTGTACCTTCAAAATTATTTAAAGTATGAAAGTTACTGTATCCTTCATAAGCTACAGATTCCTGTTCACCAATTTCTAATTTTTCATTTTCATGTGTTAAAAATATTTTGTTTTCAGAAAAGTAGTTATAAATAATTGTGTATTCACTTGGACCAGAATCAATATGATTCTTTTCATCATGGTTTCCCTCAATCCATTTTAAAGTAGAAATACTAGGAAGTAGATTATGTACTTGAAATATTTCTCTACTAATATCTGTAAGAACTTTATGTAGTGTATTTACATACGTATTGCTCAATGTATAAAGACTATCAGACTCTTTTATCCAAGTATCATCCTCATAAAACGGAGACTCGTGGTCAAGCCAAAAATCTATTTCTTTTTTCAATCCATCACTAAACAATTGTGTTATTTTTACTACGTTCATTATTTACCTGTATACATAGGTGGCATTCCATCCCAATCCATTGGGTGTCCTAACCAAGTTACTATTGCGTATTTACTACCTTTTATAACTGGCATAGCTCTATGTGTATATGCATAATTACTAGGGAATAAAACTAAAGATGGTTTATCTGGTTTTATATTTACATCAAAATGTTCAAAATATGTACCACCGCCTTCATAATCTGATGGATTTAATAAAATTAAAGCGGATAAATATCTTGGTATATGAGGTGCATAATCAGAGTGACCTTTGTATTCTTGTCCACCTCTATACCTTAATATTGTGTACCCTTCATCAAACAATATTGGAAATTCATATTTTTGAGTGTATTCATTAACAAACATTTGCATTCTGTTTGCTATGAGGTTTTGTATATTGTTTATGTCTTCAAAGTATTTTTCTTTACCATCTTTAATGGCATCTCTATAAAGTCTTGTTTCGTGTGCTTCGTTTGCTAAATTAGACAAGTAGAATACTTGATTACTTCTAATGTTTCCACCCTTATGACCTTTACCAATAACAGCATCTTCAAATCCAATATTTATACCATCGTCATTAGAAATATCTTCAACTGTTTTAATTATTAACTTTGCTTGCTCTTCTGTGATAAAGTCGTCGTATATTTCAACTACGCCCATTTCTATTTTCATTACCTCAACTCCCTCTTTCTTAATGTCTCTGAATCATTATTGTATAACATCTCATCTTCAACATTATAATATCCATTAAATGCAACAAGAAAGGCTGCTTTTCTACCATTTAACAAAGGTGTAGTCCCATGTGACCACATATAATTACTAGGTTGAATTAAAGTTGTTCCAGCTGGTGCTTTATAAGGAGGTATATCAAAATACCTGTATTTTAAAGAGCCACCTTTGAAATCATCATTTAAATATGTGAGTGAAGTAAATCTTCTTAAGCCAGGAGTTAAAAATGGTTTACCTGTTTCTCTATTTCTTGGAGCATGACGACTGGGAAATGTTCCAGATCGGGATCACAAATGTGCCACAAGACCGCTTGAAGCGTCATCAAGGC
>Ga0181569_10003442_pt1 | contig 12322 bp, 12 predicted proteins | sample 101ome_19_FD_132452 | JGI IMG/M metagenome (GOLD analysis project Ga0181569, IMG submission 132452) | Coastal salt marsh microbial communities from the Groves Creek Marsh, Skidaway Island, Georgia - 101405AT metaG (megahit assembly) | ecosystem: Environmental > Aquatic > Marine > Intertidal... | reverse complement strand
CTTACAGGTTCTGCCATTCGCACAATGTTTTGAACACCTTTAGCCAATAGAAACCATGCGTTCGTCGCAGTTCAGCACGTAGTTTGAGGATTTCCTTTTTGGCTTCGACGAGTTCTTTTTCGGTTTGCTCGGATTCACTGGGTTGCACAGCTTTTATCCATTTGTAGAGGCTATGGGCAGAAACGTCCAAGCGATCTGAAACTTCAGCGACCGAATGGCCACGTTCCAGAACCTGACGAACAGCTTCTTCCTTGAATTCGAGTGTGTAGCGTTGATTGCTCATATGACTTCTCCTATGCTCAAAGATTAGCGCAGGAATGTCCACAAGGGCGTGGGAAGTCCAGTCTTAGGAGCAATGAGAAGTTAGTGCACAAATTGTGACGGTATTTCTGTCGGTACCTGTGTGACCATGGTCCGCTAGATGTGAGCCTTTTCAATAGCTTAAGGCTTCTCTTCAAGTCCACCCGTAGCTACCAATCTAATCAATAGCTTACGGCGATCCGTCCTGATGCAGCGATCCCCTAACCGTCAGCTAAAGTCCTTATTAAGTCCAGTCACTCACTCGTTGTTAACCATCTTATGATAGGTACGTCTGGTGACTTGACTCTGGTTTACGTTCGCGCTGTCATCAATGAAGTCGTAGCGTATGAGGGGTCCCCATTCTCCGAGCCACAAACTAGGCGACTTTTGACGTTTCCTTGAGCCATTTAGACTCAAATTCCAGGGGTGAAAGATCATTGAGAGCCCTGTGAGGCCGACTCTCGTTGTAGTCCTTCATCCAGGATTTCAGTTTGACCTTAGCATCAGCCAGGTCGGTAAACCAATGTGTGTTCAGACATTCATCTCGAAGGCTGCCGTTGAAAGATTCAATAAAGGCATTGTCCGTCGGTTTGCCCGGTCTGGAAAACTCCAGTGTTACTTTGTTCGAGTAAGCCCATAGGTCCATGCTCCTGCTGCAGAATTCGCTGCCATTGTCGCAATAGATCCGTTTTGGCGTGCCTCTCTGTCGGGCAATCCGTGACAATACACGTGCCACATCCTCACCGGTCAGACGTTGGCCGACTTCAATGGCGAGGCACTCACGGGTGAACACATCAATCACCGTCAGCATTCGAAACCGAAGTCCCTGACTGGTTTGATCAGTCACAAAATCCATGCTCCAGGCCTCGTTAGGGGATCGCGCTGCCACCTTCGGTGGCTGACGTCGGGCAGCGCTCACGCTCCTTCGCGGTCGCCTGGGCCTGATTTGCAAGCCTTCTAAGCAATAGAGTCGATGCACCCGCTTCTTGTTCACATGAATGCCCTCTCGCTTGAGTAAAATGTAAATGCGTTTATATCCATACCTCACTCGAGCCATGGCGAGTTCAAGGATCCGTTTACGTAATGCGTCCTGGGAAGGCCGTTTCGATCGGTAGTAAACCGTCGCCCTGGACAAATTGACCAGGCGGCAAGCTCGACCCTCACTCGCCTGATAATGGCTTTGTAGATAGCGTACCGCAGCTTTACGCTGCGATACGCTCACCACTTTTTGCTGGTGATATCCTGCAGCATGACTTTGTCCAGGCTCAGATCCGCCACCAGTCGCTTAAGCTTGGCGTTCTCATCACGCAACTGCTTGAGCTCTCTGACCTCATCGGGTTCAAGACCACCGTACTGCTTCTTCCAGCGATAGAACGTCTGCTCAGCGATGCCAAGCTTCCGTGAAATATCCGCAGCCGGGGTGCCTTGTTCGTGTTGTTTGACGGCGGCAACAATCTGTTCCACCGAGTACCTTTTGCGCTTCATACAGATCTCCTCTGTCGTTAAAGTCTGCCAAAAGTCACATCGGTTGTGGCTCGATTTATTGGGGGACCGTCACAAGATCAGTTAACCACTACATTTAGGTTTATCTCAGCTCTGTGTGCAGTGATAATTATACGAATATCGGGAAAACTCAAAACGATGCCAAAAATTATTAAAGATAACTATGATGGAACTTATTCCGTTTACACCGAACAAGAGTGGAACCAACGTAGCTTAGGTACCGGAGTTGTTATAGTGGTCGGGGTAATCGGTTTGTTGCTGTATTTCCTTGTAAGCAATTTGATCAATACGCGAGTGATCAATGATTTTAGTGTTGATCAATACTTCAGCAACATAACCCATTTTTACGGCGGTGATCGCTGTGTGTGGATTGCAGGTGATTCACTAAATACAGCTACTTCGATTAAATTATATGCAGAGCCTGATGTGAATAGTCGAGTACTTAAATCACTGACGTACCCAATTATGGTCAAATATCGTGGCAAAGAGTCAGCTGAGGAGACGGTTGTTACGGAACACTCGACCTACCAACGTCCCATTAGGTGGAGTGCAGTAACAATATACAATGATGAAGATATATTGCTCAACGGTTACTTAAAACGAGGGCTCGACGACAGTGTTCACGAATCTCATCATTTTGAGATTAAAGAAAATTTGGTGAATGTTTATTCCTCAGATTTTGCTCGTCATTATAATTTCGACAAAAAAAAGCTACGTGGAAATCGATATTCACTTCACTTGGATGTGCTCTGTGAACCGAGTCTAGTAGAGAATTGAGAACGGCGAGATAGCGGTTCTTAAATTTTTTAAGGCACTATCGATATTTCTGTCTGCCCGCTGTGTGGCGGCACACTGCGGGTGATCGCAGATGTCACCGACCCGGACGCGATCCAGACCATTCTGGCGCATCTGAAGCAACGCGTGCCACCTGATGCTGGGTGCCGGCAAAAGCCAGTCATAAAAACCCCCGCCGGAGTGAGGCTAGTGGCCGAAAAGACTTGCTTGCCTAGGTTGCTGTCAGGCTCGGCAGGGCAGGTAGATATTCTCAGGTGGGGTTGTTTGGGGATATAGGTAAAGGATTCAGAATGAAGCTTCAGGGCTTCGACAACATGTCGAGGGCTTTTTCGCCAGGACTATCTCTGCCAGCACAATCATAGCTGGAACAGTCCATTTTCCTGTCAGGATTCTCCGTTCTTTTATTAGCCTTGACGGCGCCCCGGATCAATTTGAATAGGATGTGCGCCGGACAGTGGAGCTGACCGTACCCCTGTAGCAAAGCCACCCTCTATGTGGGAGTTTCAGCAAATTAAAGAGCCACTTAGAATGCGCAAACCTTACATTACCCTAACACATTACCCCAACGGGCATGTTTACCCCTGCTGCAAGCGGTGTAAATTTAGTCCATGAAAACACGTCAACTTTCCTTGCTAGAAAGAAAGATTCTTTTAAATCGTGGCTGGCTCACAACTCAGTCAACCGATTTTTCCAGCGCTCTATTAGAGGTCGCTCAGATAAGGGAATTTCGAGCGGGCCAATCCATCTTTTTCGAAGGCGATGAAATGGATGGGCTCGATGGAATTGTTTCTGGGTGGGTTGGAGTCTACTCGGCGCCGACTGAAAACCCGCCGGTGCTAATTCACTTTATGGGGCCTGGCGATTGGGGGGGCGGTGGGCCCATCCTTTCAGATGAAAACACAAGAATCTCCTCACCGGTGGCTCGCACTGACGTTAAAGTTGTTCACATCACCAGAAAATCTCTAAAAGTCCTGGAAACCGAATTCCCGGATTTACGATTACGACTGGTGACTCTGGGATCGATATATTTGGACTTCTTCAAGGTCTTATACGCCGACAACTCTGGCAAAGACATTGATGCCCGGACGAGAGCTGCCGTCCGGCGATTATTGGGCGAGAGCTTTTTACCTGGATGTGAATTTCCGGGCGACCCCATAGAGATTCCTGTGACACAAGATGAAATCGCTGAGCTTACCCGCCTCTCTCGAAATGCCGTTGGCCCAATCCTAAGAACGCTCGAACGAGCTGGAGCGATTTCGCTAGGCTACCGCAAAATAACGGTATTGAATCGCAGTCTTCTGCAAGGTTGAACCTGCCCAGCGCCCTACCACTTCATTCGCGTTATCAAATCAACGTAATTGCACAGCAGAGTGCAATTTGAATTGGGCCAGTTGCTACTCTCTATGGCGAGTGCTCTACACGCCACGTGGTTATTTAACGAGAGGATAGTGCTTTTCATGATCTGGACGTTTCTAACCAAGTCTAAGGTGTCTATACGCGCATTTCTGACGATTTTTGCCGCACTGATTCTGCACAGCCATGCAACGTATGCGGATATTGGCGATGGGCCGCGTGCCTACTTCCCACCCCCAATCAATACAAATGTGTTCAGCGTTTATGGTATGCGCGTGGAGGGCAACTCAACGCTCAGCGCAGGCGTTGTATACCCCGGGCTGGAACTGGATGTTGATTTAGTGATCGCGCAGTACACCCGAACGATGTCAATCAGCGACCGATACGTGTCCTTTACAGTCGTGCAGCCGACCGGGGATTTAACGTCTACCGTCACTCTGCCTAATGCACCTAATTTTCAGAATCGAACTAAGTCAAACGGATTGGGAGACACTCAGATACTGGTCTCTGCGGGGCTATACAATCTTCCTCCACTGACTAAAGAGAACTACGCGTCTTTTAAACCCGATTTTGCCGTTGGCGGTCTAGCTCGATTGACGCTTCCTACCGGTGAATACGATGAGAACAAATCCGCCAACTTAGGCGCAAACCGTTATTCAATGCAATTGGGGACACCAATAACGTTTGGTTTCGGCGAAAGCTTTCTGGATCCTCGCTTAACCACATTTGACCTGCTGCCCAGTGTCACTTTCTTTGGCGACAATGATGACCCATTTGGTGCCGGCAAGGTCAGCCAAAGTCCTCTTTACAAGTTGGAAGCTCACCTAACCCACAACTTCAATCCGGGCATTTGGGCGTCCATAGATGGCATCTACACCTACGGTGGAGAAACTGAAACTGATAGTCAGGGTGATGACAATAAGCAGCGTTCTTTGAACATGGGAGCGACACTGGGCATTCAGTTTTCCAAATCGCTGGGACTCAAGCTGAGTTATGGCAAGACCATAGATCGCAATGACGATGGGTTAGATGGTGAATTTTCCCGCCTAACGCTGATTTACACACAACTTTGAGTGTTTCAGCTGTTAATCCTCATCTAAATCAAAAATCAAGACAGCGAGCCCGAAAGGCTCCGGGTCTTCGACCACGAAGGAGGGAAAATATGAAGCACGCTTTTAAATCTTCAGCCGAATATCTTCGCGTTTTCATGCTCACTGGACTGTGCACTTTTTCGTCCTTCACCTATGGTGCTGCGGACTCCAAATTGACGGACAATTTTGAGCATTTTTTCGCCACAAATGGCACTGCAGTAACGAAAGCTCTGTACCCGCGTTCAGAGACCGCCCGTCAAATACTAGAAGTGCAAAGTGGTGTTGGCGTAAATAAATTTCATCACCTCTCGACATTGACGCCTACCGATAATCAGCCAGTTGTTCGGATGAATCGAGATGCCTACTACTCAAAGGCAGTCGTCAATGTCTCAGAGGGCGCAACGATCACTTTGCCGGACGTTCCAGAGGGCTCGTATATGTCGATGCAGCCGGTGACCGAGGACCATCGTCCCCAACCCATGTCATATGGTCCGGGTACGTATGAATTGGCGACTCACACTGGCAGCCACCTGATTGTGTTAATTCGTCTTGATTCAAACTTTTCACCTGAGCAGGCGAAAAAGTACCAACGAGATATCGTTATTACTGCGGGCAGTGATAAGCCGTTTTATACAGAGCAATATGAAAAGTCGTCTTTCTATCAGGTAGAGAACCAGCTCAAAGCGGACCTCATGAGCCTGGTTAAAAGAGAAGGCCCCGTTGCGCTGTCTGCTTCACTGTTTTCGTCACCCACAGATGAAACAAGAGGATTGTACAGGCCTGAAAAGAATCAGATTGCTGCAGCTATCGGTTGGGGCGGCGCATTGGCAAAAGACAATATCTACGAGACGTCGCCTAGCTTTCCTGCAACTGGCTGTTACCAACTCACCTTCGAGGATCCCAGGAATAAACATTTCTGGTCAATCACCGTCTACAACAAGGCCGGCTTTATGTTCAGTGATACTGCAAATGTTAATTCTTACCACGCGAAAGCAAACGCGGATGGAACGTATACGGTTAGCCTGGGCTGTGGGCAGCAATACCCCAATAATCTCCCTATCGAGAACGACTCGGGCGTCTTCAGTATTACCGCGCGACACTATGGCCCGTCAGAGCGCGTCTTAAAGGATGGCTATCGTTTAGTGCCCCGACTCAAGAAAGTGGAACGAGTGGGGACATAGTATGAAAACGAAGCAGGCATCGGCTTATGTTTTGATCTTCGGTCTTTGTGCACTGATTTCCTTTCCATTAGCTGCCGAAACCGAAGATCAAGCTATCTCTCGAAAATTGGCGAACCCTATTTCAAGTCTGATTCAGGTACCCGTAGATTTTACATTCGATAGGAATTTAGGGGGCAATGATCAAGGTGAAAGGGCGGTAATGACTATCAAACCCGTCATCCCGTTTTCGATAAGCGAGAATTGGAATGTTATCTCCCGAACAGTTCTTCCAATAGTGTCATTAAACGACGTGATACCTGGGCGCGGCTCTGAGAGCGGTTTGGGTGATACAGTCCAAAGTTTCTTTTTCTCACCAAAAACTGTTGGCGACTCTGGCTGGATATGGGGGGCGGGCCCGGTATTTGTCTTGCCCACATCTACCAATGACTTCACCGGCGCTGGTGAGTGGGGAGCAGGTCTCACGGCAGTTGCTTTAAAGCAGCAGGGTAAATCGTGGACCTATGGGGCGCTGGTTAACTCTATACGGGATTTAGGTGGGGATACCCCAATCGAAACATCGTTATTCCAACTATTTATCAGTTACCGAACTGCTAATTCAGTCACCTTCAGCCTGAATGCTGAAGCGACATTCGACGGCGTAAACGATGAGTGGTCGATCCCTGTAAAACTGTCAGCCAGCAAATTGTTTCGTTTTGGCAAGTTGCCAGTCAGTTTGGGCGGAGGCGTCCGATACTGGGCCGATAGTCCCCCGGGAGGGCCAGAGAGCTGGAGTGCAATATTGACAATGAACCTGATATTACCCGGAAGAAGGCAACAGCCATGAAAAAATTTGCGGCGATATTGTTTCTTTTGACAGTTCCGCTCGTCTCGTCAGCAGCGAAGTACGAGTCCAGCTTTATCGAAGACCTGCCGGAGTTATCCAGGAGCAAAACGGATAAATCCATGCTTGAGTGGACCAGCGAAACGGCAAACCCGCTCAATTACCAGACTTTCTACATTCCGCAACCCGTGATCATCCTTTCAGACAAAAACAAGTACAAGGGAGTGCAGCCGAATCAGAAGGTCGTTGTCGCTGATCGGGTGCAGGCTCTCGCGAAGGCCCAGTTTGGCGACATGCTCCAGGAAACTGGTAGTGTGGGTAAAGGCACTTTGGTGATGAATCTGGCCATTACCGAGATCATTATGAAAAAGAAGCGAAGTTTGCTCGGTTTCACGCCAGCCGGTTCATTGATGCATTCCGCGACTTCGAATACAGAGTACGAAGACCTGGAGAAATTCGCCAGGAAAATCCAGCTCAAAGAGGCGAACCTCGAAGTAGAGCTTGTCGATGGCGACACAGGTGAACTACTCGCCGTTCGGATTATCGAGATCGATGGCAAAACCAAGGGTAGTGAAGAAGAGTCCTGGCAGGCACTTCGAGGTCATATTGAACGCGCCTTTAAACGCTTTTATGTCAACTTTGCCGCCAGAGTCGAAGCGGCTCGTGCAGAAGCTGAGTGATATGGCTGGCTGAACGTGCCATGCTGTTGTGTCTCGGCCACACTCTATTCCAGGCTATGCCGGCGTCCAGGCTCTTGATAAGGAACTGGGTCTTAAACTCGAACGGACTGCAAGCTGACATGGTGATAAGCGGTCCACAGATCGGCCATCACCATCGCTTCTAAACTGAATTCACGACGGGAGTATTCTTATGCGTTTACTAATTCTTTCACTCATGTTGTTGCTGCCATTCCAGGCTTCAGCAAGTTCGCTGGCCGGCTCCATTGGTCTTTTTGTCTATCCGCCTGAAGGTAAAACGCAGTCCGAACGGGAACAGGATGACTACCAGTGTTACAACTGGGCCAAGAACGAAACCAGTTACGATCCGATGAATTCCAATACACCTCAGAAGGTTGAAGCTGATCCTCATGCGAAGGCCGGTAGTGGCTTCAGGGGCGCTCTTCGAGGTGCAGCACGGGGTGCGGTGATTGGCGAGGTTGCTGATGACGACGCGTCAAAGGGTGCCCAAGTTGGTGCCACGCTTGGCATGATGCGAGGGCGATCCGCTTCAAGGCAGGCGAATCAACAGGCTTCGGATGCACAGAACGCTGCCAACCAGCAGGCTTACGCGCAGAATCAGGACAACTTCAAAAAGGCCATGAGTATCTGCCTCGAAGCACGCGGCTACTCGGTCAAGTAAATGATGAAGTACCTGGCCTCTTTCCTGCTGATACTGGGCTGCTGGAGTCTTTCAGCAGCAGAAACCTCAGATAAATGGACTTATCCCAAAGTGCGCACCCTTGATCATGGTGCACTGATTGTCCATTCCCCACAGATCATTTCCTGGCAGAACTACAAGCAGGCTGAGCTCATGGTTGCTCTGGAGTATGCGCCCGCAGAAGGTGAAGAGTTACTGGCCGCTGCGCGATTATCTGGCAGCACCGTTGTTGATATGGCGGCCAGACTGGTAACAGTTTCGGGCTTAACGGTTGAGGAACTGAAAATCGCTGATCAAGGGGGCGACGCGCATGTTGATCGCCTTCAGCAGTTGATACAGGAAGAGACGCACCAGCTACCGCTCGATATTTTTCTGACCTCTCTTGCTCACGATGTCCTTGAAGTTAAAGAGGTAGAGGGTCTCAACACAGAGCCTCCGGCTATTTACCTCAAATCCAAGCCAACCCTGTTGCTGTTTGTAAATGGTGACCCGGCCGAACAGGCACTGGAGGATACGGGCCTTAAGGTCATTGCTAATGCCAACTGGCCAGTCGTTAAAGACGAGACGGGCGAATACTTTCTGCTGAACAAGACCGTGTGGTTTGAAGCGGCGAAACTTGAAGGCCCCTGGAAATTTGCCGCCATGGCACCTGAGGGAATCGAGAAGCTGGACCCGCGGGGTCAACACGTTGCCATGCGGGTAATCGAGCAGCCGATGGTGGCTGATTACGCAGATATCCTCACGGTCACGCAACCCAGTGAGCTGATTGTGATCGATGGTGAGATAAAGCTGGAAGAAATTCCTGAAACGGAAGGCCTCCAGTTTGTTTCAAACACCAACAGTCCACTTTTTAAACTGGAAGACACCTGGTACTACCTGGCAGCAGGTCGCTGGTTTGAGACAGTCGACCCAATATCCGGTGAGTGGAGCTTCCAGCCGAAGCTGCCGGATAACTTCGCCAGCATTCCGACCGATCATGGCATGAGCTTTGTGCTGGCCTCTGTCGCCGGTACTTTGCAGGCCCGCATGGCGATTCTCGAAGCCACCATGCCGGTTGAGAAGACTCTGCCGAATGATTTCCAGTTGAAGGCTGAGGTGACGTTTGATGGTGAACCCCAGTTTGAAACGATTGGTACGACAGGCATTGAGCGTGCCATCAATACCCCTTTTGACGTGCTCCGTTATCAAAAGAACTACTACCTCTGTTACGAAGGTGCCTGGTACCAGGCCGACGATCCTGAGGGTAAGTGGGTATTGGCCTATCGAGTACCAGATGCCATATACAATATTCCACCGGAATCGCCTGCTTATCCCACGACACAGGTCAGTGTGGCCTCAAGCACACCAACGACGGTGACCTACAGTTCAACACCGGCCTATGAGACCAGTATTTATATCTCCTATGGTGTCCCTGTTTATGGCACGGGCTGGTATTACGCGCCTTATCTCTACTGGTATCCGTGGTCCTACTCTTACGGTTACGGCAGCTTCTATAACCCGGTCACTGGTGCCTATGGAACAAGATCCGTTTGGTACGGTCCTTATGGTGGCTACAGTTATAACCAGGCCTACAATCCGACCACCGGTAGGCGCGGCTGGGTCGAAACCGCATGGGATGGTGATGAGTGGGCAAGTTACGGCGAAACCTACAATCCGCGCACCGGGACGTATACGGCAACTGAGCGCTACTTCAACGACGATACCGACCGTTTCGAAATGGAACGCGACATCGCCCGCGGTGGTGAGTCCATGCATGTTGAGCGAGAGTTTGATGTGGATGACGGCTGGTCCACGACCGAGCGCAGCACCTCAAAAGGCGGCAGTTCCTACGTGGAACGGCATCGGCAGGAAGACGGCTCATGGGAAGCGTCAGGGTCGTTTGAAACTGGTGATGGTCGCAGCGGCACTATTGAAGGTGAAGTCAGTGATGGTCAGCGCAGAACTGAAATCAAAGGCTCAGAAGGCGGCCAGCTGGTCTCCGGCGGCGACGGTCAAAACCGCGGCTTTATCGGTAAAGACAGCGATGGCGATCTTTACGCTGGCAAGAACGGCGAGATTTACAAGAAAGACGGTGAACAGTGGCAGAAATATAACTCTGAGAACCGCAGCTGGCAGAACAGTCACGCGGAGTCCCGCGACCGAGCGAGGCAGCGCGACTATGCCAGAACTAAAAGCCGCGATTACCAATCGCAGTTATCGAGAGATGCCCGCGCTCGCAGCATGGGACAACGTCAGTTCCAAAGACGGTCAGGTGGTATGCGCCTCCGAGGTCGGCGTTAACGATTGAGCCAGCCGTGGTCATACAGAGCAGCCCGGTAACCAACCCTATCGAGGTGAAACGTGAAATGCAGCAGCGGGGTTCCAGCATCACTAGTGGCCTGTATGAATTGCTTGAACGTGGCTGTCTGGCCTGCGGCTAGTAAATGTCTGGTAACGCCGTTGCCACACCTCTTGTATCTGCTGTTGCTGCCTATGTCAGCATCAGCAGATGTGATCTATCTGAATAATGGCGACCGCATCACCGGTGAAATCGTCCGTGTGGTGAATGAAAAAATCACCATCGACCCGGAATATGGTGGTGAATACGAGGTCAAGTTTGAACACATCCTGAAGGTTGAATCTGATCGAACCATGGATATTGAATTGTTCGATGGTACCCGTGGCGCTTTTCAGTTTGGTGAAGGTCAAGAGCCAGGTCAGCTCAAGCTGATCTCCGGTGTTATGACCACCAATATTGAGCTTTCGGAACTGAAACAGGCCGTTGAATTTGAAGACTTTAACTGGACGTCAAAGTTCGACTTGAGCTCAACTTTCTCAAAGGGAAATACAGACAGCCAGTTGATCAGCTTTCACGGTAATTCGCGATTCCTGCGCGGCAACCTCCGCTACGTGTCGGATCTCTCGATCGTGCGGGAAGAGCAGGATGGTGATTCCGTCAAGGAGCGAGATAAGTTTCGAGTCGGCTACAACTACATCTGGCAGAACGACTGGTACGCAGCTTTGGATGCGACCGTCGAACGTGATCCGATCTCACAGCTTGACCTGCGCACCGCAGTCAACCCGGCCATCGGCTATGACATCTGGGATGAGCCCAACAAATATTTCAGCGTTCAGTTGGGTGCCGGCTATGCATCTGAAAAATCCGACTTTGGTGATACGTCGGGCGGCAACATCGATTTCAGGTTAAGCCTTACCTACGATATCCCTAGACTGGACCTGGAGTTCTTCCACGACCAGCACATCTACCACAACCTGAAGGGGCGAAAGAACACGGTGTTTAACACCCAGACGGGTGTACGTTACGAAATAACGGACGATATCTACATCAATATTCAGGCAGATTACGACTACGATAACGATCCACCGGTAGATACTGACAGCAAGGACTTCACCTTCCTGATTGGTGCCGGTGTGGAGCTTTAGTAAGTTAGCGCCAGTTATTCGCCGTCAATAAACAGGCTGCTTACAGATCAGATGATGGGCTGGGCCGGTCCGAAGAAGGCTTTGGTTAATCGGGTCTTGATGGCCTTGGGAGTCATTTCCACACCCGGGAACTGTCCAACACTGCGGTAGTTATCGTGGAACTCCTTACTGTGGAACGGCACAACCTCGCCGCCTTCACGCAGTTCATAGCTGGCGGAGTAGGTAAAAGGCCAGACATTGGCAAATGGAATCAATGCGAAGATGTTCTCCATTACGCCGTTAAAGAAAGAAACGATAGGAATCTTTCGGCGCGGTGCAATGATCCAGGCATTCTGAGGAGCGGCAAACAACATGATCCGTTCTTCGACCAGTTCAAAAAATTCTCGGTCCCGAATGATCACGCCCACTTCAGTATTAAGACGAGCTGATCTTGGATCCAGATTAAATGAACCAAGCCAGACAACATCATCGTCGAACAG
>Ga0181569_10003441_pt1 | contig 12327 bp, 15 predicted proteins | sample 101ome_19_FD_132452 | JGI IMG/M metagenome (GOLD analysis project Ga0181569, IMG submission 132452) | Coastal salt marsh microbial communities from the Groves Creek Marsh, Skidaway Island, Georgia - 101405AT metaG (megahit assembly) | ecosystem: Environmental > Aquatic > Marine > Intertidal... | reverse complement strand
TGAGCTTGAAGAGATATTAGAGGTGTGCGAAGAGAATGATATAGTTGTTTTTGCAGATGAGATTCATTCAGACTTAGTCTATTCTCCACATAAACATATCCCATTTGCTTCACTTTCTGATAAGGCAAAAGCACGAACTATAACTGCTATAGGTGTTGGAAAAACATTTAATATGGCAGGTTTTGCTATGAGTAGTGTTGCAATTCCCAATCAAAATTTACGAGAGAAATTTTTGCAAGTATATGAAAAAAATCATTTTGCTCAAGGGAGTGTTCTTTCTCACGTTGCGTTTGAATCAGCATATAAACATGGAGAGGGTTGGTTGGAGGATTTGAAAAAACATTTGTACAAAAACTATACTCAACTCAGAGAACTTTGTAATAAATATAATAATTTTGTGAAGATTATTGATATAGAAGCAACCTATTTAGCTTGGATAGACTGTAGAAAAATGGGACTAAAAGATAAAGAATTACGAGAGTTTTTTATCAAAGATGCAAAGCTTGGTTTAAATCCAGGAATAAGTTTTGGAAGAGAAGGGAGTGGCTTTATGCGATTGAATTTTGCTATATCTTCTGCTAAAATGTCACTACTAATATCTCAACTAGAGAATGCTTTAAAAAATAGGATGAAAAGTTGTTAACATTTAATTGGGATGGATACAAAGAGTTTCGAGAACATACACATCAAACTGACAAGCTAAAAATTGCTATCGATTTTATGAAAAGTTACTATAATATTTCTAGTCCGCAGGATATGTATGATATGCTAAAACGTGACGAGTTAGGAGAAATGATGTTAAACAAGCGCAATATCTCTAGTAGTCATGGATTCGAAGATTTTATGTACAGCTGATTTGCACGATAGTAATCTTCAAAAAATAAGATCTTTCATAGATCTTCATCATGTAATGAGCCTTGCTACATCTGATATGCAAGAGTTAAGTGTATGCAGCCTTTTTTATGTATATTCATCTCAAAGAAATAGTTTTATTGTTGCTAGTAGCGATGAAACAACTCATGTGAAACATCTTCAATCAAACAATCAAATTGCTGGAAATATTCTTCTTGAAACAAGTAATGTTGGAAAAATTCAAGGTCTACAGTTTCGTGGAAAGATGAAACTACTTCATGAATCAAGTTTAGAAGATCTATATTTTAAAAGATTTCCTTATGCTAAAGTGATGAAACCAAAACTTTGGGAGATTGATGTTGATTTTTTTAAATTTACAGATAACACGCTTGGGTTCGGGAAAAAAATTATTTGGAAGGATTCTTAAGCTCAAACATAGTACAGTCAAATCCACTGCTCTGGAAGACTACTAGTGAAGGTATATGTGGTGAGCGAAAACCATATGCTTTGCAACCATGAGGTTGTTTAGGTTTCCATGTAACAAAATAATGCACGCATCTTCTGCAGTTGATTCTCTTCATTACTTCCTCTTTTAAGTATGAAATGGTAGCATATTAGGTAGAATAATTGAACAAAAAAAGCTAATAGTTTCAAAATAAATTAGGTATAACTTTTGAGAATATTTTGTGAACTTTTTATGTAAAGGAATAGCATGGATAAAATTTTGTTAATGTTGCAGCTTCAAGCACAACTTAATGATGCGACAAATGGTGAAGAGTGGACAAAAGGCACTACTAAAAATGGAAAAGAGATTAACTGGAAACGTTGTATTTATATGGAGTGTGCAGAGATGATAGATTCATTTTCTTGGAAACATTGGAAAAGTATTCATCAAGAACCAGATTGGGATAATTTACAAATAGAAGTTGTAGATGTCTGGCATTTTATTATATCTTTAGCAATAGAAAATTATGCACAAAATTTCAGAGGTGGAGTTGAAGATTTAGCAATACATATATCCCAACTTGATAGTTTTATGAAGCTAGATGTTAAAAATGAAAGTTTTGATACACAAAAAAATGTAATTCAAAAAGTTGAAACAATGATGCTTCTTACACTTCAAAAAGAAAATATTAATATCGAAGAGCTTATAAGAGAGTTTTTTGATCTAGTTCTTATGAGTGGACTTGACCTTGAAACATTATATAGACTTTATGTCGGTAAAAATGTTTTAAACCAATTTCGTCAAGATAATGGCTATAAGGAAGGAACATATGTTAAAGAGTGGTCCGGTCAAGAAGATAATGTTGTAATGAAAAAGCTTTGGGAAGAAGATGCTAACCTTAAGCCAGATACACTTTATAAAGAGTTAACAAAACTATACCATGCACATATAAAGAGTTAATGTATGAGTAAAGTTTTAGAAGTAAAAAATCTTTCTTTTGGTTATACTAAAGAAAATTTACTTTTTGAGAACTTATCATTTACCCTCAATAAAGGCGAAATAAAAGCTATAGTAGGTGAAAGTGGAGCAGGTAAAAGTACTCTTTTTGAATTGATTTTAGGAAACTTAAAACCGATTCATGGTTCAGCGAGAGGATTAAAAGTATCGGAAGTGTTTCAAGATCCATACAGCTCATTTCACCCAAGTTATACACTTTTAAATCAAATAGAGGATGTAGCTTCTACAGCAAAGTTACAGAAGATTTTAGAAAAGATAAAATTAGATTATCAACTTTTGTTGAAACTTCCTCATGAATTATCCGGTGGACAACTTCAACGTGCTTCAATTGTAAGAGCGATGTTGATGGAGCCAGATCTTCTTCTTTTAGACGAACCAACATCAGCACTAGACAATGTCATACAGCTTGAGGTAATGAAAATTTTAGTAGAAAATATTGATAGCATGGGGATGCTTCTAATAACACATGACATAGAATTAGCACAATGGTGTGCTGATGAGATCATTACTCTTTAAATAAAAAATATTTTATAAAATAAAATCCACTACCAGCCATAAATATTGATCCAAATGCATTCAGTGATATATTCAGTATGGCAAGAAATATATGACCACCTTGTAAAAGCAAAAAACTTTCAATGGCAAATGTAGAGTAGGTTGTAAGTGCCCCCAAAATCCCAGTTGATAAAAATGATTTAACATGCAAAGAGAAAAAACTTGTATACATAAAATAGGCAAAAAGAGTGCCCATTAAAAAGCTACCTATAAGGTTTACTCCTAGGGTTCCATATGGAAGATCATGGGGAACTCTCGCAGAGATAAAACCATTGAGATACGCACGCATAATTGCGCCTAAAAACCCACCACTACCTATTGCTAAGATTGTTAATGAGCTCATTGTCGTATACCTTTTGCATCCTAGCTCTTAAGTCATTGAGCCAATTATCATCATTTTTATCAGCTATAAATGAATCCATAAAAACAACTTTGATTTTGCTTGGCTTATAATAAAAACGTTTAATATCATAGCACTTTGCTGTTTCAACCAATACAATCGGTTGTACTTTAAGTTGGTATTTATCTGCTACAACTTTAGCACCACTTTTAAAAGGTAGCATTCTTCCAGTACGAGAGCGCGTCCCTTCTGGAAACATAGTGATGACACGACCTTTGTTAAGTCTGTCTTTTGAATTTTTGAGTAATCTTACAAGTGATGTTTTGCTTTGTCTCTCAATAGGAATATCTTCAGGCATACTCATTGCTAAACCAAAAAAAGGTACATCAAAAAGTTCTTTTTTTGCCACCCAGGAAAGATCTTTTTTTGAAACAGTTTCCATAACACCAATATCTAAATCACTTTGATGATTTATAAGATACATCTGTGCTGCAGGATCTTCTTCACCAATTTTTTTAGTTGAAAAAAAAGTTGTTAGGCGAATAATCCAAGCTGAGATTTTTCTAGCGTAAGGGCGAGGTAAGATCGGGTATAAGATTATTGAAAGAGTAAGGTTTAAAAAGATAATAGTTGTTGCTAAGAACCAACTAATATGAGCAAAGATCTTCATTTTTTACCCAGCCTATTTTTTCATTATGAAGCTTTACTTTTGTATAGTTTGTTGCTTCTCCCTCTTTCATAAGTAGATATTGTTTTTGAGTCATTTCAAAAATAGTTCCGTTATCCACTGGAAGAAGATGAATGTTTGTTCCTTTTTTAATACATACCTCTGTTGGTGGAGTAGACATAAAGGCAATGTATCCTAAAGGAATAAATATAAAGATTACATATATGTACTTCTTTCTCCAAAGTGCTAAAATAAAAATAATAACAGCTAAGGTTATAGCTATGTTCACTTTTAATTGTTCTTTTGATTGATCTTTTGGCTTAAGGTCAGTTTGGGTTGTAACACTATCATCATCAACAGTAATTGGAATGAGAATTTTTTCAAATTTGTTACTTTGTGTATTAAAGTAAGTAAATTTAAATTGCTCTATCTTCTTGTCAATAACTACATAATAGGTAATTCTAGGGTCAATAACGTTGTTTTCTGTGAGTGATTCAATACCTTGTTTTAGAACATTATTGAAGTTGATATCATCAAGGCTTGTATTTTGAGCTTGAGCAGAAAAGACAACGATGTTAGATTTGTTATCATAACTAGTGGTTTTATAATCCAACAATTCAAAAGAAGATGCAATTATATTTGAAAAATCTTTTTGAGGATTTAGTGAAATAATATTGAGTTTTTTAGCATTGAGCTGTGTAGTTTCATATTCAGCATCTGCTATCAACTTTGCTTCAATATCTGGAAATTTTGCATATCTGCTTATAGCTATAAACTTAAATGTATCGAGAAAGAATTTTCCTTTTATCTCTCGATATGGAATAGTGTTAAGGACTCTTATCCCTGATTGGTTGTGAAAAGAGTATTCGATAGATTGATAGTTTTGTACAGTTGAAATAGTTTTAACGGTAACCGAAAAAACCGCTCCTTTAATTACCCTCTCTGGAATTGATTCATACGAAAGATATAAAACTTTATTTGCATGTAAAAATGAGAAAAGAAAAAGGGTAAAAAGAAAGATTTTTTTCACTAGTTTATAAATCCTTTTAGCATTGCTATACCATCATCTGATCCTAAGATGCTTTCCATTGCACGCTCAGGGTGTGGCATAAGTCCAAATACATTTTTTTCTTTGTTGCAAACACCTGCTATTGATTCAACACTACCATTAGGATTCTTGATTTCACCGTTTACATCTGTATATTTGAGAAGAATTTGTCCATTTGCTTCGAGTTCTCGTAACCCTTCTGAATCAATATAGTAGTTCCCATCATGATGAGCTATGGGAATATTTACAACATCGCCATTATTTAGTTTTTGTAAAAAGCTATTATCATTATTGATCACTTTAAGATGATGATGTTTTGAAATAAAGTGTAGGTTATCATTACGTTTAAGTGCACCAGGCAAAAGACCTGATTCTGTGAGAACTTGAAAACCATTACAAATTCCTAAAACTTTACCACCTTTGGTGGCATATGATGCTACCGCTTTCATAACAGGTGAAAATTTTGCTATAGCACCTGAACGTAAATAATCTCCATAAGAAAAACCTCCTGCTACTACTAATAGATCTGTACCTTCTGGAATACAATCAGATTTATGCCATACAATCTCAGTTTTCGCACCAAGTTTTTCAAATGCATGTTGTGTATCATATTCACAGTTAGTTCCTGGGAATTGAAGGATGGATACTTTCATTAGTCTAACTCTATGGTATAGTCTTCAATTACAGTGTTTGCTAAAAGCTCTTCACACATTTTCGTAACGTCTTTCATTGCTTGATCTTTATCTTGAGTATCAAGCTTTAAAATAATTTGTTTTCCAACACGTACATCATCTACTCCATTAAAGTGTAGTGAATCTAAGGCGTGGTGTACGGCTTTTCCTTGAGAGTCTAAAACGCCAGCTTTTAGTGAGATGTTTACAATTGCTTTCATGTATGTTTTCCTTACGCTATTTTATAAATAAAATTTGTTTGATTACTTAGTTAAAATTCTGTTTAAAACTTCTTCATAAGCCATTTTAAGCCCACCTAGACCTTGACGGAATCTGTCTTTGTCCATTTTTTCACCACTATTTATATCCCAAAAACGGCAGTTATCAGGAGAGATTTCATCTATAAGAATAATATTTCCATCTTTGTCTTTTCCAAATTCAAGTTTGAAATCAACAAGGTTGAGACCTTTTTGTGCAAAATAAGGCTTCAGAATATCGTTTATTTGACGAGCAAGTCTTCGAATTTTATCGAGTTCATCCTGATGATCTACTAGCCCTAAAATAAGAGCGTGTTGATCATTAAGTTTAGGGTCTCCTAAGTCATCATTTTTATAATCAAATTCTACAAGAGTAAAAGGAAGAACTTTCCCATCTTCAATACCAAGGTTTCTTGTAAGAGAACCAGTTGCAATATTTCGGACTATCACTTCAATAAGTATAACATCAACTTTTTTATGCAACATATGATTTTCATCGATCATTTTTACAAAATGTGTAGGGATACCTTTAGACTCAAGAAGTTTAAAAAGTTCAGTAGAAATTTTGTTGTTAAGTGCACCTTTTCCATCTTCACTCGATTTTTTTTCACCATTAAAAGCGGTTAAATCATCTTTAAACTCAGATATTACAAGGTTTTCATCTTCTGTTAAGAAAAGTTTTTTTGCCTTGCCTTCATAAAGTAGTTCTCTTTTTTCCATATACTGTTACTGACCTTTCATAATAACTAAAGCTTTTAAGATGTCTACCGCTTCTTTAAGCTGTATATCTTTGTTGAGCATTTCTGTTGTAATTATATCTTCATTTACTTTACTGCTATCTTTTGTTTCGTCATTTTCATCTTTTTTTCCATCTACTTTTTCAAGTTCTTCTTCAAGATGTTTTTTTAGATCAGCTTCTTTAATCTCAAACTCATTCTTTTTAACATTGACTATGCCAGGTTGAACTTCAATATCTGGCTTTACACCTAGTGCTTGGATAGTCCTACCACTTGGGAGATAATATCTAGCAATCGTAAGTTTAATAGCTTCACCATCAATAATAGGAAGAACTACTTGAACACTTCCTTTACCAAAGGTGTTTTCACCAAGTAATACTGCACGTTTATGATCTTGTAATGCACCACTTACAATTTCACTTGCACTAGCACTTCCACCATTTATAAGCACAACTATTGGCACTTTAGTTATAGTTGTGCTTTTTGATGCTTTGAAAGATTTGTTATCCTCTTCATTTCTTCCTTTTTGAGATACAATATCTCCCTTATCAACAAAAAGATCTGTAAGTCCTACTGCTTGGTCTAAAAGTCCACCAGGATTGTTTCTAAGATCTAAAATAATTCCATTGGTTGTTTTTTTACGTTTTTTAATCTCTTTAGAAACATCCTCAACAACTTTTTGATCAAAGCTAGTAACACGGATATAAGTGATATCGTCCCCAATATTTTTAGCATATACAGATTGTATTTTTATAATGCCTCTGACGATATGTATAGATAGTGGTTTTGTTTCTCCTTCTCGCACAATAGTGAGGTCAATTGGTGTGCCAACTTTCCCTCTCATTATGGCTACAGCATCATCAATAGACATACCTAAAGTTGATTTGTCATCTATTTTTAAAATGATATCCTTTGATTTAAGTCCAGCTTTATCTGCAGGTGTTCCTTCTATTGGAGCTATAACAGTAAGTGCACCATCACGCATCCCAACTGTAATCCCAAGCCCACCAAATTCACCTTTCGTTTGAACTTTTAATTTTTTGTAATCTTTTTGCTTGAGGTAACTTGAATGAGCATCAAGGTTTGATAGCATCCCTTCAAGAGCTTTGTCCATAAGCTCTTCAATACTTAAGTCATCAACATTATATTTTTCAACGATTCCGATCACTTTAGTGAATTTTGCTAAAGATTCAAGTCGAGAAAGTTCTTTATCTTGTTCGCTCATTTGCTCTTTTGCAAAAAGGCTAGATGAGATTAGCAACGATAGGGCAACACCAATTGATGTAAACCCCAAAGTAATATAATTTTTATGTTTCATAATTGTCCTAACTCTCTAATTTTTAAAGATATATTATAGTTAAATGTCATTTATTTAACAAATTTGGCTTGATTTGTAAGTGCATTGAATAGTTTTTGATGAAACTCTTTTTCATTGGGAAGCGAAAGTGTAGCTTCTCGAAGTTTTTCACCCCACATAGGATTTGGAAAATAGCTATCATTTTCAAATCGTGCCATAACGTGAATATGTACACGTGGAAGCATATTTGCAAAAGATGCCATATTTATTTTTTTTGGTTGATAATATTTTTTCATTTCATCTTCAACCACATCATATGTTTTCCATAAACGTTCTCGAAGTTCACTTGGTAAGTCTCCAAGTTCTTTATATGGTTCTTTTGTGAAAATTTTTATCCAAGGGATTTCACTTGTTTCTTTTTCGATGTAAAGTTCGTCATCTTCGTAAATGATTTGCATAGGACACCTTGAGATATTATTTAGTTTTAGTATATGCAGGAGAAAATTATAGCAAAAGAGTTACAAAAGTGTTTGTAGATTACATATTGTGTAGTGAGCTCCTTGGATAAGAGCTCAGTACTTTTATGCTAGAACAAGGAAAGAAATAACAAATGCTAAGATTGAAGCACCCATATATCCAGCACCATACATAAATGAAGACGCTAGTTTAATAACTGGCTGGTATTTCCATTTGATAAGTAAAATCAGCCATGATCCAACAAGTGATGGGACAAATGTATAAAGCAGAACCTCTGTAAGACCAAATTCATTTGCTTTAAATATAGTGTTTGCAACAACAAGATCAGCAATAAAAAGAACCGCGATATATATAAACATATATTTCACTGTATCGAATTTACTCATACACTCTTTTGGATCTAGCTCTGTCGTGCATAAACCCTTCATATCTGAAAAATCCGCATCTTTTAGCGACTTCTCTTCACACACAAAGAAAACAACAAGAGCCAATACGAGAGCCCCACCTAACGCAAGTAACAATGTACCCATCACAAATCCTTTAAGTTAAAATTTTGTATCAAAAAAAATTATAACTCAAAAGAAATAAATAGTAAAGGATTATTAGAAAAAATAATTTATAAAGAGTAGAATATGTAAAAAGACACCGTAAGGGTGTCCATAAAAAATAAATCTAGATTTAGTCTCTATGTCTATTTGATCTTGATCTGTTTGGTCGGTAACCGCCACCAGATCTATTACGATCATGGTTTCCACCTCTGTGTCCACGATTTCTAGAACGACCTCGTCCTCTTCCGTTAGAATTACTACTATTTCTTTTGGCAGCTTTAGCAAGAATTGCATCAAGTCTATCAGCTGGTATACCTATGTAGTTCGGACCTTGGATATCTTGTTGATCAAGAAGCATTGAAATGAGTTTATACGCCATTGTTTCTTCATCGATATCTTCTCGAAGTCTATCGAGTACTTTATGTGCTTCATCATAAATTTTATGATCTTCAACTTTTTTCACTAAAGTATCAATTGTAGAAGTACGAAGATCATTTTTGCTAGGGACAAAAGCATGGTTCATAGATGTTCCAACTTTTTGTTTGATACGTTGTAGTTCTTTGAACTCGAGAGGAGTGAGTAGGGTGATTGCTTTTCCTTTTGTTCCTGCACGTCCTGTTCTTCCAATACGGTGAACATAAGACTCTGGATCAAATGGGATATGATAGTTAAACACGTGTGAGATGTTATTAACATGTATACCACGAGCAGCAACATCTGTAGCTACTAGCACTTTTACCGAGTTTTGTTTAAAGCCTTTGATAACAGTTTCACGTTGACGTTGTTCCATATCTCCGTGAAGACCATTTGCTAGGTAGCCTGCATTTGAAAGTACATTTGATAGTCTATCCACTTCAGATTTTGTTCTACAAAAGACAACAGATTTTTTAGTTTGTTCTGAATCCATCAGACGTATTATCGCATCGTCTCGTTCACTTTCTTCGATCACATAATACAACTGCTCAATATCAGAATTTGTAGTTTCACCCTTCGTGATAGATATGAATTCTGGATTTTCAAGAATTCTACTTGCTAGTGTTTTGATTGGTTGAGGCATTGTAGCTGAGAAAAGAAGAGTTTGACGATTTGTTGGAAGAAAAGAAAAGATTTCATTGATATCATCTAGAAATCCCATATCCAGCATCTCATCAGCTTCATCAAGAACTACCATGCTAGGAGTAAAGCTCTTAAGCATATCTTTTTTGAGAATATCAAGCAAACGACCAGGAGTAGCTACAACAACTGAAGCACCTCTTTCTATAAGATCAAGTTGTCTTTTATATGAGCTTCCACCATATACTGTTACTGTTTTCACACCTAAGTTTTTTCCATATTTGAAAATTTCATCAGAAACTTGTGTTGCTAATTCTCTTGTTGGAGTGATAACTAAGAGTTCTACACTTCCATTAAGTTTCATGTTGTGAAGAGCTGGGAGTGAAAAAGCAGCTGTTTTTCCAGTACCAGTGTGAGCTTGACCTACCATGTCACGACCACTCATAACTACTGGAATTGCTTGTTCTTGAATCGGACTAGGGGCTGTAAAGCCTGCGAATTTGATACTCTTTAGTATCTCTTTTTTTAAACCTAAATCATCAAAACTTATTGTTTGTGTTTCAGGTGTAGTTTCTTGTGCATCTTTTTGCATCAGTATCCTTTTTGCTTAAGGAGATGACGCAAAAATCCTTTGTGCATGAACCAAATCAGGCATCTCAAGCATCTTCCCCTTAAGTATATCGCGAATTTTATCCAAAGCTAGCAAAAAAGTTTATTAAACATAATTATATTTACAATAATTTTAGTTTATGGGTTGACTTACAAAAAAATCTTGCTCTTTGTAATGTTTTAAAATAGGTTACTTCAGAAGTGATATAATCCTTCAAAAATAACTACTAAGGTTTGTATGGTGAACATATCTTTTGAGAATGGCTCTGATATTTATATGATACTTTTTATGATTTCATTTTTGGTTTGTGTTTGGAGCATAATCGCATATTTTAAATTGAAAGAGAATTTGCGAATGAGTCTTTTTCAACTTAGAGAACTTGGTGAAGAAAAAAAAGAGATGTCTGAGAAGATTAATCAGCATCAATTACAATATGCAGTTTTAAATACTCGATATGAAGAAGAGATTAAAGCATCAAGTGAAAAGTTAGAAGTTTTACAAAGTGCGAAAGATGAATTGTCAAAAGAATTTCAACTTTTAGCGAATAAAATATTTGAAGACAAAACAAAACAATTTACGCATACTCAAAAAGAGCAGTTTGAAATTTTACTCAAGCCATTTAGAGAACAAATAAGTGATTTTTCTAGACAATCAAAAGAGCAATTCAATGCAAGTGCAAAAGATGGGCATCTTTTAAAAGATGAATTAACACGACTTAAAGAGATGAATGCACAACTCTCACGTGATGCATTGAATTTAACGAATGCACTCAAAGGGGAGAATAAGACTCAGGGTAATTGGGGTGAACTAGTTTTAGAAAAAATTCTTGAGGAGTCTGGTCTACGTAAGGGTAAAGAGTATGAAACTCAAGCAAGTCTGCAATCTAGTGAAGGAAAAACATTTAGACCTGATGTTGTGATTCATATGCCAGAACAAAGAGATATAGTTATTGATTCAAAAGTTTCACTCGTTGCATATGAAAGATTTATGAGTGAAGAGGACCCTAGAATCAAAGCAAATGCTTTAAAAGAGCATCTTCAAAGTATATCGAGTCATATTAAAGAGTTAAGTTTAAAAAATTATGAAAAGTTAGAAGGGATACACTCTTTAGACTATGTGCTATTGTTTATGCCTATAGAAGGAGCCTTTCATTTGGCACTTTCAGAGGATGGAGAGTTTTTTAAAAGTGCTTTTGAAAAGAATATATTAGTGGTTTCACCATCTACACTTTTGGTAACATTACGAACTATAGAGCATATTTGGCGAACTCAAAGACAACAAGATCATGCATTGAAGATTGCTTCAGAAGCTGAGGCTATGTATGAAAAACTTGTTGGCTTTGTTGATGAGATGCAAAAGCTTGGAACAAGTTTACATAAGGCGCAAGAGAGTTATGACACATCCATGAAAAGGTTGCAGAGTGGAAGAGGAAATGTTATCAAGCGTGCTGAAAACATAGTTGCATTAGGTGTAAAACCTAAAAAAGCTTTGAGTATAGAAAGTGAGGAATGATGTGAATAAGCAGTTTCGTTTTATTATAGGGGTCGTTTTTTTAGTTATGTTGGCTGGCTTTAGTTTTTTTTATTTTCTTGAGTCAGACAAACCTCCTAAAGATAATGTTGTGAGTGCTCAAAAAATGATTACAAATCTAGATCTAAAAAAGGTAAAAAAAACAGTATCTCAAAAAGAAGATGAAGTTTTGGAAAAAAAATCAGACGATGTGATTGAAGTTGAGCCAATGATGTTTGAAGTA
>Ga0181569_10003435_pt1 | contig 12336 bp, 11 predicted proteins | sample 101ome_19_FD_132452 | JGI IMG/M metagenome (GOLD analysis project Ga0181569, IMG submission 132452) | Coastal salt marsh microbial communities from the Groves Creek Marsh, Skidaway Island, Georgia - 101405AT metaG (megahit assembly) | ecosystem: Environmental > Aquatic > Marine > Intertidal... | reverse complement strand
GCCCTCCCGGGGGACGACCGTCGCGGCGACCGCCTCGCCCCACTTCTCGTCGGGGATGCCGTAGACGGCGCACTCAAGGACGCCGGGGTGGGTCATGAGCGCCTGCTCCACCTCGGTGGAGTAGACGTTCTCACCACCGGACACGATCATGTCCTTCGCCCGGTCGACGAGGAAGAGGAAGCCCTCGTCATCGATCCAGCCGACATCGCCCGTGCGGTACCAGCCATCGCGGAGCACGGCCGCGGTCTCGTCCGGTTTGTTCCAGTAACCGGCCATCACGTTGTCGCCACGAACGGCCACCTCGCCGCTCTCACCTACGGGGAGATGGTTGCCGTCGGAGTCGATGATCGTGACCCGGCACCCGAGGACTGCCTGGCCGCAGGAGCGCTCGCGCGGGCCGCCGAGCTCGTCCTGCTCGTTCGCGAGGGCCGTGGTGAGCGGTGACAACTCGGTTGCCCCATAGAGGTGGATCATCGCCGTGCCCGGGAAGAGGTCGTGGAACCGTCGCACGGTCTCCACGGCGACCGGTGAAGCCCCGTGGGTGAGCAACCGGAGCGACGAGGAGTCGCGTGGTTGGCGACTCTGTGATTCGCACAGGGCCACCATCATCGTTGGCACCGCCAGCGTCGTGGTGATCCGCTCCGCTTCGATGGCGTCGAGAACCCGGTCAGGGTCGAAGGCCGGCACGGTCACCTGGGTGGCGCCGAGCGCGAGGGAGGCGAGGACGGCGTAGGTGCCCGCCGCGTGGAACATCGGTGACATCACGAGGTAGCGGTCGTCGGCTCGCATCTCGCAGCAGTTGATGGTGTTCCACATATTGGCGAGCAGGTTCCGGTGGGTGAGCATCACTCCCTTGGATGGGCCCGTGGTGCCACCGGTGTAGAAGAGGCCGGCCAGATCGTTCTCGGACACCTCGTGGAGGTCGGCGAGATCGTCGATCGGGTAGGAGGTCGCGATCAGCGCCTCATAGTCATCGGGCACCCGGATGACGTGGTCGACGAGATCCTCGACCCCGGAGGGTGGGCGGTCGGTGATGAGCGCGCTGACACCGGCATCTCCGAGGATGTAGGCGATCTCCGGATCGGCGAGGCGGGTGTTGATCGGCACGATGACGAAACCCGCGGCGGGGACCGCGACGTAGGCCTCCACGTAGGGGAGTCCGTTGGCCATCAGCAGGGCGACGCGGTCCCCGCGCGACAGGCCGAGCCGTGCCAGCGTGCCCGCAAGGGCGCGGCAGCGACGGTCGAGTTCGCTGAAACTGACCGCTTGTCCCGAGGCGGTGTCGATCACCGCCGGCGAGGTCGGGGCGACGGTGACCCCACGACGGATCGGGTCGGCGAAGGTCCTCACAGACCGGATTCTGTCAGCCGGGGCGGTGTCCGAGTTCAGCGGCGCGCGTACGGGTTACGGTGCCGACATGCAGTGGATCTACATCGCCCTCGGTCTGATCGCAGGATGGTGGGGCGCGAAGGCGTTCATGGAACGCAAGGCGGGTCGTGACAACGAGGACCAGTGATCCTCGGCCCAACGGGTGAACTGGTTGCGGGTGCGACAATCGAAGCATGAGGAAGATTCCGCAACATCTGTCGATCATCAGCCTCGGCACCAATGACCTGGACGCCATCCGATCGTTCTACGCAGGGTGGGGTTGGACCGAGGCTGATGGCTCACAAGCGACCTGGTGCGCCTTCGATGTCGGCGGAACGTTGCTCTCCTTCTACTCAATGGAGCATCTGGCCGAGGAGGCCAGTGCTCTGCCGCGGCCCGTCACGAATTGGGGTGGCTACACACTGGCGCTCAACCTTCCTTCTGAGGAAGCCCTCGCCGAGGTCCTGGAGATCGCACTGGCCGCAGGAGCACGACTCACAGCCGAGCCGCAACGCAGAGCATGGGGAGGCACGAGCGCGTACATCTCCGATCCCGACGGCAACTGCTGGGAGCTCGCAACGGGCGGCCCGAACCCGACGGCGTGAGACCCCAGGCGCAACCCCGCAAGGCAGACCTCTGGCGTCGACTGGCCCGCACTCCGTGCCGGTCTAGGTTGTGTCGATGGCGCTGAGGTCGCAACGACGGGTGCGGCGATGTCTTCTCCTCGCCTGCGTGACGCTCGGCGCGTCATGCTCATCGGGAGACGGCACGGTGGCGATTCCGGCACCTGACACCGAAGTCGACGTTGCAGTCGACGTTGCGGTCGACGAGATCGACACGGCTTCGCCGAAGGAGTCCGTCGAAGATGGCTCGTCCGATGAGTCCGCCCAGACCTCGACCGCCACTGTTGTCTCGACAACCACCGTTGCATCCGCGACGACCGCTGTTGCCACGACGACCACCGAACCGACGAGCGCTCGCGAGGAGGATCGAGCGGTGTCGAAGATGCCCGACGGCTTCGGCCTCCCCAGCGACTACGTGCCACCCGTCGAGTGGGTCCACATCTCACGGGATTCCGGTACCCCGCTCGACGACTCGGGGGACCTCCGTCTGTCAGCGTTCCACTACCGGGTGGAGAGTTGTTGCGAGGGCGGTCTCGCAGCGGCGTTCGGAGCGCCGCCGTTCCCGCAGTCGACTTCAGCAGACGACCTCGGCGAGGGGTTGTACTACGCCGTCATCGAGGACTGGGCGCCCGATGACCCGACCCGTGTCAACCTGAGTGTCAACCGTGTTGTTGAGTGCTCCTCAAAGGATGCGGTCGTCATCGACCTTTGTCAGGAGTACGACTACCCCGATGACCGCTTCGAGATACTGAAAAACTCAAGGAATTTCGAACTCACCCTGGACGACCGAGTGACCGTCAAGATCTGGGCCCTGTTGGAACCTGAAGATCAAGCCGCGTACTACTCCAACCAGACGTGGCTCGGCCAGGGCCCCCTGTTCGCGGACCTACTCACTCAAGTCCAACGGGACTACTCGGACCTGATCGTCGGGCCGGCCAAGGCAGGAGCCGATGCCGGCACGATTGAAGAGTCGCTCAACGCAGACCCGAAGTTCCGGAGTGTCGAGCTGGACGGTGTGTACGAGCCTTTTGGGGCATGGCAGTCCGGTTCGCTGCCAGCTCTGACTTACCCGGTGAGAGAGCCCGGCTCGCTCGGACCGATGTGCTGGTACCGCGACTTATGTATCGATCAAGGTCAGCCGTTCGAAGCGTTTCGATCATTCGATTCGTTCATCAGACGACCTGGCAGCCTTCACGTCGTCAATGGCACGTTCGCGCTTTACTTTCCCGGTCCGTCCCCGGGCGGGTAGCACCAGCCAACTGACTTCGTTCTGGGGAACGGGAAATGCGAACCCGCGATTCGCTGCCTCACATCACCGACATCAATCCACTCTTGGATAAACACCCTCGAAAGGGCAGGTCATAAGAGGCTGCCGACGACACCGTCCCAGAGCGACGACCACTCACGCCTCCTCGTAATTATGCACAAACCCCTCGATGGCCCTGCACGGTTGGCATTCATACCCGACGCCAAATGAGCGTGCATGAATCGCTTCCCGCGCCTGATGGCGTGTCGAGTGACATCCGCTGAATGAGCCGACCGCTCTCGACATCTCGACGATGAGTTTCTGGTCCGAGGAAACCATCGACGTGGTGAACCAGTGTCGACCCGTCAATGAACGCGACGGTCGACAACGTTCGTCCTCCGAAGTCTTCAATTGTCGGGGTCGTGCCGTCCAGCCGATACTCGCGAACCTGCTTGACTTTGCGCAGTTTTCGCCTGACTGCGGATACCCAGACAAACGCGACGACTCCATCTTCTTGAGAGATCTTGAGGGTGGTGTGATTCTCAAGGGCGTCGAGCTCGGCTGCAGACTCGTCTGGCGGCACTCCTCGAGCCTGCAGCCACTCCACGAAACCAACGACTTCAGTCAGGGCCCACGTACCTACCCACGACGGTGATCCTTCAACGTGCAACCCTTCACCGTATGCGCTGACCACGATGAGCGCCCTCGAATTTCACGGCTTCGCGGACGTGCGCGGACGAGCAACGCCCGCACAGGCAGCGAGGAGTGTGAGTCAGTCGTTGAAATGAACTGAGTGTTCCAACGCGTCGAAATCCTTAGCGCGCTTCTTGCATCGAACACAACGGACGTAACGGCCGGAGGACACTGGCTCGTTCTTGTGGAACCAGTGCACGCTGCCATCTGCTGGCTTGCAGCGACCCAGCAATCGCTTCAGCGCGCCCATGTATTGACGATATCTCCTCCGAACATCGTGGGCCGGACATTCTCGGACTCGACGCCCTCGCTCTATCTCCAGGCACTTGGCGGGCCACATGTGCTGCCGCCTGGGGCCGTTGGGACATAACGCCCACGCCGAGATCACGATGATTCACGATCTGTGGCGGCGTGATGATCACTTCCCCCTGGCTCGTGCTTGCCTGCTCACTGCTCGGCGTAGCGATCGCCGTGTGGAACGTCCTCTATGGCAAAAACTGACGACCGTTCACAGGAGCGGCGACCGGTCGAGCGGCCGCGTTGATGGACAACGTTGAGCGTCCTGGCTCAATGGCTCCCGCTGGCACCGGGTCCGGGTGAAGTCGCAGAGGCTCTCAACGGGGGGAGTGTGGCCGAGCGAATGGCCGGGAAGGCGGGATCTGAACGCGTGACCTTCGAGAAAGAGGGACCTTCAGCTGTTCTCCTTGGCGGGCTAACCGTTAGGAATCGCGTTCCGCGAGTTCCCTCATTCGTACCAATCCGTACGCAACCGCCCCTGAGAAAACCACGAAAAAGATGACAGAGCCGAACGCGAAGAGTGTTCCCTGAGACATGTCTACCCCTTGCGATCCGAATCTGAGGAGATCAGGAAGTTCCCAAGAGCAAGGATTGACGGGACCCACACCCCGACGAAAATGCCGTTCAGACGATCGTCCACCGAGGCGTCATTTTGGAAATAAAGCCACACGCTGAGCGCAAGGCTCACTGCGGCTGCCAACAGCGTCGTAGCGCGAAGGATCGTTGAAGACTTCATGCTGAGATCGTAACAGCGAACGACTCTCTGAAATTGTGATGCTGTTCCTAGAACACCGGAGTGTCACCAGAACAACTCGCTGATTTATCCGGCCACGACAAGTGAACGTCGCAACAGCGTTAGGCAGCCGACTGGTAACTGGAAGCGGACCGCGACTCAACTGCTCCCAAACCTGCTCCAAGACTCCGCGCGAACCCCCTCTCGAGGGAGAGAACGGCACGAATACTGGTCGGGAAGGCGGGATTCGAACCCGCGACCCCCTGCTCCCAAAGCAGGTGCGCTAGCCAAGCTGCGCCACTTCCCGTAGTGGGCAGGCTAGCGGTGATCCGGTCAGCGCTTGGCGGCCTTGGCGAGGCGTTTGGCGGCCCGCCCGACGGCCTCGAGGTGACGGTGGTCGAGATCGCCGACCTCGGCGCCGTTGTCGAACAGCACGCGGTACCGCTGCCAGTTGAATCCGTTCGCGAGCAGTACCTTCCCCTCGGTGCCGACGGGCACCCCGTGGACCTCGGCGTTGGTACGGACCCGATCACCGATGCGGAGGTCGATCTGACCGTCGTGGGGCTTCGAGAGGGCGTGAGGTTTCCAGATTGGCACAGCGCCAGTCTGCCCGATCGGCCCGAGCCGAACCACCATCGTCCGGGTCATCGGGGCCCACCCTCAGCCCGAACGCGGCCAGCTTGATCACCGTCGGGTGACCCACCGACACCACCGGTAGGCTCCGCGCCCTGTGAAGACTTCTGTGGAGACCCTCGAGGGCAACAAGATCAAGCTGTACGTCGAGATCGATGAGTCAGAGTTCGCTGGTGACATCGACCGGGCCTTCGAGGCGATCGCGAAGGAGGTCAAGCTCCCGGGTTTCCGCAATGGGAAGGCCCCGCGCAAGCTCCTCGAGTCGCGCATCGGCATCGGACCCGCTCGCGCCCAGGCGCTGCGCGACGCGATTCCGTCCTACCTGATGCGCGGTGTTCGCGAGCATGACATAGATCTCGTGGCCACCCCGTCGGTCGAGGTGACCGGCGGCGAGGAGGACGGCCCGGTTGAGTTCGAGGCTGAGTGCGAGGTGCGCCCGATCGTCACGGTCCCCGGCTACGCGGGCCTGCGAGTCGAGGTCGACAACCCGTCGGTCTCCGATGAGGATCTCGACGAGGCCGTGCGCGGTCAGATGAAGGGCCACGGCACGCTCGTCGACACCGGTGCCCCGGTGGCCGACGGAGACTTCGTCACCATCGATCTGTCGGCAATGCGTGACGGCGAGGAGTTGCCCGGCCTCAACATCGAGGAGTGGTCCTACGAGGTCGGCCAGGGGTGGGTCACCGACGACTTCGACGAGCAACTCCGCGGTTCGGAACCCGGTGCGGACATCACGTTCTCCTCGGTTCCGAAGGGCACCGAGGAGCCGGCCGACTTCTCGGTCAGGCTCGCCGAGGTGAAGCGGCTCGAACTGCCCGAGCTCACCGACGAGTGGGTGGCGGACAACATCGGCGAGTTCGAGACCGTTGACGAGTGGCGCGAGAGCATCCGCGAGCAGCAGCAGGAGACCCGGTTGAACGCCATCCGTCAAGGGCTGGTGGCCAAGGCGACCGATGCGCTTGTCGAGCTCGTCGAGATCGAGCCCCCCGAGTCGATGGTCACCTCTGAGGCCCAGGGTCGACTGCGCAACATGGTGCAGCAGTTCCAGGCGCAGGGGATCGACTTCTCGGCGTGGATGTCGGCCACGGGTCAGACCCCCGATGACCTCATGGACAACATGAAGGAGCAGGCCGAGACCTCGGTGAAGGCCGACCTCGCCCTCCGGGCGATCGCGGTGGCCGAGGACCTCGAGGTGTCCGGAGATGAACTTGACGCCGAGTACCACCGAATGGCGCTGCAGTACCAGCAGTCGCCCGATGAGATCCGCAAGACCTACGAGCGAAACGACGCGGTGGACGAACTTGTCGCCACGATTCGCAAGTCGAAGGCTCTCGACTGGCTCCTCCACCACGTGGAGATGGTCGACACCGACGGCACCGTGCTCGACGGTGACCTCATTCTCGGTCATGACCATGACCACGACCATGACGACCTCGATGATGCGTCGGCAGCCGCGGACGGCGAGGATGATGACGTGAGTGAAGGAGACGAGTGATGAACCTGGAAGCGACTAACTACCTCGTTCCCAACGTCGTCGAGCAGACGTCGCGCGGTGAGCGCGCCTACGACCTCTACAGCCGTCTGCTGAAGGACAACATCATCTTCCTGCAGACCCCGGTCGACGACCAGATCGCCTCGCTGGTCTGCGCCCAATTGATCCATCTCGAGTCGGAGAACCCCGACAAGGACATCAACATCTACATCAACTCGCCGGGTGGTGACATCACCGCGCTGTTCGCGATCTACGACACGATGCAGTTCATCCGCAACGACATCGCCACGATCTGCCTTGGCCAGGCTGCCTCCGCCGCTGCCGTGCTGCTGGCGGCCGGCACCAAGGGCAAGCGTCTCGCGCTCCCGCACTCCCGCGTCCTCCTGCACCAGCCCTACGGACAGGTGGGCTACGGGCAGGTCACCGATCTCGAACTCGCGGCCAAGGAGATCCTTCGGATGCGCGACATCCTTGAGGAGATCCTCGCCCGACATACCGGTCAGCCACTCGAACGGATCCACGCCGACACCGACCGCGATTTCGTTATGGAGGCATCTGAGGCTGTCGAATATGGCATCATCGATCAGGTGATCGAGTCCCGGGCGGTCGTCGACCGCGCTGGGGCAATCCGTTGAGCCTCGGCTCGACGGACATCTGAATCGGATGAAGGGGCAGCAGTAGTGGCGAAATTCGGCGAGAGCGGCGAACTGCTGAAGTGCTCGTTCTGCGGCAAGTCTCAGAAACAGGTCAAGAAACTGATCGCTGGCCCCGGCGTCTACATCTGTGACGAGTGCATCGATCTCTGCAATGAGATCATCGAGGAGGAACTCACCGAGACCTCCGAGGTCTCCTTCGAGCACCTGCCGGCGCCGCAGGAGATCTGCGAGTTCCTCGACGAGTTCGTCGTCGGTCAGGACCACGCCAAGAAGATCCTCTCGGTCTCGGTCTACAACCACTACCGCCGCATCCAGTATCAGCAGTCGAGCGGTATCGGGCGTCGCGATGACGTGGAGTTGGCCAAGTCGAACATCCTGCTCCTCGGTCCGACCGGATGCGGCAAGACCCATCTCGCGCAGACGCTGGCGAGGATGCTGAATGTCCCCTTCGCCGTCGCCGATGCCACCGCTCTCACCGAGGCCGGCTACGTCGGTGAGGACGTTGAGAACATCCTGCTCAAACTGATCCAGGCCGCCGACTTCGACACGAAGCGCGCCGAGACCGGCATCGTTTACATCGACGAGATCGACAAGGTTGCCCGCAAGAGCGAGAACCCGTCCATCACGCGAGATGTGTCCGGCGAGGGGGTGCAACAGGCGCTCCTCAAGATCCTCGAGGGCACCCAGGCCTCGGTCCCGCCCCAGGGCGGCCGCAAGCACCCTCATCAGGAGTTCATCCAGATCGACACCACGAACGTCCTGTTCATCCTCGGTGGCGCCTTCGCAGGCCTCGAGCAGATCATCGAGCGGCGGGTCGGCGACCAGGGAGTCGGATTCCACGGCAATGTCCGATCGAAGAACGAGCGCGATCCAGGTGAGCTCTTCACCAAGGTGCTCCCGGAGGACCTCGTGAAGTTCGGGATGATCCCCGAGTTCATCGGACGGCTCCCCATGGTTGGTGTCGTCAACAGCCTCGACCGCGAGGCCCTCGTCAAGATCCTGACCGAGCCGAAGAACGCCCTGGTGAAGCAGTACCAGAAGGTCTTCGAGTTCGAGGATGTCGAACTCGAGTTCACGGAGGACGGGCTCGCGGCGGTGGCCGATCAGGCGATCCTGCGAGGAACCGGGGCCCGCGGTCTCCGCGCGATCCTCGAGGAGGTCCTCCTCCAGACGATGTTTGAGCTTCCGGGACGGACGGACATCGGTCGTGTCGTCATCGACGGTGACACTGTGCGGGACCGGGTGAACCCGACGCTCGTGCCCCGAAAGAGCGGAGCCTCGACGCGCCAGCGCCGCGCCGCCAGCTGACCGGCACACATCTCCCCATGGACCTGCAGTCCGCGCTTCGCTACCTCGACGAGCACGCCTCCTACGACGTCACCGGTCGGGTCGACTCGCCCTCACTGGACAACATCCGTGCTCTCTGCGCCGCCATGGGCGACCCGCAGCACTGCGCCCCCGTCATCCATGTGACCGGCACGAACGGCAAGGGATCAACCGTCCAGATGATCACCCGGCTCCTCATGTCCTCGGGTCTGACCGTCGGCACGTACACGAGCCCTCACCTCGAACACATCACTGAGAGGATCCGGCGCAACGCCGAACCGATACTGGGCGACGACCTCGGCGAGCAGATCGCAGCCATCGCCGGCCTGGAGGTCATGACCGGTGTGCGCCCCACCTACTTCGAGGCGATGACCGCCGCCGCCTTCCGGTACTTCGCCGACTCCGCCGTGGACGTGATCATTCTCGAGGTCGGAATGCTTGGCCGATGGGACGCCACCAACGTCGCCGAGGCGCAGGTCGCGGTCGTCACCAATATCGGCCTCGACCACACCGAGTTCGCCGGCCCGACCGTCGCTGACATCGCCCGCGAGAAGGCCGGCATCATCAAGCCGGGCTCGGCGGTGGTCGTCGGCGTCGACGACCCATCCCTCCATCCGATCTTTGCGGCGGAGCCGCACGCGTCGATGCTCACACGCGACGAGGACTTCGCCACCGTCGACAACTCCCTCGCCGTCGGTGGTCGCCTCCTTGACCTACGGACCCCGACGACGATCCACACCGATGTGTTCGTGCCCTTGCACGGATCCCATCAGGGTGAGAACGCAGCGGTGGCGCTCACCGCGGCCGAGACGTTCTTCGCCGCGCCGCTCGCCCCCGAGATCGTTGCTGAGGGTTTCGGCTCCGTCGAGGTGCCCGGACGGTTCGAGGTGGTCGGTGTCCAACCCCTCGTGGTGATCGACGGCGCCCACAACCCGGCGGGGGCCGACACCTGCGCACAGGTCTTTTTCGGTGACTTCGCTCCCGACGGTCGCAGGGTGCTCCTGGTGGGAACCCTGCGCGCCCCCGATGAGATGCTCGCGGCGGTCCGGGCCGATGAGTTCGACCGGGTGATCGCCTGTACCGCGCCGAGTCCGAGGGGGGTGCCCGCCGTTGAGGTGGCCCGGGCAGCTCGGGAGCTCGGATGTGAGGAGGTGCTGGTGTGCGAGTCGATTGAGGAGGCCTGCGCCCTCTCGGTGCGGCACCTCGATGCCGAGGACGCGGTGCTGGCGGCTGGATCGATCTATGTGGCGGGTGCCGCCCGGAGCGAGTATCGGCGCCTGCTCTCCTGAGGGCAGCAGACGCGATCGCGCCGGTAGCCTGCCGGCCATGTCAGACCGCACCCTCGTCCTGCTGAAACCCGATGCCGTGGAGCGAAAGCTCACCGGGGAGATCATTTCCCGCTTCGAGGCGAAGAACCTCTCCATTGTGGCCATGGAGTTGCGCACCCTCGATGCTGTGATCCTCGAGCGTCACTACGAGGAACACGTCGGGAAGGGCTTCTACGCCGACCTGGTCGCGTTCATGAGCCGTGGTCCGGTCGTCGCGATGGTGGTCGAGGGGCCGGAGGACACCTGGGAGGTCGTGCGTACCATGATGGGCGCCACCAACCCGCGCACCGCCGCCCCCGGCACGATCCGAGGCGATCTCGGCATCCTGTTCACGGAGAACCTCGTGCACGGCAGCGACTCGTTGGCCAGCGCCGAGCGTGAGATCGGCATTTTCTTCCCCAATCTGTAACATTTGAGCGCCCCGGCGTCGACGCCGGGGAGCCGCGGGGGCCGGGAAGGAGGATCACGTGGTACGTAGCAATCCACTCGGACTCGGGCGTGACCTCGCGATCGACCTCGGCACCGCCAATACCTTGATCTACGCCCGTGGGGCGGGGATCGTGCTCGACGAACCCTCGGTGGTGGCCATCAACGTCAACGACGGCCGCCCGGTCGCGGTCGGGCACCAGGCCAAACAGATGATGGGGCGCACCCCGAATCACATCCGAACGGTCCGCCCCCTGAAAGACGGCGTCATCGCTGACTTCGAGGTCTGCGAGAAGATGCTCCGCTGGTTCATCCAGCAGGTGCACGGCTCGAAGTGGTCGAAACCGCGGATGATCATCTGCGTCCCCTCGGGAATCACCGGCGTGGAGCAGCGAGCGGTGCAGGACGCGGCTGAGTACGCCGGTGCCCGCAAGCCGGTGCACATCATCGAGGAGCCGATGGCGGCGGCCATCGGGGCCGATCTCCAGGTGCACGCGCCGGCCGGCTCCATGGTGGTCGATATCGGCGGTGGCACGACCGAGGTGGCGGTCATCTCCCTCGGCGGCATCGTGACCGCCCAGAGCGTGCGCGTGGCCGGCGATGAACTCGACGACGCGATCCTGCAGTACGCCAAGAAGGAGTTTTCCCTCGCCATCGGCGAGCGCACCGCTGAGGAGATCAAGGTGCAGATGGGATCGGCCTGGCCCCTTCCCGAGGAGGTGACCGCCGACATTCGCGGCCGGGACCTCATCAGCGGCCTTCCGCGAACGATCCAGCTCACCACCGAGCACGTCCGCGAGGCCCTCGAGGAACCGGTGAGCGCGATCGTCGACGCGGTGAAGGCGGCACTCGACCGCACACCCCCGGAACTCGCGGCCGACATCATGGAGGAGGGGATCACGCTCACGGGGGGCGGTGCCCTCCTGCAGGGTCTGCCCGACCGACTGGCCCATGAGACCGGAATGCCAATCCGTATCGCCGAGGACCCGTTGTTCAGCGTGGTGATCGGCTCGGGCAAGGCGCTCGAGAACATCGATGCGATGCGCAGTCTGATGTCGCTCGGCGGCGATCTCTGACGGGGATCGCGTGCCCCTCTACTCGGCCGGTCGCCGTCGCGTCATCATCGCGCTCGCGCTGACCTCGGCGCTGCTGCTCACCCTCGACCTCCGCGGCAACCGCCTGTTCGACGCCGCGCGCTCCGGGTTCAGCGTGGCGCTCGAACCGTTCCAGCAGGCGGCCGAGGTGGCGTCGGCTCCGGTCGAGCGACTCTGGCGGGCCTATTCGGACTTCGATGCCCTCGAGGAGGAGAACCTGGCCCTTCGCGCTCAGGTCGACGCCCAACGCTCCGCGGAGATCGCCGCTCAGAACGCGATCATCGAGAACCAGGACCTTCTGGCGCTCAACAGTCTCGAGTCGTTGGCCTCTTACGACTCGGTCACCGCCCGTCTCGTCGGTCAGTCACCGACCAACTTCGACCAGCAGGTGGAGATCGACCGCGGGTCCATCCACGGCATC
>Ga0181569_10003431_pt1 | contig 12341 bp, 6 predicted proteins | sample 101ome_19_FD_132452 | JGI IMG/M metagenome (GOLD analysis project Ga0181569, IMG submission 132452) | Coastal salt marsh microbial communities from the Groves Creek Marsh, Skidaway Island, Georgia - 101405AT metaG (megahit assembly) | ecosystem: Environmental > Aquatic > Marine > Intertidal zone... | reverse complement strand
CGTCCTCCACATGGGAAAGTTGTTGATTTCATTGATGAAGATTCGTTCACGCCCTCAGGCATTCACGTTCCGAATTTCGGGTGTCTGATCAGCGAAGAAGAACTCGAGCATTGCGGCCCAGAGCACGAATTGAATGCTCGTTTCCAAATTCTCCTGTCCTCCAACCACGCTCACCATGTTCTCAAGGGTGTCCTGTGGCGAGTGGTAGGCTGAGTAATCCTCGTCGTAAGCGCCGAGATGGAAGATCGTCTGTGCTCCAAGATTTCGGAAGGTCACGTGGTCTGACCGTCCGAAGGTGTCTTCGTGAACGTCCATCACGAGGTTTGAGTGGTTATCCCAGTGTTGGTCACACCCTGCTCCATAGCTTCCCTCGATTCGCAAGTCCATAGGCGCTTTGAGCACGTTGCGATGGACGTGGTCGAGAACACTCGTGATGGCCACGTCTTGAACTTCGGGGTCAATATCAGGCCCGGACCAAGCGTGGTAGGGGAAAGGGTCACCGTTTTCTTTCACTGCAGGCCACGAAATACCCATCATGTCCATGTTGATGTAAAATCGAAGTTCCTTGTCTTGGGGCAGGCAAGCGTCGCAGTCGTTGTTGGCGAAGGCGTTGGAGCCTCGCAACCCTTCCTCTTCGGAAGACCAGAGCGCGAGGAAGGTGTCGCATTCCACTTCCATATCCACCAGAACTTGGGCATACATCATGATGGCCACCGTTCCGGCGGTGTTGTCGTAGGCGCCTTCCCATGTTCCACCGCCTGGTGGGCCTGCAGGTGGTGCGATGTCCATGTGAGCGCCCATGCCCTGGACACATTCGTCGGAACGTCCTTGTTTCCAAGCGACGACATTGAGGGATTCAGGTTGTGTGGGGTTGAGGGTGTCGACCACTCGCATCAGGTGAGTGTCGTAACCCAGTCCCTCAAAGTGACCCTGAAAGTAGGAAGCGGCGCGCTCAAACTGTGCGTTTGGACTCCCCATCCACCTGAAGTTGTACGACCCGCAATCATCGGAGGGTGTATCGCACGTGATGTAGTCCATCTTCTCGTACCATGCTTCACCGCTGACGATGGGCGTCCCGTTTTCGAGGGGCGGCGTTAGCACCGTTTTCATCCCGTCCTTGGTGTAAATGTTCAGCACCACTTCCTCGGTGTATGGGGTGGTCAACAACCGAAGTTGAACACGGTCGCCCTCAACAGGAACCGAACTGTCTATGTCGAGGACACCGTCCACGAAGAAGAGAACATCATGCGCTGGAGCGCTGATTCTCAAGCCATCGCCCATGAGCAACAGGTCGTGCCATTCGCCTGCTCGAATCACGGCGTCGTCGGCTGCGAGGCCGTCAATGGTCAGAGCTTTTCTCATTGAGACGGTTTCAATTTCTTCCTCACCAAAACAGCCCGAAAGCGGCGCGATGAGCATTAACGAGACCAACAGGAAGGCTCGCAAAGTGGCGTTGGCGTGACGCTCCATGCATCGCCGTTCAGTTTGGCCTTCATAGGGCTTGGCCTTGACGGTGAGCCGATGCTCAGTAAGGGACATCTTTCCAGCCGATTTTGTAACCGATCAGGTTGAACGAACGGTGCAGAATCGGTGTGATGACGATGAGGGCTACCATTGGCAAGCGGAGCTCTTCTGCGGCCAAGACCGACGGGCCGAGGAACAACTGCCCACACAGAAACACCATGATAGCAAAGGGTAACGTGTCGAGGAGCGGTGCCTTTGAGGACACATTCCCCTCGCGTTTTAAGCCTCTCCGCCGCTTCACAAAGGAGCCCACGGAATCACCGAGAAGACAGGTAAATCCGAGGAATGTTCCGAGAATGAAGGCGGCTCCCGCAGCTCCGCCAATGGCGAACCACGCACCTTCTGAACCGATGAGCGGGTGTGCGAAGACGGTGCTTCCATCAGCAAACACGGTGTCCATGGAACCTTGGTCAAAGGTGCTGGCGATGAGGAGGCACAGAAGGCCTGAGGTGAGCGAACCACCGATGAGCCCGTTCCATGTTTTTCCGTCGCCGAGCATTCTGTTTCCATCCTTCCAGTTCCTTCCGCCATCAATTGGCCATGGTCCATAGCCGGTCTTGGGCAACCATTTCCCCCACATCATGGCGAAGGTGTTGGCCAAGAAACCCGGGAGGTACAACCACAACGTTAGCAGACAAAGAAGAAGAAAATCCATGCTCGTCACCGTGCCGTAAAGGCAATCAAGGCTCAACGGCCAAGCCTTTCATGTTTGTTGGCTCGTGAAGGCTCCACCTCATGCTCTTTGGTGGTAGAGGAAGGTGCGGATAGCGGGAGTCGAACCCACGACATAAGGTTGGAAACCTCAGATGATAACCACTTCACCATATCCGCAGTGTGGTGTGCTGGGCCACAAGCCTCTCCCCTTTGAGGGAATCGGTTGACAACCTTCCTCATCGTTTTCTGAAATCATCAAAGATGGAAGGTTGCTGCCGTTGCTTTGGGGCACGAACACGCTCTTGCGTTTGCACCATCCTTCGTTGTGGCAAATCAACGATGCCGCGACTTTCTCGCATTTCGTTGACTCGGCGCATCCTACGTTCGTTTTCCTTAGCGGTCTTCGCCTGCCCTCGAATCATCAAGGCTCCCATGAGGGCGAAGAGGACCAGTCCTGCGAGCGCCGCTTGAATCATGGTGTTGTCCGCCAACACCTCGACGATGGAGCCTTCTGCGTCATCCTGAATGAGGACCGGTGCGTTCGAATCCTCGGCCTTGACGATCACGGTCACGGTGTCCATCGGATAGTTTGCTCCCGGTTCACGGGCGGAGAGAAGCAACTGGTGTGTTCCCACGTCGCGAGCCGTTCCCGAAAGGGTGACGGTTTGGGTGTTGCCTGTGATTGATGTGAACGTCAAGAAGTGGTTGGATGTTTCACCGACGATGCTGGTGGTAGCCTGCCAGTTGATGTTGGCTGCGAAGGCCGAATCCATCTGTGTGGTCACCGTACACGTGAACGAGAACCAACCGCTGGTTGCCAAATCAACGGTGATGCTCACGGGCGTACAGGTCAACGAGGCTTCAGCGGACGCTCGTGTGCTGTCGTTTGGCCAGTGGTCCGGTCGATGTGCACCGAGGGTTGCGTTGTCACCGAAGCCATCACCGTCGCTGTCGAGATGTTGGGTTCGCTCGTCAGGGAAGGTGTCTTCGCTGTCAGCCCATCCATCGCCGTCTCCGTCGGGACAACCAAAGGTGCCGCCTTGAGTTGAGGTTCCTGCTTCAGCCGGGCAGGTGTCGCCGTTGGTGCCGGCGGCTTCGTCACCGTAGCCGTCACCGTCGCTGTCGAACCATTGACTTGCATCGCCGAGCCAAAGATCGTTCGCGTCGCTGGCGCCATCCCCATCTTCATCGGCGCACCCGTACACATCGAGGGTGGAGGTCCCTGCGTCCGTCGGACAGGCGTCGGGTTCGGTCCCGTTCGGGTTGTCGCCGTAGCCGTCGTTGTCGCTGTCCATCCACTGCGTGCTGTCGCCAAGGAAAGCGTCGTTTGCATCCGACGTACCGTCGGCGTCTTCGTCTTCACAGCCGAATTGGTCGGTTGTGGAAGTGCCGGATACGGTTGGACATGAATCAGGTTGCATGCCGGAGCGTTGTCGCCGAAACCGTCTCCATCTTGGTCGGTGGTCTGCGTCCCGTCATAGGGGAAGGCGTCGGCGCCGTCGGTGGTGTTCCATCCGCTTTGGTTGCCGGTTGGAGGGGTTGCATCGGATACGCCGTCGCCGTCGCTGTCCACGCACCCCAGTCGGTCAGTTGACGAGTTTCCAGTGATGGTGGGACACGCATCTTCTGCATCGTCGAATCCGTCGCTATCGGTGTCCACCCATCGGGTCGGGTCGTTGGGGAATGCATCGGTTGCGTTGGAGTAACCGTCACCGTCGTCGTCAACGCAGCCGTAGCGGTCAATGGTTGACGTGCCGGCTTCTCCCGGACAGGCATCGGGTTGAAGCCCGCTGGCGTTGTCTCCGTAGCCGTCTCCATCTTGGTCAAGCCATTGCGTGTCGAGGTTCGGCAAAGCATCGAGTGTATCGTCCCATCCATCACCATCGGTGTCAGGGCATCCTAGCCGGTTTCCTTGAGTTGAGTTTCCAGCATTGTTGACACAAGAATCGGGCTCAACTCCGCCGGGGTTGTCGCCGTAGCCATCGCCGTCCACATCGGACCACTGCGATTGCTCATCGGGATGACTGTCTTGAGAATCAGCCCATCCGTCTTCGTCCCCATCCGGACATCCAAAGGTACTGTTTTGCCATGATTCACCGTAAACGTTCACACAGGCATCGGGTAGGGTGCCGCTCGGGTTGTCACCGTAGCCATCGCCATCCGTGTCGTTCCATTGTGTGCCGTCGTTGAGGAAGGCATCTGCACCGTTGCTGGTGGTCCAGGTAGCATCCGGATCGGAGTACCCGTCTCCGTCCTGGTCAGGGCATCCTTTCCGGTCGTGGACCGATGTGCCGAACACGGTCGGACAATCGTCGTCAAGCCCGTCATCGTATCCGTCACCGTCGTTGTCCCCCCAGCGTGTGGGGTCGTTCGGATATGCATCCGCTCCGTCGTCCGTCGTCCAAAGTGCATCAGGATCCGAGTATCCATCGCCGTCTGTGTCGGTGCATCCGAGGCGGTCGTTGCTTGAATTACCGGCGACCAGTGGGCAAGCGTCGCCGTTGGTTCCGGTTGGGTTGTCACCGTAGCCGTCGCCGTCGGTGTCCGCCCATTGGGTTGCATCGTTGGGTGCGATGTCGGCGCCGTTCGCTGCTGTCCAGTTGGCGTCACCGTCGGAGGAGCCGTCGTTGTCCGTGTCGGTACAACCGTAGCGGTCGCGTGTTGACGAACCGCTGGTGAGTGGACATGCATCGCCCTCAAACCCGCTGGCTTCGTCTCCGTAGCCATCGCCGTCACCATCGCTCCATTGGGTGGTTTCACTCGGGAAGGCATCGTCGACATCTGCCCATCCATCACCGTCGGTATCGGTGCAGCCCAAACGGCCTGCTTCCGTTGAGGTGCCGGCTTGGCTCGGGCAGGCGTCGGGGCTGTTGCCGCTCGGGTTGTCGCCGTAGCCGTCGCTGTCCGCATCTGCCCATTGGGTGGAGTCCGAAACGAAGGCGTCTGCCCCGTTTGCCGTTGTCCAACCGCTGTCGGGGTCGGAGTAGCCATCGCCGTCTGTATCCGTGCAACCGTAACGGTCTTGATCTGATGTTCCACTGCTGCTTGGGCATCCGTCACCAGTGGTTGCCGGCGGGGGATTGTCTCCGTAGCCATCACCGTCTGAATCGGCCCACTGAGTGTTGTCAGTCGGGAAGGCATCGGCACCGTTGGCGGTCGTCCATCCGCTGTCTGCGTCGGAATAGCCGTCACCATCTTGGTCCGGACAGCCGTTTCGGTCTTCGTCCGATGGCCCTGAGGTGCTGGCGCAGGCGTCGGCTCCGTTGGCGGTGGTCCATCCGCTATCGGGGTTTGAATATCCATCTCCGTCCGCGTCAGTGCATCCGAATCGGTCTTCTGTTGAGTTTCCAGCCGCATTGACACAACCATCGGGTTGGTTGCCAGCGCTGTTGTCGCCGTACCCGTCGAAATCCGTGTCAGCCCACTGGGTGGCATCGGAAGGGAAGGCGTCTGCTCCGTTGTTGACTGTCCACGTGCCGTCCGGGTTGGAATAGCCGTCGTTGTCCGTATCGGGACATCCCGTCCTGTCGACGGTCGAGGTCCCTGCGGTGGTGTTGCAGTCGTCATCGTCGTCCTCGTATCCGTCACCGTCCGTGTCTTGGGTGAGGTTGGTCAACGAGTAGTCGCCGGTCATGGCCAGCGCAAAGAATTGAGGTCCTGTGGGGATGTTTGAGCCGAGGACGTGAACTTCCCAGGTGCCTTGGGCGGGTGAATTGAGCGTCATACCGCGCAGGTTGTCCACGTTGTTGCTAAGGTTGGTCCAGGTTCCGCTCGGGCTCTTGAGGGCCAGGTCAACGTCGTTGACCAGATTGGTGCTGGCCGACGGCGTGGAGGCAGGGTCGGTCCACGTGAGTGCGATGTTGATGTCATCGGCGTTGGACGGGACGTTAAACGACCATCCACGGTCGGCGTTGGTGGTCACCGAATGGCCTTGCAACCACGAGGTGTTGATGGCCTGCGTCATGTTGACCAACCCCCATCCTTCGTGGTTGTTGGGTGCGGTTTCCCCAGCGCCGTTGGTCGACGAGGAATACTGTCCTTCCATGTCACGGGCGCTTGCGGTGAAGATGGCTTTGATGAGGGCCGACGTGGGGGCACTCTCGCCTTCGTTCTCCATCAGGTGTTCCAGCAACAAGGCTGCGGCCCCTGCCGTAAGCGGCGTTGCCATGCTCGTTCCGCCGTTGTAGGTGTAACTGGCGTTGTGAGCGAGCCAACCAATGTCGGTCGTGCTGCGCGATTTGGTTGAGAGGATCATGGTCCCAGGGGCGGTCACGTCGGGTTTGAGACGGCCGTCGTCGGCCGGTCCACGGGAAGAAAATGCCGCCATACCTTCAGGATTATCCGCTAATTTATCTGTAGAGATTGGAGAGCCGTAATTCGTTGAACCCCAAACGTAGGTCATGTTGGATCGGTCATTTTCGCTTGCGCCCACGGTGATGACGTTTTTCGCTGTTGCAGGGGACCCCATAGAATCCAAATCAATTTCGCCGTCGCTGTTGGCGTCTTTTCCTTCGTTGGCCGCAGCGAACAAGATGACCAACTCATCGTGTGTGCGTGCGCTAGCATCGGCTTGTGCTGAGGAGGTGGTGTAAGCTCCGTTGACATCAGATCCCCACGAATTCGTGTGAACGCGACTGCCGTTTTCCCAAGCGAGTGCAAACATATCGTCGAGGTCGTCAGGGATGCCGATGAGCAATTCGGAACCGCTCACCGTGGTGGCGATGGAATGGAACAGGAGGTGGGCTTCGGGCGCCGCCCCGATGATGTCACCGTTGCTGTGCGTGCCGTCACCCAACACCGATCCTGCTACGTGGGTGCCGTGACCATGATGGTCTTCGGCATCGTCGCCACACGGGTTGAGGTTGTAATAACTGCATGCCGATGGAGCTGCTGGGAAGGACAGGATTCCAGTGATGTGGTCACGGAAATCGGGATGCATATTGGAGTTGTTAACTCCGTTGTCGATGCCCGAATCTGCCACCGTGACGATGATGCCTGAGCCGTCGAGGCCCGACCAACTCGTGTCGATAGCGGCCATGTTAGCACCGCTCCACAGGTCGGTGACGTTCATGACCTGGATGCCCTTGGAATTGAGAATTTCATAGAAGGGCTTTGGCTCAATCCATTCAACGCCTTCTTGTCGTGCAAGCCATCCAAGACCGTTGCTGTTCAACTCCAGCGTAGCGAACCGGCCGCTGTGAGAATGGACCTCGACATCATCCCTGTGGTTGATGCCCTCGGGCAATGCGTCACCAGCCAACATGATGTTAACGAGAGCGAAGTTTTCGTTCACGAAGGGGTTGGTTGCCGTCATTTCTTGTCCAAGCATACCTTTGACGAGGTCCGTTTGGATCTTGTCAACCGAATCCATGCGGGCCATGCCCTGGACGTTGAGGGCGGCGAGTTTGGAAGGCGAGGCGGCGCCCACATCGCAGTGGAAACTGGTGGGTGGCAGGAACGAGAAACACTCGATGCCTGCGTTGGCCAGTTGTCCGTGCCAGTCGCTTGGAACAGGATAGGTATGGCTGAGAATGTGGAAACCATCAACGGTGGTTTCGCCTGTGCGTTGGGTCCAATCCGATGGAGAGATGAGGGTCACGTCCCGGTAGAGCAGGTAGGTTGATGCCACACCGTCCTCCTCGGCGAGCCAACCATACTCTGCGGTTGCCATCGGGGAAATACCGAGTTGCTGCAAGCCATTAAGGTCGGCATCAGTTTCCGGAGAAGGGTTGCTTTCCTGGCCGCTCACGAGGACGAGAGGGGAGAGAACTTGGATGACCATGAGCGCTGAAAAAAACAATGTGGTGCGACGGCGATGGCTCAGCATGGTCCAATGGAGGACCGGGACCCTCATCAAAGATTGGTTGGATTGTCACGAGGTTCAGTTGCGCCAACGATACCGAGGGTTCAAGAGTTACAGACAAGCGCCAACTTCCATGACGAGGGGCCACGCTGCAGGCGGAAAGAAGGACATCATGGCTCCTGAGGACATCAATGCAGGGGCTGAAGTTCTCGGAAAACAAATTTGGCGCATCGTTCCCTACGCCAAGAAATACCCGAAGCGGGTGTTCACTGGCATTTTCGCCAACGCTGCTGCTCGCTTCTTCGACCTCATGCCTTTTGTGGCCATCGGATTGGCAGTGGACTACTTCACGACGGACGTCCTCTCAGGTCCACAAATCGTGCAGGACATGGTCACGGGAATTCATAGCAACCCCGCCTACGGGTACGGCATCCTGATTTTCCTTGGTTTCCTGTGTTTGGCTATTTTCCAGGGCATCTCCGAATACGCTTGGCAAACATTGGGGTACAACATTCAGCACGACCTCCGCATGGACGCCACGCGCTCACTTATCGCCATGGAGGCGTCGTATTACGATTTGAGGCAAACAGGACAGATCATGTCGGTGCTCTCAAGCGACGTTAATCAACTGGAGGACGTGGTCTCAGATTCGTCAACATCGATCATCCGTATCGTCATCACCTTTGCCACGGCCTTCATCATTCTCGTGTTGATGTCGTGGAAATTGGCAGCCGTCCTCTTTGGACCCATCCTGTTCATCGTCCCCGCCGTGTACTGGTTTTCCACTCGTGTTCAGCGAAAGTACCGCAAACAACGTGAATCCACAGGCGACATCCATGCCGTTCTCGAGAACCTCATTTCGGGTATCGCCGTGGTTCAAGCCTACAACGCCGAAAACTGGGAAGCCGACCGAGTGGCAGCAGAATCCGGCTCGTATCGCGACCAGGCCATGGGGGCAAGCAAAGACCGAAACCGCTTCATTCCCATGATTTACGCCGTTGCTGGGGTGGCGTTTGGTTTGCTTGTGACCGCAGGTGGATACCTCGCCAGCTCTGGAGAAATCACCACCGGTCAATTGGTGACCTTTTTGCTCATCAGCACGAGAATGACCATGCCGATGTTCATCTTTGGCATTCTCGTCAATCAACTCCAGCGTGGTGAAGCCGCCGCTCGCCGCGTGTTTGCTGCCGTTGACCTTGAGCCCACCATCGTCGATGAAGAAGGCGCTGTTGCCCTTGAAGGCGGTATCACCTCCATTGAATTCAACGATGTTTACTTTACTTATCCGAACACCACCATCAAAGTCTTGAACGGTATTTCATTCAAGGTCGAAGACGGTGACTTCCTCGGCATCATGGGGCACACGGGTGCTGGAAAAACGACCATTCTCAAACTCATCATGCGCTACTACACGCCCGACAACGGGGAAGTGTTGGTCAACGGTCAACCCATCACATCCTACACCTTGCACTCGCTTCGTGAGGCGATTGGCTTCGTGAGTCAAGACCCGTTCCTCTTCTACGGTTCGGTGCGTGACAACGTCATCTACAACCAAGAAGCCACGGAAGAGCAGTTGATTGCAGCCTTGAAGATGGCAGGTGCCTGGGAGTTCGTGCAGGAACTCGAAGAGGGTCTTGACACGCTGGTGGGCGATCGTGGAGCCATGCTCAGCGGCGGTCAACGAGCCCGAGTCTCGCTCGCACGGGCCCTGCTTAAGGCACCAAGCCTGCTGATTCTTGACGAAGCCAGCAGTGCGCTGGATGCAGAAACTGAGCGCCGCATTCAAGAAAATCTCCTTTCCTCTGGCAAAGACCGTGCGACCATCGCCGTCGCTCATCGACTCAGCACCATCCGGAACGCCAACGAGATTCTCTCTATGGTGGACGGGGCCATTGTTGAGCGCGGTGTTCACGACGACCTGATTGCTTCAGGCGGCGTTTATGCGAGCCAATGGACCATTCAAACGGGCGACATGGCTGGTTTGTGATCACGCCGTTCTGTTTTGACGCATCATGGCGAATTGCGTAACGGCCACAACGATGACGAGCCCCGAAAGCCACATCGGCATCAACGGCACGTGTTCGTAAGGCAGATTGAACATGTCGAGTAACGACTCACCTCGAGTGAACGTTCCACCGATCGATGCTGTGGTTAACACCAAACCAACAGCCGCCATGCCCCCGAGGGATTGCCAGCGGCGACCCCAATGGTCCGACCAGACCTCCATGCCCTGCCAGCGCCGTGTGAGCAGGACACCGAAGGCCAGTCCGAACGCAGCGGATGCAAGCAGCATCTTGTTGATGAGCAAGGGATGGTCAACACCCTCGCCTGGACTGGCTTGAATTCCGGTGATGATGGCCATAGGCATGGCCAAAAGGCCGAACACCAGGGCAAAGTGGGCGACATTGTCAGCGAGGTTGAGGTGACGACGCATTCCAAACAGGTCGTGACTGGCAAATCCTGCAAGCAAAAAGGCAGCACCGGCCATTGCAAACGAACCAACGGTCAGTTCGGTGGTCACGACATGAAGCGTACCGGCAGAAACCATCACTCCTCACCTCCGGGGTTGAATGCATCCGTTTTGGTGTGGTTTTCTGCATCACGAGGGCCTCGCCGCTGAAGCGACATGAACGCCGCCATGAACGCCAGCAGCATGGCCACCGATTGAAGGTAGGCCGTCGGCTCATCTACGGTCCACGTCGGCTCTTGACTGCGCAATTGGAACCACGGGGTTGTCTGTTCCGGGCCCTCGCCGGTCAGGTGGACGCGCCATTCCAGCACCACCGGCTGAAGGCTGGGAGGGAGGTCGAAGGTCCATGTGGCCTCACCTGTCTTGGAAGCGGTTACAGGCTGGTGTTCACCTCCAACCAAGCGCCACTCCACGCTGACATCGTCAACAAATTCGGTGACCAACTCAACGGTTGTCGTTTCGCCGACGGAGCGTTGCGTTGGTGGTTCAAACGAGGTCGCGAGGCGAGGAAGGTCCTCGGGAACCGGGCGAACCTCGACCAGCGACGGTTCGAGGGATGCGCCAAAGAACGGTGCGCCGCTCCCGTCTTGGCTGCCATGATGAATAGCGCCCTGCAGTGCGTAATTGCCTTCGGTTGGGGCGCGTAGGGTCCACGTGACCGTGTGTTCGGTTTGACCCGCTTCGATCAAGGCCTCAACGTAATTCTCCGTGCCGCCTTCGCTGTTGGAGACGATGGTCCATCCATCGTCCGCAGGGGTGTCTTCTGCACCGCTGAGGTCGCTCAACAAGAAGATGCCAAGCAAACCACTGGTGGTGGTTTCAATGCTTGAAACGCTGACGCTAACGCTGGTCAACAACCCCTCGTAGGCAACAGACGGCGCCAAGACCGTCACGACGGACATGGAGGAGGCGTTCATGTCCGCATCGCCGTGGCAGGCGCCCCCGCATTGAGCGTCAAAGGTGCCCTCGCCGACCCCGTTGGGATTGGCGGAACCTAAGGCTGGGGTCATGAGCAGAGCGAGCACCACCAAGAGAACAGTTTGGCGTTTCATCGTCGGCCACCTCCTCGGGCTGCCAACACCTGCATGGCGATCATCGCAAGAAGCAGCACAGCACCAAGCACCAATCCGAGGTTTGAGGAGGGAGCCGGGTCTTCTTGAACGCCGAGCAGAACGTCGACCCCCACTTCGTGGGCGCCCCCGTTGAAGGTGCGATCGTCGTTGAACGGCTGAATCGTGTAGGTGTTGGCGCCGCTCATCGGTGGTGAATCGGTGTATGTCGTATCCGTGGTGGTCGCAACCAATTCACCGTTTCTCAAGACGTTGAAAGCCACATCATCGCCGTTCCACGACCAGAGTAAACGGACATCACCCGAGCCGTCCTGGATTGTCTGCAGGTCGAGCACGGTCGGACCGGTGTCAACCGATATGGCGAGGGTTTCCTCGTCCGTTTCACCGTTGGTATCGGTCACCGTCAAGGTCACGCTGGTTGAATCGAACAGGAGGAGGTTGGCCACTTCTCCGGCTTGTGATTGGCCGTCCCAAGTCCAACGGTAGGAAGCGATAGAGCCGTCAGCATCGCTAGAGGAGGCTGCGGAGAGGACGATGACTTCGTTGATCCAGAGGTTGCTCGAGATGACCTCAATGACAGCCAATGGCGCAAGGTTAGGGATGACAAAGGTGCTCTGAACGGTCTCGCTGCTGGCCTCGCCATCGGTGGCTTCAACCGACACGGTCCAAGTTTGGTCAGGTGCCAATTTCTCTGCTGGCACGCTCGTTAGGTTGCTCAAGCCGGCATCCCGGAATCCGTTTTTGTACCATGCAACGGTGGAGGTGATCGTATCCCCGTCCACGTCAACTACCTGAATGACGGGTGCTAAGTCGTTGAGTG
>Ga0181569_10003430_pt1 | contig 12342 bp, 14 predicted proteins | sample 101ome_19_FD_132452 | JGI IMG/M metagenome (GOLD analysis project Ga0181569, IMG submission 132452) | Coastal salt marsh microbial communities from the Groves Creek Marsh, Skidaway Island, Georgia - 101405AT metaG (megahit assembly) | ecosystem: Environmental > Aquatic > Marine > Intertidal... | reverse complement strand
TTATTTCATACCATAAAACAAGAATCTGAAACAGAGCCTGAAACAGAGCCTGAAACAGAACCTGAAACAGAACCTGAAACAGAATCTGAAACAGAACCTGAAACAGAACCTGAAACAGAACCTGAAACAGAACAACAAAAACAAATAAAACAAGTAATCAAATTAATGAAAGCAGTATCAGATATTAAAGAACCTTCCAAACCAAGGGATTATGGTATATCATCATCTTTAAACAACATGATTAAGAATCTGGGTGATTTTTTTACCAGAGACAAGGTTAACAATGCTATTAACTATATGAAACACTTATTTGCAGGTGCATTAAACTATAGATTTATAGCACCACCAAAACAAACACTTAGACAACAACAAGATGCGTTTATTGATGATACAAATAGTGAGATTACAAATCAAGAACAATATATCGCTCTCGAAGAAATGTCAGTGAAACACAAAGAAAAAGCAGGTAATACTTATTTAGGTTTCATTGAACCCATTAATAAGGTTCCTAAACAAGGTTATCAAATAACACATCTGTATCTCCACAATGAAGATAATACCTTTTCACAAGAAAATGAATGGATTGAACCAGAACCAGAACCAGAACCAGAACCAGAACCAGAACCAGAACTAGTAAAAATCCTATCCCTATTCAAAGCATTATCTAAAAATACCAAGACAGAGGAAAACGATACCCCAAATGCGGAACAAGAAGGAATAAAAAAATTAATGACTTTAATTAAATCCATAAGCGAACCACCAACTCAATAAATAATACACAAATAAATAGAATTAAACAGTGTTCTATTTATTCACTATACTTATCAATGAAAGAATATTACGTAACCGCTCATATTGAAATACCCATCAAAGTCGACGACCACAATAATATTGATCCTCTAACGGACTACATGATGATGTCTTTCACTGCGTTACCAGGACTACCTGAAACAAAGCCCAAACCTTTCCAAGAATATTTTATGAATGAAATTCAACAAACAATGGAGCGTATGTTAAATAAGAATACACCACAAGAAACATTGGCACCAATACCTACAATGGTGTCAATGGAAACACAAACGGATACCAATGATGATTGTATATATGAAGACGAACTACCATCACGGCTTCCTAAAAAACAACCACATAACTCTACGTTCAAACGGCGTTACAATAAACCAGTTAATTGGAACAAAACCCAACGGTCTAAATACTCTATGGAAGAGGATACGGACGCTGATTCTTTTCTACTTGTAGAGGAGCAGGGATGATTAAGGGAACCTTTTCCATGACATTCAATGATTGGATAGCGCGAGGTTTATTTGCGATGGGCTGTTTAGGTGCAACCAAATTGGTAGAACCAATACCAAATAACTGAGACTCAATATCACAAGCATTTTTGGATAAACTGTGATTTGCCATTCGACCTGCCAATAAACCATTTCCAGCAAAATAGTTGGTCACAGGTTCCCCACTTTGGGCATAGGTCATATGGTCTACTGCGTGTTGGTATGCGGCCATTTCTTGTTTATAGTCAGCTTGATTGTTTCTGTTTCGTGTAGAGGACATTTGTATATAGTGAGATATTTTTATCCGTGAAACAGTCGGGTGACTAATAGTTGATAATTAGTATCCGTTGCATTGAAACTAGTAGGTTCCTTTAATATGCGCAATACACAAGGTCCAAATACATCTAAATAATCATATCCAAATAAAATCGTCATTCCTATTTCCGGGTCAGTAGAAAACATAAATCCTGCTGCCTTTTCGTATAATTGTTCGAATAATGGATGGTCTTTCGTTGCTTGAAATGTTTTATCCATAAATACTTTGGCGGCTTCTTCATCATAAGATAGTTCATCGCGAGAAACAATATCAATCGTTTTGTCTTCACATTCCAATGGATACTTCGTCTCGTCCATGGAAAATAAATTGCGCAATGTCTTTCTATAATCTTCGTCTGTGCTGTATTGCATAGTAGTATTGTGTCGAGTTTCTTATATGTTTTCAACGAAATATATAAAAATTGAAATAATCATATGGACCTATGTATAGTAACTAAATTTACGACAGAATGAATAAAATCTCACTTTATGAAGCAATGGATTTCACTGAATCGTTGGCACACGATGCATTCCGTGTTCTTCAACAAGTATCTCCTTATCAAAAAGAAGGGATTTACCAAGATGTTTTAATAAAAGAATTAGAAAAAGTCAATATTAGAACAAGGCGTGAAATTGTATATACATACACTTATGGCGAAGACCAAACACTTGGCAACAATCATTGTATGCGAACTGATATCGAATTGCCCGATAAACAGTGTATTTTGGAATTGAAATCCCTATCAAATACCACAAAAACCGAAAATCTGTTTCAATTGCGTAGTTATTTGGAACAAATTCCTAAGTATCACTGGGGTATTGTTGTCAATTTCATTAGCAAATATGGAAATGATGTATCTCCTTATGTAGAGTGTACTATGCTATACAGAAATGATGAGGAACTCCCTCATGTAGGCCACTCTTACTCCACAAAGACATACACCTCTGATTTATACCCCAAGTTGGATACTATCTTCCAAAGCATTGACTAAAAATTATACAGTAGGGAAATATTCCCAATCTAAATCCTCACATACCTTCTTCCATATCATATCTTGTTCCAATTGTTTTTCACGGTCCTTCATCATGGGAATATACGGCAAATATTGCGTCTGATCTAACAATGTGCATAGCTGATATAAGGTATAGGTGTAATTAAAAAAATTCGTCCTGTTTGGTGGACAATGAACCGCCCATGGTTTTTGAATCTCTATAAACAGAACACACAATGTTTCATGCAATTCTTCATTCATTACAGGCGGTTTAATGCCAAATAACGAATTAATATATTGAATATGTTCAAAATACTTGTTCAATCCCAATTTTCGCAGTATATCTCGCATTTTATTATAATTCAAGGTAGACACATCTGTAATGCGCTCTTTTTTTATCCGCGCCTTGATGGCGTCCATGACTTCCTCAGGTATTTGCGTAGTTTCCTTTGCTTGGAACTGTGATAAAATCTCCTTGAAATGGTTCAATCGTATATAAGCGGTATATGAAACTTCATTGGGAGGGTCCTTATTATTAGGTTTAGCTCCATCCACAATGTAAGTAATAAATTTGCTACATTGCTCGTTGTTACATATTAATATGCCTTCTTCATCTTGGGGAATCAATTCGCCTTCTTTACAGTATTCACAAATATCAGAAGGCACTATAAAGTCTTGAATATTGGACAGTTCGTTATTCACATTTCGCCAGTATTTAGTGTAGTAATGTTTTGATTGTAAATATTTATTGCTGTGTATATTGGACCCTTCATTATCTTTCGATTTTATTTTGAAAAATGAATGAATGACCTCGTCGTGTTGGCTGGGCTTTTCAATCGTGCTGATTTGTTGTTTCTGTTCAAAATAATCAAACACATACCTAGAGTTGTTTAAAAAATATTGCTTCTTTTCTATTTTCAAGCGATTGATCTCTTTTTGAATGCTCTTTATTTTGTCTTTCGTTTCTATGATTTCTTCGACTTGTTGAGGTGTCAATGACCGTATATAGTCCTTTAACTTTTGCTTCTCTTCTTGTAATTGGGGTATTTTAATAGTTTCATTTTCATGAAAGGAATCAATCATAGTTGTATGTTTCTCATCTATGGTATGAATAGTTCGATTTGAATTATTCATGAATATGCTTATTACTATAATATAAAAGTGGTTTTTAGATAATTTTATGGAAAAACTTATATAATAATCACCGTGAAAAAATAAGTGGTTTATTTTTCCTTACAGATAAAATGTTCTCTCTATTTTTTATTCTGGTATTTTTAAATGTTCTCGAAGAAGTGTCTGGAAATATCTAGTTTGGTTTCCTGTTTACTATACACGATAGAGTCCATACACTGATTCCCTTGTTCTAGGTCAGCCATCCTATACTTGAATACATGTACGGGTTTTGTTTGTCCCATTCTGTGGCATCTTGCTATAGCCTGAGAATCCACACTGGGGTTCCAAGATGGGGACACAAAATGCATTTCCGAATAATCATACTGTAAATTGATTCCTTCACAGCAGGTCTGAATCTGTAAAATGGTAACGTCTATGTCAATGAAGTCCATGATGTATCTCGTTAGTTCAACCGGTAAGTTGGCAAAAGTATGACGATAGCCCAAACCATCACGTCGCTGTAGAACCTGATTACGTTGTTCCGGTGTCAGAGATCCATCTACAATGTTACACCGCAAGCCGGCATTAGTAAGGGTCTCTTTGACAAGTTTCATCTCAGCTTTGTAGTTACAAAATACGAGTTTTCGGTTTCCATTACCCTTCATTGAGATGATATTGTTACAAACGGCAGTAAGCTTGCTAGAATGGCTCAGTGGGTTCTCTGTGTCTTGAATCTCCAAGTTAAGGTTGGTCGTGTGCTTCCTCAACATTCTAGGTAGAATGCAACACATACGGGCATATTGATATAGTGCCATCCAGTGAACCCAGTTTTGTTGGTGATATAGATTGTTCAAACGGTTCGTGATGTTCTCTGCGCACCTCTTCTCTTCGTCATTATTCCAATCGATGACTACGTTAGTAACTGTCTTCGAAGGAATGTTCATGCTAACTTGCTGTTTTGTTCTCCTTAAGACCGGAATACGACCTGCGAAATTATCCAGGTTAATGTCATCAATCCCATAAATTGCTGACAAATTTGAAATGTCTTTGAAACGGTTCTGGATAGGGGTTCCTGTGACTAACCATTTGATACGTGATTGGAGTAAACGGGCACCATAGTGGCGTGTGTTTAGGTTTCTCAAGTGATGTGCCTCGTCAAAGATGATTCGATTCCACATAATATCATGAATTGGTTTAGTTTGTCCCATTAAGAACTGCTCCTTGGTGCGTGATATCGTATAGTAGGTAGTGATAACAAAGGGAGCAGTCTGAAGGTCCTGGTTAGAGATATTGGCAATTTTTTTTCCGTGGTAGATAATGGATTCGATACCGGTCGTCATTTGAATTTCGTGTTTCCACTGGTACATTAGCGAAACCGGGACAACAATTAGTGTGTTTATGTTCTGGGAGCTTAATAGGCACGTCGAGATCATCATCATGGTCTTACCAAGTCCCATCTCGTCGGCCACGATACCTCCAGGTGGATGGTTGAGATTAGAAGCCTCTTTATCAACACACCACTGGACACCATCTTGTTGGTGCTTTTTTGGGCTGACTTTGGCTCCTCGCAAGGTGGCAAATTCAATAAACTTGAGATAGTCGTTTTCAATCGAACGATATTGCATTTTTACGTATGTTAAGATGGTCTAGACTTGGTGAGTGAAAAAGTTTTCAATTTTGATATAAGTAAGAAGATGTTGTAGACCAAGTGAGAAAAAGTTCAATTTGACTTTTTTCACGTGAATGAAACTATATAAATATAAGACTCGTTACATAGGTATACCATGTGGAGTTATATATTATTGTTACTATTATGTAGTCCAAGTTATTCGTTATTTAAACAATTGTTTCGTCCAGCGATTGAACCGTCTGTGTCTCCTTTACATATTCGGTTCTTAACTGGTTCGCAGTTGCCGAAAGAATTCTATCAACCCTTGTTAACTGACTTGGAAAAGGAACTGGATAAACCAGTGAATATATCCTTTATGAATTACTTTCCATTTGACCCTGTTCCTAACAACACTGTATTAATCGGACATTCCCTAGGAGGTTTTTTTGCACTACTGTATGCTATTCGTGATAAGGTATCCGATACAAATTGTATAGACGGTTGCGTATTGATCAATAGCCATTTTAACGAACGAAGAACAATGCCGTATTTAGGTGTTCCCTTACAAAGTGTCCAACAACCAACCCTTGTTTTGTTAGATCGTCATGATACTAAGTTACCTTTGGAGAAAGCATTAGACGATTATTCATTAAGTGTCCAAAGAAAGGACCGTACCAAGAAATTTCTGGTTGATAACGGAACGCATATATCTCGATTTACAAATGAAACCGAACGACAAAAAACAGTGCAACAAGTGGTCGACTATTTAGAATTGTGGAATATTATTTGAATATACAAATATCTTTGGAATGTATATATGCCAAAGAAAGCTGCTGCTACCAAAGAAATGGGTTACTGTGTGAAATGTAAAGAAAAGCGTGAAATGATAAATGCGACCAAGGTGAAGACAAAGAACAATCGCAATGCATTAAAAGGGGAATGTAAAAAATGCGGAACCACAATGATGAAATTTGTAAAATAAAGTGCTTACAACTGATTTGCGTATAACAATAGAATTTACACTATATAAGATGTATATAGTGTAAATGTCAGGAAAATCACCAAAAGCATTGAATATAAATATTACGGATTGCGATATTACTATGGATACATCTACCATTCATAAATTGTTGTTCTTATCCAACGCATTAGATAATGGATGGTGTATAAAGAAACAGAAAGACCGATATGTATTTAAAAAGAAACACGAAAACAAGGAAGAAGTATTCCAAGAAAATTATTTAGAAGAATTCCTTTTAGAAAACGGATCCTTGAAAAACGTATGGAGCAGTTAATTACACTTGTAATTACAAAAATGACAATTGTAATATTGGTTTGATTAGCATAGTGTATTTACTATTTTATGAATAATGAATATGAATGCCAAAAAATTTGTAAGTGGTGTAAATGTCAAATGTAATTAGTGTGTAAAAAATTTGGTAATTTTATTTAGGAAAAATCATTTTTTTGGGTATTTTTCGTCCTTTTTCCAAATTTTTTTCTTTATCTATACTATATATAGATAATGGCTGGAGGTCTTATGCAACTCGTCGCCTATGGCGCCCAAGACGTGTTCCTTACCGGAACCCCTGAGATTACTTTCTGGAAGGTGTCCTACAGACGCCACACCAACTTCGCTATGGAGTCCATTGAGCAGACTTTCTCTGGACAGGCCGATTTCGGTCGCCGTGTTACCTGCACCATCAGCAGAAACGGTGATCTTGCCTACCGCACCTACCTTCAGGTAACCCTTCCTGAGATCAACCAGAACATGAAGAACACCGATGGTGGTGATGTTTATGCTCGTTGGTTAGATTTCGTTGGTGAGCAACTCGTTGCCCAGGTTGAGGTTGAGATTGGTGGACAGCGCATCGATCGTCAGTATGGCGACTGGATGCACATCTGGAACCAGCTTACCCTTTCCAAGGAGCAGCAGTCTGGCTACCACAAGATGATTGGTAACACCACCGAGCTTACCTACATCACCGACCCCAACTTCGCTGGTGTTTCTGGACCCTGCGCTTCCTCCTCTGTTCCCAACCAGGTTTGCGCTCCCCGCAACGCCCTTCCCGAGACCACCCTTTACGTTCCCCTTCAGTTCTGGTACTGCCGCAACCCCGGTCTTGCCCTTCCCCTTATTGCCCTTCAATACCACGAGGTCAAGATCAACATTGACTTCCGCCCTATTGGTGAGTGCCTATGGGCTGTTTCTGCCCTAACTGGTGGCAAGTCCGTTTCCCAGGCCTACCAGCAATCCCTTGTTGCTGCTTCCCTTTACGTTGACTACATCTTCCTTGACACCGACGAGCGTCGCAAGATGGCCCAGAACCCCCACGAGTATCTAATTGAGCAGATCCAGTTCACTGGTGACGAGTCTGTTGGTTCCTCTTCCAACAAGATCAAGCTTAACTTCAACCACCCTTGCAAGGAGCTTGTTTGGGTGTGCCAGCCTGATGCCAACGTTGACTACTGCGCATCTCTTGAGAACGACAAGACTCTTTACAAGACTCTAGGTGCCCAGCCCTTCAACTACACCGACGCCATTGATGCTCTTCCCAACGCTCTTCACGCTTTCGGTGATACCGATGCTATCTCTGGTGCTAACGCCGTCATCTCTGGTGGTGTTTTCCAGCTTGATGGTGTTCAGACCGATACCGCCGCCACCACCGGTTCCGCTCTTTCCGACGCTGGAACTTTCGTTCTTGCCGAGACTGCCCTTGACATGCACTGCTGGGGTGAGAATCCCGTTGTTACCGCCAAGCTTCAGCTTAACGGACAGGACCGCTTCTCCGAGCGTGAGGGTTCCTACTTCGACCTTGTCCAGCCCTTCCAGCACCACACTCGTGCCCCTGACGCTGGTATCAACGTTTACTCCTTCAGCTTGAGACCCGAAGAGCATCAGCCCAGCGGAAGCTGCAACTTCTCCAGAATTGACAACGCTGTTCTTCAGTTAGTTCTTTCCAGCGCCACCGTTTCCGGTACCAACACCGCCAAGGTTCGCGTATATGCTGTCAACTACAACGTTCTTCGTGTGATGAGCGGAATGGCTGGAATAGCATATTCAAATTAGTCAAATTCACACCATAAATGCTGTGAAAAAAAATCTAAATTATAAATTTTTATAATTTCAGTGTGAAAAATAAATACTTTTACTTGTTATTTATTTTTTATTTCTACGATTTTCTGCATTTTTTATTGATCGATGTTGAATGTTTTCCTTTGAATGTCTTTCCATAAAAGAATTATAATTATCTATTTTTCGTTGTTCTCGTAGTGTAATTAATTCTTCTTGTGACTTCTTATTTCCTTTTACAATGTTTTTTTTTACTAGTTCTTCATTGATTAATATGTAATTAGAATGGGTTTCATATATTGACATCATTTTATGAACTATTTCTTGTAAATCATATTCCCGTTTCATATAGTTACATTCACTACAACAAGCCATACAGTTATCCAATACATAACCATTATTATTATTAGTTCTATCAATACCATTTATATGATAATTTTTTGTTTCTTTACCACATATATAACAATCATCATGAATAATTTTATTAAATTCTTCTTCCGATAAAAGAAATTCAATATTTTTTTGTATTGCACGATATCTATATTGTGAATAGTTAACTTGTTTTGTATTTAAAAATAGTTCTGGATATAAATCTCCTTCAATAATTCCTTGATATGCTAATATGTGATGAACTCTACCAATAAATACATTTGGACTTAATGAACTCTTCATATAATTACACATACTACAACAGCTAACACAATTGTCATTTACATATCCAACAGATGAGTTTAGTCTATCGATTCCATTAAATCCACGTTCACGAATCTCACCACAATAATAACAAGGTTTTTTAACTAATTCTTCATAATATTCATACGATATATCAAATAATAAGTTTTTTAATTGTGCTGTTCTTGAATATACATTAAATTGTAAAGGTAAACTATTTTTCTTCTTTTCGTTATATTCTTCTTGCTTTTCGGGATTTTTCTGTCTCCATTCTTTTATATTTTGCGCATTCCTTTTCAAATATTCTTCTTTGTTTGTTTCCATTTGTCGTCTTCTATAATTCATATGTATTTCATTGAATTTTTCCCGATTATCTTCTACCCATTTCATTTTAACAGCCTTTCTTTCAGGTTTTCTTGATGCTATTCTTTCCATTTCCCTTCTATGTTCCATATCACGGTTCTTATCATAGATACTATTTTTGTCTCTACAATCTTGGCAAGTTTTTGTTTCCCCTTTAATGCCAATAAATAGGGATTTATCCATTGTCTTACAGCATACAGTACACGTTTGCATATTAGGGTCATCAACTATTTTATTCTTTGCTTTCTCTCTACGTTTTCTATCTTTTTCTCGTTCTTTTTCAAGGCAAGATTCACATCTACTTTTACTATATGTCTGATCTAATTGACTACGACACCCCCGAATATGATTACAACACATCTTTTTTCCCAATTTTTCTGTTTCTTGTATCCATGCTTGTTTTTCGTGAACTCTACAATATAGTTCATTATCGCTCTTTTTTTTGGACGGACACCCTTCCCAAAGACAATTTCGTTCCATTCTTTTCTAATATAGTAGCAAGAAAATATTTATATGGTTCTCCTTATATTTATATAAATAATTTTCAAAGGTTCTCCTAAATATTTATATAAATACCTAAATCAGAAAAGTAAATACAAATGCCACAAAAAAAGAAACCATTATGGAGACCTAAAAAATATATATGTTCGCGAACAAGATACTAGTATTTTTAGTTCTAACGAATAATATAAGGACATATTGTAATCATGTATCAAATATTTTTTTATATATCAGGAATTACCATAATTGAAATAGGTTTATTTTTTTATTATGTCGGGCCTATGGCAACACAAATTGTTTTATCTTATATTACTCATATGACTACTTCTATTATACAAAATTTAGATAAACCGATAGAACATATACCCAAACAAGATACGATAACTAAAGGATTTTTTTCTAAACAAAACGAGCATCAATTATATGTAAGTTATTTACAAGGGAAAATACAACGCATCAAATATAATAATGAACTGTTACATACATCCATTTTCTATTGGGTTATTCTATTCACATTTTCCATAGGAGTTCTTGTATGTAAAATATGTTATAGCTCATTATGTAAAACTAAAACGAATAGAGATCTGGTTATCATAACAAGTTCTAATGATATTGAAAATAATGTTGCCTATCGTAAAAATTCAATGGATGAAGAAGACGACGAAGTTAAAGAATCTATTACATTACAAGAAACTCCAAACAAATATGCGACGTGTAAACATAATATTACTGTAAATTACATTGTATATTATACTCTGTTCTGTGGTTCCATTATTTGTTCTCAATATTTATTTTTTGAATATGTGGTTTTCTATTATCAACCGCTTTCCGTACAAGAAATAAAATATCATGTGTATACGATAGTATACAAATCATAAATTCACAACTTGATACACTATTATTCTCTCTATATATTAAAATGATTTCAGATACTACACGAGTTTTCCTATTTATAGTCGGTTGTATAGGCACTCGTTTATTATTTACATACGCAGCAAAAGAAATAGATGTTGCTTATTTACCTTATTTAGGTTATCTTGCATTGATTCCTGCGATGGGTATGCTATATATTTACTTGTCGGGTTCCCGTGAATATGGAATGGAAGCAGGCGGGAAAATTTGGTGGAATCATCTAAGACCTCTTCATTCTCTTCTTTTATTTTTATTTGCATATACCGCTATTAGGCAACATAAATCAATTGCATGGAAATTCTTACTACTAGATGTCATTATAGGATTTCTTGCGTTTGTAAATCATCGTTTTCTTCAATAATTCGCGCTTCGTTTTCCCATACTACATCTATTGGGGTTGGCCATTCAGCATACGCTATTGCTTTACTTGTAGGTCGTTCCAATGACAACAAGGTAGTAAGGGCTTGTTTACGCCGTTCTAACGGAAACATTCGTTTCGGCAATTTTCGTGAATAAAATTTCCACGCCCATTCAAATTGCAATGCGGCTTGCCATGTTGGAAATCCTTCAACATGACATACTCGTTTCCATGTTTGTCCTTGACTTACCTTTCTACTTGTCGCAACCGCACCTCCTTTTATTTCCTTATTGTGTTGTCGTAAACGATGGTCTAAATCAACGGTAGCACCAATATAAGTAGAATTATCAGTAGATTCTAACAAATATACATAAAAATTGTTCATTTATATTATACACCTATCAAAAATAACTTAAATAGGTGTATATAAAATATATTTATATTAATGGATATCAACATTTTTTTGCTGTGTTATAACGAACAAATCTTATTACCTCATACAGTTGCTCATTATAAACATTGGTTGCCATCGTGTAATATTACTATCTATGATAATGAATCAACAGATGATTCCGTTACAATTGCAAAAAAACTGGGATGCAATGTTATCTCTTGGAGTAGCAATAATCAAATAGATAATTTTATTAATAGAGATATTAAAAATAATTGTTGGAAATCTATTGAAAAAGGATGGATAATTATGGCGGATATGGATGAATGGATATGTGTAACAGAACAGCAACTTATAGAGGAACAAAATACAGGAACCTCGATACTACAAATAATAGGAGCTGATATGATTGGTGAAAGCAATACATTAGATTTGTCTGATATTAATTTACACGAAATATGTAAATATGTTCATAATGGATGGGAAAATAAATCCCTTTGTTTTTTAAGAGAAAAAATTACAGAAATGAACTATACTGTAGGGGCTCATAATGATTATCCAGTGGGAGAAATAAAAATTAGCGAAAAGTATTATGTAAATAAACACATGGATTGGTTAGGACTTCCTTTTTCCATTAATAAACAGAAATCTAGGTATATGAGAGCAAGCTATATGAGAAAAAACAACCTGTCTTACCATTATATGAACGAAGAAGAACAAATAAAGAAGAAATATTTTAATAAATTAAATAATT
>Ga0181569_10003429_pt1 | contig 12343 bp, 10 predicted proteins | sample 101ome_19_FD_132452 | JGI IMG/M metagenome (GOLD analysis project Ga0181569, IMG submission 132452) | Coastal salt marsh microbial communities from the Groves Creek Marsh, Skidaway Island, Georgia - 101405AT metaG (megahit assembly) | ecosystem: Environmental > Aquatic > Marine > Intertidal... | reverse complement strand
TACGCATTCTCTCGCGGCATTGTGTTTTCGCTCGGCTTGATCGCCGTGCTTCAGTTTGCAGCCTCGTGGCTTTGTCAAGCCATTCCTGAAAGCGTGGTGCCCTTCCGTTTGGTGTCGTTTGTGGTGCTGACGACGCTTGTGATGGAATACGTGAAAAGCTACGCCCGGGCCATTCACCTGAACCACATGTCAGCGTACGTGGACCTGACCTACGCACTTCTGCTCGTGACCTTCACAGTGCTGTTGACGCAGGGGATGGGCATTGCCGGTTACGCGGCTGCGGTGGCTGCGTCGCCTGTTTTGGCGGCGTTGCCCTACGCGAAAAAGCTTGGCCTTTTGCGCGTGATGTGGGGACCGTTAGGGGAAGGCTACTCGGGATTTTGGTCTTACGGGTTGTTTACCACGGCGGGAGCCTTGCTTGCACAGCTTTTCTATTCCGTGGATGTGGTGATGATTGGACATTTCGTGGGCGAAAACGCTTCTGCGGTGGCGGTGTACCGCATTGCGCTGTTGATTCCCATGGCGACTTCGGTGCTTCCGATTTCTGTGGCGGCCACGGATTTTGTCAAGAACTCCGCGAACAAGCACCGACCTGCGGAATTGCGTGAGTACGTGTGGAATTACTGGAAAACGTTTGGGTTGGTTTCCTGTGCGGCAATTGTCACGCTTTGGATCCTCGCACCGTGGTTGTTGACGGTCTTTGGAGAAGGGTACGCGGAGGGCGCTTCGGTGATGCGCGTTTTTTTGGTGGGCACGTTGGGGGCGCATTTGTTCAGGGTCCCGTTTGGCCACCTGCTTTCAGCGGTGGGACGTGCCGATTGGAACACCTACGTCAATGCGGCGGTGTTCGTCCTCACGGCAGTGGCTTGTTACCTCGCAGTCCCTCGCTGGGGGATTCACGGGGCGGCTGCCACCATGGCGACCATGCTTTGGGTCAGCGGGTTGATGTACGCGCTGATGTTTGGGGTGCATCTGAGGGCTCAGAAACACGATTGACCCACCAACGTCAACAGCACCAGGAGGTCATTCACTCCAACGCTGTCGTCCCCATCGAGGTCTGCCGTGCAGCTGGCAGGGCATCCCAGTTCAGCGAGGAAGTGAAGGACGTCGGTGGTTGCCACATGACCATCTTGGTCAAGGTCGCCTGGAATGGGTTCGACGACGAAGTGGTGGGTAACCGTGCACGTTGTCGTCCCTTCCCACGTTGCGGTCATGGTCAGGTCTCCAAGAGATGCAGCCCAAACTTGTGGGGGGATCGGTCCCAAAAGTGAACCCTCGGCGTTGCTCCAGCTGGCCTCAAACGGGGCCAAGACTTCGGACTCGATTTCGATTTCGACGCTGTCCGTGCAACTCACGTACAGAATTTCGCTCTGAGGGCAAGGAGATTGTCCTTCGATCAAGAGGTGTTGGGCCATTGGATCAAGGCCATGAACATCCGGCAAAAAGGTCTCGTACAACCCTGAGGGCCAGTGCACCTTCACGTACCCCAGTTCATCCTGCCCAAGGCCGAACAGTTCAACCTCGTTTTCTTGGCTCAAGTAATTTTCACCTGCGTGAACCACACGTTTTTGGGGCGTGCCCGTCGTGTGCACCTCGATGACACTTCCCACCGCTGGGCGGTTGCTCATCGTGCCTTGCAAGGAAATGCCCACGCTTTCGAATCCGTTGTCGAATCCGCCGTTCATCCATATCCGGCTTGCGTGGTTGCCGATGTTGTGCACAACGAAGTCAATCCAGCCGTTTTGGTCGAAATCCGCCGAGGCCACAACGTGAGAATTCAAATAATCAATGTCGTACACATCTGTGCCAAAAGGTTCAAAGTTGTAATAACTCGCGGCGCCTTGGTTTTCGTAGAGGTAATTGATTCCGTACGGATTGAGAAACTCATGTTCCGCAACGAACAGGTCCAAATCCGCGTCGTTGTCCACGTCCATCCACAATGCGCCCCAACAATACCGATCCATGTTGAGGCCATGGGCTTGGGAAACTTCGACGTACGTGCCGTTGGACATCCCCCTGAGAAGTTTGGAGCCGAGGCCGTCTCCACCAAAGGGGGTGTTTGTGAGAAAAAGATCTTGCAAGCCGTCTCGGTTGAAGTCTCCCATCGAGGCAGTCATGCAGTCCATCACCAAGTCCATGTTGAGGTCTGCGGCAACGTCTGTGAAGGTGCCGTCCGCATTGTTACGGAACATGGCGTTCGCACCGTTCTTGTCGTTGATCACAAAGAGGTCTTGCCAACCGTCCTCGTCTTGGTCCCACCAGATGCTTTGAAAGCTCAACCGCATGTGCTCGTCGATGCCCGATTCTTCGGTGACGTTGGTGAAGGTGAGGTTGCCTTCGTTTCGCATGAGCACGTTTCGGTCGGCCGCTGTGCCATAAATGGGGTATTCCAAATACCTGCAGAGGTGCAAATCGAGGTCTCCGTCGTTGTCCATGTCCCCGAACGAAACGCCGGCGGCTTCCGTGTCTTCTTGTGGCAGGTTGGAGCCTGGTGTCGCGTTCGTGAACGTGCCATCTCCCTCGTTGCGGAGCAACCCGCACCGCCCCGAGTCTTCTTGGATGAACAAGTCGTCGTCTCCGTCGTTGTCCAAGTCGATCCACATCAACGATTTGGTCTCGCTCCCCATGTTCCAAGGAAGCGGCAGTGCTTCAAATCCCAGGCCTTGTTGGTTGACAAAGGTTCGAAGGGCGCCCTCGGTCGACCCAAACGTCAAATCGGGCCAGCCGTCGTTGTTCCAGTCCGCCGTGCTTACGGCAGCACCGTAAATGCCGTCCCAGTCGTATTGCGTGATTCCCCATTCGGGCGCCATGTTTTGAAACACTTGCCCAAACGACTTCGAAGAGAGGACGCTCAAGGAAGTCACAAGCATGAAGGCCAATGTTGACTTTGACTGCGGCAAAATGGGGAAGGGCATCACCCCAACAAGTTACGGGTTCAGTTCGACAGTTAAGTCTTTTTCTGACAAGGATTTGTGGACCGGAACGAGCTCTTCGTAGCTCCCGCTTTTGACGGTGCACTTCCCTTTGAAGTGAACAACCATGGCACATTGTTCCGCTTGCAAGGCATCGTGACCGCAGGTTGTGATCAAGCACTCAATGACGTGGTCAAAGGTGTTGTGATTGTCGTTGAACAACACAATGTGCCACTCGTCGTCGAGCAAGATGTCGGTCAAGACATCTTCCTGAGTTTCAATCTCTGAGCTGCTCCAAAAGCGATTCATTCCCCGGGTTGTTCGTAGCGCAAAGATAGCAGGTCATGCATGCCTCTGTGGGCTTTGTGCCCCAAGAGGGGAGAATTCGAACTTGTGAGGGCCAAAGGTGTTCTTGAAGTATCACCTCTCCATGAAACAGCACACCATCCTCATTGTCGGCCTCGGCGTTCCAAGCGAACTAACGGATGCGCTTGTGCGCAGCGGATACGACATCAACAGAGCAGAAGAGCCTTTGCATGCGGCTTTGGCCATGATGCGCGGTGGCATTGACGTTGTGTTGTCCGTGGGGGATTTGGACGAGGCGTGGAACGAATTTTGCGATGCGGCCTCTGCCACCACCAAGTTTATTGCGGTTGAATCGTTGGTGTCTTTGGCGACCACCCTTGCGTCCGGTTCCAACGGCAACGGACGAGGCAACGGCAACGGCAACGGCAACGGCAATGGGAACGGCAATGGCAATGGCAATGGCAATGGGTTCGTTTCAGCGGACGACCTCAACGAAGTAGGTATGTCGGTACAAGACGTTCTTGACGTGATTGAGCGCCGGACCACCGAACCTGCGGGAAAGGCGGACCACATCTACACCAAAGTGGGGAACAAGCTTCGCAAAGTTCCTCTTGAGGACATCCTCTACATTGAGGTAGAAGGAAAGTACAGTGCATTGCAAGTGAAAGACCGGAAGTACAACGTCAAAGCTTCCTTGAAAGACTTGCTGCAGAAGTTGCCCACCGAGCAGTTTGTCCGGGTCAGCAGGAACTTCGTGGTCAACTTGAACCGCATCCAGCACATCGACACGTTTCAGTACACTGTGAAGGTGGGGGACATGGAAATCCCCATCAGCCGCACGTACAAAGAGGAGTTGATGCGTCACATCAACCTGATTTGACGAAGGCGAACGCCACACGCCTAAGTGTTCTGTCCTGAAGAGGGGCTGCGATTACCTGATTTTCTCGCTGGAGAACCCACTGGTCTCCGCGCCTCGTGAGCAACCATGAGCTGCTTTGAGCCTCCCACGTTACTACGTCCTGCTCAAAGAGCCACTGGTTGTTGATGTCTTTGGCCCCGAGGCACCGGTCTTTTTCGGAATACTTCAAGGGCTGTCCTCGCCACCAGAGCCCGTCTTTGCTGCTCCAAACACGTCCGTCAATGTGGCGTTCGTAACCGACAATTTGAGTTCCGTCTCGAAGGCGCCACCGAACTTCGTCAGGGATGTTCATCTGGCGAAAGTGCGCCTTAATTTTGGCCTATGGATCCAGCCAAACCTGACACGCTCGCCGGAGGGAACGAAGAGGGCAAATCGCGCCGTCACTTCATCCAGCAGATCATCGACGCCGACCTGGAACAAGGGTTGCACGGCGGCCGTGTTCACACGCGCTTTCCTCCCGAGCCCAACGGGTACCTCCACATCGGTCACGCCAAGGCCATTTGCGTGAATTTTGGGCTTGCGGCCGAGTACGGAGGCAAGGTGAATCTTCGGTTTGACGACACCAACCCCGTGAAGGAGGACACCGAATACGTGGACGCCATCCGAGAGGACATTTCTTGGTTGGGGTTTGAATGGAACGGCGGCGAGTTCTACACCAGCGACTATTTCGAAACGCTCTACGGATATGCGGTCAAACTCATCGAAGAGGGCAAAGCGTACGTTGACGAGCAAACGGCGGAGGACATCGCAGCCCAAAAGGGCACGCCAACTTCACCGGGCTCGGCAAGTCCGTTTCGCGATCGTCCGGTCGAGGAAAACCTCCGGCTCTTCGCAGAAATGCGGGAAGGCAAACACGCCGAAGGGAGCATGGTGCTCCGTGCGAAGATTGACATGTCGCATCCCAACATGCACATGCGCGACCCGTTCATGTACCGAATCAAATTCGCACATCACCACCGAACAGGGGACGCGTGGTGCATCTACCCGATGTACGATTTTGCGCACGGTCAGTCGGACAGCTTGGAGGGAATCACGCACAGTTTGTGTTCCCTGGAATTTGAAAACCACCGCCCGCTTTACGACTGGTACATCGAAAACCTTGGCATTTTCCCTTCCAAACAGCGCGAATTCGCCCGTCTCAATCTGAACTACACCGTCATGTCCAAGCGCAAGTTGTTGCGTCTTGTGGAAGAGGGGGTGGTGGATGGATGGGACGACCCGCGCATGCCCACGCTCAGTGGGTTGCGTCGTCGAGGGTATTCTCCGGAGAGCATCCGGGAATTCTGCGACCGGGTGGGAGTGGCCAAACGAAACAACGTCATCGACGTCGGGCTGCTGGAATTCTCACTCCGCGACCATTTGAATGCCACGGCCACACGCGCCTTGGCGGTGTTGCGTCCGATCAAGATGGTGGTTACGAATTACCCTGAGGGCGAGGTGGAATGGTTGCCCACGGACAACAACCCTGAAGACGCATCGGCTGGGACGCGCGAAGTTCCGTTTGGCCGTGAGCTTTACTTCGAGGCCGACGACTTCAAGGTGGAAGGAGTCAACAAGAAGTGGTTCCGGTTGGCGCCGGGCCGCTCAGTCCGTCTCAAGTCGGCGTACATTGTCACGTACGTGGACCACGTGGTCGACGAGGTGGGCAACGTCACCGAAGTTCACGTCGAATACCACCCCAACAGCAAGAGCGGATCTGACTCCAGCGGAATCAAAGCCAAAGGCACGCTGCATTGGGTGGAATGCAGTCACGCAGCGGATGCTGAGGTCCGGCTGTACGACCGGCTTTTCTCGAACGAAAACCCGGACGGTCACAAAGACCGTGACTTCATGGAATTCCTGAACCCAGATTCGCTGGAGGTGCTTTCTGGATGCAAAATCGAACCCGTGTTGAAGAATGCGGAAGCGGGGAAGCCCTGGCAGTTCACGCGCCTAGGCTATTTCACCGTGGACAGCAAACTGGCCGAGGAAGGTCGGTTGGTGTTCAACCGAGCCGTGACCCTCAAGGACGGCTGGAAAGGCTGAGGCCCATTTCAAGCCCAAGCTTCAACATCAGCGCACGTGCTTCGACCACGTCGTTGCGAATGTCGCCTTCAAGGATCGCCTCCTTGATGGCGTTCTTGATGTCTCCAACGGGCTTGGAGGGAGGGATGCCAAACGTTTCCATGATTTCTTCCCCCGACACGGGCGGTTGGAAATTCCGGATGTGGTCTTTCTCCTCGACTTCTTTGAGCTTCGTCACCACCACGTCGTAATTCCGCAGGTAACGCTCCACCTTGGCTTCGTTCTTGGAGGTGATGTCAGCACGGCACAAGATCATCAGGTCGTCGACGTCGTCTCCTGCCTCGAACAGAAGACGCCGAATCGCGCTGTCGGTAACCACGTCTTTGGTCAGCGCAATCGGGCGAAGGTGAAGCAGAACGAGCTTTTGGACGTACTTCATCTTGGCGTCCATAGGCAATTTCAACCGCGCGAAAATTTTGGGGACCATCCGTGCGCCTCGGTCTTCGTGGCCGTGAAAGGTCCAACCGGCTTTGGGGTCAAAACGTTTGGTCGGCGGTTTGGCAATGTCATGCAAGATGGCAGCCCAGCGCAGCCACAACGAATCGCTGTGCTGGGCGACGTTGTCAAGCACCTCAAGGGTGTGGTAGAAATTGTCCTTGTGTCCGACCCCTTTGCGCCATTCAACACCATGCAGCGCGACCATCTCAGGAAAGAACTGGTGCAGGAGGCGCGTTTTGAACAGGAGTTTGAAGCCGCGTGAAGGCCGTGGCGACAAGATGATTTTGTTCAATTCGGTGTGAATGCGCTCCGCCGAAATGATGTCAAGGCGCTTCGAATTTCTGCGAATGGCCTCCAGGCTTCCCTCTTCGATGCGAAACCCAAGTTGAGAAGCGAAGCGGACCGCACGCATCATGCGCAACGGGTCGTCGCTGTAGGTGATGTCCGGGTCGAGCGGGGTGCGGACCCACTTGCGGTCCAAGTCGTCCAGTCCGCCAAAGGGATCCACCAACTTGCCAAACGTGGCAGCGTTCAAGCTGATGGCCATGGCATTGATGGTGAAGTCCCTGCGGTTTTGGTCGTCTTCCAAGGTGCCATCTTCGACGACAGGCTTCCGACTTCCCCGCGTGTAGCTTTCCTTTCGAGCGCCGACGAATTCAATCTCGTAGTCGCGCGCTCGGAACATGGCTGTGCCGAAGTTCTTGAACACGTGCACCTGTTTGATTCCCATGCGAGAGGCGGTGGCTCGCGCCAATTCAATCCCGCTTCCTTCGGTGACGATGTCAAAATCTTTGCAAGGTCGGTCGAGCAGCAGGTCCCGCACAAACCCGCCAATCACGAAGGCACGTTGTCCTCGCTCGTCGGCCAATTCGCCGACGCGCTTGAACACAGGGTGAGTGAGGTGGGAAGCGAGGTTCATGAAACAGCGTTGCAAAGGTACGCCCGTCACCCCACGGAACGAGGATGCGGGTCATTTCCGCACAAAGCGAAACCTTCCGTTTTCGTCGAACGCCACAATCATGGAGGGGATGCCAGGTCCGTCGCGCTCGGCCCTTCGGTGCGCACTCACGTGGTCAGCTCCAGTTCGCAAAGACTTCGGGACATCGCGGAAACTCTTCGGGGTTGGGCCGCCCGTGACGTTGGCGCTTGTGGAGGCAACCGGGCGACCGAGGCCGCGAATGACGTAGGCCGAATAGGGATCGCGAATGCAACGCACGGCCAAACTCCCGTCGCCTCCAAGCAGCAGGGGAGAAACTCCCTTGCCTTCCGGGTAAATGACGGTCACGGGGCGGTCAGAGTGTTCCATCAAGTCCCAAGCCGCCTCTGGCACCTCAGAGACAAGTTCTTCCACATGCCCCTCGTCGGCAACAAGAACCAGCACGGGGTGCACGGGGTGCCTCGATTTCAGGGCATTCATTCGCTTCACCGCCTCGTCGTTGGTGGCGTCGCAAGCAAGGCCCCAAACCGTGTCCGTGGCGTGAAGCACAATCCCGCCGGAACGCAGCACCTGCACTGCGGCACGGGCGTCTTCGTGCCAGGGCTCACGTCGAAGTTTTGCGGCCACGGTCAGGCGTTTTCAGAAAGCCAGGCTTCCACCGCTTCATGAACTCGGCCGAGGGGATCGGGGTGGTCGTCGCCTTGGAAGTCCATGCCGGTGACCTTCTCGTACAACTCCACATAGCGCTGAGTCACGGTGTCGAGGAAGTCGTCGTCCATGTGGGGGGGCGTTTGGCCTTCCTTGCCCATGAAATCGTGGGCCATGAGCCACTCGCGAACGAATTCCTTGCTCAGTTGCTTTTGAGGCTCTCCGGCGGCTTGCCGGCGCTCGTAGCCCTCGGCGTAAAAATAACGGGAGCTGTCGGGGGTGTGAATCTCGTCGATCAGCGTCAGGACACCGTTGCGCAGGCCAAACTCGTACTTCGTGTCCACCAAGATCAAACCTTGCTTCGCCGCAAGTTCCGTTCCGCGTTGGAACAAGGCACGGGTGACGCGCTCCAGTTCGGCCCAAAGCTCAGGAGTGACAATCCCTCGAGCCAGAATTTCGGCGGGGGCAATGTCTTCGTCGTGGCCTTCCTCGGCCTTTGTGGCCGGGGTGATGATTGGCTCGGGAAACCGGTCGTGTTCCTTCATGCCGTCCGGCATGGGCGCTCCGCAAAGTTCCCGGTGTCCGGCTTTGTACTGTCGCCAAGCGTGGCCGGTCAAGTACCCACGGATGACCATTTCCAATCGAATTGGTTCGCACTTGTGTCCTACCGTTACGTTGGGATCCGGAGTCGCCAATTTCCACGTGGGGACGATGTCTGTCACTGCGTCGAGAAAGTGGCTCGCCACCCCGTTCAGCACTTGCCCCTTGAACGGGATGCCTCGAGGCATGACCACGTCAAAGGCGCTGATGCGGTCGGACACCACGGCCACCATCAAATCGTCGCCAATGGTGTACATGTCACGCACCTTTCCAAAGTACGCGTTGGTCTGTCCAGAAAACTGAAAATCAGTGTTTCGTATGGATTTCATTCAAGCAATTATGAAAGTGAAGAGGGGGGCGTTTTTGATTCTTCGGAACGCGCAGCACGTTCGGCTCGCTTCGCTTCGCGTCGGGCCTCGGCTTCTTCGGAGCGTCGAGCGTCGTCAGCGTCAAAGCGGTCCACGATGGAGCTGACAAGTCGGTGACGAATGATGTCCATGCCCGTCAGGCGAACCGTGCCGATGCCTTCCACGTCCTCGAGTAGACGCAAGGCGTCGAGCAGGCCAGACCGCTGGTTGCGAGGCAGGTCAACCTGCGAGCCGTCGCCTGTGATGACAAATTTGGCATCGCGGCCCATGCGGGTCAGGAACATACGCATTTGGGCGGAGGTTGCGTTTTGGGCTTCGTCGAGGATGACAAACGCTTTGTCCAGCGTTCGGCCGCGCATGAACGCGAGCGGAGCTACCTCGATCACGCCCTTTTCCATGTGGTCCGCCACACGCTCGTACGGAAGCATGTCGGTCAGCGCGTCGTACAGCGGTTGGAGGTACGGATCGAGCTTCTCTTTCAAGTCGCCAGGCAGGAAACCGAGGTTTTCGCCGGCCTCCACCGCGGGGCGCGTGAGGATGATTTTCCGGACGCGGCGGTCTTTGAGAGCGGCCACCGCCATGGCCACCGCGGTGTAGGTCTTTCCGGAACCGGCTGGTCCGACCGCAAACACCATGTCGTTGTCCCGAATGGCTTCCACCAGGCGGCGTTGGTTGGGCGTTCGCGCAGTGACTTTCAATCCGCCCGGTCCGTACACAATGACGTCGTCGTGCGAGGATTGCTGAAGGAGGGAGGCTTCTTCAGATTTGGCCAGACGCTCAATGTCGTCCTCGCCAATGCTGTTGTAGCGGTCAACATGCCAAATGACCATCCGCATTACCTCCTCAAACCGTCCGAGGTCTTCGCGGTCGCCCATGGCCTTGAGTTCTGTGCCTCTTGCGACAATGCGCAATTTGGGGAAACGGGCCTGCAAGGCACGCAGGTTGGCGTTGCCCTGTCCAAGGAACGCCATGAGGTCGAGGCCTTCGAGCGAAAGAATGGTTTCGTGCATGTGGAGGACAAAAGTAGCTTTCTCACCTTTGCGTTCGTGACTCCCATCACCCTCATCAGCGATTTTGGGGCCGACAGCATGTACGTCGGCTTGCTCAAGGGCAGCATTCTGAAGCGAATGCCCGAGGCTCAGGTCGTCGACCTGACCCACAGCATCCGGAAATTCGATCCGGTTCACGCCGCGTTTGTGCTGCGTGCGGCGTTGTCGAGTTTCCCCAAGGGCACGGTTCACCTCATCGCAGTCAACGCGGTGGAATCGCCCGATCACCCGCACCGAATCGTGAAGATGTTCGACCAGTATTTCATCGGTGCGGACACCGGCGTGTTTCAATTGATGGGGGCGAAGCAGCCGGAAGCGGTCTTTGACATGAGCGGAGTCCAAACCGACGAAGACCTGCCCACTTTCCCGGAACGCTCCCTTTTTGTGCCGGCCGCAACCCACCTTGCCAAAGGCGGGATTCCAGAGATGCTGGGTCGCCCCGCGGCGCTGGTGACCCAAGCCGAGAACGTCCGTCCCGTGATTGAAGGCACCGCCCTTGTGGGACACGTGCGGCACGTCGACGAACGCGGCAACTGCATCACGGACATCGACCGTGCGCTTTTCAAGGAGGCCAGCCGAGGTCGGGCGTTTTTCGTCAGCATGCGGCGGGCGCGAAGTGACATTCGCCGCATCTGCACTACGTACCTCGAAGGCACGCCGGGCGAACCTGTGGCTGTGTTCAATTCCATGGGGCTTTTGGAAATCGCCATTTGCATGGGCGGTTCGGGTACGGGGTACGGGGGCGCAACGGATTTGCTCGGCCTCAAGTTTGGCGACCCCGTGCGCATTGAGTTTGAATCTTCAGCCCTGGAATTGTGATTGTTCGCGTCGTACGGCTTTCACTGAATCCGCACGACCTCACCGCGTTTGACGCGCTGTTCCATCGGCATCACGCTGACATCGAAAGCCAGCCCGGATGTCGGGGTGTGGAATTGTTGACCGACCCCGCCGACCTGTCGATTAGAGCGACCCTGAGCCGATGGGAAAGTGAGGACGCGCTCAACGCGTACCGCAGGTCGGAACTTTTTGGCGTGGTTTGGCCTTCAACGAAGGCCTTGTTCAGCGCCCCGGCCGAGGTGTGGTCGTACGAGGTGGCGGAGCGAGGCTAGGGGCTATCTTTGGCCTCCGATTCATGAGAGCCCTCGTCCTCAAAGAAATCCAATCCTTCTTCAGTTCGCTGCTCGGGTACACCGTGGTGGCGGTCTTCTTGCTGTTCACCAGCATGTTCTTGTGGCTGTTTCCCGGCGGCTGGAACGTGCTCGACAGCGGCATGGCGTCGCTGGACCCCTTCTTTGCGATGGCTCCGTGGGTGCTCATGTTCCTGATTCCGGCCATCACCATGCGGTCGTTTGCCGAAGAACATCGGTCGGGGACGTTGGAACTTTTGTTGACGCGCCCGCTGACCGAGGGGCAAGTGGTGTTCTCCAAATTTTTGGGGGCTTGGGCGGTCTCTTTGGCGGCCTTGCTGCCCACGTTGTCGTTCGTGCTGGTGGTGGGGATGTTGGGACGCCCCGCGTGGAACGTGGATCTCGGCGCCGTTTGGGGCTCGTATTTGGGGCTGGCGGTGTTTTCAGGAGCCCTCACCGGCATTGGTGTGGTGGCGTCGATATGCACCGTTCAACCCCTTGTGGCCTTCTTGTCGGGAATGCTTGCATCCATCGTGCTCTACTTCGGCTTTGGCGCCGTCGCCGACTTTGCCTGGCTTGGAGCGTGGGAAAACGCCTTCGTTCAGCTGGGAATGGAGTCTCATTTCGAGGCGATGAGCCACGGACGATTGGATTCGCGGGACGTGGTGTACTTCGTGGCGTGGATGGCTGTGTCGATGCTTCTCGCCCGTTTCGTTCTTGCCCTCCGAAGGGGGCGGGTCTTGCGAGAGGGTACGTCGTTGGCGTTGTCCACAGCCGTGGTGGCGGTTCTGGTCGTGTTGGGACAACTCGTTCACGGTGCAGTGGACTTGACGGCTGAAAAGCGCCACACGCTTGCCCAAGGCACGTTGGATCTTCTTGAGGGGCTCCAAGACGACGTGTTGGTGACGTGTTACTTGACTGGAGAGCTTCCCCAGGAATGGAAGCGGCTTGAAGGCGAAGTGGAGTCAATGTTGC
>Ga0181569_10003422_pt1 | contig 12361 bp, 7 predicted proteins | sample 101ome_19_FD_132452 | JGI IMG/M metagenome (GOLD analysis project Ga0181569, IMG submission 132452) | Coastal salt marsh microbial communities from the Groves Creek Marsh, Skidaway Island, Georgia - 101405AT metaG (megahit assembly) | ecosystem: Environmental > Aquatic > Marine > Intertidal zone... | reverse complement strand
TAAACGCCTCGGCACATCACCACACTAGGACGCTCGCCATCCAGGTAGGCCACACAGGCCATGAATCGATCACATCGATTACCATAAGCATCGTTATTCCCATTGCCTCCGATACCACCCCAGCCATCAATCGGGTAGCGATTGGGAAAAAAGTCCACGCTCGCCAAGGCCTTCCCATCGCGACCTCGAAATACGGTCAAATACTCGGGCCCACTCAGGATGCGCCCATAGCTCTTGGCCTGGGGGTCCAGTTCCCGCCAATCACGATCGGCCTCACCGATGACTTGCCCCAGCCCATCAATCGATCCGTCGGCTGTCTTGCAGACCACTTCGGCAGCACCATCTCCATCCAGATCATAGACCATGAACTGGGTGTAATGCTCCCCATCTCGGATATTGATACCGAGATCCAAACGCCAGAGGAGGGTGCCATCAAACTCGTAAGCGTCCAAGATGGGTCTTCCGGTTAGACCTGAATGGGAGTTATCGCGAGCCTGATTGGTTTGATGGATGACGAGTTCAAAATCTCCATCCCCGTCGAGGTCTCCCAGCGATGCATCCCCCATGCGATAGCCCGGTAGGCATTGAACAGGGATGGCGTGGTAGGCCTTTTGCCAGGTATGAACCGCCTCACTCGCGACTTTACCGTGTCCATCGTCCACCACCAATTCGTAGGACGCTTGACCAGGCTCACCCCCAGCAGAGTCCCGGAACCAGGTCAGTTCGCGGATGGGTTGGTCATTGACCCGGATTCGCACTCCGGATGAATCCAGGCGGTCGAGGTGAAAAACCGTCTCCGGAGGATCATTAGAAAGCCAGCGCCAGCTCAGGTAATACCCCCCATCAGGTAAAGGGACCGCAATGGCTCCTCGATTGAGGGTTTCCATCTGGCGTGCTTGAGCCGATAATGAGGCTAGCGCCAGGCAAGCAAGGAGCAGACAGCCTGCAAGCCATCTGGGCGCCAAGTGTTCAGGCAAGGAGTTCATGCACAACCCTGGCTGGCTCAACTCCAGTCAGGCGTCGATCAAGTCCCTGATAGGTGTAGGTAAAGCGTTGATGATCCAAGCCCAAACAATGAAGGATGGTGGCATTGAAGTCTCGAATGTGCACGGGATCCTTGAGGATATTGTAGGAGAAATCATCGGTCAGGCCATGTTCATAGCCGGCCTTGATACCACCCCCGGCCAACCACATGCTAAAGCAACGACCGTGATGATCTCGCCCATGGTTGTCCTTGGTTAATTGACCTTGCGAGTAAATGGTTCGACCAAATTCACCTCCGCAGACCACCAGGGTATCCTTGAGCATGCCGCGCATCTTTAGATCGCGCACGAGCGCCGAGGCGGGTTGATCAATATCCTGGCATTGGAGCCGAATCAGCCGTGGCAGATCTCCATGCTGGTCCCAGCCTCGGTGGAAGAGCTGCTGGAAAGGCACCCCACGCTCAGCCATCCGTCTGGCAAGCACGCAGTTGTAGGCAAAAGTCCCTGGCTTTCTGGCGTCCGGACCATACATATCCAGCACCGCTTCAGGCTCATCAGAAAGGTCTGTTAACTCCGGCACTGAGCGCTGCATTCGAAAGGCCATTTCGTATTGGGCAATGCGAGCCTCGATTTCCGGGTCTCTGACTTCCTCAAAGGCAGCTTGATTGATCTGGCCCACCGCATCGAGGAAGGCACGCCGATCCGAGGTATCCACCCCACTGGGATTATTGAGGTAAAGAACGGGTTCACCCGCACTGCGAAATTTGACGCCTTGGTGCCTGGAAGGCAGGAATCCACTGCTCCAAAGTCGGGAGTAGAGGGCCTGACTCTGCCCGCGACCTTTGGAAATCATCACCACATAAGAGGGGAGGTTTTGATTGGGACTTCCCAAACCGTAGCTCAGCCAGGAACCCATGGAGGCATGCCCCAATTGCTGCGTCCCGGTGTTGATGTAGGTGATGGCTGGATCGTGGTTAATCGCCTCTGAGTGCAGACTACGCACGATGGTGATGTCATCGGCAATCGAGCCGATGTGAGGGAGCAAGTCACTGTTGATCCAGGTGCCGTGACTACCATAGCGCTTGAACTGAAACATGGGGGCCACACAGGGAAAAGATTTCTGGCCACTTGTCATGCCGGTCAAGCGCTGCCCCTGACGGATGGACTCAGGCAGCTCGATACCATGAATGCGCTGCATGGCCGGCTTGTAGTCGTATAGATCGATATGTGACGGACCTCCTGAAAAAAACAAGAAGATCACGCGTTTGGCAGTGGGCTTGAAATGAACCGAATCCAGGGCACCTGCATTGGGTTGGGATGAGCCTGCCTGCAGCCATTGCGACTGACTGGCTGATGCCAGGCCAAGGGCCCCCATTCCAGTTGCACCCAGGCGCAAGAATCGGCGGCGAGAAAAGGGATCCATTGGGGAGTGATTGCTTAGCATGTGATGGGTTCTGCGGTTGGCATTTCAGTGAGTGAGCACCTCATCCAAGTTCAGGATGGCACTGGCCACAAGGGTCCAGGCTGCCAGCTCAGCCTGGCTCAGTGACTCGCGTCTGGGGTGGTCACCTACCTTGAGGAGACTTTCTGCACGCGATTGATCTGCCTGGTAGATAGCCAATTGTCGGTCGTAAAGCTCGCCAAGCACTTTGGTCTGCAGCTCGGAAGCGGGCTTGGCAAGTGCCAGTGCGAAGGCGTGGTTGAGCCGGTCTTCAAAGCCTCTGCCTCCCTCAACCATGATCCTTTCGGCAAACAGTCTGGCTGCTTCAACAAACTGCTCATCATTCATGGTGACCAGTGCCTGAAGCGGTGTGTTGGTGACCTGACGCTGGATCACGCATTTCTCGCGCGTCGGCGCATCGAAGGCAACCATGTTGGGCATCGGTGCCGAGCGCTTCCAAAAAGTGTACATGCTCCGACGATAGAGTCGGCTACCCGCATCGCGTTGGTATTTCAAATTGCCATCCAGGGAAACTTCATTCCAGATCCGCGGCGGCTGGTAGGGTTTGACGCTCTTACCGCCAACTTGCTGCTCGAGGACACCTGCTAACATCAATGCATTATCACGAATGAATTCACCCTGCAGGCGGCGGCGCGGCCCCCTTCCCAGTAGTAGGTTGGCAGGGTCCACAGCTTGGGCTGAAGGCTCTAGCCGGGTAGCTTGGCGGTAGGTAGCCGATAGGAGGATTTGCTTGATGGTTCGTTTGATATTCCAGCGATGATCGACAAAATCACGCGCCAGCCAATCCAGCAACTCTGGATGGGAGGGCCAGGAACCACGTGTGCCAAAATCTTCCAGTGTCTCGACCAGCCCTCTGCCAAAGAACATGGACCAATAACGGTTGACTGTGACCCGCGAAGTCAGTGGATGCTCTGGCATGACAAGCCACTGCGCCAAGCCGAGTCGGTTCAGGGGAGCGCCTTCCGGCATAGGGGGCAGGAAGGCCGGCACCCCTGGCTGAATCACCTCATCCTTGATGGGTGAGGCGTAGTGACCTCGCATCAGCACGTAGGTTTCCCTTCCTTCGGGAAGGTCTCCCATCACCATGGAAGTAGGAACCGCCTTGAGAAGATCGGCATCTTCCTTTTCTAGCGTCGCAATTTGCTGAGCCCTTTCCAGCCCTTCAGCCCAAAGATTCTTTTCATAGTGATCTGAGATCAACTTGAACTGCTCCTGCGACCACGATACCAAATCCACTTTGAGCACATCTCGAATCTCGGCGGGCAAAACGTCACCTTCCAGCCTGAAGTAAAAACCGCTGCCACCACCCCCATTCACAATCTTCATCAGAAAGTGGTGATCTCCAGGCTCAAGGGAAAGGATGGCGCTGTCTTGATCCGCGGCGACCCCTCGGCTGGTATTGTTTTCGTGAATCACTTGGCCATCAAGCCAGCACTTGATCCCATCATCACTGCCAAGCCAGAGCTTGACCTCAGTCTGCTCTTGAACACTGAGCGTGCGATGCAGGTAAACCGCGGCATTGTCAGGTAGGCCCAGGGCGATCGGTTTGGCGTCCTCATAGCCCTCCTTTTTTTCCCATCCTTTGCCGTCATACTTCGCTGCCAGGTCTAGCGAAGCTTCGGGGCCAAAATCCTTTTTGAAGAGCTCTTGAGGATTGCCCCCAGTGAAGGGGCCGAGCTGGCTCCATTGACCCAATGATGGCATGGGCTTGGCCGGAATGGCTTGCTCACCTCTAGCCCAGACCTTGACGAGCTCAGGGTCGGGGCGTTGGTCGGCATGGCGCTGACGCAATCCATTGAGTTGGGCTTCCAACGCCCGATGCCTGCTTTGCTGCCCCGGATCAAACAATCGCGCAATCGGGGCTTCATTGCCATTTCGGGTCTGCATCCCAGGATCGGCGGCCTGATTGAAGAAGGCATAGAACTTGTAATATTCCTTCTGGGTGATGGGATCATACTTGTGTTTGTGACATTGCCCACACTCCATGGTCAGCCCCAACCACACCATGCTGGTTGTCTTGACCCGATCAACGATGTATTCCACCCGGTACTCCTCAGCGATAGCCCCTCCCTCATCAGTCGTTCCATGGTTGCGATTGAAACCCGAAGCGATCTGTTGCCAGACATCGTCACCTTCCATGAGGTCTCCAGCCAGTTGTTCCATCGTGAACTGGTCAAAAGGCTTGTTGGCGTTGTAGGCATTGATGACATAGTCACGCCACAACCACATGTCACGTTCCCCATCAGCGTGAAAGACACTTGAGTCGCCATAGCGAGCCAGATCCATCCAGGCTAGAGCCATGCGCTCACCAAACTGATGTCGATTGAGATAGCTATCAACCATCCGTTCATAGGCCGAGGGATCGGCATCAGCCATGAAGTCTTCAACCTCACGTGGCGTGGGCGGCAGGCCCGTCAAGTCGAAGGCAACACGCCGAATCAATGTGGCACGATCAGCCTCCGGGTTGGGGTGCAAATCCTCTGCTTCCAATCTGGAAAGAATAAACTGATCAATAGGGTTTTTGACCCATGAAGTGTCCGTCACAACCGGAGGCACCTGGGCCACCGGAGGCTCAAAGGACCAATGATCCTGCCAGTTGGCCCCCTCCTCAACCCATTGTTGGAGGAGCTTTTTCTGGGCTGCATCCAGGGGCATCTTGAATTCCGGAGGCGGCATGACCTCATCGGCATCTTCTGAGAAGATGCGGGCGATGAGTTCGCTTTCCTGCGGGTTGCCTGCTAGGACTACCCGACTCGAGGCCTCCTGGTTGAGGAGCCCATCCTTGGTATCCAGTCGCAGGCCCGCCTCACGCTTGGATTCATCAGGCCCATGGCAAGCAAAGCAATGGCGTGATAGCAAGGGCTGGATATCGCGATTGAATACCACCTCCTCGTTACCCAGCAGCTCATTTGGGGTGGCTGCCACCACCAAACCTGTGAGAAACAAGTAGCTGTGAAAAGGAAACCGAAAATCAAAGGCAGACATCATAAGCAAAGGAGCCGAACAGCATTGCAAGCTTCAGGACTTTGGCCCAACCAGTTCCACAAAATTGCCATCGGGGTCTCGCACGATTGTCAGGAAAACGCCCTGCCCTAGGGATGGAGGAAGCTCCTGGGAACCGCCGGCAATGGGTTTGACCCCAGCCTTGGCAAGGCGTTCCAGGGCCGCAGTCGTGTCCTTCACCTTGATGGTCAAATAACTAAAACCCAGTTGGGAATGGATGTAGCGATTATCGGTTTGTTTGCTTTGAGCCCCCGCTACGTGCATGAGCTTCAAGCGAGTAGCCGTATCACCCTCACCCAGAATAAGCACCTTGATATCCAGTGGCTTACCATCCGTCAGGCCCACCTTAGAGGCGTAATCACCTGGCACGGCAAATCCGGTCACTTGCTTGAAACCGATGGCCTCGGTGTAGAAGGCTAGCGACTTTTCCACATCACTGACCACGCATCCCAAATCGATGGTGGAAGAGGCAAAAGCTGAGTCCTGCGCGCGCATTTGAGTGGCGAGCAGGAGCCCGCAATGAAGGGCTAACAGGGAGAATAAAGTGAGTGTTTTCATGTAGCGTGGAAAAAAATCTTGGATTGGTCGCACCTTAGCAGGGTTGCGAACCAAGGTCAATGAGCCAGGCGCCGCCGAGGGCCATGGACCAGCATGGCATGAAGCCGCTTCAGGATGCTGGTATCCTGCATGGTCAAGGCCTGTTTCTCAGTTGAACGAATCTTCGCTTGCAGGGATGATTCAAAGTCATGTCTATCAGACGCTTTGCTCATCATCCCCCTACCGACGCGACCCCGCTCTTCGAGGCCTTCAGATGGCGTTACGGGTCCTGCCTATTGACCGCAGCACTGAGTCATCTTGGGGTCTTTGAAAAACTTGCCCCCTCACCCCTTCCCGATGCTGCCCTCAAACAGCATCTGGGGCTGGAGGATCGCCCCTTCCAAGTGTTGATCACCGGCCTCCTGGCGATGGGGCTCATCCAACGCTCAGCTTCAGACCTGCTCGAGCTCTCTGAACTTGCACGCGAGCATCTCCTTGCCTCGGCTCCTTACTACATGGGCGATTATCTTGGATTGGCCGCTGAAGCTCCCGAGGTGCTTGATCTGGTTACTCGCCTGAAAACCAATCGTCCCGCCGACATTGATGCGCAAGGCCACGCGTTCATCTACCGTGACGGGATAGCCTCAGCCATGGATTCCTCTCAGTGGGCTCGCCACTTCACCCTTTCTCTGGCTGGCCGAGCCCGCAATGTCGCTCCTTTTTTAGCCGAAGCCATGGATCTCAAAGGCGTTCATCACCTGGTAGATGTAGCCGGCGGTACGGGCATCTACGCCATGGCACTGCTCGAACGGAACCCAAACCTCGAGATTACCCTGGTTGATCTACCAGAGGTGCTCAAGGTGGCTGCCGAATGCATCAGCGGTCATCCTGATGCCCAAAGGCTTCACCTCGAGGAAGGGGATATGTTTCAATGGGAACCCAAGCGGCCGTTTCAGGCGGCCCTTTTTTCCAACGTGCTGCATGACTGGGACCAACCCGAGTGCCTGCGGCTCATCGAGCGTTATGCTGCCATGCTCCCAAGTCCGGGGAAACTTTTCATTCACGACGTGCTGCTTGATGACAGCTTGGAGGGGCCCCTGCCGATTGCGCTCTATTCCATCGCCTTGTTCACCCTGACTGAAGGGCGCGCCTACAGTCCCGCCGAATACGAGCATTGGCTACAGCGTGCTGGTCTGAGGGCAGGCAAGCCTGTCTCCACCGCGATTCACTGCGCCGTCATAGAGGCTACCCAATCCTCTTTAGGGGGGTGAGCCGCCGGAGTACGGTTCACGGCTGGACATCCGGCGGGGGCTGGTTAGATTCCTTTGAACCGGGAGCAACCAACAACTTGGTGCCCCCCCTCTCAGCAATGAAGGCAGCCTGTTCCACAGCTTGGTCAATCCTTGGCTCACTCCTGTGTTTTCAGTTATCAGGTTTGTCTGGGTATGCCACCGAGTCGAGTGCTCAACTTGTGGAGGCTCAAGCGGGCGGTGAGACCATCGATTTCACCACCACCATCGCCCCCATTCTTTCGGATCATTGTTTTTTCTGTCATGGCCCCGACTCAGCGGAGCGTCAGGCCGGCCTCCGTCTGGATACCGCAACCGGAGCAACCCAAGACCTCGGAGGCAGGGCAGCAATTGTGCCGGGTGACATCCAAGCCAGCGAGCTCATCGCGCGCATCCGCAGCACAGACCCGGACGAGCAGATGCCCCCCCCGGAAACGGGCAAGGCTTTGAATCCGGATCAGATCATGGCCCTGGAAACTTGGGTCGCACAAGGCGCTCCCTATCAGGAGCATTGGGCTTACAAGCAGCCAATCCGCCCATCCCTTCCAGAGGTCGTTGACACAAAATGGCCAAGAGGCGCCATCGATACATTCATTCTCTCCAGGCTAGAAAAGCAAGGCCTCACGCCGTCTCAAGCGGCCGATCCAGAAACTCTGGCACGCCGGGTCCATCTGGATCTGACCGGGTTACCTCCGACGCGCAGAGACATGGAGCGGTTTCGGGCCATGAAGGACATGGATCGGGAATGGAGCCACTACGTGGATCAATTGCTCAGCCGCCCTTCACACGGCGAGCGCCTGGCTGTCTTCTGGCTGGACCTGGTTCGCTTCGCCGATACGGTCGGCTACCACGGCGATCAGGATCACAGCATCAGCCCCTATCGCGACTACGTCATCAAGGCATTCAACGAAAACATGCCTTTTGACCAGTTCACGCTGGAGCAGCTGGCTGGCGACTTGCTCCCTGATGCCACGCTCTGGCAACGGGTGGCATCAGGCTATAACCGGCTCCTCCAGACTTCTCACGAAGGCGGGGTGCAGGATAAGGAGTATCTTGCCAAATATGCCGCTGACAGGGTGCGCAACTTTGGGCTGGTCTGGCTGGGTGCCACCACCGGTTGCGCCGAATGCCACAACCACAAGTATGACCCTTTCACTCAGGCAAATTTTTACGAGCTGGCGGCTTTTTTTGCCGACCTGAAACAACAAGGTGCCTACAATGCCTCCAACACGATCCCCACGACACGATTACCCGAAATCAAGGCGTGGAACCTGTCTCAGTATGCCCAGTGGGAGGCCCTTGAAAAAGCTCTCTCCAAAGTATCAGGACAACCGCCTTTGGAACAAACAGATCAACGTGTTCTCGAGCAACGCTTGCAAGCCCTTGAGGCAAGTTTTGCGCCCTGCATGGTCAGTGAGTCGATGACGCCTCGCCCCACTCGGATTTTACCTCGCGGCAACTGGCTCGATGAGAGTGGTCAGCTTGTTTCACCTTCCACCCCCTCGTTCCTGCCACCGATGCGGGCAACCGCAGAGCCCACTCGACTGGATTTGGCACAGTGGCTGTTTGAGGCCAAGCACCCTTTGACCGGCAGAGTCCTGATGAACCGGCTGTGGAAACTCTTCTTTGGGGAAGGGTTGTCACGGGTGGTTGAAGATCTGGGAGCACAAGGCTCTCCTCCCTCGCATCCGCAACTGCTCGACTGGCTGGCGGTTGAATTTGAAGCGAGTGGGTGGGACATACGCCATATGATCCGGTTGATGGTCCACTCCAGAGCTTACCGTCAAAGCTCGGCGATCAACCCAACGATTGAAGAGAGCGATCCGGATAATCGCTGGCTGGCACGACAACAGGCCTTCCGAATTCAGGCAGAATTCGTGCGCGATCAGGCCTTGCAGGTGAGCGGATTGCTCACGACAGTCCTGGGGGGCGAGAGCGCCAAACCCTATCAACCACGGGGTTATTATCAGCACCTCAATTTTCCCCAGCGCAGCTATGAGCCTGATTCGGGCTCACAGCAATACCGCAGGGGGGTCTACACGCACTGGCAGCGTGGCTTTTTGCATCCCATGCTCAAGGCCTTTGACGCTCCCAGCCGCGAGGAGGGCACGGCAAGTCGCAACATCTCCAACACCCCTCTGGCAGCCTTAGTGCTACTCAACGATCCTTCATTCGTCGAAGCCGCTGGCCATCTGGCACAACGCATTCTCAGAGAAGCTGCCCCCAACCCTGAAGGGAGAATCCGCTGGGCCTGGCAGGAAGTCCTTTCTCGTGAGCCCACCCAGGCAGAAAGCCAGGCTCTGATGGAGTTTCTCGAGCAGGAGTCAAAGGCTTTCAGCAAAAACCCATCCATGGCACAACAATGGATAAACAGTGCAGGACTCCGGGAATTATCCAAGGCAACCAATGGAGATGCCTACTTCCAGACTGCCCCCTGGATGAGTGTTGCCCGAGCTTTACTCAACTTACACGAGAGCATGACACGTTATTAAATCCTGATGCCGAAAGGCCCATTTTCAACCATGTCGCCAGATTCACCTTTTTCCCTGAACCCCATCGCTCAGCGCCTCAACCGTCGCACCTTCCTGCAGCGATCTTCGCTCGGGCTGGGGGTGGCGGCCATGCATCACCTGAACCAGGCATGGGCGACTTCAAGCAACGGGATTCAAGCCCCCAACGCTCCTGGAGTGAGCGGGTTTCCCGATCTGCCGGTTCAAGCAAAGCGCGTCATTTTCCTCTGTATGGCGGGTGGGCCCTCTCATTTGGAAACATTTGACGCCAAGCCCGAGCTGGCCAGGCTTCACGGCCAGCCCATGCCGGCGAGCTTCACTCAAGGACAACCCATTGCCCAACTGCAGGGTCAAGAGCTCAAGTGTCTTGGGCCTCAGACCACCTTTAATCAGTATGGACAATCGGGTCAGGAAATCAGCCAATTCCTCCCCTGGACAGCTCGGCTGGCCGACGATATTGCCATCGTTCGATCCATGGTGACGGATCAGATTAATCATGACCCAGCTCACACGGTGATGAACACCGGCACTTCGATTTCAGGCAGGCCCAGCATGGGTGCCTGGATCAATTATGGATTGGGTAGCGAAAGTGAAGAGCTTCCTGGATTCGTTGTGCTGACCAGCCAGGGTGGCCGCAACCCGCAACCCATCGGTGCGAGACAATGGCACAGCGGCTTTCTTCCGGGGCGCTTTCAAGGGGTTGAATTTCAGTCAAGTGGCGATCCGGTGCACTATGTGCGCAACCCTGCAGGCATTTCACGCTCTGGTCAGAGACGACTGGTGGATACGGTTCAACGTCTCAATCGACTCCGAGCATCCCAGCAAGCGGATCCTGAAATCCAGACTCGCATCAATGCCTATGAAATGGCTTTTCGCATGCAAGCCAGTGTCCCGGAACTGATGGACCTTTCAGGCGAACCCAAGCACATCCTGGAAATGTATGGCACCGAAGGGGCTGATGGCAGTTATGCTGCCAACTGCCTGTTGGCCAGAAGGCTGGCCGAGCGTGGCGTCCGCTTCATCCACCTCTATCATCGCGGCTGGGACCATCATGGTGACCTGGCCAGTTACATGGACACATGTTGTGGCCTGACTGACAAACCTACCTGGGCTTTGATTACTGATCTGAAACAACGTGGCATGCTGGATGACACCCTTGTGATCTGGGGAGGAGAGTTTGGGAGAACGCCCATGTTTCAGGGCAAAGGCAAGCAACCAGGAAGGGATCACCATATCAAGGGCTTCAGCATGTGGTTGTGTGGCGGTGGGGTTCGAGGCGGGGTGACCCATGGCGCCACCGACGCACTGGGCTACCATGCGGTCGAGGATATCGTGCACGTCAGGGACCTCCATGCTACCATGCTGCATCTGCTGGGCATGGATCACCATCGCTTGAGCGTCAAATTCCAAGGACTCGATGCCCGATTGACTGGGGTGGAAAAAGCCCAAGTGGTTAGAGCCCTTGTCAACAGCTGACCTCCATCACCCGCTGGCCATCGGTAGCAAAGAGACGATCCCTTGAATTTGGCTCGATCCTCTGAGATCCGGTGAATCGACCAAAGGAAGGCAACACCAAGCGTCTGGACTGAAACCAGAAGCAAGGAAGGCGCAGATGACCCTTACCGGCTCTTGGCAGCCTGATTGCTGGATGGAGATGCCCACACAGCATGGGCAGTGCACTGGCTTCACTGCCAAGATGAGAACACGCTAGCCCATGCCACTCCCAGATCGGTTGGTGCATCTGAATATGCAGGTCGGGCCAAGGATCACCCGAGCAGAGGTCATGGTTACCACGAACCAAATCCATCCTGATCCCATCGTTCAAAAGACGCCATTGCCTCAGGCACTCATGCACCAATTGAGTTTTCCCAGCAGCGTGATGAAAAAAATCACCCAGAATAATCAGGCGCTTGGCAGCCGTCGCGGCAAGTAATGTCGAAAGCCGATCGCAATCTCCTTGAGTGTCTCCTTCGGGGATTGGAAGCCCAACAGCGCGTAGGCTGGCAGCTTTACCGAAATGAGGGTCGGCAATGAAGAGAGCTTGCCCTTCCTCAAGATAAAGGGCCTTGTCAGCCATGAGCCGCCACTTCATGCCATGCCATTGGGTGATCAAAGATGAGTCAGTCATTGAGGATCCAAGTCATCTTCACGCCTGAGACTCTCCCGGCGAATCCGATCCACCCACGATTCATTGGACACGTGGCGCCGCTGAGACTCTGCCCAGAGAGGAAAGGCCATGGGTGAGAGCTTCTCCAAGGAAGGCATGATCCATTCCTGCTGGGCCATCTGCTCCAAGACCCGTTGCAGTCGTTCCACGTCGAGCTCGCGCGAAAGCACTTCACGGTGGGTCTGCTCAATCAGGAGATTCCCTGGGTCATAGCGCTGAAAAACCTCAAAGAGGAGTTCACTGGAAACCTGAAGCTGTCGGACGGGCTTTCGAGCCCCAGGAAATCCCTGGTGGATCAGGCCTGCTACACGAGCGACATCACGAAAGACTCGACGATCCATTTCCACCGTATGCAAGGCCGCCTCTAAGTCCGCTACCAAATTGTGCGGGTCCAACCACCGTTTCCAAGC
>Ga0181569_10003417_pt1 | contig 12365 bp, 14 predicted proteins | sample 101ome_19_FD_132452 | JGI IMG/M metagenome (GOLD analysis project Ga0181569, IMG submission 132452) | Coastal salt marsh microbial communities from the Groves Creek Marsh, Skidaway Island, Georgia - 101405AT metaG (megahit assembly) | ecosystem: Environmental > Aquatic > Marine > Intertidal... | reverse complement strand
TTTCCCAATATGACTAAATCCGATTCAGATTACATTATGACTTAAGAATTGTAAAATGAATTATATTTGAATTTGAGCTGTCCAAGTCTGCTTAACCATCTATGATTTTTTTCAATCGCAGCCGCCCTGAATAGCCATTAAATTGTAAATTTCTTTTTAACCTTAAAACCTAAATCATGAAATCATTAATCAGATCATCCGTCATTACGTTAACCCTATTTATAATGACTGCTGGACATGCCCAGTTCTGGAACAATAAAAAAGTGACAGGCAATGGAAATCTAACCACAAAGACAATCAAAACACCTACATATGACCACATCAAATCCGTGGGCTTTATGGATGTAAAACTCATACAGGGAAATGAGGGAGAAATCACCGTAAAAACTGACGAAAACCTACAGCAATGGATTCAAGTCAAGGTAAAAAAAACACCTTGGTTTTGGACATCAAAGACAACGTGAATATTCGCACAAAGAAAGGAGTCCATATCACGGTTCCGTTTGAAGAGATCTCAGGTGTAAGCTTGGTTGGTTCTGGGGATATCCACACAGAAGATACGATAAAGACATCTGTTTTCGAAACAGAACTTGTTGGTTCTGGAGATATTGATTTAACAATCCATACCTCGAAAGTAAAGGCAAATGTTACAGGTTCAGGCGACATGATATTATCGGGATTTACAGACGAACTTCAGATACATGTGACAGGCAGTGGCGACTTTGATGGAGAGGTTTTAATATCAAATCGTACAGACGTGTCCTGTACAGGATCGGGAGATGCTGTGGTCGTTGCCAATACCAATCTAAATGCAAAGGTCCATGGCTCTGGGGATATCGAATATAAGGGCGCGCCAAGTCAAAAAGAGGTTCGCATATTTGGGTCAGGGGATGTGAATCAGTATACTGAGGATATTTAACCCTTGATCCTACGGTTGCCAATACTGGTTGCAAGAACTCATTTTACTGCATTTGCATAAACGCACACGGCTTTTATATCTTTGTAGGTATGGGACGAGCATTTGAATTTCGCAAAGCACGAAAAATGAAGCGTTGGTCGGCAATGGCTAAAACCTTTACGCGCATCGGAAAAGATATTGCGATGTCAGTCAGAGATGGAGGACCTAATCCGGAAACCAACTCACGTCTTCGGGCGGTCATTCAAAATGCCAAAGCCGCCAATATGCCAAAAGATAATATTGAGCGTGCCATCAAACGGGCGTCTGATAAAAGTACCGAAAACTACAAAGAGGTACTCTTTGAGGGCTATGCTCCGCATGGGATTGCGATTTTGGTCGAAACTGCAACTGACAACAACAACCGAACGGTTGCCAATATCCGTAGTTATTTTAATAAGTGCAATGGAAATCTCGGCACCTCTGGTTCGGTGGAGTTTATGTTTGACCACACTTGTAATTTTCGAATTTTGCCCGACGGACTGGATGTAGAAGAACTTGAATTGGAGTTTATCGACCATGGAGTTGATGAAGTGTTTGTCGATGATGATGGGATTTTACTTTATGCCCCATTTGAATATTTTGGCGCCATTCAAAAAGAACTCGAGCAGAGAGAAATCCCCATTCTTTCTTCTGGCTTTGAACGCATCCCAACAACCACCAAATCACTTCCGCCAGAGCAGACAGAGGAGGTTGAAAAACTACTCGAAAAAATTGAAGAGGACGATGACGTGCAAAACGTCTATCACACCATGGTCTAACACATCAATTTTTTGGCGCGTTCCAAGTCTTCAGGGACATCAATCCCTACACCATCAAATTGGGTTTTGATCATTTGAATTGTTTTTCCCATTTCCAAATACCGAATGGCTTCGATTTGTTCAGCCAATTCCAAGGGAGTTGGGGCATGCTCGTAAAAATCAATCAGTGCACTTTTGCGAAATGCATAAACCCCTATGTGTTTGTAGACTGTGGCATGGGTTTCTTTTGATTGTTGATGGGGAATGGCAGATCGTGAAAAATACAACGCACGATTGCACAAGTCCGTGATAACCTTTACAACATTTGGATTGTTCATTTCGTCGGAAATTGGAATCATCAACGAGGCAAGATCAATCTCTTTTTTGGTATCAGATTTAAATACTTCAATTAACGACGCCAATCCCTCGGGGCCTATAAATGGCTCATCCCCTTGCACATTGATGACAATATCAACATCCAAATCAAAAACTACCTCCGCAATGCGGTCGCTCCCACATTGATGGTCTTTTTGACTGCGAACGACATCACCTCCAAAGCCCAATACTACCGATTCGATTTCGCTGCTATCAGTGACGATAATTACGCGGTCAAACAAACCCGATTGATGCACCTTCTCATAGGTGTGTTGGATTACGTGTTTTCCGCACAAGTCAGCGAGTAATTTTCCAGGGAATCTTCTAGCAGCATATCGAGCGGGTATGGCAGCAATAACTCTCATTCGGTAAAATTAAGGCATATCAGTCATTGATAAAATCTTCTTCTGTAAAACCAATCAAAAATAAATGTTCAGATGATCTTGTGATTGCTGTATAAAGCCAGCGGTAATAGTCAACTGTAGGCCCCTCTGGCAAATATGGTTTTTCAATAAAAACACGTTTCCATTGTCCTCCCTGTGCTTTGTGGCAGGTTAAGGCATAGGCAAATTTCACTTGTAGAGCATTAAAAAATGGATTTTTCTTGACCTCAGGATATTGTTTATATTTTGGCAAATGCAAATAGTCTTGACGTACCTTTGTATACAACTGATTTGATTGCTCATATGTTAGTGCGTGCCCTTCCGCATCCAATGCATCTATAATCAAAACAGTATCAAAAGGATCTTGATCTGGATAATCAACCAACTGTACATGAACTTTTGCAAAGCGAAAACCATATAGCTCCTGAAAAGAAAAAATTCTCAAGATTTCAATTACGTCTCCATTCGCAATAAAGCCTGCTTGGCTTTCAGGAGTCAACCAAAAGTAATTGTTTTTAACCACCAAGAGTAAATCTCCAACAGCCAAGTCATTTTCCAAACCCATGATTTGCGTTCGGATTTGACGATTGTATTGATTTGCCCTTTTATTCGAACGTACAATAATAGTGGTCTCTGTCCTCCCCACATCTCTGTAGCCATCTTCAAGTGCGCCCTGAACATCATAACCATCTTGTAAATGAGTTATATCGACTTTATTTCGAGTCATAAATTGAAAATGATCCTCGATATTGTCATGCATAAGGTTTCTCAAATTCGTGGCATTGTAAAGGATTCCAGAAAGAGCATCTTGTCGAAGAACTTCAGAAAGTTCAACTTGTGAAACTTCAGCAGAATAGTGAAGGGATAAATAATTTTGGTTTAAAGCTGGACTCATTTCTTGCTTTACGGGAGGTAATTGGGCGGTGTCGCCCACAAAAACAAGTTTACATCGATCTCCCTGTTGTACATATGATATCAAGTCTTGTAAAAGTGAACCGTTTTGAAAAAGTTGAGCAGAAGACTGTTCGTCGCCAATCATGGATGCCTCGTCAACAATAAAAACGGTTTTTCTAAACTTGTTTTTTTGGAGAGTAAATTGAATCCCACCCTGCTTATTTTGTTGAGCAAAATAAATTCTCTTATGAATGGTATTGGCTTTGGCCTTGGCATAGGATGACATAACTTTAGCAGCCCGACCTGTGGGTGCCATTAACACCACTTTATAACCTAGCCTTTGAAGTGGCTTGAGCCAGGAAGCGATAAGGGTTGTTTTACCAGTACCCGCATACCCTTTGAGTAAAAAAACAGAAGACGAGGAACCTTGCTCGACAAAAACAGAAAATCGGCGAATTGCTTCGATTTGGTCCGCAGTTGGCGGATAAGGGAATTCTTTCTGAATGTGCTCCTGGAAACTCATGAGTTGATGTGAGCTGTAAAAGTAAGTCCTTTTTCACTTTATCTATTCAAAAAAAATTGTAGTTTTGTTAGCATTCAAATTCAAAAATCATGAAAGTTGGCATTCAAGCAGTACTCTGGATTTTATGTGTCTTCTTCGCTTATAAAATTTACGATTCCATCAACGGACCAATCGCTTTTAACAACATCAAAACAGAACGATACGCAAAGGTAATTGCAAAACTCAAAGATATTGGAAATGCACAAGCAGCTCACAAAGATATATTGGGGTATTATAGCGATAATCTTGATAGTCTAATCGCATTCATTGATACAGCACAATACACCTTAACCCAAAAGAGAGACTCCAGTTATTTGGAGTTTGATAGAGTCTATCGTATCGATATGCTTCGAGAAGTAATTGTCATTGACACACTCGGATTTGCGTCTGTTAAGGACTCCTTATTTAAGGGTTCAGATCGTTATAAAAACATGATGAACATCCCTGTCAAAGGACAAGAAGATACGCGCTTCACGCTAAAAACCGATATTTTAGATAACAACGGTTACCGACTTCCAGTATTTGAAGTAAAAGTCAGCAAGGATGTCATTCTTTATGATCAGGACAAATACCTTGTCGCTATTGAAAAAGAAGTTGTCTCTGTTGATGGTGTGAATGGTCCCGAAATTACGCTTGGTTCATTAACCGAAGTAAGTACAAGCGGAAATTGGCCAACAACCTATGACTCAGCAAAAGAATAATATCGATTCGAATACAAACCATGCGCTGTCCATTCTGATCAATAGGAATGGACTTTCTTTTTTGATATATGATACAAATCACAAGGACATTGTTTCTTTAAAATCCCACGATTTCGTCGATTATTCTCCCGAAGAAGAATTACATCACTTTGTTTATAAATACCTCACTGAGCAGGAGGTTATTGGACAGTCATTTACAGATGTTCGTGTTTGTGTGATAAACAATCTTTCCACTTTTGTCCCTCAATCTCTTTTCGATAAAAATAAGAAAGCATCATACCTAGAAAGCCATGCAGATGTTAGAAAACAGGATTATGTATCCTTCGACATCCTAGCGTCCACTCAAATTGCAAATGTTTATATTCCTTATGTCAATGTAAACAATATGTTGCTCGAGTCGTTTGGTAAGTTTTCCTATGTCCATTGCAGCAGTTTATTGCTCGAGATTTTATGCAAACAAGACAATGACATAAAAGAACCCTTTTGGTTTGTTCATGTACAGTATGATTTAGCCTATTTCTTTCTTATGAAAAAGGGAAAACTACACTTTTACAATTCCTTCCGATGGAATAATGAAAAAGATTTGCTTTATTATACAATGGCGGTTGCCAAAAACAGCAACCTTGAACTAGAAAAAGCTACCCTTTGGATGAGTGGGCGTATAAAACCAGGTGACGAAACCCATCAACTCTTGTCTAACTATGTGTACAAGACCAGTTTTTTTATACCATCTAAGGATCTCAACTTTTCGAGTTCAAAACCATTACATCCACATATCCATACGCTACTCCTCGAACTTCCGACATGCGCATTATAGCTGGAACACATAAGGGAAGACGATTAAAAATTCCAAAAAACCTCCCTGTCAGACCAACAACAGACCGAGCCAAAGAAGCCTTGTTTAGTATTCTCAATCACAAAGTGAATTTTGAATCGGCTCGGGTTCTTGACTTATACAGTGGAACAGGAAGTATTGGATTTGAGTTCTGCTCTAGGGGCTGTACAAATGTGATTGCGGTAGACGCAGATCACAAGTGTTCAGAGTTTGTTACCAAAACTGCTGAAGAGTTCGGACTCCCTGTTCAATCCGTACGATCAACCGTACAGAAATATCTAAATCAATGTGTTTTAAGTTTTGATATCATATTTGCTGACCCCCCTTATGAGGGTGGAGACGAGGAGTTTCTAATGGTAAAGGACTTCATACAAACTAGGAAACTCCTGCAAACTGGGGGTTGGTTGATCTTTGAGCATACCGAACAACTGGATTTTGGTTCTGATGAAGCATTTATAGAGGCGCGAAAATATGGGAGTTCTGTCTTTAGCTTTTTTCAATTCACAGCTTAAGACTTACCTGCACGAAATAAAAACTCTTTTTCTTCCTTGGTTAAGCTCGCATAACCAGACTGACTAATCTTGTCAAGAATCTCATCGATTTTTTCTTGATTCACATCTGTTTGTTTTGGCTTTGGCTTTGGTGAGCGATATACTTTGCGAACACGAGTCCTTTTGAATGTAAACAGGGTGAAAACAGAATTCCAAAAATTTGAAATCCATCGACCAAAATCATTTCCACGAACGATATTTCTCTGATATATAAATCCAATTAGTGCACCACCTAGATGTGCCAAATGACCACCAGCATTGTTGACGGGGATTTGAATCAAATCCAAAGCAATAAACAACAGGCCAATATAGATCAATTTGATGTTGAACATTAATATTCTAACATCTTTATAAGGCATATAGCTACACATAAAAATCAGTACTGCCATAACCCCTGCCGAAGACCCGATCAATCGAGGAGATTGTCCTTGAAATACAGGGAAAAAATTATAACTCAAAACAAAGGTTGCTCCGCCTACCAAAACCCCTAAAAAAAAGGTATTGACAAAGAGCTGTGGCTTGAATAGGTTTACCATCATTCGTCCAGAAAAGTAGAGTAAGATTAAATTCCAGAAAATATGTCCAAAATCACCATGAAAAAAAGCATAGGTAAGAATTGTCCATGGACGATAGAGTAAATCCTCAAAACTAACGGATAATTGAAACCATTTGAAAAAATGATCAAATGGAATAGAAAACAGAAAGAACAGGGTACGTAAGAGAAAAGGCAAAACAAAGCATGCAACCAAAATAACGATAAGGCGCTCAACCACCCCGAAAGTTTGGTATCGATATTTCATCTGGTCAATAAAATTCATAAATCCCAACGGTTATTTTTAAACTGCTGCTTTTTCCAATACCACATCATCGCATAACCAGTTACAGCTCCACCAAGGTGAGCAAAATGCGCAATCGGCCCTAACGAATACGAGCTAAATCCAAAAAAGAGATCACTCCCTAAAAGAATGGGAACAAAGTATTTGGCTTTGATGGGAATGGGTAAAAAGATAATCATCAACTCCGTATTAGGAAAGAGAAAGGCAAATGCCACAAGAATACCATAAAGTGCACCAGAAGCGCCAACCATCGACATATTAAATGCGGTTAGAAGTTGTGTGAGTTGGCTTTGCGAAATTTCGTTCAACCAAGCGGTGTTATATTGGCCCGCTTGCAATGTCTTTGTTAGATCAGTGGCGGAAAAGCCAGCACCAACGAGCTGGTCTACAACTTCGATGATCTGCAAATAATTGATTCCAAGCTGAAGAGCAGCAGCCCCAAGACCAGTAGAAAAATAGAAAAACAAAAACTTATTCCTTCCCCACATTTGAGCTAATGTGCCACCAAACATCCACAAGCCAAACATGTTGAATAGAATATGATTTACTCCTCCGTGCATAAACATATGAGTTGCGATTTGCCAAGGTGCAAACGTTGGGTTTTGTGGGTAGTGTAGCGCAAGTAAGTCATAAGCTGACCCTCCCAAACTCATAGAGCCCAAAAAAAACAGCACATTGACAATGATCAGTTGCTTGACAATATCTGGAAGGGATCTCATAGATTCAATTTATTTTTGATGTCTTTATCTGACAACGATGCAAATATAGCTTTTCCATCTGGGCATCTTGATGGCTCATCACAAGAAAACAAATCTTCAATCAATCGTCTTTGAGACGAAGGATGTAACTCAGTACCCGTTCCAATAGAACCAAATTTAGACATTGTTTTTGCCATTGCCTGGCTTAGGTGACTCGCCTCAAATGTGGAATCAGTATCTAGATTCTCCAACATATTTGACAAAAAATCAGGAACGGAATTTGGGGATAAGCTATTGTGAATCGCCGTAATTTCCAAAGAGCTAGAATCGGTATTTCCAAAAGAAAACCCCATTAACTCGAGTGTTTTTTGATGGGGTGCAAACTCAGCAAGTTGCTGTTGATTCATCTCAACCTCAATGGGGAACGCAAGTACTTGCGAGGGAACACTTCTGTGTTTGATTTGACGAATTAGAGATTCATACAAAACACGTTGGTGAGCACGCTGTTGATGAATGATCATCAAACCATCTGCATTTTTGGTAATAATGTATTTTTTATGGAATTGCAGTGTGGGGGAATGGGTATTTACAAGCTTATCATCAAAGATTTGCTCTTTGTGCGAGGGAATCGTCACATCTTTGATACCCTCATACAATGGCTCCCAATCGTTTCCTTTTTGGTTCTCGTTAAAGGGATTAAAATTTCGATCAACCTGTATGCTTGGTGATTGTGTTGGCGGTTTGCTTCCTACAGGAACATCAAGGGATTGATTGCGATCAAAATCGAGTACAGGACCAACGTTAAATTGTCCCAAACTATGTTTAATAGCAGATCTGATGATGGCATAGAGTGCATGATCGTCTTCAAATTTGACTTCCGTTTTTGTAGGATGTATATTGACGTCAATTGTTTCGGTGGGCACCGTCAAATACAGCAAATATCCCGGCTGCATATTTGGGCCTAACAGACCTTCAAAAGCTGCTAATACAGAATGATGGAGATAGGCACTTTTGATAAATCGATCATTGACAAAAAAGAATTGATGCTGTCTTGATTTTTTTGAAAACTCTGGCTTAAAAATAAATCCATCCAACTGTAAAATATCAGTTGATTCTTGAGCTGGAACTAGCTTTTCATTGGTGTTTTTGCCAAATACTTGAACGATTCGCTGCCGTAAATTACTTGGTTCCAATTGGAAAAGAATAGCGTCATTACTGAATAACTCAAATCGGATTTGATGATGAACTAAAGCAATGCGCTGAAATTCATCAATGATATGACGCTGCTCGACATTGTTTGATTTTAAAAAATTTCTTCTGGCTGGTATATTGTAGAACAGATTTCGAACTGCCATTGAACAGCCTGTTTCGGTTGCGACTGCTTGCTGGTCTTTGACCTCACTGCCTTCAATACTAATTTCAGTTCCAATTTCTGCGTTCTTGGTTTTTGTGCGTAGTCGAACTTGTGAAATTGCAGCGATACTTGCCAATGCCTCTCCTCGAAAACCTTTCGTTGTAATTGAAAACAAATCTTCAGCTTTTTTGATTTTTGAGGTGGCATGTCGCTCAAAACACAAGCGAGCATCGGTTGTCGTCATTCCCTTGCCATTGTCGATAACCTGAATCAAGGTTTTACCGCCATCCTTTACTATGAGTTTGATTGATGTTGCTCCTGCGTCAACTGCATTTTCTAGCAATTCCTTGACCACAGAAGACGGGCGCTGTACAACTTCACCAGCAGCGATCTGATTGGCAACATGATCAGGTAACAAAGAAATGATGTCAGGCATTCTTAAGATTTAAAAATGGAAAGATCGAAGTCAAGGATATATAAAGCGATCAGAATGAGTGTAGCAAGTACAATAAAAAACAAACGAGAAAACCCCCTGTTCGACCTATTGCGACTGTCACGTCGAGCAGTTTGCCATTGTGCGCCAAAATCATTTGAGTTGCTTATATCTCTATATTTTGAAAATCTAGAATCAAAATCATAGGGAGTATCATCTATTTTCCCCTTATAAAACCTTGGTGTGTAATTAAAACGTCGGTTGGTTCGTTGTTTGAAAAAATTGATGCGCACAGTCTGAAGTTAGATCATTGATATCGAAACCCAAAAATACAAAATGTAACGTGTTTACAGACAAACAATCATTGTGTATCTTAGCGGTCTATGAAAATCGAAAAGATACAACACTTACAATCTCTATTGGAAACCCCAAAACAAGTGGTCATAATTCCCCATACCAATCCAGATGGTGATGCGATTGGGAGTAGTCTGGGATTTATGCATTTTCTTCGTCAAAACAAACATGATGCTCAAGTGATCAGTCCAAATCAGTATCCCGATTTTTTGAAATGGGTTCCCGGCTCATCTAGCTTGTCTATCTATGAGGAGAATCCAATTCTTTCAAATCAAAAAATTGCTCAAGCAGACCTCATTTTTACTCTCGACTTCAACACCCTTAGCCGGATTGGAGAAATGGGTATTCAAGTGGCAGCAAGTCAAGCACAAAAAATCATTATTGATCACCACCAAGAGCCAGACGACTTCGCAGACCTTACGTTTTCATATCCTTCATTAGGCTCAACATGTGAATTGGTGTATCATATCATTGAAGGTCTTGGCGGTAAAGACAATATTGATTCGGATCTGGCCACTGCGCTGTATCTCGGTATTTTGACCGATACCGGCTCTTTTCGATTCCCGTCTGTGACTCCCACAACACACCGGGTTGTTGCAAATTTGATTGAGAATGGAGCAAATCCCAGCGAAATTAATCGTCGTGTTAGTAACACTGCGCATCTAGGAAGACTTCAGCTTTTGGGAATTGCCCTCAACAATTTACAATACAATGACAGTTTAGGTGTTGCAACCATTACACTTAGCCATGAAGAGTTGAAAAAATGTAATTTCCAAAAAGGGGACTCTGAAGGAATCGTAAATTATGGGTTGAGTATCTCAAACTGTGTGTTGGCGGTGTTGATGATCGAACAGCCCACGGATGGTTTTGTTAAAATGTCATTTCGATCAAAAGGAAACTTTTCAGTGAATGAGTTTGCACGTGAACATTTTTCTGGTGGTGGACACACCAATGCTGCTGGAGGAAGGTCAAATCTTTCGCTGCAAGAAACCCGTAACCTCCTTCTCAAAAAACTAAAGCAATGTCAGCAAGACTTACAACAAGCATAGTCTTTCTCTATTTTGTTTATTTCCTGACTGCTTGTGATCAACAACAGGCACGAAGACCCGTACAACAATCCAAAAGTCAATTCGTTGCGAATTCTGTCCAAAAGAATCAAATCCAACTGGCGCGAGAGATTGAAGTCATCGAACAATGGGTCCTGGATCAAGAATCCACTTTTTCAGAGACCGAGCATGGCATTTATTACAGCTATGATAATCCGAAAAATCGTCCTGTATTAAACGCAGAAAATCTGCAGAAAATATATGTTCGTTTTGAGCAGTTCGATGGCATGCCAATCTACGACTGGAAAGTCTTCCAAAAACCAATGACCAATCAAGATGTGCCACAAGGTGTTGTCTTGTCCTTGCCATATATTCCTGTTGGCGTGGAAAGTACACTAGTCCTAACCTCATATTTAGCGTATGGTTCTTCTGGTGACGGATCACTAATTGCTCCCTATACACCTATTATTGCACGCATTTATATACCTTTAAACCAAAATAAATAATCATGAAAATCAAATACTTTTTCATAGGAATTCTATTCGTAAACTTGACAAGCTGTTCTCCCAAGCTTGAAGACGGCTTGTATGCCAAAGTCAACACCAATAAAGGAGAAATTCAATTGAAATTAACTTATGACCAAACCCCTGTTACCGTAGCCAACTTCGTGTCTTTGGCTGAGGGGACAAACCGTCAAGTCGATTCCATATTTAGTGGGAAAGCATACTATGATGGATTGATTTTTCATCGTGTTATACCTAATTTTATGATTCAGGGTGGGGATCCTACTGGAACTGGCCAAGGAGGCCCAGGTTACAAATTTGATGATGAAACTGTTTCAGATCTGAAACATGATGGACCTGGAATATTATCAATGGCAAATGCAGGTCCTGACACAAATGGGAGTCAATTTTTCATCACGCACAAAGAAACCCCATGGCTTGATGGCAAGCACACGGTTTTTGGTCGTGTGATCGAAGGGCAATCAGTAGTTGATTCGATAGCGCAAAACGATACAATAATTACGGTACAAATCATCAGAAAGGGAAAAGAGGCAAGAAAGTTTGATGCAGCAGCTACCTTTGAAAATTATTTCCTTGAAAAAGACAAGGTTAAAAATGAAAAGCGAGATTCCTTGTCAGCATTGGAGCAATCGGCAACATACACAGAGAGTGGTCTGGGCTATGTGATCACCACAAAAGGGGATGGAGAAGCGGTTGCGATAGACAAAACCGTATTGACTCACTATGCCGTGTATTTTGAAGATGGGCGTTTGCTCGACACCAGTATTGAAGACATTGCAAAGAGCTATAGAGTGTACAACTCCAAACGTCCCTATCAGCCGATCCCTGCCCGTGTCGATCCAGACGCAGGAATGATAACTGGATTTAAAGAAGGCTTACGCCTTTTGTCGGTTGGTGATAAAGCAACACTTTATTTACCATATGAATTGGCATATGGTGCCAATGGAGGACGTGGCATTCCACCACAAACCAATCTAATTTTTGAAGTCGAAGTGGTTGGATTGGAATAATCGTTGTGCTTTGCGCATCTACAAATATTTCGCGATTTCTATTATCCCTCAATGGCTATTGTTACAGTGGATAAAGCGCAACCCAGAAATTGTCGATCAGTTCTACTCAAAAGG
>Ga0181569_10003410_pt1 | contig 12370 bp, 11 predicted proteins | sample 101ome_19_FD_132452 | JGI IMG/M metagenome (GOLD analysis project Ga0181569, IMG submission 132452) | Coastal salt marsh microbial communities from the Groves Creek Marsh, Skidaway Island, Georgia - 101405AT metaG (megahit assembly) | ecosystem: Environmental > Aquatic > Marine > Intertidal... | reverse complement strand
CAGCACGCCGACAAACCCGACCACGGTCGCAATTACGCGAGGCGAATCAAGCTTTTCTCCCACACACCAGATGGCGCCCATCCTCGTGAAGACGCGCACTGCGCACTGCACCGCCACCGAGTCGGCCACATTGATCAGCGTCAGCGAATAATAGCCCGTGCACATGCCGAGGAACCCGAACAGGGCACGAAGGAAATGCCGCGTTGGAACCGGCGTTTTCAATGTTGCCGCACCTGCCCGCAGAATAACGGGTGTAAAAATGACGAGGCCGAATATCTGACGGAACAGCACGGCCTGAAACGGCGTCATACCGTCGTCCTGAAGGGCTTTTACGAGCGAGAGAGAGGCCGCGAAACAGCATGCGGCGCCAACCATCCAGAGAATTCCCGCAACCGGGTGGTGCTTGTCGGGCGATCCCGAAGCGACGGCCATGTATTTAATCTCCCCGTCCGCGAACGCGGATGTTTGACGAATACCGATTTTAGCGAAATCCGGGACACTGCGCCATCCGCCGCCGCGCTTGCCGATCTATTACTCTGGACCTAATCTCCGGTGATCGATCCTTTAATCAGAGTTCAATGATGGAATTTCTCGAAACCGGTTATCCGGAACCGTCGGAAGAGTACCTGAAGCCGACCCCCTATTTCGATTACGATAACCCGGTCGTCGCCGAGTTCGCGTCAAAGGCCGTAGAGGGAGCGGCAACCGACAAGGAAAAAGCGATCAAGGCGTTCTACGCGGTGCGCGATTCCATCCGCTACGATCCTTACCGCATCACCGACCGGGCGGATGCATACAAGGCGAGCGATGTGCTTGAAACGGGCGCAGCCTATTGCATCCCCAAGGCATCGTTGCTGACGGCGGTGACCCGCGCGGCCGGCATCCCGACAGCACTCGGTCTGTCAGACGTGACAAACCACATGTGCACCGACCGGATGCGCGATGCGATGGGCGGCAAGGATCTGTTCATGCATCACGGCTACGCGGTCATGCTGATCGACGGCAAATGGGTGAAAGCCGCGCCGGCTTTCAATATCGAGCTATGCGACAAGTTCGATGTCACGCCGACCGAATTCGACGGGGTGGAAGACGCGCTGCTGCAGGAGTTCGACAAGAACGGCCATCGGCATATGGAATACGTCGCCACCCACGGCATCTGGTCCGACCTGCCCTTTGATCGCGTTCACGACGATTTCACGGAGTATTACGGCCCGGAACTGTGGGAACGCTGCCGCGAAGCGGTCGCCCAGAATGAACGCCGCCAGGCCGCCAATTTCGAGGACGAGAAACCCGTCACCTGACGCCGCGGAGGACTTGAATGGAGCCCAAGGCGATACTCCGGACAGCGCGGTTGCTCGGCGAGGTCCCGATCCATTCCCATCCCGTCCCGCCAATTCCGGACGATGATCTCCCGCACACGGCCGACGAAGGATACGCTGTGCATAAGGCCCTGCACGACTACCTGCGCCATAACGGCCAAGGCGAACTTGCAGGCTGGAAAATCGGAGCGACCACCGCGACGATGCAGGATTATCTCGGCGTCGCCGAGCCCGCTTACGGCCGCATCATGTCCGGCACCATGATAGAAAACGGCAGCATTCTGACTGCCGCAGGATTCTGCAATCCGGGGATCGAATGCGAAATAGCGGTAAGAATGGGCAAGCCATCCGAAGGCGACGGGTACACGAAAGAATCCGTCGCGGATCTGATCTCCACCGTCCTGCCCGCGATCGAGATCGTCGAGAACCGGTACGGCGATTTCGAGGAACGCGGCACCCCCACGCTGATCGCCGACGATTTCTTTCACAAAGCGTGTGTACTTGGTCCGGAACGGGCCGACTGGACATCCCTCGATCTGGCAGCATTAACCGGCCGTGTAAGGATCGATGGCGACGAAAAAGCCGAGGGCACGGGGGCGGCGGTAATGGGGCATCCGCTGGAAGCTATCGCCTGGCTGGCCAATCTTCTCGGCACGTACGGCGAGCGTCTGAATGCCGGGGATATTATTATGACCGGCTCGGTAACGCCGGTGATGTGGCTGGACAGTTTCCCGTGCCACGCCGAGATCGAATTCGACGGACTCGGCATTGCGTCCTTGGAATTAACGTAGAACCGTTTCAGGCTTTCCCGCCGTCGATTTTCTGACCAACCGCAGGCACACCGCCCTCTTCGCCCCAACGGGGCGCGGATTCGATATGCACGTGCAACTGGTCCAGCATCCGCATGCAGGACTGATCCACGATATCCTGCAACGAACTGGGCCGGTTGTAGAATGCCGGCACCGGCGGGAAAATAACCGCGCCGATCCGCGCCAGTTTGCTGAGATTCTCGAGATGTCCGATATGAAGCGGAGTTTCGCGAATGGCCACAACCAATTTGCGCCGTTCTTTCAGGATGACGTCGGCGGCACGGCTGATCAGATCGCCGGTATTGCCCATCGCGATATTCGACATGGTCTTAATCGAACACGGCGCGACGATCATGCCTTCGGAGTGAAACGAGCCCGACGAAATCGAGGCGCCGATATTGCCGGGTTCGTGAACTTCGTGCGCGAGATCGTTGATGTAATCGAGCTCAAGTTCGTGCTCCATCTTGAGCGTTAGCTTGGCCGAGCGGCTCATCACCAGATGAATTTCGATCTCGGGATCGGTACGCATCAGTTCCATAAGGCGCACGCCGTAGATCGTGCCCGTCGCGCCGGTGATGCCGACAATTACTCGTTTCATGAAAAAATCCCTGGAAAGATTAGGTGGTGCAACTATAGACGATTTCGTCGTGCTGTCGACAAAATTGGCGTTAAGCTTTTGATTCAAAGGTTGTTTGCTTTAAATGATACGCGCCTTGGAACAAATTGGATTATCCCGGATGCCGCTTACCGCCGATGCGGGACGACCGCTGAAAATCTTTAAAGGCCTGATGAACACGCTGGACGGGCGAATGACCGCCTGGGGACCGGATCACGTGACAATCGAAATGGAAGTGTCGGACAAAGTGCGAAACGGTATCGACGTCGTCCACGGCGGCGTCATGGCTGCCTTGATAGACACCGCAGGCGCCCACGCAGGTATCTTCTGCGCCGAACCGGGGCGAACACGGCAGGCCATGACCGTGTCTCTGAACGTGAACCTCGTGGGAAACATCTCGAACGGCGTGCTGATCGCCAGCGCCAGAGTTCGCAAAGCGGGTAGAACGATTTTCGTGTCGTCCTGCGATGGAACCGATGGCGACGGCAACCTGCTCGCCACCGGCGAGGTCGTGGGGCGGTACGGTCGCGGCAGTCATCTGCCCGAAGGCGTGGAGATTACGGACTCGGCGTCATAAATTTGTGTTTAGCCGTTCGTTTATCGAAGCGTTAACCATTGCAAACGCCTAATCGGGGCCATATGTGAGTGATCATGCAGGACCGAAACCGATGACCGCACTGAACCGCCGAAGTTTCTGCCATCTCGTGGCGTCGGCCGGGGCGCTCGCCCTTTTACCGGCGGTTCCCCGCGCCAACGCGGTGGCCGCGAAAAGTGCCGCGAAATATCCGGCGATCATCGGCACACAGCAGACGTACACCACACGTTACGAGGATTCCCTGGTCGATCTGGCCCGCAAGCACGGGCTGGGTTACACCGAGATCGTCGCGGCGAACCCGGGGGTCGACCCCTGGGTGCCCGGCTCCGGCAAGGAAATCGTTCTTCCTACCGCCCATCTGCTTCCCGAAGGGCCGCGCCAGGGAATTCTGATCAACCTCGCCGATCAGCGTATGTACCTTTTCCGGCCCGACGGCGTCTCCGTTGAATCCGTTCCCCTGGGAATCGGCAACGAAGGCTGGGATACCCCGAAGGGCAGCACCAAGGTCGTGCGAAAAAAGAAAAATCCGACATGGTACGTCCCCAGATCCGTTCGCGAGGATCAGCCGGAACTGCCGGCGATCGTGCGTCCCGGCCCGAATAATCCATTGGGAACGCGCGCAATCTATCTTGGCTGGCCCGCCTATCTCTTCCACGGCACCAACAAGCCTTACGGCGTCGGCCGGCGTGTCAGCCACGGCTGCGTGCGACTTTACCCGGAAGACATCGAGCGCCTGTACGACAGCATCAAAATCGGCACTCCCGTAACCGTCATCGACCAGGCGATGAAGGTCGCGCGCATTGAGGACGAATTATGGCTGGAAGTTCACCCGAGTCAGAAACAGTCCGACGAAGTCGAACAGACCGGGAAATTGTCGCCGGCGAAACCGCCGGAATTCGAATTTCGTCTGGCGAAAGCTGCGGGTGACGCCGCAGACCGTATCGACTGGGATAAAGCCAGAACCGCAGCAATGGAAAGGCGTGGGACGCCGGTCCAGATCCTTACAGAAAAAACAACGGCGCCCCCGAAAGTATCAGAGGCGCCGATACCGATAGACCTTTAGGAAAGTTATTTCCGCAGGTTTTTCTGGAAGATCCGATCAGCCTTGTCGCTAGCGGCTTTTGCTTCCGCTGCGGCGCGGTTGGCGGCGTCGGCGGCAGCGCGCGCGGCCGTCGCAGCGGCCTGAGCATCAGCCGAAGCCTTCATCGCTGCAGCCTTGGCATCGTTCGCGTTTGAATTCGCCTGATCGATCTGGGACTGAGTGGTCGCAGTTGTTTCACAACCTGCAGCAAACAGAAGCGGCACGGCGGCGATGGTTGCGTATTTGAGAAACTTCATTTTTTTACCTCCTAGGGGTACTCAGTGTAGTACTGACAGCCAATTCCCGGACTAACGCGGTGAGCCTTACCTTAAAATCAACGTCAATGCCAGACTTTGTAACCGAGAATAGCTTAAAACTTCTCGAATCTTTGTCGCCGCAACAAAAGTAAATAATCTCCGGTCGAACGCCATCAATTGATGGCCACCCAAAATTTTTCGTCTATCCTGATTTCGTCTGCGGTTCCGCGGAAATTTTCATTACTCGTCCGGACAGACAATGGATTGGACCCAGTACTGGTTTATGTTCCCCGTCGCCATGTGCGTCGCGACGTGCGCAATGCTGAGCGGTATCGGCGGCGCCGCGTTGTTCATCCCGATATTCGTCATCATCTTCCCGCTGCTCGGCCCGGAATATCCGCTTGCCACGTCGGCCGCGATCGGATCGGCGCTGATGACGGAAGTATTCGGGTTTTCGTCCGGCTTCATCGGCTACTACCGAAAACGGCTGATCGACTTTAGAAGCGCCGTGCCGTTTATATGCGTGTCCATCCCGGTTGCGATCGTCGGCGCGCTGTTATTCGGTTTTCTTCAGGAACAGGAGGTCCTTCTCAAAGGGGCCTATGCGCTTTTGATGCTCATCCTGTGCCCGGTCATCCTGCGTCACACGCCTCCGCGCAACGTGCTGGCCGATGCCGCTGACAACGATGCCGTCAACGCAGATGCCGAAATCCGCGAAATTACGGGCCGCGACGGTACCACCTACCGGTTCCGCAAGCCACGCCAGGGCATCATCGGCGGGTTTTTCACGAGCATCGGGTCGTTCCTGACAGGCTTCCTGGGCGTCGGCGTCGGGGAAGTCATCCTGCCGCAGCTCGTTAAACGCAATCATGTACCGGTCGCCGTCGCGGCGGCGACATCGGTGCTCACCGTCATCGTCACCATCGCCTCTGCTTCGTTTACGCAGATCGCCGCGCTGATCGAGGCGGGGGGGCTGAGCGCGGTACCGTGGAACCTGGTCTGCTACACCATTCCCGCAGTCATCATCGGCGGGCAGATCGGACCGCTTCTGCAGGGACGGATTGCACAGCGAAAACTCGAAAAGGCGATCGCGATTCTGTTCGGTATCATCGGCGTTTCGATGGCGTGGATAGTCATAAAATCGGTCGCCTGACTTAACTTTCCCTCGCGACAAATCGTTGGCAACGGGACCGGTATGGGCTAGCAAGAGTGTTCCCGCGTAAAACCGAGTAATGATCATGGCGGCAAAAATCCATCCGGTCATCCTGTCAGGAGGATCCGGCACGCGCCTGTGGCCCCAATCGCGCACTTCCTATCCCAAGCAGTTTCTCAAACTTGTTTCCGATCAGAGCCTGCTGCAGGAAACGGCTCGTCGCGTATCCGACGCCGGTATTTTTGCCCCGCCCCTCATGATCTGTAACGAGGAACACCGGTTTCTCGTTGCCGAGCAGCTTCGCGAAATCGGCATCCAGCCGCGCGACATCGTTCTGGAACCGGTCGCCCGGAACACTGCCCCCGCCGTCGCCGCCGCCGCAAACATTCTGAGCGCAGAGGACAAGAATGCGCTGATGCTCGTCCTGCCGTCGGATCACATTATTGAAGACGAGGTGATGTTTCGCAGCGCCATCAAGACGGCCGCCGAAGCGGCCGCGGACGGCGCGCTGGTCACCTTCGGCATCAAACCGACCCGTCCCGAAACCGGCTATGGTTATATCGCCGGGGGCGACCGGCTCGGCACGCGTGAAGGATGTCTCTCCGTCAAGAATTTCGTCGAGAAACCCGATCTCCCGGCAGCGGAAGGCTACGTTAAAAACGGCAGATACTACTGGAACAGCGGAATGTTCCTGTTTTCCGCCGGTGCCTTTCTCGCCGAATGCGATGCGTTCGAGCCCGAAATAAGAAAAGGCGTGGAAGCAGCAATCGACGGCGCGGAGCGCGATCTGGATTTCCTGCGCCTGGCCGCCGAACCGTTCACCGCGCTGCCGGCGAAATCGATCGATTACGCGGTCATGGAACACACCTCCAGAGCAGCCGTCGTGCCGGCCGATATCGGCTGGAACGACGTCGGTTCCTGGGCTTCGCTCTGGGAGATCGGCGACAAGGATGCCAGCGGCAACGTGATCAAGGGCGACGCGCTGGCCATCGATTCAAGGTCGTCGTTCATTTCATCGGACGGGCCGCTGGTCACAGTTCTGGGAGTCGAAGGTCTGGCCGTCATCGCAACCATGGATGCCGTGCTGGTTCTGCCGCTCGACAGGACGCAGGACGTAAAAACCGTTATCGACAAGCTCAAGGCCGAACGGCGCGACGAATCCTCGCTGCACCCGCGTGTCTATCGTCCCTGGGGTTTCTACCAGACCGTTCACGAGGGCGACCGGTTTCAGGTAAAACGGATCACGGTTAACGCCGGTGCGGCGCTGTCGCTTCAACGCCATCACCACAGAGCCGAGAACTGGGTCGTCGTCAACGGTGTCGCGGAAGTCACCAAGGACGACGACACGTTCATCCTGCATGAGAACGAGTCGGTGTACCTGCCGCCCATGGCGATCCACCGACTGGTCAATCCCGGCAAAGTTCCCCTGAACCTGATCGAGGTTCAGTCGGGCGGCTATCTCGGCGAAGACGATATCGAACGTTTCGAGGATGTTTACGGCCGGGATTGAGACACCCTCTTAATCCATTGAAATTTTTCATGTTTCTGCCTGTGGATAAGTTTGGGGAAAGAAATCCCTTTTATCGGCCCGCTGATTTTGACGTCCTGATTTCCTGTTTTGTTTCAATATGTTGTGTACACCCCAGAAAACAGGGAAAGAAACCGGCCATGTGTATGGCTGAATGCACCAGTATTGCCGGACAACACAAAAAATTTAAGCAGTAACAGGTATTTACCCTCGCCGCATAACCAAGAGCGGGGCAAAAGGAAGGGTAATCTTTCATTAACCATAAAGAAGGGACAGCCCGGAGTACTCGGTCTGTAGTCCCGTACGCTGCCTCATCATTGCATTCGCACTTCGTCTACGGCACCGCGACATCGGTGACCAGCTTGTGACTTTGGCCAACACTGGGAACGGGTTTGTCAAAAAGCGCAAACATGATCTATTCTTGCTCACATCAATAATGGATGCGCCCGCGGAAAGGGCAGCCTGCCGCGGGCCAGCATGGGATGGGTGTCATGCTGTTTACGTCGATAATTAAATACGCTTTCCGGCAGGGGGCGTTGCGGGTAATCGATCACAAGGGCGTCGAACGCGTCTACGGCGACGGCTCGCCGCCCCGTTGTACGATAAGGCTCACCAAAGCCAGTCTCCAGTACACGCTCGCGATCAACCCGGGGCTGAGCGTTCCGGAAGCCTATATGAATGGCGATCTCGTGATCGAAGACGGCACGTTGTTCGATTTCATAGAGCTGGCCGCACAGAATTATTCCGGAGTTGAATCCTACCCGCTGCTCAGCGTTCTGCAGGCAATCGGCATCGGCAGCAAAAAACTGAAACAGTACAATCCGATTGGCGTGGCGCAAAAGAACGTCGCACATCACTACGACCTGTCGGACGAGCTTTACGATCTTTTTCTCGACCGTGACCGGCAGTATTCCTGCGCCTACTACACGCATCCGGACGAGAATCTCGAAACCGCCCAACTCAACAAAAAACGTCATCTTGCGTCCAAACTGCTGCTCGACGATACCGGCCTGAATATCCTGGACATCGGTTCCGGCTGGGGCGGACTGGGAATGTATCTGGCGGACGTTTCGGGGGGCAGCGTAACCGGTGTCACGCTCTCCACCGAACAGCACAAGGTGTCAAACGAACGCGCCCGCGCGGCGGGCCTGCAGGACCGCGTCGGATTTCATCTGCAGGATTACCGCGATCTTCCCGACAAGTTCGACCGGATCGTGTCGGTCGGAATGTTCGAACATGTCGGCAAGAAGAACTATGCCGAATTCTTTTCGAAACTGCGCGAATTACTGACCGACGACGGTGTCGCCGTCATCCATTCCATTGGCCGCCTGGACACCCCCTCGGCGATCAATCCCTTTATCCGGAAGTACATTTTCCCGGGCGCGGACGTCCCTGCCCTGTCCGAGATAACGCCGGTGGTTGAACAGTCGGGCCTGATTTGCACCGATATTGAAATCCTGCGGCTGCACTACGCCGAAACCCTGCGCCACTGGCGCGAAGCGTTCGAAGCGAGACGCGACGAAGTCGCCGCGATTTACGACGAACGTTTTTGCCGTATGTGGGATCTTTATCTCGTCATCTGCGAGATGGGTTTCCGCTACGAAAATCTGATGGTGTTTCAGATACAGCTCAGCAAGTCTCTCGAAACCGTGCCGCTGACCCGCGACTACATGTTCGAATGGGAAAGGGCCCAGGCGAACAAGGACAAAACCGGCGCGCGCGAAAAAGCCGCCTGACTCAGGCTGTCACCGGAACCGCTATCACGTCCACAGCCGGACCGTCCGGAATGTTGTCCGTTTGGACAAACTTCTGCGTCGTCAGCAGGGGCGAAACCGCCCGCGCCAGAAAATACCGATACTCTCCGGGCAGGTATGATTTCAGTTTGGGCAGATCGATGCGCCGTCCCGGTGCATCTGCGCTGACTTCGACCCACAGCACGGGCCGGGACGTCGCCAGAAACTTTTTCAGTCCCTCCATGACGTCGATCTCGAAGCCTTCGACATCGATTTTTACCAGATCGGCGCGCTCGATCCCCAGCGATGCGATGTAATCCGACGCGGCGCTGATGCGGATCTCGGCTTTCTCTCCGTCCCAGTTATAGGGCTCGTGCTCGAAGGATCCGGTTCCCTGGTTCGTCCCTGACGGCAGATTGAATGATCGCGTCTCGTCGACCGCGCCCATGGCCGTTCTGTGCAGCGTGATCGAACCTTTGAGCCCTTTGACGCCTGCCTTGGTTTCGATCTCGGGCCACAGCGCCGGATTCGGCTCGAAACTGTCGACCTTGCATCCGTGCGCGGCGAACCAGAGCGCGTGATGCCCCACGTTCCCGCCAATATCCAGAACCTGCGCGGCGCCCGGATTTGATAGGTGAGACAGACAGAACTCCAGCCACTGTTTCTCGTACGCGCCGTAGAAAAACGCGCTCCAGTCGACCAGATAGGCGGTCGATCCGGGATACCTGACGCCGACGAAGGGAAATTCCAGCACCGTTTCGGGTTGACGGTCGGGGTGAAAGCAAATGCGCAACAGTTTGTCCCATCCGCGGAACACGCTCATGAAACGGCAGGCGCGCAGCAGGCGCGCAAGCGGCATGCAGTTTCGTATACGCATGATGGCGATCTCCGGTACGGGCACTGATTCCTGCTGGTGCCGTTTATAGCACTAATCGCGCGATGGGCCGGCGGCGAATCGACAACCGATTCGGATCAAGCGCCAAATACCTGTCAGTTGCGCGGTTTTCCCCAGCCCAGGCCTTATTGTCCCCACATTCCACACCAATGATAGAATAATGACATCCGTCCACCGATATTTATGCGGATCAGTCGCCGGCGGGCGGCGGCGAATCGGCAATCCGCTGTAGTGTCCGCAGAATTCAGAAGCGGAGAAATCGACGTGGCAACATCGTTGCAGCAACCGGAAGACAACATTCCGGGCTATCGGCAACCGCCGAACAATACCGAAGCGGAAATGGGCCTTCTGGGCGCCATTCTGGAAAACAACCGGGCCTACGAGAAGGTGTCGGAATTTCTGCGGCCGGAACACTTTTTCGATCCGCTGCACGGGCGGATTTTCGATGCCGTCAGCAAGCTGGTGGAACGCGGGCAACAGGCCAATCCGACGACACTGAAACACGTCTTCGACACGGCGGAATTCGAGGAAATCGGCGGACACAGATATCTTGCCGATCTTGCCGGCGCGACCTTCACGGTTATCAACGCCGAAGACTACGGACGCCTGATCTACGATTTGTTTCTGCGGCGCCAGCTCATCGACCTCGGTACCGACGTGGTCAACCATGCCTACTCCCACGATCCGGACGACAGCGCCACGCGTCAGATCGAAGGCGCGGAACAGTATCTCTACGACCTTGCCACCAGCGGCGATTACGAAGGCGGTTTTCAAAGTTTCGCGGAATCGATCCGCGATGCCGTCGATATGGCGGCCGTCGCCTTCAACCGCGACGGCGCTCTGGGCGGCGTCCCGACCAAGTTTCGCCAGCTCGACCTCCTGCTCGGCGGATTGCACAAATCCGATCTCATCGTCCTCGCCGGTCGTCCGGCCATGGGCAAGACCGCGCTCGCCACCAACATCGCGTTCAACGTCGCCAACCTGACTGACACCGCAGTCGACGAGGACGGCAACGAAACGCCGGTGGACGATCCGGTCGTGGGGTTCTTCTCGCTTGAAATGTCGGCGGAGCAACTGGCCAGCCGTATCCTTGCGGAGGGCGCGCAGATCGCGTCCGACAAGATTCGCAAAGGCGAACTGAACCAGCCGGAATTCGACCGGCTCGTCCAGACCAGCCAGCGGTTGCAAAAAGCGCCGCTTTATATCGACGACACCCCTGCCCTGTCCGTCTCGGCGCTGCGGACCCGTGCGCGACGGCTAAAACGTCAGCACGGTCTCGGCCTTATCGTTGTCGACTATCTGCAGCTTCTGCAGGGCAGCGGCATGAGCCGGGATCAGAACCGGGTGCAGGAAATATCCGAGATCACGCGAGGGCTCAAAACCCTGGCCAAAGAACTCGAAGTACCGGTGATCGCTCTCTCGCAGCTCAGCCGCGCGGTCGAGCAGCGCGAAGACAAACGTCCGCAGCTCGCCGATCTCCGAGAGTCAGGAACGATCGAACAGGACGCGGACGTCGTCATGTTCATCTATCGAGACGAATATTATCTGCAACGCGCGGAACCGTCCCGCCGTGCAGACGAGTCGACGGAAAAGATGAACGAACGCTACATGATGTGGGAAGAAGCCATGACCGCCGTCCGGGGACGCGCGGAGGTGATCATCGCCAAGCAGCGCCACGGGCCGACCGGGACGATCCATCTCCGATTCTATCCCGAGGCGACGAAGTTCGACAATCTGGAAGACGAAGACGACTACGGTGATCCCCGGGATGCCGGCGGCGGGCCGCCGCCGGCGGGAGACGTGCCGTTCTGACGAACGCATCGATCCGTTTTCCTGGCGCCGTCCTGACCGTCGATCTGGACGCCGTTGCCGCCAACTGGCGAAAGCTGGGCGGCCTGACTGCGCCTGCCGAATGCGGCGCGGTGGTCAAGGCGGACGGCTACGGACTTGGCGCGTCCAAAATCGCGGAAGCGCTCTCGGCCGCAGGGTGCCGCCGATTTTTCGTCGCGACCATCGACGAAGGCATCGCACTGCGGGATTGCCTGTCGAACGACGTCGTGATCTACGTGCTGGAAGGACTTATGTCCGGCCCGACGGCCGCAGAATTCGATACGCACGACCTTGTCCCGGTTCTCAACACGCCCGACGAGATCCGGATCTGGTCGGATCACGCAAAAAGCGGCGACGGTCGCAGGGCTATCCTGTCGCTGGACACGGGTATGTGCCGGCTTGGTTTGACGCCGAGGGACGCCCGTGCCCTCGCGGACGCGCCCGACATGCTTGACGGCATAGAGCTCGACTACGTGATGAGCCACCTTGCCTGCGCCGACCAACCGGACCACCCGAAGAACGAAGAGCAACGAAAACTGTTCGAGGAATTGCGT
>Ga0181569_10003402_pt1 | contig 12383 bp, 11 predicted proteins | sample 101ome_19_FD_132452 | JGI IMG/M metagenome (GOLD analysis project Ga0181569, IMG submission 132452) | Coastal salt marsh microbial communities from the Groves Creek Marsh, Skidaway Island, Georgia - 101405AT metaG (megahit assembly) | ecosystem: Environmental > Aquatic > Marine > Intertidal... | reverse complement strand
TGTTGATGTATTGTATGAATTCCGACTTTAATCAAAATGAAATTAATAAAGCATGTATCGCGGCAGAACAATAAATATTGAAAGCAAACCACAAAGAAAAAGGAAAAAGAAAAAGAAAAATAATAAAACAACAAAAATTTAAACTTACATAAAATAACTATAAACCAAAGTATAAATTTATATTTTTGTTTAAATCAAATAATATTTTACCAAAACAAGTTAAATATTATTAGTAAAGTATTTGTATATGCGTATTGATTACACCCCTCAATTAGATTTTAAAGATGTTCTAATTCAACCAAAGAGAACTACTATCTCAAGTCGTTCCCAGGTATTGTTGGAGAGAACTGTTACATTCCCCAATACAACCGCTACATGGACAGGAGTGCCGATTATTTCTTCTAATATGGATACAACTGGAACATTTGAACTATACGATGTTTTATCACAATTTAAAATGATTACTTGTTTGCATAAACACTATACATTAGATGATTTTAAATCCAGATATGAAACCGCACCATTAAATCCCGAATATTTCATGATTTCAACTGGTATAGGACAAGAATCATTATTGAAATTACAGGAACTTGTCAATTTTTCCAAAGCAAAGTGGATCTGTATTGATGTTGCAAATGGGTATATGAGTCGAGTGGTTGAATATGCTATTACAATTCGTAAATTATTTCCAGATAAAATTATTGTAGCTGGAAATGTAGCATCAAAGGAGATGGTAGAAGAATTGATCATTAATGGTAAAGTAGATGTTGTTAAAGTTGGTATTGGTCCTGGTAGTGCCTGCCTAACGCGTCGTAAGACAGGAGTGGGTGTTCCGCAATTATCTGCAATTATTGAATGTGCCGACGCTGCACATGGTGTAAATGGTTCAATTATAGGAGACGGCGGTATTACTTGTCCAGGCGATTTAGCAAAGGCGTTTGGCGGGGGCGCTGATTTTGTTATGGTCGGTGGTCAATTTGCTGGACACGATGAAAATCCAGGCACCATAGAAGAAATAGATGGAAAAAAATATAAATTGTTTTATGGTATGAGTTCCGAACATGCAATGAAAAAGCATTATGGAGAAATGGCAACATATAGGTCATCTGAAGGCAGAGTTATTCGCGTTCCATACAGAGGCGCATTAAAAACAACTGTCCAAGATTATCTGGGAGGCTTGCGTTCTACATGCGCCTATATAAATGCCCATAATATCAAAAACATGCCCAAATGTACGACATTTCTAATGGTCGGTCAACAACTTAATACCCATTTTGAAAAATAATAAATAAGTAAGTAATAATAAGTAAGTAATAATAAGTAAGTAAGTAATATGGAATAAATAAAAATACATTTATTTTTATTTATTGTTTATACGCACGCTCAACTGCGACACTCTAAGTAGCATGTTAGTTATTGAAAGTTGGTTTTCAACTCTTTAAATACATTGGTGGCAATAATACAAGAATTATGTAGTATTTCAACGACATTTGCCGTATTTGCTACATCCTTATTATCATCTGTGAACGCGATCCTAATAATGGAGTTTTCATCGTGTGGATGTGGTTTTGAAAATCCAACAAATGATAATAACCTTGTATTTCTATAATAATAGTAATGCATAACATACTCCAATATTTTACCAATTGTATAGTCTTCTTTATATAATATGATGTCAAATGAGTATTTCAAAGCAACTGGCATTTCCTTTACTGAAAACAACTTGCCATTTTCACTTGCGGATTGTATGTCGCTTAAACGACTTATCAATATATCACACGCCTTTCTTATAATTTGCTTATTTGTATATATACCCAATGTTTCCATACAAAAGTCATAAGAACCATCCTTTGTATAACGCAAACCATCATGATTAAACCAATTTGTTTTTTCATAATCGATTTTTTCTTCCAATTTTGCTAATTCCGCTTCTTCCACATCATCGCGCATCTTTTGCTCTATTTTTTCCCATTCCGCATTTTGCTTTACTCTGTCAATCGCATATTTATAGGCACAAGATGACACTACATTATACATTCCATTATCCCTTGCTTTTTTAATATTTAAATTACAAGTTAGTTTTAATTTTTCACCTTTTATTTCCTTTGATATCATTGGTTTTAGTCTCGCAAATAGTATATATGATTTAGTTTGTTTATTAGGGGGGAATAGTTGTTTTACTTTATCTTGAGGTAATTCTTTGCCGGTTTTTTTATCAACCAGTTTAAAATCCTTGGTTGTGATATATTCCATAGAATTAGACAGGTTTTCCCTATCAATAACCACCTGTAAATCTTTTACACTGTCGTTTAAATCACCAACATGTACCGGAATACAACCTAATCGTTGCTTTAATATTTCATTGTTAAACATTGTGGTATTATGCTCAATATTAATTGAATTATCATCTGTATCAATAACAGCCGTTTCAATATCAGATATGATTGTTCTTCTTAATCCATTCACAATACTTACATTTGTATTACTTACATTAAAATTTAACATGTCATGTTCTTCAACAATACCATCCACTTTAGGTAAAGGTATTGAACTAGAGAACTCTTGATTTTCTGGAGATTTAGAATTATTCATTGAATCGCTCATTATTATATAAAATACATATAAATAAATATATTTATATCAATTTAATTTACAATCATTAATTACAATCATTAATTACAATTATTTACAAACAATTATAATAGTTCGTTATAATTGTTATATAAAAAAATTCCCATTTAGTAAATGAGTTCTGTATTGTATTATAGTAAGTATTGTAAAAACTGTGATTCTATTATAGGAAAATTATCAAAAACATCTGTTCAAAAAGATATTCATTTTGTTTGCGTGGATAAACGGACAAGAAAAGAAGGTAAAACATATTTAATGCTGGATGGAGGTAAGCAAGTATTACTTCCTGAAACCGTGCAAAAAGTCCCTGCTATTTTGCTATTGTATCAAGGTTATCGTGTATTGTATGGAAAAGACATCATGAACTATTACCAGCCAAAAATCAACGCAGAAACTGGGATTGCGACGCAAGATAATTTAGAACCGTCTGCTTATTCATACACAGAAATGGGAACTAGTATGTCAGATGACTATTCTTATTTAGACCAATCAAGTGATGAAATGGCCGCAAAGGGTGAAGGCGGTATGCGTCAAATGCATAGTTTTGTATCATTAAATGACTCTCTTTCAATTGAAACACCGCCCGAAGATTATATACCAGATAAAGTGCGAGAAACCGATTTAGATAAACTACAAAAACAACGCACCATGGAAATAAAGTAACTACTAAGTAAATTTCAACTAATACTAAGTAATTGTTACTAATATTATGGAAATAATAATATATTTTTTAATATAATTACTTAAAAAATACATTACATAATATTATAATGGATAAGGTATCTTTATCAAAAGCATTTTCAAAACACTACATGGAATTTTTAGATGAAGTCGTAAAAGTATATCCTAAAAGCGTTAAAATACGAACATTTAGAACGGCTTCATCTCAAATAAAGTCAATTAACCCAAGTAAGTTAATTAAAATGTGGCATAAGGTAATTGGTTCAAAATATAAAGACCAAATTTACTCTGAAAACTTTGATTTTTTCAAAAACATGGATTATTCTTCTAATTTGAAAAATACCAAATGGGATTCAAACGATATTTATAGTTTTATAAATGAAATGAAGGCATCATGGGAAACTTTATCGGATGATAATAAAAGAAAAACAATGAAGTATTTAGGTAACTTAACCAAGATGGCGGAGATGTATAATGCGATGCAGTAAATATAAGTAACAGTATTATCTATACTATAATTGCATATAAATGATAAAATATCTAATATATTTCAGTTAACTTTAATTTAAATATATTAGTAAATATGTCTATATATGGCTGATGTATCAAATAATGGCAGTGAAGAAATTCCTAGTGAATTTAAAAATTTAATGAATGATTTTATGGGAGATATATTAACTAGTTTTCCAGAATTGGCTTCTTATATAGAGCCGTATTCTACATTAGACAACAATGATACATTAAGTTATTTATTTCAACATTGTAAAACGGTGTATCCGGCAAGATTTTTCGATATTTTATACAATAATGAATCTATATTTACCGATGAAAATATAACAACCGAGTTTCTTCCTAACATCGATTTTTCCAAGTTATGGAAGGAAAATTTGACGCAAAAAACTAGAAATATTATTTGGAAATATCTGCAGTTAATTTTATTTTGCGTGATTCAAAATGTAAAAGACGCTTCATACTTTGGCAATAGTGAAAAGCTATTTGAAGCAATAGACGAAGACGAATTTAAAAAGAAAATATCAGAATCAATGGATGACATCGGTAAATTTTTCCAAGAAAACGGTTCCATGTTTAACCAAAATGACGCATCTGGTAATGAAGACTTTAACATGCCGGATAGTGAAAAAATACATGATCACATCAATGGATTGTTAAAAGGAAAATTAGGTAGATTAGCATCTGAAATAGCAGAAGAAACAGCTGGTGAAATGAATTTGGATTTATCAGGAAGTGAAAATGTAAACGATGTCTTTAGCACTCTTTTTAAAAACCCTACCAAATTAATGAAGATGGTTAAATCAATTGGTTCAAAGATTGACAGTAAAATAAAATCAGGGCAAATCAATGAAAAAGAATTAATGCAAGAAGCTGGTGAATTAATGAAGCAAATGAAAAATATGCCGGGGATGAAAAACATGGATAAAATGTTTAAATCGATGAATATCCCAAGTGATATGATACCTAATAACTGTAAAATCAATTTTGGTGCGATGCAGCAAAAAATGGCTGAAATGACAAAGCAAAACAATACAAAGGATAGAATGTTGAAAAAGTTGGAAAAGCGAAAGCAAACAAAAGAACAGCAATCCCAACAATCTACAAAAGCTCCCGTAGAGAAAACATATCAAGAAATACAAAGCGAAATCGATTCTATATTTAAAACATTTCAAATGGATGGCGTTGGTAATAAAGAGGTTAGCAAAGCAACCAGCAATTCGACAAGCAAACCACTTAATAAAAAGAAAAATAAAAAGAAAAAGAAAAAGAAAAGCAACTTACAACAAAATTAACTGGTTATAAATAAAAAAATAACTCATTACTATATATTAAATGGATATTGATAAATTTTGGTTAGACGATCCGCTTATTATTTTTAAAAAAGAAAGGATAGCTGAGTTTTGGCCTGACAAAGGATTTAGTGCTTCTAGAAAATTAAATGCTATTACTAGAACTATTATAATATTAACTATTTTAGGATATTTTGCGTCGAAAAATATTAAAATAATAGTAACAGGTGTTATCACTTTGGTTTTTATAGTGGCGATTTACTTTATTCAAATAAAAAAGGAAGAAGAAGCGCAACAAGTTAAAGATATAATGAAAGAAGGCTTTGAAAACAACGCACCGCAGTTTGATAAAATAATGGAGAAAAACTTCACAACACCAACTAAACAAAACCCGATGATGAATGTGTTGTTACCTGAAATACATGATAAACCAAATCGCAAAGAAGCCGCTCCTAGTTATAATCCCAATATTAGAAAAGAAATTAGTGAAAAAGCCAAATCAAATTTAGAAGATGAAAAATTATACAAAAATTTAGGAGATAATTTAAGTCATCAACATATGATGCGAAATTTCCATTCTATGCCAAATACAAGTGTTCCTAATAATCAAAAAGACTTTGCTATGTTTTGTTATGGCTCTATGAAGTCGTGTAAAGAAGGAGATGAAGATGCTTGTTCTAAAAACATGAGAAGACTAGGAAATAATATATATTAAATTAATAAATAAAATAATTATCTTTATGTTATTTATATAAGAATGGCAAATGCTAGCACTTTTAATTACACATTTTATAATTTAACTGGTATTAATGATGATGTTGTTGGATTATCGGAAAGTGATGTTCAAAACCAACATTTTGGTTCTTATACTACAAAAAATTATTTTGAAAATAACTGTGGTATGAAAAAACCGATCAGCTTTGCTACACAACAACCAAATGTATTTTATAATGGAGGTCCTGGAACAGTTGGTGCAAATGGATGCAATGTAGAAAGCGATTCCAATCTTAGAATTGGAACGATTCAAACAAACCCAAAATGCCGAATCAGTCTTCAAGAGCGCCCATTTAAAAGCGTTCCCTTTCTAGGAAGAGGCAAATCTGACGCACTTCAAGAAAGCAAACTTCAACAAGGAACTTATTTTGCCGATAAGAAAAGTTGCCGACAAGTTACTGAAAAATCGTTTCGAACAACCGATGTTGATTTAGTGCCAACCTTAAAAGCCACTATTCAAAACCCTAATAATTTAGTAGAAGGTGTAGCCAACAAAGGATGGATCCGCGGTGGATTACCTTCGCGAGATATGTCTAGAGACAACGATTACTTAAACAAGCAAAAATAATTTAAATACAACTAGCAAAATTAGTATTATAAACATGTATAATACTAATATCGTCGTTAACTATAATACCGTGGAAGGCGACGAATCTGATACTACATATAGAAAACAACTGTTGGAATTTGTAAAATTAACAGAATTCAGCGATGATGTAAATACCAAAGTAGAAGCGTTGTATGATACATACAAAGATAATGACGATCTTAAAAAAATATTACCGGTGTTACAAAAGCATTTAGAACAAAGATGGCCATTTGAAATGGACAATAAAACCATTTTTATTTTTCTTTTTGCATTTGATTACTTTTATTTAACATATCCATTTATATCTTCACTAATAAACAACGATGAAGACCGTTCACATTTAGTAGAACCCATTATTAGTAAGATAAACTTAAATATTAAATCAAAATAATACACCAAAAAATATACAAAAAAATAACATATTATATTAAATGGCATCGACAAGACTGAAAAACTTACCCAGAGAATATTTGCGAGAAAAAAAGATAAACCAAGATGTAAATAATTATGAGATGGACATTAACAAAAAAATGCCTAATAAAACATTTCTACCTGATTTAGGCATAAATCCAGGTAATATGTCCAATTCTTTTTATCATAATACATTTTCCAATAATACTTGCGATATTGAAAGTAATTTAATGGGAATTAATAGCACAAACTTGGTAGAAAGTAAACCGCAATTTCAACCTCAATTAAATACGCTTCCATTTAAACGATACTTTGAACTACCAACTGCATTTGTTCCAGAACCTTTAGTAGTCAATCATAAACAACGACCGGCCGGTCCTTTCACTAACAATTAATTTACATTATTTACAATTTATTATTTATAATTTACAATTTACATTATTTACAATACCATATATGATATATGTGGTATTTTAATTACTTAAAATATATATATATACATGAGTTATTTAAATGATTATGCTGATATACAAAAAAACATTGATGAATCTAGATTTAGTGAAACCGCCGAATATTTAGTAAACCATTTTTCTTATGTAAATGATGTAGCTAGAAATCAATCTGAAACCACTATGAATAAACTTTCGGGTGTTTTAACGGGTATATTAACACGAGATGAATATCAACAAACCCTTGTGAAATATGACGCAAGTGAAAATGTGGTTTTATTTAAAAAAGTAGATGATGGACCAAATAGTATTATTTTAGATATTAGTGATAGTCATGCTATTCGAATACCGGTTGGGTCAACCGCAGAGAGACCAACCGTTCTTAGAGATGGTTATTTACGCATAAATACAACAACTGGTAGTTTAGAAGTGTTTGTGAATGGACAATGGGGTGAGTCTTTAAATGCTCTTACAGCACAATCATTTGTTGAAAATTATGTAGATGTTTATATTGCAGACATTAGTCGTAATTTAAATGATAAGGTAAACACGGACATTAGTAATGTTATAGGTGGAGCAAGTGAATCGCTTAATACATTATTAGAACTAGAAAACTATGTAACTGATTTAAGTGATGGTAGAGTGGCCACACTAATCAATGATTTTATTGACTTATCTGGGAGAGAAAGGCAACATTTTGTTCAATTATCAAATGAAATTATATCGGTTAGTAATGAAAGTATAGGTACAGATGAACTAAACGATTTATCATCTATCGTTTTTCATACAATATCCGCTGAAATAAGTGATTTATCAAGCTATACATCCGCTGAACTATCTCTTGAAAAAAATAGACTAAGTGTAGAATTATCCGATGAAATAAGTGATTTAAGTAGTGAATCAGTTCGAGACATTACAGATTTGTCAACACTAACATTTACCACTTTAAATACAAATATTGCGGACTTATCTAATTATACATCTTCTGAGTTGTCTCTTAAAATAAATAATTTAAGTAGTGAAACTACACAAAACTTTACAGACTTATCTAACTACACATCTGCAGAATTATCACTTGAAAAAAACCGTCTTAGCGTTGAACTTTCCACTGAAATACGCGATCTAAGCAGTGAAACCACCAGCGACATCACCGATTTATCGAATTATACCTCTGCCGAATTGTCACTTGAAAAAAATCGTCTTAGTGTTGAACTTTCCACTGAAATCCGCGATTTAAGTAGCGAGACAGCACGCGACATCACTGATTTATCCAACTACACTTCGGCGGAATTATCACTTGAAAAAAATCGTCTTAGTGTTGAATTATCTAATGAAATACGCGATTTAAGTAGCGAAACAACCAGCGACATCACTGATTTATCCAACTACACTTCTGCCGAACTGTCACTAGAGAAAAACCGTCTTAGTGTTGAATTATCAAATGAAATCAGTGATTTAAGCAGCGAGACAGCGCGTGATATCACTGATTTGTCTAATTACACTTCTGCGGAATTATCACTCGAGAAAAACCGTCTTAGTGTTGAACTTTCCACTGAAATTCGCGATCTAAGCAGCGAAACCACCCGCGACATCACCGATTTATCGAATTATACCTCTGCAGAATTGTCCCTTGAAAAAAATCGCCTCAGTGTGGAGCTTTCCACTGAAATACGCGATTTAAGCAGCGAGACAGCACGCGACATTACTGATTTGTCTAACTATACATCAGCAGAATTGTCACTCGATAAAAACCGTCTTAGTGTTGAACTTTCCACTGAAATCCGCGATCTAAGTAGCGAAACCACGAGCGATATTACAGATTTATCTAACTACACTTCAGCTGAGTTGTCTTTGGAGAAAAATCGTCTCAGCATTGAATTGTCCAACGAAATCAGCGACCTAAGCAGCGAAACCGCTCGAGATATTACAGATTTATCTAACTACACATCTGCAGAACTGTCATTGGAGAAAAATCGCCTCAGCGTTGAATTGTCCAATGAAATCAGGGATTTAAGCAGCGAAACCGCTCGAGATATTACGGATTTATCCAACTACACTTCTGCAGAACTATCACTCGAGAAAAACCGTCTAAGTGTTGAACTTTCCACTGAAATCAGTGATTTAAGCAGTGAAACCGCGCGCGACATTACTGATTTATCTAACTACACTTCTGCAGAATTGTCTCTTGAGAAAAACCGTCTAAGTGTAGAACTTTCCACTGAAATCCGCGACTTAAGTAGTGAAACCGCGCGCGACATTACTGATTTATCTAACTACACTTCTGCCGAACTATCCTTGGAGAAAAACCGTCTTAGTGTTGAACTATCCACCGAAATCCGCGACTTAAGTAGTGAAACCAGTAGCGACATCACGGATTTATCCAACTACACATCCGCAGAATTGTCACTTGAGAAAAACAGACTTAGTGTTGAACTATCCACCGAAATCAGCGATTTAAGCAGCGAAACCGCACGCGACATTACCGACTTATCCAACTACACCTCTGCCGAACTGTCGCTTGAGAAAAACCGTCTAAGTGTAGAACTATCCACTGAAATCAGCGATTTAAGCAGCGAAACCGCGCGCGACATTACCGACTTATCCAACTACACCTCTGCAGAATTATCACTGGAGAAATCGCGACTCAGTGCCGAAGTTTCAACTAATATAAGCGACTTAAGTGCGTTAACATTTCAAACAATTCATTCAAAAATTACTGATTTATCAAGTTATACTTCAAGTGAATTAAATCGTGAAATTAGTATAGAGCGAAGTATTACTGTTAGAGACTTGTCTGATATGAGTGGTGATATTCATCATATTATAGATGATTTAATTGGAAACGCACCTTACTATCTTGATACATTAGAAGAAATCGCATTTACATTGGGAGATATATCAGATCAAAGTGAAAATAGTTTTAGAACCGTTATCCAAAAAATTTATAGTGTATCGCAAGATTTATATGATTTATCACAAACAGTTGCGGGTGTTGATTCGGATTATAGAAACTTGAATGGTCGTTTAACCGTAAATACATATTCAGTAAGTGAACCATCAGAAACAGTTGGTTTAAATGTGATAAATGGTGATATATCATTAAACAAAACCGTATTGATGTATAATAAAGACAACATAATAATTGGGAACACTTCAACTGGAGATACGATTAAAGCGATTTCATCTTATGCTAATCTACCACAAGGTAATGTTTTAATTGGATCATCTACAGATATATCTAATTCATCTATACAATTTTCAACTGGATTAGGTTATGGCATCGATTTAAGTGGCACCGGTTCAACCGCAATAGGATATTTAGCCAAAACCGATGGCACAAATTCTACTGCCATTGGGTATGGTAGCACAGCAATAGGAAACAATGTTATACAATTAGGAAATTCACAGGTAGAATATGTTAATACAAATGGCGTTGTCACTATGAGTTCAGATGCTAGATTGAAAACAAATATCAATACCATCCCTTTTGCTTTAGAAAAGGTGGAAGCATTAAGAGGCGTTACATATACTAGAACTGACTTGCCTGATAAAGAAAAAGTATATATGGGATTGATAGCACAAGAAACAGAAAAGGTAGTGCCCGAAGTGGTAAACAATGGAGGCGAATACAAATCTATTATGTATAATAGTTTAATGGGTTTGTTGGTAGAAGCAGTTAAGGATTTAAATGTAAATCATAAGGTATTGGATGGTCGTCAAACAAATTTAGAAAGAGATATAACTAGTATTAAAAATGTGATACGAGAAAAGTTGCGACAATTAAACAAAATAAAAAATTTAGTAGATGTTAGAGATAAAAAGTAAATACTATATCATAAAATACTACCCATATAAATAATATGAAATAATATGAAATAATATGAAATAATAGTAGGTTAATTTATTTATTAAAAATAAATTAAATAATTAATATATATATTAATGGCTTTTACACGATATAATTATGATGAATGCAGAACAAAAAAACTATTACAAGAATCAACTGGTCCTGGAAGATATGTTTTAGATACACCGGGTTGGGGGGATAGACCTACCTTATTTAATGATCCACAAATAAGACATATGGGATGGAGTGCAAATCTTCAAACCGTTTCAAATGGTCATCCAATTGATATAGAAAGTGACTTGAAAAATGTAGATAAAAAATTACAGCGATATGGACGGCATTATAAGGTGGCAAAACCACTTAAAACAAATCCAGTAAAGGTTTCTACACACGCAAAAGAAATAACGGGTCAATCTAGAGCAACGCATCCTGGTTTTTTGTATCGAGATCTTCAACAAGACCACACCATACCTCTTCACTTAAATCCACAAGAAAATGTATGCTTGACCTTTCAAAACAATTTAAACACGCGAATATTAGAAAAGGACAGTCATGTTCCCATTATACCATGCACTGATTTAATACAATAAACATATTTACTTAGTTTATAATTTATTTATAATCATAATAAATTATAATAAATAAACTATAAAGAAAATATTATAATTTATATATAGTATAATGGCAGAAATCGCAATACCGATGGCCGCTTTAGGTATAATGTATATTTTATCAAATGATAAGAAAAAAGAAGAAGGATTTAGTGGTATTACATCTTCAAATGTAAACAATGATGGTTTAGTAAATACCAAAGTTCCACCCGAAAATTATCCTGTTGAAAATAAAGAAGGGAGAGATGATAGATATACCAATCAAATTTATTCCGGTTTAAACAAAAATACAAATAAGCTGGAAATGACTGCAGAAGTGAAAAGTGAAACCGAAAATTACCACAATAAATATACTTCTTTGACGGGAGAAGTAAAAGAAGCTTTTGAATTTAAGCACAATAATATGAAACCATTTTTCGGTTCATCAGTTACGCAATCAACTGATTCGGGTTCAAGGGATGGACTTTTAGACTTGTATACTGGGTCTGGTAGTCAACAAGTAGAAAAAAAAGCAGAAGCCCCTTTTTTCAAACCGCAAAAAGATATGCAGTGGATAAATGGCATGCCATCTACATCTGACTTTATGCA
>Ga0181569_10003399_pt1 | contig 12389 bp, 9 predicted proteins | sample 101ome_19_FD_132452 | JGI IMG/M metagenome (GOLD analysis project Ga0181569, IMG submission 132452) | Coastal salt marsh microbial communities from the Groves Creek Marsh, Skidaway Island, Georgia - 101405AT metaG (megahit assembly) | ecosystem: Environmental > Aquatic > Marine > Intertidal zone... | reverse complement strand
GAGTGAATAACATCCAGCTCTCTGGCAGGTTCGATTACTTTCATTTTGGCTCCGAGCACTCTTATCGCGAGCTTCTTATTTTTAAACGGTTTTTGTTTGATGTTCGTCTCAATTATCGGTATACCACGGGTAGCGCTGTAAGTAATGCTGCCAAGTTTCTGCGAAATAAGCTGGGGTAACCGGTGTGGGGGTCAGACAGGCAGTCGGTTTAGGTGCAATACCCCCGGGAAAAAACGCAGTACAACAACGAAAACGATGCGAAGTCATTGAGGGAGTAAACTATGAAAAGTAATAACTCATCCCAACAGACCTCATTTTTCAGACGGCCTTTAGCGCTGGCAGTTTCGACTGCTTGCGGGTTGGTTGGTGCAACAACGATTGCCATGCCAACACAGGCGCAGGTTGAAATTGAAGAGGTTTTAGTTACCGCAACACGACGTTCCGAGAGTGTTCAAGACATTCCAATGAGCGTCAGCGTGTTGGGAGAAACGCAACTGGAGGACCTCAATATCACCGATATGGAGGACTACATCATGATGCTGCCGAACGTCAGCTTCGTGACGTTGGGCCCCAGCAGCGGTGATATCTATATTCGAGGTATCTCGAGTGGTGGTGAAAGCAGCCTAGGCGCTAACCCATCGGTCGCGGTATATCTCGATGAGCAACCGGTGACGGCCGTGGGTCAGTATCTGAACCCGCACGTTTATGACGTTAACCGAATCGAAGTCTTGGCAGGTCCTCAGGGTACGACCTACGGTGCGAACGCACAGTCAGGCGCTATCCGAATCATCACAAACCAGCCCAGTACGGAAGGATTTGAGGGTGGTATTAGCTTTGGCATGGAGCAGCCTAAGAGCGGCGACATCAGTCACCTCACCGAAGGTTTCGTCAATATCCCACTGAGCGACAGCATGGCGCTGCGTCTGGTTGGTTACAACAAGGTCCAAGGTGGCTTTATTGATAACGTGCCTGGTACGCACACGTTCAGCCGTGGCTACATCCGCGCAGGACTCGATCCCGCCAGCCCGTTGAATGACGTTGCGGCTGATATCACCGTTGATAACAGCGAAGTTGCTGAAAAGAACTTCAACGATGCGACCACTCGTGGTGCTCGTGCCGCATTGGCTGTAGACCTCAACGACAGTTGGACGTTGACGGCGGCTCTCATGATGCAGGATGTCGAATCCAATGGTGTCTGGGATCACGACCCAACCGTTGGTGACCTTAAGGTCATGCGCCTTATGCCCGACTGGAACGATGATGAGTGGACGCAAACCTCATTGAAGCTCGAGGGTGAAGTATTTGGGGGCACGTTGACCGCGACTTACGGCGATCTTGAACGTGATACAGAAACCTATGCCGACTACTCGCTCTACAGCGATTATTACGTGTCATACGGTTACGTAGAGCCTTACTACAACTGCTATGTGTCCTACACTGGCTTCTGTGGTGACCCCAGAGAGCAGTACACCAACACGACCGAAATCGATCGAACCACTTACGAGATTCGTTACGTGTCTGATCAGGAGGCGCGTCTGCGCTACATGGTTGGCTATTACGGTGTTGAGGTCGATACGGCGTCAGACAGTGATTGGCACGTCATGGGCCTGAACGGCACGCCGTTAGCGGTGGATGCTCCCGATATCTATTGGACAACAGACTTTGTCCGCGCTTATGACGAAACAGCCTACTTTGGTGAGGTGTCGTTTGATGTGACGGAAGCGTTAACTGTCGCAGCGAGTGCGAGAAAGTTTGACTACGAAGGTGGTCTGAATGGGTTCTCTGGCACCGTGTGGTGGCCCTGTGGTGGTTGGGGTCCTCAAGGTGATCGTCCCGCCAGTAACTACGGCGAAGACTGTGCGCCGGTGCCTCGTGTCACCGAAGCGAATGACTCGGTATACCGCCTAACAGCTGAGTGGCAAGTGAACGACGATGTCATGGCGTATGCGACATGGGGTGAAGGTTACCGACCTGGTGGTTTGAACCGTTTCTGTGCAACGCGCTTGCAGGATGGCCTGGGTAACCAAGGGGCCTCGAACATTGGTTGTGAATTCTTGCCAGACTTCCTGACAGCCCAAGAGCTTGGCTTTAAGGCCTCTCTGATGGATGGCAAGTTGCGTTTGAATGCGGCGGCGTTCTGGCAGAAGTGGGATGACTTCCAGTTCTCAAGACTGGATACCTCCATCTCGCCCATCACGCTGACGTACAACGTCGGTAACGCCGAGAGTAACGGTTTCGAGTTCGATTTCACTGCGATGCTGGCGGCCAACTGGTCGTTAAGTGGTGCGGCGAGCTTCGTTGATTCGAACTTGACCTCTGACTACGCGCGAAACGGTGTGGACGTAGATGCTGCGTCGGGTACTGCGTTACCGCGCGTACCTGAGACTAAGTGGAATCTATCGACGCGATACGGCTTCGGTGATGATCTCTTTGTACAAGCGGCTTACATGTACACAGGCGATTCGTACAACACCCTGTTTGATGGTGGAACAATCTCCACTCAGCGACGGACTCAGAAAGCCTACACGGTGGTTAACACCGCAGTGGGTATGGAGCGGGAAAACTGGTCAGCACAGGTTTATGTCAACAACCTGACTGATGAGCGTGGCTCTGTCTGGATTAACGCCGTGACCTGGGACCAGCGTGTCACCATCAACCAGCCAAGAAGCTTGGGAGTATCGTTCACTCGATCGTTCTAAGCTTGTTTCGTGAAGTTAAAAGGGGCACCTTTCAGGTGCCCCTTTTTTATGAGGGGCATCGTAACCGCTCCCGTTAGATACCTTGTGATGTGAAAGCAGAGTGACCATGCCATCCGCCGAAGACCTATATGAACAAATCAAAGTTGCCCTACAAAACGGCGATTCGGGAACGGCCTGTCAGTTAGCCAAAGACGCCAGAGACATGGCTCCCGGTGATTCACGATTTGTCTTGATGCACGGTGTTGCGCTCCGACGTAACGGTCAACATAAAGCGGCGGAGCCGCTACTGCGTCAAATCTTGGTTGAGGCTGAAGGCCTGGTGCTCGCGCACCATGAACTGGGTCTTGCTCTGAAAGGACAGGGCAGGTTGTCAGAAGCCATTATGTCTCTTGAGACCGCTGTACGGTTGCAGCCGAGTTTGAAGACGGCATGGCGGGATCTCTATGAGCTACGAGCGTCCCAGGGGGATGACGTAGCCGCGGCGGATGCTTACCGCCGATCGTTAGGAAGCCAGCAGGGGCTGGATCCGCTACTGACCAAAGTACTTGATTTAATGCAGGCGGGCCGATTGGGTGCCGCCGAGGGCATTTGCCGTGAGTACCTCAAGCGGCGACCCCACGATGTTGATGCTATCCGACTACTGGCTGAAATCGGTATTACCTTGGGGATGCTTGATGAGGCGATTGTGCTACTCGAGCGTTGTTTAGCGTTGGCGCCCAACTTCACCATTGCACAGGCGAACTACGCAACAGCATTGGCTCGTCGACAGCGATTTGATGAGGCGCTGGACAGAACAGGGCGCTTACAAACTGAGCAGCCAGACAACCTCTCTCACAAAGTCCAGCACGCATCAATCCTCGCGATGGCAGGCCGTTTCGAGCAAGCACACGAAAAATTTGAAGAGGTACTCACCTTCATTCCGGACAACGCGCGTATTTTGACGAGTTACGGACATTCGCTTCGATACGGTGGGCGCGGAGAAGATGCGGCAGCAGCGTATCAGAGGGCTATTGCAGCAGAACCTGATGCGGGTGAGGCTTATTGGAGTCTGGCAAATCTAAAAACCTTCAAGTTTGCCGATGCTGAACTTGATGGTATGCGTCAGCGTTACGCGGCCATGGAAAAGTTGAGTGCGGATCGCTATCACCTGGCCTTTGCTTTGGGTAAGGCCCTGGAAGACAAGGGTGACTTCGCCGAGTCATTCGCCGCCTATGCCGATGGCAACACCATAAAAAATACCTTTAGTTCCTACACCACCGAACGAACGTCTGGTGAGGTGGATAGCATGATCGAGCATTGTGCTGATGGCTTTTTGGAGCCGGGCGGTCATACCTCAAATGAACCCATTTTTATCTTGGGTCTGCCTCGGGCCGGTTCAACGTTGTTGGAGCAAATCTTAGCCAGTCACTCTGCGGTTGAGGCCACGGCTGAGCTTCCCTTAATTAGCCAGATTGCCGGTGAGCTGGGTGGCGGGCGTCGACGATCGGAGCAGAACCTCTATCCGCAGTGCTTAACCTCAATGAGCCAGGATCAGCGTGAGTCGCTAGGCCAGCGCTATCTCGATGGTGCAAGCATCTATCGAACGGACAAGCCTTTCTTTATCGACAAGATGCCGAATAATTGGGTTCATATTGGCCTTATTAAAACCATTCTTCCGAATGCGACCATTATTGATGCGCGACGACACCCCATGGCAGCGTGCTTTGCGAACTTTAAGCAGCTGTTTGCGCGCGGGCAGGAGTTCACTTACGGACTCGAGGAGATTGGCCACTACTACGCAGACTATATGCGTCTGATGGATCACTGGCACTCCGTTCTTCCTCATGGGTTGATGACCGTGCAATACGAGACTGTCGTGGAGGATCTCGAAACTCAGGTCAGAGTTCTGCTGGACCACTGCAATCTGCCTTTCGAGGAGCAGTGCCTGCGTTACTACGAAAAAGACCGAGCGGTCCGGACGGCAAGCTCGGAGCAGGTTCGACAGCCGATTTACCGCGACGCGCTCTCGGTCTGGCAGCGGTACGAGGCGCATCTCGATCCACTCAAAGCGGTGCTCGACGAGCGCGGTATCGCTTACTAGTTCTGGGTTGAGTTACGCCTCAAAAACAGAGGCATAAAAAAAGGCATGAAAATAAGCTACCCTGTCGGCACATCATAAAAACAACTCTGGGATGCGTTATGACGCAGGCTGTAGATCGCGTTAACTTTGTTTTGACCCTGTCCGTCATGTTGGCGATGGCCATACCGCTCCTACTCTTTCCCGAAGCCAGTGCGCTTGCACTCGAAACGGCCTATAACTTTCTCGCCACCGAACTGGGTTGGTTGTACATACTGACGGCGATTGTCGCCTTTGGGGCTGTCCTGTTTATTGCGTTTGGCCCCTATGCTCATGTGCGGCTTGGCGACGATGCGCCTGAGTTCAGTACCGCCAGCTGGATCGCGATGCTGTTTGCGGCGGGTATTGGCGCCGGCATGATGTACTGGGCCTCCATCGAATGGGCATTTTATGTCGATGCGCCGCCGTTTGGCGCTGAGCCCCGATCGCCAGAGGCTTACGTGTGGGCGTCTTCCTTTGGGCTGCATCATTGGGGGCTGGTTGCCTGGTCATTTTACTGTTTGCCAACGCTCGCCATTGCCTATCCCTACTATGCGCGAGGGGTATCCAAGCTCAAGTACAGCATTTCCGCACCGCACTTTATCAAGGGCGGTGAGTCTTCCATTGGGGCCCGCCTCATGGACAGCTTTTTCATGATTGCCTTGGTGGGAGGGATTGGAAGCTCGTTAGGGTTCTCTACGCCCATGATTGCGGCGCTGATCTCGAGGCTAACGGGCATACCCGTAAGTTTCGGGATGGAGCTCTTTGTCGTGGCCGTCTGTGTTGCGATGTTTGGCACCAGTGTGTGGCTGGGCCTGAAGCGGGGTATTAAGCGGCTCAGTGACTTCAATATGGTGCTGGCGTTCGTGATTCTGGCTTGCATTCTACTGGCCAGTGATACCGTGTTCTTGCTCAAAATGGCGATTAATTCGATTGGTCATACATTGCAGAACACCGTGGCTATGATGTTCTGGACGGACCCAATCAATGAGACGGGTTTTGTCGAAGACTGGACTATTTTCTACTGGGCCTGGTGGCTGGCCTATGGCCCGTTTATCGGTATTTTTGTAACGCGCATCTCCAAGGGCCGTTCATTACGCGAGATGGTGCTTGGCATGTTGGGTATGGGATCCATGGGCGTGTGGCTCTTCTACCTGATTATTGGTAACCACAGCCTGGGGCTTCAGTTAAGTGGCGAGGTTGATGTGCTCGGCATTATGGCCGAGACGGATGGTAATCAAGCCATTATTGCGGGTCTTGATGCGTTGCCCGGTGCGGGATTATTTATCGTCGCCTTTATTTTCCTGACCAGCATTTTCACGGCGACGACCTATGACAGCGCGTCTTATGTGTTGTCTGCGAGTGCGACGAAATCGTTAAAGCCCTCAGAAGATCCCGCCCGATGGCACCGTGTGTTCTGGGCCTGTGCGATTGCGATCTTACCCATAGGCCTCATGTACGCCGGTGGCCTCAAAACGGCACAGACGGTGGTGTTGGTTGTTTCGCTACCTCTGGTGTTTACCTTCTGGCTGTCGGGCATATCATTATTCAAATCACTCAAGGAAGATCACGGTGACGCTCGGGATAATGCAGTCACCTAACGCCTTGCACTCGGCACTCGCTGCTGGGTATCAAGCGGCGCGGGTGCGACCATGAGTGATCAGCCCGTTGCCATCGTTACCGGCGGTGCATCGGGTATTGGGCTCGGCATTGCCACCGCGTTAATGGGTGAGGATTACGACGTATTCGTGCTCGATAATGATCTGCACCACGTTGATGACTACAACGCCAGTCACCCGCTGTCGCGCGCACGCTTGTGTGACGTGTCTGATGCGTCGGCAGTCGCCGCCGAGATCGATGGTGTGCTGCATGTGGCGGGCAGGATCGACCTGCTCGTCAACAACGCTGGTATCTCGGGGCCCACGGCGCCTATCGAGGCGGTAGATCCATCGGAGTGGCAGAAGACCTTAGATGTTGGCTTGACGGGTGCTTTTAACGCGACACGGTCCGTCGCGCCTATTATGAAGGCGCAGTCGTCCGGCGCGATTATCAATGTGGCTTCAAACGCAGGACTCATGGGTTGCCCCAATCGGTCACCCTACGTGGCGGCGAAGTGGGGCCTGATCGGGCTTACGAAAACCTGGGCGATGGAGCTCGGACCCTTCAAAGTTCGGGTCAATGCACTTTGCCCCGCTAGTGTTGATGGTCCGCGAATAGAGGCGGTCATGACGCGCGATGCCGCCGAACGCGGTGTGTCTATCGACGCGATTCGACAAAGTTATGAGCGTCAAAGCTCCCTTCAGAGCTTTACACGGGTTGAGGATATCGCCTCGATGGTCTGCTACCTCGCGAGTGATGCAGGTGCGCGAATCTCGGGCCAGGCCATCGGTCTTGACGGCCACACTGAAACTTTAGGTACCTCCCTTGGTTGAGCAAATTTTAGCCTGCTCACGGCTACCATTGAGGGATGGGTGGCGGCGCTGTAGAGTTCTGTCTCTGCGGTTAATGGTGGGAGTTCTAATGGCCATGCTTGCGGGTTGCGATTCCATGAAGGAACTGCCCTCGGTAGAGTCGAAAGGCACTCGCTATGTGGGGCTTGAGCAAGCTGCAGGGGTGCAGGCGTTTCTGGGGATTCCCTTTGCTGAGCCGCCTGTGAACGATCTGCGTTGGGAGCGACCGGTCCCCATCAAGGACTCTCTTGGCAAGGTCGACGCAACTCAGTTCATGCCGGCGTGTATGCAAACCGGGAGCGGCCTTGCGTGGTATCACGGCATGATGGCGCGTGTCGGCGTTGATCCCAGCCTCATGGCGGGACCTGAGTACTCTGAGGACTGCCTTTATCTGAACGTATGGACCGACGGCGACTATTCGGAGCCAAAGCCTGTACTCGTCTTTATTCATGGCGGCTCGAATACCGGGGGTTGGAGCTATGAGCCCAACTATCACGGGCATGCACTCGCTGAAAGAGGGGTGGTGGTTGTCACCGTGGCGTATCGGCTGGGTGTGTTCGGCTGGCTGAGTCATCCGGATATGCCCATTCAGAACCCGGGGCTACACGACCTTATCGTTGCACTTGAATGGGTAAAGCAAAACATAGAGGCGTTTGGGGGCGATTCCAGTCGCGTCGTTGTCTCCGGCGAATCCGCAGGCGCGGACAATGCGCTTCATCTGGCACTGGCACCTGCCATGGCTGGGAACCTTGCTGGAGTGATTCATCAAAGCGCAGGCTGGTCGGTGACGAGCACGCTCCGCCCTGAGGTGGGTTTCGCTTTAGGCACCGCATTGGTAGAGCATCACTTGGGGACGGACGGCAGCTTTGACGATTTAAAACAGATACCTGCGAGTGAGCTACTGGACTCGCAGCTGGAGCTGTTCAGTGCGCATTATTTTAGTCCGATCCCAGATCCTGAGACCTTACCTGTGTCACTTGAAGATGCTGTCGCGGGTGACGCATTTCCGGCGCTGAATCTCATGCTCGGGTCAAATCGCAATGAGTCGCTGATGTACATTCCCGAGGGCGCGGTGCTGAGGAACTACCTCGAGGGTTACTTCCCGCCTGAAACCTGGGATGACATCAAGGCCATGCTCGGTGCTGACCTGTCGGAGCTGGCGCAGATGGATCGATTACGATCGGCCGTGCAGTACACCTGTCCGAGCCTTGCCCTTGCCCAGGCTACCCACAATGCCGGGGGTGCGGCGTTCGTCTATCGCTTTGACCGGGTACGTGAGGGCTTTGATGCCATTGGTGCCTACCATGGTGCTGAGCTGCCCTATGTTTTTGATACCCACGACCCATGGATTCCCACGGATACGGTTGATCGCCAGATTACCAATGCCTTGGTCGATTATTGGTTGGCGTTTTTAACGAATGGTTCCCCTAATGAGTCTCAGTCTGGCAGTGTAGAAACGGACCGCACGATGTGGCCTACTTGGACGCAGCAGCAACAAGCACTCGTTGTCTCAGATGTGGTCTCGAGTCAGACGCATCCCGATGCGGCGCTCTGTGATTTTCTCCGCGCGACACAAGTTGCCAGTGCGCGTCACTGACTGGCGGTAATGAACTCCACGAGTGCCGTGACCTCTTGGTCGGTCAATTGTTCTGCGTAGGCTGGCATTGCCCCGACTCCTTGCGCGAGCGCGGTTCGGATTCGACGAGCATCGGGTCTGAGCTCGTCAAGATTAGGACCAATCACACCTCTGGCACCGGCAGCTTCGAGGCTATGACAAACACCGCAGGGGGGATTCGCCGTCTCCACGAACAAGCGCTTACCTAAGCTGTCTTCGTTATCTGTCTTGCCAACTAGCGTGCCAGAAACGCTCGCCGTAGCTGCGATGCCATTGTTTGCTGGAGAAACGACAGTGCGTTGCACGCTAATTGCATCTTCACTGACCTCAACGGCGAGCCCATGATCGCGCCATCCATTGTGGCCATAGCCGCGATGATTGGATGGGAAGCGCTCGGGTTGGCTGTCACCCGCCATATCGGTCGCCTTGCTGACAAGCACATAGTCACCGGTTGAGAGATCAGCCTCAAGTGAAAACGTCCGCCAGGCATTAGGTCCTAGGTTAGGACCGTACAGGCTGGCGCGCTGCCAGCTTGCGCCACCGTCGAGCGAGACATCAACGTGGTTGATACCGCGCTCACCCGAGAACGCCACACCAAAGAGCTGATGTCTGCCTGGAGGCAGTGCCTTTCCATCGGCCCCCGGACCGTTGAGCCAGGACTTCACTGGCATTCGGTACATGGAGGGATGACTCGCATTACCACGCTCGCCGATGGCCCGCATTCGATAGCCCGACTGCTGGATCTTGTTACCCGACTGATCGACCGAGGCTTCTAACTGTCTCACCCATTTTACGTTGTTTACACCGAAGTACCCGGGAACGAGTAGCCGCACGGGGCCGCCATGAACGAGGGGTAGGGGTTCGCCGTTCATCTCCCATACCAACAAACAGTCATCAAGTCCTTTATCGATCGGAACGGATCGCTCAACAGCGACGGAGCTGGGCTCTATTCCCTCAGGCAACGGTTCGCCGCCCGTTGCGGTGATGTAGCGCGCCTCAGTGTGCACGCCACCGAGATACTCAAATACGGTGGAGAGTTTGACGCCCGTCCACAGTGCACAGCCTGCGGCGCCGACACCCCAGGGAGAGCCGGATGGCGCATGTGGGAAAAACGCGCGTCCATTGCCTGAGCACTGCAGCACACTGCCGACCGTGGTGGTCGGCAGCGCTTTGAGCTCGGCGAGGCTGAGTGTTTCCGGCTGCTGACAGCCTTTGATTGAAATCGCCCAGCGGTCTCGATCAGCGGTAATTTGTGACTCGGGCATAGGCAGGTTATTGCGCACAAAAAATTGTGAAATGGCGGTTATGGGTCCCTGTCCATAGGCGCTCCGTAGCGTCTCTAATGCCAGGGGTAAGTCATTGTGTTCAATGAAGTCAGTGGGCTTTTTGCTTGCTGGGAGAAGTCGTTTCACCGCAGACAGCGATACCTGTGGCAGCAAAACAACGGCAGCTGCCAGTGCTTTCAGGAGTTGTCGTCGTGACGGTGCTTTCAAGGTCGGGGACATAGTGTCTGCTCGCAATCCTTTTTTATGACCTAGCGTGCGGAGGGCCAACGGCTATGTTCGTGCGTTATTGCAACAGAGCCCACACGATGACGCCCAGCGTCAATAAAATCAATGCGCGGTGCATGACGATGCTTTGCTCAAAGGCGCGACTCATCATGACGCCCAACCCACACCAGACAACGGCAAAAAATACCTGCGCGACCAGAAAGCTGAGGGGCACGACGATCAGACGTTCTGCCGCCGACTCGAAGCTATCGGCAAACTGAGTGATGGCGAGGGTCGCCATCATCCAGGTCTTGGGGCTCAGCGGATGAACAATGCTGCCCGAGAGAAACGTGAAGCTCGCGTTTGCACTACCGGGTGCGCCCGGCGTCCAGTTGCGTAGCGCCAGGTAGGCCATGTAGGCCGCTGAGCAGTAGACGAATATCGTGGCGACGGTGGGATTGGCCTGAAGTAACCCCATCAACCCCAGTCCCAATGCAATGTTGAGAGCGAGTTTGCCGGCGGTCAGGCCCGCGATAAACGGCAGTGTGCGAGCCAAGCCCTGCTGAGCGCCCGCCGTCATTAACAGCATATTGGCAGGCCCCGGGGTAGAGACCATGAGGATGATGAACATCCACAGCGGCAGGTATTGATTGATGAGGTCCACGGTGATGACTGACTCGTTTGTTAGAGGGGCGCAGGATACGACAGATCGCGTTTTCACGTTAGCAAACCTAGACGCCCGCAGGCCTGAGGATGTGCTACTGTCGAAAAAAAATAACAGAGGTACGCAATGGATCTGTCATACGGTCATGAGTACGACGCGTTCCGTGAGGAAGTGAAGTCGTTCATTCGTTCCAACAAGCACAAACAGCCGAAAACGGGTGACGGTATTAAGAGCCAAGCCATGCGTGACTGGCAACGTCTCCTTATCGAGCACGGTTATCACAGCCGAACCATAGCCAGCGAGTACGGTGGTTATGGCGCGGAGCCCGACATCATCAAATCGCGGATCATTGCAGAGGAATTTGGTGCCGAGCGGGTGCATCGGGGGTTCAACGGGCAGGGTGTCACCATGCTCACGCCCGTGCTGCTGGAGATGGGTACCGAGGAGCAAAAGAAGGCCTTTGTTGAGCCCACCATTAAAGCCGAGATGATCTGGTGTCAGGGTTACTCGGAGCCCGGTGCAGGCAGTGACTTGGCCAGCCTCTCGACGAAGGCGGAGCTCGATGGCGATGAGTGGGTAATTAACGGGCAGAAGATATGGACCAGTACCGCACACCACGCCGACTGGATTTTCTGTCTTGTCCGCACCGAACCTGATGCACCAAAACACTTGGGTATCTCGTTTTTGCTGTTCCGAATGGATACCCCCGGGATTGAAATTAGACCGCTGGTAGATATGACCGGTGATGCCAACTTCAACGAGGTGTTCTTCACGGATGTCCGTGTGCCGAAGCACCAGATTGTTGGTCAACGGGGTCAGGGGTGGCAGGTGGCTAATGCCATCTTGGGGCATGAGCGCAGTTCTTTGGCTACACCGGACGCGGCGATGAACCGACTCAATGGCGTAAAGCGACTGATGCGCGAGGAAAGCATTAATGGCGAGCCCATCATGTCCAATCCGGTATTTCGCGATCGTCTCATGAAGCTCGAGGGCCGCGTGCTCGCGATGCAATACAACGATATGCGCTTGCTCTCCGCCAAAATAAACAAAAATCAGGGCGTCCGCCTCGCAGGGATGATTGTGAAGCTGATTGGTACGGAGTTGCGTCATGAAATCGAATGCTTGGGCATCGATGTGATGGGTGAAATTGGTCTGAGTTACGGCGATAACCCTCACATGCGCGGACACGGGAGCTGGCAGTATCAGTACATGTTCTACCTGGGTCTGATTATCGGCGGTGGCACATCGCAAATTCAGAAAAACATTATCAGCGAGCGTGGCTTGGGTATGCCCAAGGAGCCCAAGATTCCGCCAGCAACGTCTGTAAAGGAGGCCTGAGATGGAGTTTGGATTATCACAGGACCAACTGATGCTCG
>Ga0181569_10003398_pt1 | contig 12392 bp, 8 predicted proteins | sample 101ome_19_FD_132452 | JGI IMG/M metagenome (GOLD analysis project Ga0181569, IMG submission 132452) | Coastal salt marsh microbial communities from the Groves Creek Marsh, Skidaway Island, Georgia - 101405AT metaG (megahit assembly) | ecosystem: Environmental > Aquatic > Marine > Intertidal zone... | reverse complement strand
TCGCCGGAGGAAAAGCCTATGCGTTGGGCATGATGGGGCATCTTCATTGCCTCGACGCTGAGTCGGGAGAGGTCGTCTGGGCGATGAATCTGGCTGAGGAATACCAGATCGACATGCCGATCTGGGGATTGGCGTCTTCACCGCTGGTCGAGAGCGGCACACTCGTCGTTCAGGTTTCTGCCCCAGCAGACGGAGCGACTATGGTTGGGCTCGACCCCGCGACTGGGAAAGAAAAGTGGCGAGCGCTTTCTGACAAGGGTTCCTACGTCTCACCTGTCGTGATTGATCAGGCAGGCAAGCGAGTCACCATCGTCTGGACGGGAGAACGCATTGCTGGATTCGACGCGACTTCCGGATCAATCTACTGGGAGGTTTCCACCAAGCCTAATAAAATGCCAATCAACGTGCCAGGTCCGGCTTTCAATGCGGATCATACGAAGATGTTTCTCGCCGTTTTCTATGATGGATCGCGGCTGATTGAGCTCGGACAGTATGCTCCCACCGCAAAGGAGCTTTGGCACCGCCAAGGTATCAACGAGAGAAAAACCGATGCGCTACATTGCATGATCAGTCCTCCCTTTTTTGTCGGGGACATGATTTACGGCATCGACAGCTATGGCCAGATTCGTTGCCTCGACCCGAAAAATGGTGATCGGGTGTGGGAGAATACGACTGCGCTACCGCAGGAGCGTTGGAGCACTGGGTTTTCCGTACAGAATGGTGAGAAAACCTGGATCGTGAACGAGCGGGGAGAAATCCTGATCACGAAATTCACACCCGAGGGATTTCAGGAAATCGACCGCACTCAAATCATCCCGCCGACGACGCCTCTGAAACAGCGCCGCGAAGGTACGGTGCTCTGGTCGCATCCTGCATTCGCAGGGACGGAGGTGTTTGTGCGGAATGATCGCGAGCTGATTTGTGTAAATTTGGGGAAATAGCCATCAGATACATTTTCGCCCAGTGCAAAATGAAGAGACCACTGCTCTGGTGAGCAAGGGCCTCCTTGGTTTCGATTGGGTTGGAATAATTGGGCTACCTTGCTGCGCGAAAGCATTGGTTGCTGCCGAAAGAATGACGGCAGCAAGGCTCCAGGCGAGCGTTTTTGATATTGGTTTTAGGTTGATGGCTTGAGTCAGCCGAGATGACTGTTTCTACCCCACCCTTGAAGAACCCGATGGCGATTCGTTAAATGGCGAGGAAATTTTTTTTAGATTTCTTTTCGTTGCCCTGATTTCGGACAATATGTCGTTGCTCTATTCGACACAGAAAAGGGTGTCGACAGAGCCGCTTCCCTTGCTAACTTACCGGCCCTTCTTAATTGGAACCCGATGGCGAAAGTCTCATTTTGCCGTTTTTTCGGAAAGACGAACCGCGCCGGTCAATGCGTCCAGCTTACAGATACGGAATGAAGATTTTTGCTCCCAAAGAAACCGACCCAATCGAAACGCGCGCGTCCCTCGATCCGGCTGCTGTGAAAAAACTCGTTGGCCTTGGTGCCGAGGTTGTGGTCGAAGCCGGAATTGGCTCTCGCTGCGATCACCCCGACAGCTCCTACGAAGTAGCTGGTGCCAGCGTCACTTCCGACGGCGGTGGTGCGCTTTCTTCTGCTGATATCGTTACTCGCATTCGCAAACCGTCTGATGAACAGGTAACGAAACTCAAGGAAGGCGCGATTCACATCAGCTTTCTCGATCCTTTTAACGAAAAAGATCTCCTCGGGAAATTTGCCGACCAGAAATCGACTGCGATCAGCCTCGAAATGGTCCCCCGGACCACCCTTGCGCAGAAGATGGACGCGATCAGTTCGCAGGCGAACCTCGCAGGTTACGTGTCGGTCATCGTTGCGGCGAACCGGATGAATGGTATTTTTCCCATGATGATGACTCCGGCGGGTACGATCTCTCCGGCCAAGGTTTTTGTCGTCGGGATTGGGGTCGCAGGTCTTCAGGCCATCGCTACCGCGAAGCGCCTTGGGGCACGCGTCACCGCTTTTGACGTTCGCGAAGAAGCACTCGAACAAGCCGAGTCACTCGGAGCCAAAGCTCTCCGCATCGACCTCGGTGATACCAGCGGGACCGATCAAGGCTACGCCAAAGAGCTCACTCCCGAGCAGCTTGAGAAGCAGGTTCAGGCTCAGGCCAAGGTCTGCGCGCAGAGCGATGTTGTCATTACCACGGCGAAAGTTTTCGGCAGGAAGCCGCCCGTTTTGATCAAAAAAGATGTCGTCGAGAGCATGCAGCCCGGTAGCGTAATCGTCGACCTCGCTGCGGAAACTGGCGGAAACGTCGAGGGAATTGTACCCGGCGAAGAGACCGAAACCGAAAACGGCGTCAAGCTCGTCGGTTTAGCTAATTTCGAGGGTCAGGTTTCCAAGCACGCTTCGCAGGTTCTCGCCTCGAACTTCGCAAATATGATCGAGCACTTCTGGGACGAAGAAGCGAAGGAATTCAAAATCGATTTAGAAGACGAAATCCAGCAAGGCTGTGTCATCACTCATAACGGAGCTGTCGTTCACGAGCGCTTCAAAGACTGAGCTAACCCTCTCAGGTCAAGCACTTAACCCTGGTTGATAATTTTTTACCTTTCACCATTTACTCCGAACCATGGAACTCATTCTTCTCATATTCGTCTTCGTCATGGCCGCGTTCCTCGGCTTTGAACTGATCCAGAAAGTCCCGAGTCAGCTGCACACGCCGCTGATGTCTGGATCAAACGCGATTTCGGGAATCACGATCGTTGGTGCGCTTCTCGCAGCCGGTGCAATCGAAGGATCACTCGGAAAATGGCTCGGCCTCGCTGCCCTGATCCTTGCAACGGTCAACGTGGTCGGTGGATACATGGTGACGGACCGAATGCTTGGAATGTTCAAGAAGAAGGGGAAGTAAAAACGCGAAACTTTTGACGCTGCTACACATGGAATATTTCATTAACATTTCCTACATCGTCGCTTCGGTGCTGTTTATTTTCGGCATCAAGATGCTCGGTTCCGCTGACACGGCTCGTCGCGGAAATCAGATTTCCTCTATGGGAATGCTTCTCGCCGTGATCGTAACGTTGCTCAACCGCGACATCAACGCTGGCGAACCGCTGTCTTTCACTTGGATTATCGCCGGACTTCTTGTCGGAGCTGCTATCGGAGTTGTTGCTGCGAAGCGAGTTCAGATGACTGGAATGCCGGAACTGGTAGCGCTTTTCAACGGCTTCGGTGGATTGGCTTCACTCCTGGTGGGTTGGGCCGAGTTTGCGAAGGCCGGAAATTTTGACAAGGCCGAGTATCCTCTTTTCACGGCCTGTGCAGTCGTATTCGCCATTCTTGTTGGTGGTATCACCTTCACAGGATCGATGATTGCTTACCTCAAGCTCTCCGGAAAAATGGGTGGCTCTGCCACGGTTTTCCCGGGGCAGAAAGCGATCAATGCGCTCGTCTTTGTCGCCCTCCTCGTCTTCGGCGGTATCTTTGTTTCGTCTGGAGCAGCTTGGGCGCTCTACGCGGTTATCGGACTGTCTCTTCTTCTTGGAGTCCTTGGAGTCATCCCGATTGGTGGTGGCGACATGCCGGTGGTGATCTCTTTCCTCAACAGCTTCTCCGGAATCGCCGCTTCGGCCGCCGGTTTCGTGATTCTGAATAACGTTCTCATTGTCGCTGGTTGTTTGGTTGGCGCATCGGGAATCATTCTCACAGTCATAATGTGTAAGGCGATGAACCGGACCCTTGGTAACGTGCTCTTCGGTGGCTTCGGAGCTTCCAGTGGCATTACCCACGAAGTGGAAGGAGAAATGAAGCCCATTTCACCGGAGGACGCCTTTTACGTTCTCGAGGCAGCAGAGTCCGTAATCTTTGTCCCGGGATACGGAATGGCGGTTGCGCAGGCGCAGCACGCGGTCAAGGAGTTGGGAGAGATTCTCGAAAACAATGGCGCTGAAGTTCGCTTTGCAATTCACCCGGTTGCCGGTCGTATGCCAGGACACATGAACGTTCTCCTTGCCGAGGCCGACGTTCCCTACGAGCAGCTTTGTGAAATGGACGACGTCAATGCGATCATGGAAACGGTCGACGTCGCCATCGTGATTGGCGCCAATGACGTGGTCAATCCGGCGGCTGGCGAAGATGAAAGCAGTCCGATTTACGGAATGCCCATCATCAATGTCCATCAGGCCCGCACTGTTTTCGCTCTCAAGCGCGGACAGGGAGCTGGTTTCTCGGGATTGATCAACACTCTCTTTTTCCGCGACAACACTCGCATGATCTACGGTGACGCGAAGGAGACGATGACGAATCTGGTGGGGCAGTTTAAAGACTGAGGCGCACCGATGGCGCGAACGTTCAACGTTGAATATTAGGGTGGAGAGCAGCTTTTGCCATCTTTAGATGGCGGACCTCACCTCGCGATTGCCTGGATGCGAACGTGATCCGTTCTTTCCCTGTCCTGTTGAGGAGCGGTGTTCAGGTATCCGATGTATTTCTTCCGGGCCCAAGCGGTCCTGCAGGATTTCTTGATCCGGAGTCTGCGTTTGTCGGTTTAGACGGAGGTATTGAGTCGGAAAATAACCTGCCTAGGATACCAGCAAGAGAACCATTGGGCACTCGAAATTTGTGGTACGATTCACAGTTGTGGCTGTGTCCGCAACGGCCGGGATAGAGTTAGTCAAGCCGGGGAATCGCTCACTGAGGCTTCGAGGCTAGGAAGGTCTTCCTCCTGCAGGCGCAATTGGCCACAAGCAGCATCGATATCATGGCCTTTCTCCCGACGAATCGTGGCAGTTATGTTCGCTTTTGAAAGCACATTCAAGAAAGCATCCTGCGCAGGTATATCTGGGCGTTTCCAGGGAAGGCCTTCCACTGTATTGTAAGGAATTAAATTCACTTTGGCGTGCAGCGAGTTCGCCCGCATCGCCAATATTTTCGCCTGATCAAGGCTGTCGTTGATTCCCTCAATGAGAATATATTCCAAGGTGATCATCTGCTTTTTGTGGCGAAGCCAAACCTGCAGAGCATCGAAGAGCCGATTGATGTTGTATTTTTTATTCACGGGCATGATCTGCTCGCGAACCTTGTCGGTTGCGCCATGGAGTGAAATAGCGAGGCGAATCTGCATCGGGATTTTCGCGAGCTTTTCAATCTGCGGAGCAAGGCCGCTCGTCGATACGGTCATGTGCCGCGCCCCAAGGTTCATGCCCCAGTCGGCATTGAGAATGGTGAGGGCCCTTGTCAGGTTGGTGAGATTGGCGAGAGGTTCGCCCATTCCCATGAAGACAATGTTGCGGATCGAGTCGCCTGTCTCGTATTCTGCCGTCATGACCTGCCCTACGATTTCTCCGGCGCTGAGATTGCGAGTGAATCCCGCAAGACCGCTCGCGCAGAATTTGCAGTCGTAAGCACACCCAACCTGGCTAGAAACGCAAAGAGTGATCCGTCCGCTGCGCTCGCCGTCAAAGTTGGCATTCGCCGGGATTTTCACCGTTTCGATGAGACGCCCGTCGTGGAGACGGAAAAGAAATTTTCGGGTGGTGTCCTTGGAACCAGTTAGGCGGACCGAGGGAAGAAGCCCGATCGTGAATTTCTCTTTGAGTTGCTCCCGAAGATCGTGGCTCAGGTTCGTCATCTCATCGAACGATGTGACTCGTTTTTGAAAAAGCCATTCTACAACCTGCTTTGCCCGGAATTTTGGCTGATCGTGCTCTTCCATCCACTCGATCCAGTCATCGAGCGTCATTCCGTAGGCGGGTGTCTGGTCCATACGCGCTTCGCGCGGCAAAAAGTAAAAGGTGAAACGTAAAAGGTCGGGAGGAACTCGCTTGCGGATTGTAATATCCAAAATCCAATATCCAACATCTTTTCGATACCGTCACGTTCTGCGGTTTGACTTTCCGATCATTCTCTTCTTACCTCGCTCAATAATGGCTACTTCCGATCCCGCGCCCCTCGTATTGATTCTTTGCACTGGTAATTCCTGCCGCTCTCAAATGGCAGAGAAATTGCTGCAGCGTGCTGCGGGCGATGCGCTCCGTGTCGAAAGTGCCGGTTCGCAGCCAAGTGGTTACGTTCATCCTCTCGCGATCAAAGCGGTCGAGGAAATCGGACTTGATCTATCAGATGGACGTTCCAAATCGCTCGATGAATTTCTTGATCAGGATGTCGAGACGGTCATCACTGTTTGCGGAAATGCGGATCAGGCTTGCCCGGTCTTTCCCGGCCAGGCTCGACGCTACCATTGGCCCTTCGACGATCCGGCCCATGCGGAAGGATCAGCGGAAGAGCAGATGGAAGTCTTTCGACGTGTTCGCGACGAAATCGATCGCGTTTTCTCCGCCTACGGACTCGGGCGGAAGGATGCTTTGGGGTGAGGGACGTAGTGGTGATTTCCAAATCGCTACCGCGAAGCTCAGGCAGATAATGTGGCGATTTGGAAATCACCACTACGGCATCTGAATCAGTAAGCGCCCGAACATTTCTGTTTTCCAGCTATGCGAAACGGTTGCCTTTCGTTGTTCGCGGATGGCATCGAGAGTTGATTCGACTGTCGGCGTGGTCATCGGAAACCAATCGGTCAAGTTTTCGGACCATTGCGGAGTCACGTTTATCACTCCGGCGTTTATTCATTAGAATATGCGATTACCGATGAGTCCCCTGCGCTAGTTCATTGGCGCACCGGAGTTGCATCACTGGCATCATAACAAGGATCGACTCGCTGGAAACTACGCCAACCTGTCTCCCTCGATGGATCTGCTCTTTGGAACTTACCGCTGCCCCGATAACGAGCCGGGGCATTTGGAATTTCCGAAACGATTGCCCAGACCTACTGGGGGCAGCTATGGCATCCGTTTCGAAGGAAGCCTGCTGCGGATCCAAAGTAGCCGCTTTACTGCAAAAACGGATTCGTAGCTTTCTCCGTACCGATGGTCGTGCGTCCGCCGTGCCCCGGCAGAACCTGAGTATCATCTGGTAGCGGCCAGAGCTTTTCTTTGATTCCGGAAATCAACAGGTCGTGATCTCCGTGGGGAAAATCGGTTCGACCGATCCCGCTTTGGAAAAGAACGTCTCCACCGATGAGGACGGGTGCTCCGTCGATGCGAAAGCAAAGCGAATCAGGAGAATGCCCGGGAACGTGGAGGACTTCGAGGTCCAGCCCATCGAGCGACAGTTTGGATTCTCCCTCGAGTAGATGATCGACGGCGTAATCGTCGAGTTCGCATGGCATTCCGATCATTTGCTCAAGCCGCTTAGCCATGGTCAGATCTTCCGATGGCTCGGAGTGAGCCCAGACAGGGCAGGCGAATTTTTCCACAAGAGCTCCAGCTCCGATGACATGATCATGATGTTGATGTGTCAGGATTAATCCATCTGCGGTCAGCTCTTTTTCGGTCAACCAGTCAGCCATTCCCTCCGGGGCGTCGAAAAGCCAGTTTTTCTCACCACATTGGACGAGGAATCCGTTGGTTTGAAACAGGCCGCCGCAATGGGCTTCGATGGTGAGTTTTTCCATAATCTCTCTCCTACGCGTGATCGATGCGGAGATCAACTTTTCCAGTGCAGAGGGCGTGGGATGGAAGTATAGAAAGAGAACTCAAACTTTCCCGCCTATGCCCCTTCGTAGCCTTGGCGAAGAAGGGTCCGGTCGTAGACCTCACCCTATTGAATAATGCACCATACCCTGTTGACTCTCGCGAGTCTGCTGCTTCTTGCCTTTTCCCAAAACCTGATGGCACAGACCGAAACTTCTGACCTTCGTTTCACGGACAAGGATCCACTGATCTGGATGGAGGAAGTCGAGGGCGAAAAAGCGCTCGGTTGGGTTCGTGAGCAAAACGAGAGGACATTGAGCGATCTCCAATCGGATCCGCTCTACGAGGAGTTCGAGGCTGAGGCGAAGAAGATTCTGAACTCGAAGGAACGCATCCCGTATGGCCGGATTCGTGGTGAGCATGTCTACAATTTCTGGCAGGATGAGAAAAACATTCGCGGCCTCTGGCGGCGGACCTCCCGTGAAAGCTACGCGACGGATGATCCGGATTGGGAAACCATCGTAGACTTCGATGTGCTGGCTGAGGAAGAAGACAAGAACTGGGTCTTCAAAGGTTCCTATACCTTCCACGACAAGAAGGCTGGCAAGTATTACACGCTCGTTTCTCTCTCGGATGGAGGAAAAGATGCTGTCGTCAGGCGGGAGTTTGATCTCGAGAGCAAAACCTTCGTTGATGACGGATACATCACGCCGGAGGCTAAGCAAAGTGCCGCGTGGCTGGGGCCGGATACCATTTTGATTGGAACCGACTGGGGCGAAGACTCGCTGACAGATTCTGGGTATGCCCGCATCTTGAAGAAATGGAAACGTGGCACTCCACTTGAGGAGGCGGAAACAGTAATGGAGGTCGATAAGACGGATGTCGCGGCCTGGCCTTTCACGATTGAATTGGAAGATGGGACGGTCCTCGCCAACGCAATCGAGTCGGACACCTTCTTTACCTCCACCTATTGGTGGCTGCCGGGAGATGGTTCGGCCCCCGTGAAGTATCCAATTCCTCCCAAATCGGAAATCGAAGGGCTCTACAAAGGCAATCTGCTCGTTGCCTTGAAAGAGGATTGGGCTCCGGAAGGGCAGGGTTCATTTCAAAATGGAGATCTGATCTCTTTCGAGCTGCAGGCCTTCCTTGATGCGAGAGAACTCCCACCTGTGAATCTCGTCTTTCGTCCGAATGAGACGCAGGCAGTAAATTACGTAGCGATTGCGAAAGGCGCAGCCTTGCTGGCCATCAGTGAAAACGTGGTTGGAAAGATTCTAAAAATTGAGCCGGGCAAGGATGGGTGGACCTCCGAGCCGGTGGAGTTGCCGGGAGAAGGCCAGCCTGGGGTGGCATTCGCTGATGAGGATGAAGAAAGCGTGTTTCTCAACTACGAAGACTTTCTAACACCCGACTCGCTGCTCGAATACGACAGCTCAACGGGAGAGATGAAAACACTTAAGAGCTTGCCGCCGAAGTTTGATGCTGACGGCCTCGTTGTGAAACAGCAGTTCACGAAGTCAAAAGACGGGACAAGGATTCCCTATTTCGTAGTCCATCGCGAGGATGTCGAATTTGACGGCAAGACTCCTACTTTGCTCTATAGCTATGGAGGGTTTCAAATTTCGATGCGTCCCGGATACCGGAGCACGACCGGAAAACTATGGCTCGAAAGGGGAGGCGCCTACGTTCTCGCGAATATTCGGGGCGGAGGTGAGTTTGGTCCAACCTGGCACCAGGCCGGATTGAAAACCAATCGCCAGCGGGTTTACGACGACTTCATTGCCGTCGGCGAGTCAGTAATCGAGTCGAAACTGACATCGCCACAACATCTCGGTATTATGGGTGGGTCAAATGGTGGCCTCCTCATGGGGGTTATGCTGAACCAGCGCCCTGATCTCTGGAATGCAGTCGTCGTTCAGGTTCCACTCCTGGATATGCTTCGCTATCATACTCTCCTCGCAGGCGCTTCCTGGGTCGATGAATACGGTTCGCCGGAAGTGTCTGAGGAGCGGGCGTTCCTTGAAACGATCTCGCCATATCATAATTTCGACGAGGGGAAGGAATATCCCGTTCCGTTTTTTGTTACTTGCTCCTAGGCCGACCGGGTTCATCCTGCTCACGCCCGCAAGATGGCAAAGCTCTTCGAGGAATCGGGTAAGCCGTTTCTCTACTACGAGAACATCGATGGAGGCCACTCCGCTGCCGCGAATCAGAATGAGCGCGCCAAACGAACGGCTCTGGAATATGTGTATCTGATGAGGCAGTTGTGAAGCGCATCACCGGATTGCGTCCGTTTCACCGAAGAAACCCGACGCGTAACATTCGGTTGTAGCGGAGTGATTGAGTTTGAAAATTCAATGGATCCTTTGCGAAATCCATACGGTTTCCCTTAAAAATGCGAAAACTCATCCACATTGCTCTTCTCTCTTCGACGCTGTATGGCGTAGCGGAGAGTCGTGCCGAAGGGAACGAATTTTTCGAAAAGAAGATTCGCCCCGTTCTCGCGGAAAAGTGTTACCAATGCCACTCTGCGAAAGCGGAAAAGCTCAAAGGCGGAATTCAGCTCGACCACCTTCAGCACATACTTGCGGGAGGGGACACCGGTCCAGCGATCGAGCCGGGGGACGCAGAGAAAAGCCTGCTCATCGAATCGATCCGGTACGGGAATGATGACCTCCAGATGCCGCCGAAGGGGAAGCTGAGTCCCGAAATCGTTGCCGACTTTGAAAAATGGATCAATGATGGGGCCGTCTGGCCGGAAGAGCCAGTTCCTCAGCGCGATGGAAGCGGAAAAGAAGAGGTTTTTGATCTCCAGAAACGATACGAGGAACATTGGAGCTGGCGGCCGGTTTCAAAACCGAGACTTCCTTCGATTGACCAAGTCGACTGGCCTAAGGCAGGGGCAGATCACTTTGTGCTCGCGAAGATTGAGGAAAGGGATTTTCGTCCCGCGGAAGCGGCAGATCGATCAACGTGGTTCCGTCGTGTCCATTTTGATCTCACGGGCCTCCCTCCATCAAGAGAGCAGTGGGAAGAATTTCTCGCCGACGATTCTCCCAATGCAAAAGAGAAGGCAGTCGACAGCCTTCTCGCGTCACCCCACTTTGGCGAAAAGTGGGCGCGCCACTGGATGGATCTCGTCCGCTACGCTGAAACCTACGGGCACGAGTTTGACTACCCGATCGAAGGAGCTCACGAATATCGGGATTATCTGATTCGAGCGTTCAATGAAGACGTTCCCTACGATCTTTTTGTAAAAGAGCATATCGCCGGAGACCTCCTGCCAGAGCCTCGAAAGAATCCCGAGAATCACTTCGACGAGTCAGTTCTCGGGACGGGCTTCTGGTATCTTCACGAAGCGACTCATGCGCCCACGGATGTTCTTGCGAACGAGGCGGATATCATGGACAACCAGATTGATGTCCTCGGAAAATCGTTTCTGGGCCTGACCGTTTCCTGCGCTCGCTGCCACGATCACAAATTCGACGCGATTTCAACGAAGGACTACTATGCCATGACTGCGTATCTGCATGCCAGTGCGCGTCAGCAGGTGCTGATAGATGTGGATCGGACTCGGGAAAAGACTGCTGCCGATCTCGTCGCGAAAAAGCAGAAGGCCGATGCGCTTTTTAAACATCCTGTCGAGAAAGTCCAGCTCTCTGTTCCTGTGCGCGAGGGAGAGACGGTCTACGAAGGTTTTCGCGAAGGAACGCTCCCTGATGGCTGGAGCAAGACCGGCGAAGCCTTCTCGGGGAGGGGTGGATCTGGAATTCGCTTTCAAAGCGATGACCCGCATGCCTATCCGGGAGTGATGGACAGTGGACTGCTTGGCAAAAGGCAGGTCGGGATTTTGAGATCGCCGACTTTCACGATCGAAAGTGATTTTATTCACATCCTGACAAAGTCAGAAAAATCTCACGTCCGCCTCATCGTTGACAATTATCAGATGGGCCGCTTTAACGCGCTTCTCTTCCGTGGGATGCATCATGATAATCTCGATACGAAGGGTGCTTTTGAGTGGAAGTCTCTCGCGGGAAATCTCAAGAAATACGTCGGTCATAAAGCCTACCTGGAATTCATTGATCCCCTAGAGGGAGAAATCCTGATCGACGAGATTCGGTTTTCTAAGCACTCGTCGACTCCTGCAGTTCCCGAGTCTCTCACGAAGCCCCGTTCCAAATCCCTAGCTGAACCGGCATCGAAACTCGTGAAGGAAGGCGAGGCGATGGCAAGTCAGCTTCCAAGTCCGAGATACGCTGTCGCCATGGCAGAAGGTTCTCCAGAATCGGCTCATGTTTACGTCCGTGGTAGCCATCGTAGCCTGGGGGAGGAAGTTCCCGCGCGTTTTCTGGAAGCGCTCGGAGGGGAATCTGGTGATCGACTTGCCCTGGCCAACGAAGTTGCGAGTGGGGGCAACCCGCTGACAGCTCGTGTCTTTGTGAATCGTGTCTGGCACCACCTGTTTGGACAGGGAATCGTTCCGACAGTGGATGACTTTGGTCCGATGGGGAGCCCGCCTTCTCATCCCGCTTTGCTCGATTACCTAGCCGCTGATTTCGTAGAAAAGGGATGGTCAGTTAAGAATCTTGTTCGGGAGTTGGTCCTATCCTCGACTTATGGACAATCTTCTCAGCCTCATCCCGAACTTTCCGCAGACAGGCTTGCCGAACTTGATCCTTCAAACGAATTGCTTTCTCGGATGCGGGTGAAACGTCTCATGGCCGAGTCCATTCGCGATTCGATTATGGCTGTGTCAGGGAGGCTGGATCCGAAGCTCTACGGCCCATCTGTCCCAACGCACCGCACGAAGTTCATGACGGGTCGAGGGGGCAAGAAAAGCGGGCCTCTCGATGGAGAAGGGCGTCGCAGCATCTACGGAGCTGTAT
>Ga0181569_10003388_pt1 | contig 12402 bp, 7 predicted proteins | sample 101ome_19_FD_132452 | JGI IMG/M metagenome (GOLD analysis project Ga0181569, IMG submission 132452) | Coastal salt marsh microbial communities from the Groves Creek Marsh, Skidaway Island, Georgia - 101405AT metaG (megahit assembly) | ecosystem: Environmental > Aquatic > Marine > Intertidal zone... | reverse complement strand
GTCTAAACCATCAATATCTAAGCCTCTAGCTGCAAGATCAGTAGCAACTAAAACCGGACATGATCCATTTGCAAATTGGACTAAAATATCATTTCTTTCATACTGTTCTAAATCCCCATGGATAACTAAGGCATCTATTTTATTGTTGACTAAATATTCGCTAAGCTCTTTTCCTTGGAGCTTGGTATTTACAAATACAATCGTTTTCTCAGGGGAAAATTTTGCAAGCACTGAGATGAGTGTTTCTTGTTTATGCTCACAACTATAAAAAATTTCATGTATTTTATTTGGTAGTTCTAAACTTTTTGTTTGAATATGAAGAGCATCTGATTGTATTTTTTCACTCATTGAAATTATTTCATCTGTAAAAGTTGCTGAAAATAAAAGTGTTTGTCTCTTTTGTGGAACATATCTAAATATCTCTTCTAGATCTTCAATAAAACCCATATCTAAGATCCGATCTGCTTCATCTAAAATTACACTCTCCAAACGATTAAGATGGAGTGTTTCTTTTTTGAGATGTTTTAATAAGCGTCCAGGAGTTCCCACTACAATGTGTGCGCCATGCCTTAGTGAGCCTAACTGTGGTCCAAAACTAACACCTCCACACAATGTGAGTATTTTGATATTATGCTTGAATTTTGCAAGGGTACGTAGCTCTTTTGCAACTTGATCTGCAAGTTCACGTGTTGGGCATATTATGAGAGATTGGATGTAAAAGTTTTGTACTCTTAGATTTTCCAAAATTCCAATTCCAAAAGCAGCTGTCTTTCCACTTCCCGTTTTTGCTTGTACGATAAGATCTTTCTTTTGAAGTAAAGGAGGTATTGCAGCTTCTTGGACAGGTGTCATTCTTAGATAAGCATTTCTTTGAAGGTTGTGCAACATCTCCTTTGAGAGTTCCAACTCTTTGAAATTTCCTTGATCCATCTTTTGACTACCTTATATAAAGTTTTACGACATGATACTTTGTAATTAGATAAAACCCCCTGAGATATTTTCTTTGAATGCTACAAAAAGTACTATGAGGAGTATAAGTGTCTTTATATTATTACTCTTTAATTTCAATTTTGGTTATAATGATTGACTATAATGCATAAAGGTACTTTAAGAGATGGACTTGGCAAATATTTTAATTATTGATGACAATGCAAAAAATATTCAACTTGCTGCTAATGTTTTAAAAGTAACAGGCCTTTATCAGATCTTTTTTGCAACGAGTGGTGAAAAAGGTATTGAGCAAGTGCAAAATCGTAGCTTAGATCTTATTTTGTTAGATATAAATATGCCTGGTATTGATGGATATGAAACTGCAAAAAGATTAAAAGAAGATCCTCTCTCCAAAGAGATTCCAATCATTTTTCTCTCTGCAAATGCTACACAAGACAGTATCAAGAAAGGTTTTGAATTTGGTGGTGCTGATTATGTGACAAAACCTTTTGATGAATCAGAATTGCTTCACCGTGTTCAAACACATGTAGAACTTTTTCAGGCGAAGAAAAAACTACAAAATGAAGTTGATGACACAAGGCTATTGCTTGAGCAGTACAAGTTTGCGGTTGATAATGGATCTTTAGTTTCTAAAACGGATCTCAATGGGGTTATAACGTATGCAAATGACAAGTTTTGTGAAATTAGTAAGTATTCTAGAGAGGAATTGTTAGGGGTTAGTCACAACATCACTAGACACCCAGATATGAAAGCATCAACTTTTAAAGAGCTTTGGGACACTATAAAAAATAAGCAAGTTTGGGAAGGGACTATAAAAAACTTAGCAAAAGATGGAAGTGCATACTATGTTGAAGCAACTGTGATGCCTCTTTTAAATGCTAAAGGTGAAGTTTTAGAGTATATCAGTGTACGAACGGATATAACTCCAGAGATTGAGCTTAGAAACGATATTGTTTCCTCGCAAGAAGAGATTTTATACACTTTAGGTGAACTTGGAGAATGGCGTTCTAAAGAAACAGGTAAACATGTGAGTAGAGTCTCTTTATTTTCAGTAGTTTTGGCAATTGCATACGGATGCAGTGAAGATGAAGTCAATTTATTAAAGATGGCTTCGCCAATGCATGATATTGGAAAGGTTATTATTCCTGATTCAATTCTTTTGAAACCGTGGGAACTTACCGATGAAGAGTTTGAAACAATGAAACACCATACTGAATATGGTTGGGAAATTTTTCATAAATCCAAACATGAACTTTTGCAAACAGCTGCACTTATTTCGTATGAGCACCATGAGAAATGGGATGGTTCAGGCTATCCAAGAGGTCTATGTGGTGAAGAGATTCATATTTTTGGACGAATTACTGCTATAGCAGATGTTTTTGATGCACTCTCTCATGACAGAGTGTATAAATCAGCGTGGAGTGTGGAAAAAACTTTAGAATATATTCAAAGTGAGAGTGGAAAATCTTTTGAGCCTAAGCTTGTTGAATTGCTTTTAGAGAATCTTGATGAGATATTGCAAATTAAGCAGCAATATGCAGACAAATGAAACGTACAAAAAAGCTATACGGATTCATTTTAGCTTTACTCATAATATTTCTTTCTATTTTTATAGTTGTTGCACCAACATTTTTTTCAAAAGATATTGCAAGAGCATCGGTCGATGAAGTTATTGATTTTGATCTGCTCCTTGAAGGTGAAAGTAAGATAGAGCTTGTTTTTTTCGGTTACTCGGGTTGTGCGAAAATTTGTACTCCAAGACTGCAAGATTTATCGAAGTATTATAATTCTCTCAATTCTCAAATGAGGGACAAGCTTAGTGTTGTATTTCTTGATATATCGCAGCCAGAAGATAAGAACCTTCCAAAAGATTTTGCAGCTCATTTTCATGAGGATTTCAAAGGAATATACTTGAGCAATGATAATTTAAGAGTCTATACAAAAGCATTTCAAGTCTATTTTGCACAGAGCCTTTTTGATCCTCAAGAATTTAATCATTCGAGTAATCTTTATTTGATTACAAAAAACAAAGGGATAAAAAAGTTGCGTTATATCTATAATGCATATCCATTTGACTTTAAACAAATCACACTTGATATAAAGGATCTGATGAATGAATCTATCTAATAGCCCTTTACACCTCACTAGCTCTGATAAATTTATGTTACAGCTTATTGTTGTGCATTGGGTTCTTGTCTCAACTGTTACAGCATACCTTTTCAATGCTTTTTATCTTGGTATTGTAGGTGGTGGGTCTTTAGTTTTAATCACATTTTTAGCGTATAAGTCATTTAGCGGAAAGCAGACTTTTAGATATATTGTATCACTTGTACTTCTTAGCTTTTCTGTAATCATTATCCAACAAAGTGGGGGAAGGATAGAAACACACTTTCATATTTTTGGCGCGCTTTCATTTCTAGTTATCTATCGCGATTTTAAGATAATAGGGATGGGGTCAATTTTTATTATGGTTCATCACCTCATATTTAATTATCTTCAAGAGTATAATGTAACACTTTTTGATACACCGCTAGTAGTGTTTAACTATGGATGTGGTTTAGATATTGTCCTTTTACATGCGGCTTTTGTTATTTTTGAGTGGTTCGTTCTTCACCGTATTATTCTTAAAATGAACAACACATATGATGAGCTTCAAAGAACTAAGGACGCCCTACAATCTGTCAATCAAAATCTTGAAGGGATAGTTGACGATCGTACAAATGAGTTAAAAGTGGCCAAAAACGAAGCAGATGAAGCAAATAAAATGAAATCAGAGTTTCTTGCAAACATGTCCCATGAGATTAGAACTCCAATGAATGCGATTATAGGTTTTACAGATATTTTGGCAAAAGAGGTGGATGATCCAATCCATTCAAACTATATACAATCTGTTCAAAATAGTTCAAAAATTCTTTTAACTATCATTAATGATATTTTGGACCTTTCAAAAGTTGAAGCCGGAAAAATGCCAATAGAATATGCTCCAACAAATATATATGCAATTGCTGAAGAGATTCGAAGTGTTTTTGAGCAAAAAGCTTTAACTAAAGCACTTTATTTCAATGTTGATGTAGAAGAGAATACTCCCGATTCACTTATTTTAGATGAGGTTCGTATTCGTCAAATTTTATTTAATCTTATAAGTAACGCACTGAAGTTTACACACGAAGGTTCTATTGATATTCAGATCTATTGTGAAACTTTAAACGATAAGAAAATAAACCTAATTCTCAAAGTAAAAGATACCGGAATAGGTATGGATGAAACACAACAAAAACATATGTTTGAGGCTTTTTCTCAACACTCAGAGCAAAGTACAAAACTTTATGGTGGAACTGGATTGGGCTTATCAATCGTTGAAAAGCTTACACATTTGATGAATGGTGAAGTTGAACTTCAAAGTGAAAGAGACGAAGGGAGTATATTTACAATTACTCTCAATGATGTCGCTATAAGTAGTGAAAAAGCATCACATTTTAATTTGTATGCTCAAGAGGTAAGATTTGAAAAAGCAACTATACTCATTGCCGATGATATCGATCTAAACAGACAGCTTTTACAGAACTACTTTAAAAATGAACCATTTACAATTTTAGAAGCCAAAGATGGTCAAGAAGCAGTAGATATCGCTAACGATGAAAAAGTTGATCTTATCCTGATGGATATCAAAATGCCTAACAAAAATGGTTATGAAGCGGCTAGGGAGATAAAAAGTTTCAAAGATATTCCTATTGTAGCGATTACAGCATCAGTAATTTCACAAAAAGAAAATGAACAAAACCTGATTTTCGATGATTTCCTTCATAAACCAATTCAGTATGAGCCACTCATTGGTTCTTTATGTAATTTTATTCGATGCGAGATTAGAAAACTTGACAAGAGCAAAGAAGCATTGCCTTCAAATGAAAAAATTTCTTTAGAGAAATATCCGCAACTACTTTCTCTTCTTGATCATGCAAAAGAAGATGGGGATATAGAGCTCATTCAAAACTTCTCGAAGCAACTACTCATCATAGCACAGAGCAATAATGATCAAATACTTGCAGATATATCAAAACAACTAGATACTGCAGCTGAGAGTTTTGACATCGGTGAATGTGAGTACTTACTCAATCGCTTTAGTTAAAGCTATAGTATCATCTCTATCTCAGATGAAGTTTGTATAGTTTGCTCATCTAGATTTACTGTATGAACTTTATAATCAATAACAGTATTCTCTAACAGGTGAGAAAATATTTCACCAATACGGTTTTCTTCAATTCTTTCTTCACTTAGTATTGCAAACTCATCACCAAAAATTCTAAAAACATATTTGTGCTCAAAAGTTTTACTCATTGTATGGCTTAGTTCATACAAGATCACATCGCCTTCTTTCCATCCATTTTTTTTGTTGAATTGTGTAAAGTTTTTTAAAGAGATGAGATATAAAAAATGAAAAACCTTATGTCGAGAGTTTTCTATGAGCAAGGTATCAAGATAATTTTGATTGTATGCGGTCGTTATACTGTCTTTATAAAAGTAAGCAAATCGTTCTTGTTCAAGTCTTGATTTTGGGAGCTGGTCTATATTTTCATCAAGTGTTATATCTTTTAAAACGATAAGAGCTGCATCGACTACATCTGGGTGAAACTGCTTTTTACTCAGTTTTTTTATCTCTTCGAGTGCTTCAGCAACAGTTTTTCTCCCTTTGTAGATTCTATTTGTGGTCATAGCATCAAATGAATCTGCAACAATCATGATTCGGGAAAGTTCTGGAATCTGATCTTCTTTCAAGCCGTTTGGGTATCCTTTACCATCATAGCGTTCATGGTGTGCATAAATTATCTCAGCAAGAGGCTCAAACATAGGAGTAGATGAAAGAAGGTTATAGCCAACTCTCACATGTTCTTGAATTAGTTGGTATTCTAAACTATTAAGATGTTTTGGATTTAGCAAAACTGCATCGGGTGTCCCAACTTTTCCAACATCATGCAAAATTCCAGCTTGATATATAAGGGTACAAACATCTTCTGGATAACCCATCTGTTTTGCAAGTATCCGAGAATACTCTGCAACTCTTTTGCTATGACCAGCGGTATATGTATCTCTTTGTTCGATCATTTCAATCATAGATACAAGTGATTTTTCATAATTTACTTTTTGATATACTAGAAGATTCTCAAGTTTAGATGTTTTTTCTTCAATTAAATTATTTAAGTGCGACTTATAAAGTTCATTTTCTTTTTCTAAAGCTATTTTATGAGCTGTTTTGTAAAGTTCAGTATTTAGCTGTTCGTTGTCGAATGGCTTTACAACATATCCATCAACACTGTCTTTTATTGCTCGAAGAAGCAATTTTTCCTCACTATGCGCACTCATCACAATAATTGGTTGCGTTGGTTCTTCTTCTCTGATTTTTTCAATCATGCTCAAGCCATCAAGTAGGGGCATTGAAATATCTGTAATTACAAGATCAAAGTTTTCTCGTAAAAATGTATCTAAGCCTTCTTTTCCATTGTTCGCTGTTACAACTTTTGCAAATAATTTTTGAAGATAAAGTGACATTGTGTGTTGAAGATCTAGGTCATCCTCAACAAACAAGACACAAAGTGTTTGGGTTAAATTTCTAATATCTTTGGCGTTATACATCTTCAAGACTCTTCGGTATTTTTATTTCAAAACAAACACCATCATTTTTATTATATACATCTATAAAACCTTTGATGTGTTTTTCGATAATTGTTTTGCTCATGTACAGACCCAATCCTGTACCATTTTTTACACCTTTTGTTGTAAAATAAGGATCAAAGATATGTGGTAAGACATCTAGCTCTATCCCGCCTGCGTTGTCACACATACTCATATGGATTATCTCATCTTCTTCAAATAAATCTATAGATATGGTTTTATTCTCTTGCTTTTCGTCAAATGCTTCTTTTGCATTTTTTAATAGGTTGATAAGAACTTGCATCAACTCACGTGAGAATGTAATGACTTTTAAACTCTCATCATTGTCGATATTGATTTTAATACCGTGATGTTCAAGAGATTTTCCTATGACTCGTAATGCATCATCAATAACCTGATGCATATAAACCTCTTCAGCTTTTTTGTCAGGCTTAAAAAAATCTCTAAAATCATCAATTGTTTGCGATAATTCATGTGTTTGTCTTATGGTGTCGGTAGCGATATCTTTTAAAGATACAGGATCAATGGTCTCAAGGTCAATATCAGCAAGAATCATGTTCGCATTCATTGCAATAACAGTTATAGGTTGTCTCCATTGATGTGCAATCATCGATATCATTTCACCCATTGCTGCATGTCGCGATTGTGCTATCATTAACTCATCTTTTTTTCTAAGCTCATTACGAAGTTTCATCTTTTCATTGATCTCAAGTTTAAATGCAATGTAGCCATCAACAACACCGTATTGATTAAACGATGGAATAATTGTAGAGTCTTCCCAAAATTCAGTTCCATCCTTAGCTTTATTTTTAATTTCTGAACTGTAAATGTTTCCTTTTGTAAGTCCATTCCACATTTTTTCATACTCTTGAGGAGAGATCTCGCCAGATTTTACTATTCTAGGGTTTTGTCCAAGTAATTCCTCTTTTGTGTATCCAGTTATTTTACACCAGTTTGGATTTACATACTCTATGTTTCCTTGAATATCAGTCATTAAAACAGATATCTCACTTCTCTCAAAAGCAGATAAAACTCTTTTTACTTGTCTGTTGGCTTCATATTCACTAGTGATGTCAATGAAAAGGAAACCAGCTTTTGCTTTTTCATCATCTTCAATTTTAAATGCTAATTCTCTATATACTTTTTCAATACCATTATTTGATATTCTTCTTACTCTTTCAGATACTCCATTTTCTAAGGCCTCTTCATATGAAAGTATGAAAATCTCTTCTTGATACCCTTGTGCCATCTCATAGATGTTTATGCCTGTAGTAATCTCAAAATCATTGAAAAGTTTGTTGAGTTCATTCATATACACCATGATGTTGTCTTCTACAATATAGATGTTGCCAGGTATAAAACTCATAAACTGCTCAAACTGCTTTTGAGACTGAAGTAAATCTTCTCGTAAAATTTCATTTTGAGTGATATCGGTATGAAACCCTACCATACGAATCGCTTTTTCATTTTTATCAAAAATGGTTTGACCTCGATCTAAAATCCAGACCCATGATCCATCTTTATGACGCAACCTATGAATAATTTCATACTTGAAATTTTTATCGTTATGAGCTTTTGCAATAGCATCTAGAGCAGGCTGTAAATCATCTGGATGGACTCTGTCTTTCCAAGAGCTAAAGTCATTTGGAAGTTCATTATCTTTAAATCCAAGCATCTCTTTCCACCTTGGTGAAAAATAGACACTATTTGTCTGTAAATTCCAATCCCAAAGACCATCTTGCGTACCAAAGATTGCATATTCATATTGTTGTTTTGTATCATCCAAATCTCGAACAAGTCTAAAAATATAGTACACCAAATAAAGCATTACAAGTAAACCGAAATAGGCAATAATTAAACCCCAGTTTTTCATCACTTGTAGTTCATGAAAAGCTTCACTTGTATCTTGTTTTACAACCATTCCAAGTTCAAGATAATTGAGATATCTCCATGAAGCTAAAACTTCAGTTCCTTTATAATCAGTATAGATTCCAGAGCCAGATTTTCCTTGTACTGCTTCTTGGGCAGGTTTTCCATTTTCTGCACCAATTTGTACCGAGTATTTAAATGCTGCATCCTTATTTGATCGAAGAGGATTGATAAAAAGTGCTTTGTCTTTTTCTTTAGAGGCTAGGATAATTTCACCGCTTGTACCAATCCCTGAATAATCTTGTGCTATTTCATAAAGTCTTTCAATATTAATCTGGACTCCAATATAAGCAATGATTACCCCATCCCTTATGAGTGGTTCTACCATAAATGTTGCAGCTTGATTAGAAGGTTCATAAAAAGTGAATTTTGAAAGTGTTAAATCATGATTGTGGAGAGCTTTTTTGAAACATTGTGCGAGTTGAGTATCTTTGAATTGTCCATTATTTAAATTTGTAAGGTAATCTGATTCATTTTTTACCGAAAAAACAATATCTCCCTGAAGAGTTATAAGAAACAGATTGTAAATATCATAAGCAGATAAATAAGGCTCTATAGTTTTTAAAAATGTATCGGAAGATTTTTTGAACTCTGGTAATAATGATCTTTTTTCATTGTGATAGTTTAAAATATCCTCCGCACTTTTTGCAATAAACTCAGCTTTTGAGAGCATAGTAACATCATTTTTTAAGTGATGGTAATAATCATGGATACGGGCCGCTTTTGCTTTTGCAATCGAATCTAAGTTGTTTATAATTTCGTTATGTAAAACTTTATGAGTGTTTGTGTGGGAAAAGTAAAAGTATAGAAGAAATGGTATAAAACTTGTACTGAGAAGCAAAAGGCTTATTTTTTTAGATTCACTCATTATTTAAACCTTTTGTTACTTTGGTAGCTACGGATACAGATTCTCAATCAGGTCACTACCACATTCGAGGTCGTTGAACCACTCTACAAACTTTTGTGCATCTTCGCCCTCAAATACAAATCCATGTTGAGGTGCTATCATATTTACATCAAGTTTTTCAATTTGAGAAACCCATGCTTTACAGAGTTTATTTGATCCCATATACCTTTGGTGAAATCCAATAATATGTTGTTTATGATCATCAAAACTCTCAACTTTTTTATACCCATCAGGAGAATCTACAATTGCAGCTCCTATATCTCCAGAAAACACTATTTTTGATCTAGAATCATAGAGTGTAAAATTTCCAGGTGAATGTAAAAAGTGAGCTGGGACAAATTTCAGATAATCATCTCCAAAATTTAATTTTGCCCCGTGATCTGGAAGTCCCATAACTCGTCCCATCTCTGTAAAACCATAATGAGACATAAATCTAACCCATAAACTTGAAAGTATAAATCTCGCTTTAGTAACCAAAGACCACTGACCAATAGAGCCAGAAACATCAGGATCTTGATGTGAAAAGAAAATATATTTGATATCTTCTATATCAACATGTTCACTAACAGCCTCAAACAACTCATCAAATATAGCTTCGCTCCCTGGATCAATTAAGACTCCTGAACCATTCTGAACCACTAAATATTGATTTACAGATAAGTATGAATCCTCTTGAGCTTCATCATCAAAACCAAACATAACACACTTGTGGTGCCCATCATCATAAAGTACTTTTGTTCTATTGTCCATTTTGTATCCCCTTAAATTCTCTAATTATTGCCATTTGTCTTTTTGTAATGTATTTTGTCAACTGCTTTCGTTGAGGTGTTTCAAACAACAAAACAATCTGAAACATTGTTTCGCTTTCATCAATCCTATAAATACTTACACCTACATTTACATAAAAGTCACTTTTACCAAGGTTGATCTCAACGTGTAATTTTTCGTTAATCCGTAATCCTGCTGGTAAGGTGCTCATTGTGATTCGAACACCGTTGAGTGAAATATCTTGTATGGTAATATCACTTTGAAGCTTTTCATCTCCGGCAAACAAACTAATCTCGTATCCTTTTTCAGGATAAACTCTTACTGTTTCTCGGTCAACTGGTGAACTTTTTGTAAAGCTTAATTTTTGAAGTTTCATCTCTCCTTTGTCAAAGCTGAGCAGCTCAATTTCACCACCAAATACAACATAAGGGAGAGATTCGGAGACTATATATGTAACCTCTTCGTGTTGAATCGCTTTTTGTTGTATAAATGATGTATGAATGATTATACTTTCTTTCTCATGATCGATATGAATGATACTTGCATCATTGGTAATGCTTAGGCCCTTGTAGTAGTTGTGAAGTTCTAGTTTTTTATTTTCATTTTTCATTTTTTCTAGAAGTTCAAATAAGAGTTTGGTATCGTTGAAGTTTTTTTCACTCTCATCTGTAGAGTTTTCTTCGCCACTTTTGTTTGAATCTTGAGTTTCTGAAAGAGAATTGATAGAGTGGTTTTCTTCACGTAACTTCACTACCACATCATACAGAACGTCTGTTAATCTTTGGAGACTTACAGGTTTTTTTAAAAACTTAAAAACCCCCTCTTCAATAAACTCAAGAAGATACTCTTTGTCATCAAAAGCAGAGAGAACCACTATTTTAGTTTGTGGTGAAATAAGTTTTATCTTTTTTATTAAACTCACTCCGTCTAAACGCGGCATTTTAATATCTGTAATAACTATGGGATATCGAAATTGTTTAAATTTTTCCAAACCCTCTTGTCCATCTTCTGCAACAGTGACTCGTTTAAAAAACTTCTTTAAAAGTTTTTGAGCATTGTCCCGTAAAGATGGGTTGTCTTCTACATACAAAACTGTAAAATGTTTTGAAAGAGATTGTAATTTTTTTAAGTTATCCAATCGACATCCTATATATTTGTTGCACAAACACCATTTAAGAAACTTTAAGACTCTTTTCTAAAGCATTGACTTCATCTATACATTCTAAAATTATCTCTTGAACAGAACTCTCTTCAAGTTTATACTTTTCACAAAAGTTCATAATCTCAGAGATGTTAAACTCTTCAATGTCGCGCACAGTTTTGTATAAAGTCCCTAGTGTTCCCTCATCATACAAAATGGCATTTTTTGTGAGATCAGAAACATGAATGTTTTGCAATACATCTTCCGTCCTTGCATGAAACACTTTTCCAATTAAAGAAAGTACTCCAACCAAATAAGCCTCACCAAGCGCATTACTGCCAACATCTGGTTTCAAAGCTTTGAGAAGTTTTTGCATCAACTCTGTTCTGTTTTTTACCATTAAAAGTAACGGTGAAACATTATCTGACTCTGAAACTGCTTTGGAGTAAATCATGAGCATCAACCATTGTGAAAGAGGTTTTCTACCGACTAGGGATAAAACATGATGGATAGATGAAATTTTATTTTGAAAACTGAAATGTGCTGAGTTTATAAATTGGAGTAATTGAACACTTAAAGCATAGTTTTTTTCAAACTCGGCAGTTATTTCATCTAAGTTCGTGTCTTGCATGAGCATATTGTAGATTTTTAACACATTAAATCGAGCAGGATCAAATTTTTCATTTTCCAAAATCTCTGGTTTGGCAAAACAGTATCCTTGAAAAAGACCACATCCTAAAGTTTTTGCTAATTGGTACTGTTTATCACTTTCTATCTTTGTCGCGACAATTTTAAGATCATGACTTTTTAGTCTCTCAATAAGTTCTTTGCTATCTTTACCGATTGGATGATTCATGTTTATTTTAAAAAAATTAAATAAATCCAAAACCTTCTCAAGTTTGTTAATATGCTCCTCGGTAAGATCAGTATCATTTATAGCAAGGGAGTAACCTAATTTACGAAGTTGTTCTATTCTCTCTACAATCTTTTCGTCAAAGTCGATATCAGAAAAGATAGAAAGTGTAAAAAAATCTTTGGG
>Ga0181569_10003370_pt1 | contig 12433 bp, 14 predicted proteins | sample 101ome_19_FD_132452 | JGI IMG/M metagenome (GOLD analysis project Ga0181569, IMG submission 132452) | Coastal salt marsh microbial communities from the Groves Creek Marsh, Skidaway Island, Georgia - 101405AT metaG (megahit assembly) | ecosystem: Environmental > Aquatic > Marine > Intertidal... | reverse complement strand
TTCGGTTTTTAAAAAGATTTCACGTGAGTTTTTAAAGAATTCAAAAGAAAAAAAAAGGAAAAAAGAAATAACTAAACACGATTTTTACTTAATAATAAATTTTATTATGTGATTTATTAATAAATTGTAGGTGAATTCTCTTATAAAATATATTTTTAAAAAATTTTATGTATGGGTTAGTTTAAAATTATGATTTACCAAAATATTTTTATTAATAATGTTATTAATATATTATATATGGTATATTAATTAAAAATATTATATTTTTATTAATAATTTTTTTAATATATTATAAATAACCGTTTAATTAAAAATATTATATTTTTATTTACTTTTTGTTATATAAATTATTTAAAAATATAAAAATATTATTTTATATGAATAGAAATCAAAAATATTTTTTTTATCAATGGTTAAGTATTAATAAATATAATATATTGAATTTAAATACAAATAAATTAGAACGTAAAATAGAATATTATATATATACAGGCCATACAAACAATTTAGATAGAAGATTAAAAGAACACAGAAAAAATCCACGATATAGATCAAAAAAAAATAAACAACTTATTTGGTTTGAAGTATATAATACAAGAGATGCAGCACGCAATAGAGAGTATGAATTTAAAAATTGGAGCAAACTATATAGATGTAATTCAAGAAAACATATAGATTTTATAAAATTTATGATTAAAAATAATCAAAAACTTGACTTATTTGAAAAAATAATAAATCATGAATCATTACTTTCAATTCGAAAACAAACTAATCGTAATATAAAACATAAAAAAAATGTAGGGATATTATTCTAAATCACTATTTTATAAATTTTACTTTTTTTATTTCTATTTTTTTACATTTTATGACAAATATATTTTCAAATTTATGACAAAAAATCTTCAAAAAAAAAGTATTTTCATCCAAAAAATTTCATAAGATACTACAATACATTTATAAGACCTATCCCTAACAATGGCGCTATTTGGCGCACATATTAACGATTTTATTAAAGACATATTAACGATTTTATTTACATTTTATACAGTATGTGACGCATTTTAAACAAAAATATTAATTTTATATTAACCTAAAAATTAATAATTTTACTTTTTTTATTTCTATTTTTTTACATTTTGTGACAAATATATTTTCAAATTTATGACAAAAAATCTTCAAAAAAAAAGTATTTTCAAAAAATTTCAAAAAAAAATATATCAGCATCAGGATTCGAACCTGAGAAGCTTACGCACTAGAACTTGAGTCTAGCTCCTTTGACCACTCGGAAATACTGACAAAAAAATATTTCCCCCACAGGGAATCGAACCCTGGCCAATTCGGTGAAAGCGAATTATCCTAACCACTGGACCATAGGGGATGAGTGCTCCATGGCGGGCTCGAACCGCCGACCTCCGCGTTATAAGCACGTTGCTCTACCAACTGAGCTAATGGAGCTGATACAGGTTTCTAATAAAATAATCATAAAAAGTGATTTTTTTTAGGGTTTGCTGTGAGAAACCTTAAATGCTGAAGGTGGGATTCGAACCCACGAAGCCGTAGCAGTAGAGCTTAAATCTACCCCCTTTGACCGCTCGGGAACCTCAGCTGAATGTATATATATTTATTATAAAATTGTATCAATAATGCTCCATACCGGACTCGAACCGATGACCTGCGCGTCATAAGCACGCCGCTCTACCAACTGAGCTAATGGAGCTGTTTAAGACTTCCTTAATTTTTTAAAAACAAAATTTGGATAATTGCTGTATGAAGTCTTACTATGCTGAAGGTGGGATTCGAACCCACGAAGCCGTAGCAGTAGAGCTTAAATCTACCCCCTTTGACCGCTCGGGAACCTCAGCTGTTTTATTTCATCCACTCACTATATATATATATATTCTATTTTCTAAATAGGTTATTTCATATATATATATATTATATTTTTAAACCCATCACTCACCTATGCCCACAATGTGGATCGAACACATGACCTTCAGATCTTCAGTCTGACGCTCTCCCAACTGAGCTATATGGGCCTCCCTCCTTCTTATATATATATAATGTTTTATTTCTAAATATGTTATATATATATGTATTATATTTCATTTTTTTTTTATTCTTATAAGCATTTCATTTAATATCCTATAAACATTTTATATAATAAAAAACCACACCTCACCACTCTTGACTCCCTGTCAGACTACACCACATCTATCACAGACCTACCATAGACCTACCACAGACCTATCATAGACCTACCACAGACATGCTATAGACCTACCACAGACCTACACACGCCCATCCCACGAATATTCATTCATATCAACCCCAACCCAGCTCCACTGTACCCCCCCTCATCCACGTCTCCCACGAATACACCTTCCTCTACCCTCTCTCCAATGAATGCCTCCCCTTCCGCTCCCCAAGCCACACACCTCCCTCCACCCCACAGCTCATCACCACCCTTGTGCTGTCTAGGATTAAATGATTACAGTGTCTAGGATTAATATAAGCTCCTCTTCGTGCTGTCTAGGATCCAGTCTATAGGATGCTATGTATAGGATGTGAGGTCTAGGTTCCAGTCTATAGGATGCTATGTATAGGATGTGAGGTCTAGGATCCAGACAATGTATAGGATGTGGAGTCTAGGATGTATCGCCTAGGATATCCTGTCTAGGATGTACCGTCTAGGATGTCCTGTCTAGGATGTCCTGTCTAGGATATGTCGTCTAGGATGTACCGTCTAGGATGTCCTGTCTAGGATGTGCTGTCTAGGATTCAGATTCAAAATTGAATCGCCTAAATTGACCGTCAAACACATTATGTGCTACACTGACACGCTCGCATCGCTCCAAGCTTCCGTCCTCAAGGGGGTCAAAATTGATTCCTCTGACAAGACAGACAACACAACAGCAATGCAAGCCATCACACGCAACATTACCGAGTTTGTCAACAACAGTGACAACCACAACGCCGACGCCCTCGCTGCCTTCAAGGAGCTCGAGGTTTTCGTCACAGAACAGCGCCGCCTTCTCACCTCCAATGTCTCTTCTGCCAAGAAGGACGCAGAGGCAGATGAGCGCCGTGCTGAAGCCGAGCGCAAGGCCGAGGCAAAACGCATCGAGAAAGCTGAGGCTGCTGCTGACCGCAAGGCTCAGTCTGAAGCCAAGAAGGCCCGCAAGGCTGCGCTTCTCAAGCTCAGCAAGATGCTTAAGAAACCCAAGTCGCCTATCTCTGGCAAAACTGATGGTGAAGTCCGGAAGTGGGCTATGATCGGTGCCAAAAACAACTTCGCTCCTATCAAGAAGGCTAACAACAAGCTCCGCCGAGAGCAGAAGAAGAGGGACAAGGAAGAAGCCGCTGCCGCACGCAAACTTGCCAATGCTGGTAAGCCCAAGAACGCAGCATACTCCAAATTCTGCTCTTGGTTCCTCGCTGATGCCCAGGAGATCGAAGATGCTGGCTTCGAGAACAAGCGCGACTACAACAAGTTCGTCTGGGCTGAAGGCCTCGACGGTCTTGAGTATGACGAATGGGATGTCTACAAGAAGTCTCCAGAGGCTCCTTGGAACAAGGACGAGTAGGCGCTCAATGAGGGGGTGAGGGGAGGGAGATGAAGGGTTGAGGGATTATATAGGGACGGTGAGGGGAGGGAGGGGTCGGGTGAGGGGGAGGAAAAAACACGAGGAAGGTTTTTTTTTGACCCATTACAGAATACACATCTCACACAACCCCCACCCACAACACAGAATACACATCTTAAATTGAAATGCTTGTAGATTGACTGCTAATCAGCATGTCTGTTACGTACTCCCGTGCCCTCCACAACCCCAAACTGCCCCACAAGGCTCCTCCCAAGCCCCCTGTGCGGTCAACCTCCGACCTCCCCATCCCTGTAGAAGCCCAACTACAGGGACAAGTAAACGACGCACCACTCGTCTCACTTGAAGACTGGAAAGCATTTCTCGACGCGATACCTGACGATATTTGGGCCTCCAAGTTCTCCAACTCACGACACATCAACGCAGCCAATGGCGTTTTCCCCATGGTTGGCCTTAACAAAACGGTTACCCTCAAATCTGCCACTGTCAAGCAATTCAAAAGTAAGATGTACGCTCTTTCCGAGTGGGAACTTACCAAACTCTTCTCACTTGGAAACCCCACCATCCCTGAAGCCCAAGGAGGTCTGACATTCGAGAACATCTGCCGTCACATCCACAGTTCCGGTCGCACAGATGTCACGAGCAAGCCATTCCCACCAAAATTCTTCCTTCATCCTGACGGAGGAAACAACTACTCCGTTGCACTCCGACGCATCTACTTCTATGTCAATCTTGCCTAAAAACCCTCTCCCTTACAGCGGCTGGGCTGGAAAACAGTTGAAGGAACTGTTTTTTTTACACATTTCACAACCTCCTCGCGACTCACCTGAATACAGAATACAGAACCCAAATTGAATCTCCGTCTATGATCTCTCATCCAACATGCAACACGTCGCACAGATCGAGGGGCTCCAAACCAACATCCTCTCCCACATTCCCCAACACCTCTGTCTTATGGCACAGGTTTCCAAGGACTGGATCACTCCCTCCAGAAACCAAGCATCTTCTGTTATTATGCAGATGAGTGATGAATTCATCACCACACTCAACACTTGGTCTTCTGACAGAAAAAAACTCAAAGCAGATTGGAAGCGATATCGCCAAGAGGCGTTCCTCAATAGAGCTCTTGGAGCAAGAGAATGGGGAGCTACACCAAATATCTCATCCAACAAAGCTTCCCTCGCCATACAAGACCTTCTTTCGACAAACAAACGCTACCAACCCTCATCCAGATTCAAACATCGACACGAAGATTATTTGAATCTGTGTTCTAGGCTCTCCCTTCTAAAAGTTCAGCCTAAAAAAGATGGCACCGGCTTCCTTATATGCTACAGTCATGTAGTATATAACCGCGCCGAACGACTCTTCCGCACTCTACACAAACTTATGTGTATGCGCGAAGATCTTTTCAGACTCTTCACTCTCGTCTCCCCCTCTACAGGGATCAAGCAACGCTGCAGTTTTATCAAGGCTACACGCCCTGATCTGATGATCCAACGTCTATCAGTTCTCACAGATTACCTCCAAAAAACTTAAAATTACACAACACACACACACACATCCACACACAGCAGTATGACTATGAGGACGATTAGCGTTCTTTTTACAGATCCCAAATTGATTTCTATAACCCTCACCATTACCAACATGGGGAACAATCACTCACACACATCCTCCAACTTCAACCCTCCACCAACCAAACCACTCCCCTCCTATATCCCATCACATTCTCTCTTCCCCCCAGCCACAACATTCACCCTCCCTAGTGAAGACACACTCCCAGGTGATTACAGCGTTATTCACCGTAAACTTATGAAACAAGAACCCCCCAAAAGCAGTTGGTGGTTACAACCACCGTCCGCTCCACGCTACCTTCTCACAACTTACTCTGTCTCCCCCTCCACCACGTTCACCGATCCTCAAGGATGGCATCCAGACTATTAATTAGTCAATCCCAATACAGCGGGTCGCGCTGGGAGAGAGCAGTTCTCTTTTTTTTATACACACAATACATATTCTAAATTGATCTCCCTACACTTATCCCCAACACAACAACTGTTCCACCAACAAACATGGCCACCAACTACTCTTACGAAGGATCCCTCCACCCCAACTGGGGTTTCCCAAAAGACCCCTTCCGCGACGCAGGTGAAACAATCACACCCCAAGACCTCCAAAAAATCCTCTACGACGAGCTCGGTTTTGAACGCTCCCTCGACGAAGTACCTATGTTCCTCTGCAAGAGCTTTTGTACTTGGCCGGAACAGGGGGGGATTCCTAAGGACATCCTCATCCTCCGGTTCAATGTAAGAGAGCAAGCATACAACAAAGGAAGCAAACAACCCAGGGATTTATATGACATTCTTATAAATCTCTGTTTGAAGATATATTCAAAACTACCTCACATCCTGCCGCTTAAACAAGAAAACGAATATATCATGCTCGCCTTTCACGACCATCTCTTCATCAAAGGTCCCCCCTTCTGCTAACCTCACCTCCCAACCAGACAACAATACACCCCTACCGCCCCATCATACCCTCCAACAGCGGGCCGCGCTGGAAGAGAGCAGTTCTCTTTTTTTTTTGCTTTTTACACAATACACATCCTAAATTGAATTCTCTAAACCTCTACCACAACAACAATATGGCCGCTCTCACTCGCACCAACTCTACCTTCGTCGCCCCCGCCCCCAGGGCAATCGGCGCACCCAACATGTCTCTGGAACACGACCATCGCCAGAAACATCCAGGTTCTCTCTATTCTGACGAGAACCACACCCACTTCAACACTCCCAACGGAGTTGTTGAGGTCCCACGCCCTCTTCTTCTCGGTTCCGACGATTGGAAAATCGCCCAATTCGCCCAGAAGAAAACTGAAGCTGAATCTGAAGGAAACCCTCTCACAGCCTCACAGAAAAAGCGCATCCGTGCTGCCATCAACAAGGTCGCCGAGGCGGCCAATGACAAGCGACTCGCCGAAGAGAAACATGCAAAAGAGACAGCCGAAGCCGAAATCCTCCGTAAGCAAATCCGCAAGGATAAAAAGAAGGCGAGGATGAAAGAGGCCAAGCAAAACAAAACCGAAGAGAAACAGGCCGCTCTCCACCAAGAAGCAATCCAGCTTGTGGAACAGTGTGAGAAGCTCGGCATCGAGCTTCTTATCTCACCCTCGGCCACAGATGAGTATGCCATCGAAATGTGCCAAGATGCTATCCTCAAGTATATGAAAACTCCTCTCACAGAAAAAGAACGCAAAGCTCGTGAGGATGCATTCGCCAAGCAGGAGGAAAACATCTATGCTGATGTCCGCGCCAAGGAAATTTTCCTTGATGGCAAGACAAATCTTGTTGCCGCAAACCAAATGGTCGAAGGTGAACAGTTCCAACTTCCACTCAAGAAGAAGAAGAAAAACAAGAACAAACCTTCCTCCAAATCCCAAGTCCCTGCTTCCGAGCCTGAAGTTAATATCGACTGGGGTGAGGATGTCAAAATGGGCACACCGCTTACCAAGAAGCAACGCAGCAGGATCGCATACCAAAATCTCGCCGCCAACAGTGCTTGAAGGAGCAACAACCATTCGAGGCAAAAAAATGATGGATGAGGGGAGAAGGAATTATATAGGGAAGATGAGGGGAGGAGGAATTATATAGGGAAGATGAGGGGAGGAGGAATTATATAGGGAAGATGAGGGGAGGGGGAGGAAAAAACACGAGGAGGGTTTTTTTTGTTTTACATATCTCAAATTGATTTCTTTATTCATGTTGTTTATCCCAACAAAATGGATGAAGTCAAATATATCATTGATGCTCACAATCGCCATCTCAAAAAACAAAAAATACTAGACGATGCCGCTGAAAAACTCCGTAAAGAGCTATCCACATATTCCGGTCGCAAGCGTCTCAAAAATAAGCAAAAAGCACTCGCCAGTGAGCGCAAAAGACTACAACGAGCTTCACAAGCCACATGACTTGTATTTCTACACATTTTTTAAAATCTTAACAATCCTCTTAACATCACCCTAACATATACACTAACGTTTTTACAACACATCTAACACATAATCCAAATTGATTTTCCACTTCTCCTCTATTACCAACCATGGGAGCATTCACATCCACTGAACAAAAATACCACCAACTCCAAGCCAACTTCCACCACTGTGCCAACGCACTCGCCGAACTTGAGTTTCAAATTGAGTTTTCACACATTGAAGACGGTACCCCCATTCCATCTTCCTTCCCTACCCCATATACATATTGGGGAATCGGTCGCGACAACAATACCTCTACTACGCCCCCACCCTCATCCACTCCCCTCCCACAAGGACAAATTGGAGAACCCCCTGAACTCTTAAACATTTCAGAAGAACTCCAACAACAACTTCTCTGTCCCATCACACAAGAAGTTATGTTTGATCCTTGGATTGATAATGAAGGCAACACCTACGAGTATGCTGCCATCATGGCACATCTTACACGCTCCAAAACTTCCCCCATCACACGCTCCCCTATGTTTCCCACCCAACAATATCTCCGACCCAATCGTTCTCTACGTGATATTATCCAACTCTACACTAAACCATCTTCTTCTCCTCCTCTACCACTTCATACCAAAAAAACCGCCTAAAAAACCCCTCTCAAAAAAACCCTGAACCACTCTCCTCTAAAATCCCCACCCCAAAACTAACTTTTTTACATTTTTTCATCCCCACTCACCCCACTCCCCCAAACTAAATACTCCCCAAACCCTACCCTCTTCATTTTTTTTTTCACACAATACAGATCCAAAATTGAATTCTCTGAACTCCTACTTCAACACCTCAAAATGTCCGCCATTGTCGCCATTCAGAACGCTACTCGCATGCTTACCGCCGCCGAGCGGGAGCAAATTGCTGGTCTCATCGACAATCTTAGGGCTAAATCGAGGGAGCTGAACTCTGAAGCATCCAAGCTTGATAGAGCCGCTAAAACCGAAGCCACCAAGCGCAACACTCTTCTCACCAAGATTCACCTGATTGATCCTGACTTCCAGGTGACAGAAGGCCAATCTTCTGAAGATTTGAAGACTGTTCTTGCAGACGCCAAGTCTTACAAGGCCAATAAGGCCAAGGAAGATAAGCGCCGAACACGTCTTGAGAAGAAGTGGAATGACTCCGGTTTTGAGGGTGAGTGTCCTGAAATGGATAACGATACCCTTGACGCTTACATCAAAACCTTGCTCGAACGACGACGTGATGCGGAGAAGGCCGCCAAGAAGTTAAAATCACAAGCTTCGTCTGCTGAAAACAAACGTAAGAATTTGTACGAGAAGTTGACTAAACTTGGACTCAAACCTGACGAGCATTCCACAATGGAAGATTTGCAAGCTCTTCATTCACGTCACAACCAGTCCGAAAAACAACGTGCCAAGGATGAACGCGACATTAAGAAGTTCCGCAAGCAATTGGATGACCTCATTTTGAAGAATCCTGATGCTGGTATTAATAATGTCCCCAATGACGCCGGACCTAACACTCTTGAAAATGCCGTCAAGAACGCACGTGAAACACGTGATCTCTTCAAGAAGGCACAGAAAGAACAAGATAAACAACTTAAGGCTCAAGAACGAGCTGATAAGAAGGCCGCCGAACAGCAGAAAAAAAATGATGAGAAGGCCCACAAACTGGCAAATAAGGCCGCCGGTATTAAAGGACCCAATAAAAATGGATTCTATCAAGCATTTACTGCTTGGATTACCGACCAAATCGCCGCCGGTAATATCAACCAATCCGACGTTGATGATGTCGGTGGTAAGGGCAAGTATAACTCCATCAGATGGAAGGAAATGTCCGATTCCGAGAAGAAGGACCCACTTGCTCCTTGGAACCGAATTTCCGCCTAAATTCTTATCCACATTACTTCACCCTTAATTTTATACTATAACAAAAAATTCTTGTGTTAGAGAACACATCTCAAGTGAGAGGAGGTTTTTTTTATATATTACATTTCATAAACCCTTTATCTGCCCTCTCTTTTTCCCATAATACATATCATAACCCCCTTATCTACCCTCTCTTTTTCACACAATACAGATCCAAAATTGAATTCTCCTATAACTACCACTATTCAACTCACTGTAATGTCTGCTTCCAACTTTCCATCTGCTCCCCTCAATCCCCTCCTCCCCCACGAGGACCACAAAAAATCTCCCCCTGATGAGAAACAAGAACTCTTCAACAAAGCACTCGATAAAGCATGCGACTGCCTCTTCTTTGAACTCGCACGCGGCCTCGCCGGTGGCTTCCCACACAAGGGCCAAGAGCAACAAACTCTTATCGATCAGTGGCAGAATTGCGTTGCTCTACACGACGCTACACCACCCAATACACGCAAACAAAATCCACAACTCTATTACCGCTTCTATGCCGGTGATCACTACAATCTTCTCGATGGACCTGCCGGTAAGGAAATTGATATCCCCTTAAATAAGGCCGGCAAACCCATCAAATTCACTCCTAGCACTCTTCTGTCAAAAAATTGTGACTATTTACGACAGTATGTTAAGGACAAAGGATATATTCCCCCTGGTCTCTGTCTCCTTGTCTTCCGACAGAAGCAAGATTGGACTTACAGTATCATCATCACACGAGACAAAAACGGTCCTTCCCTATCCGACTGGGATTAGAACCCCCCCCACCACTCCCCACACATTCTCCATCTTAATTTAAATACACCCACACACACACACACACACACACACACACACTGTGCCACACCCACAAGCGAGCGGAGGTTTTTTTTACACATAATACAAAATACAAATTGATTTCTCTCTTCTTATACCCTAACACAAACGAGCGCAGGTTTTTTTTTACACACAATAGAAAACCAAAATTGAATTCTATGTGTTCCATCATTATCCACAATGGCACCCACTGTTTCCACCCAAGAAAACTGCGCTCGCTATAAACGAGCACTTGCCAGAGCTTCCGGTAAACGGCAAGTCAAAGGCATTTCACCCACCCTGGCCCAAAAAACTCAAGAGTTTGCTTTAAGACAGCAAGCACACACCTCACCAGAACAGCTCACACAAACAGTTCTTGATGCAGTTTCTATGTACAGTCAACTTAAAAAATTACAACTTGGCGGTAGAAACACAAAAAAACTCCTAGGCAAAATCATGGCAAGAAATGCCAAGGATTTGGCCTTTTCACAATTTTATAAAGTTTGCGAAGACTTTCACGATTGGGAAAAGGCCATCGATTTCCTTAACACACGTTCTGAAGATTTTGAACTAAATGTACGGCTTGCATTTATTGCACGTCAAATCATCAACCAAACCATCCCACAAGTTGAAACACTTAGACGCACAAAAAAACAATCACCACTTCAATTTGAGGATGACACTGTTTATCCTCTTTATGAATGTGCTGAATGCGACCACCAATTTCGCTCTGAAGTCCCAATTGACGAAAACCATTGCTCCGCTTGTCGTTGTATCACACATGACGCCCAACTTATTGATGAATCCAATGAAGCCTTACAACATCAATGCCCCCTCCATCCAAAGCCCTTCCCCCCAACCCAAACTTACTTGGACGGTTCCATTAAGTATATCAAACTAGTTGGTTTTGCCAGTGGTTTCGACTATGAAGACAAGAACATAGAAGCATGCCAACAAACTCTCGACCAAATTGATCAACTCATTGATGCTTCATCTGATAAGATTTATGTTATCTGGGACAACGACCAAGATGGCGATGGTGCACTTCAATATGTTCTTCGTCAACTTGCTTCCACATACTCCTATGACTATCTCGGATTTATCCGAGTCAAGCGAGATGTTGACCCTGACAATCTCATCAGGGAAATGGAACATTTTGAAGTCATAAATGTCGTCAATACTACTGATGAACTCAAAGGTGCTCCTCCTGGTGATTGGAGTTTTCACGGCAAAATCGGTATTGACAAAATGGTCTTACACGCAGCGCATCAGTTCCCTGAACCACGCAATCTCGCCATCTTCTTTGTCGGTGGTGCTACTACTGCTTTCGCCACTTCACAAGAAGGACAACCGGAGGGTGAAGCTCCCTATTATAAGAGAAAATATCCACATATTCCACTCTTCATCAATGAAAATGTTTCACGAAACGGTCAAACATCAGCAGACTTTGGTTGGACTGCTAAGGATGGGGATGAATTCAAATAAACATATCCATTCAATCTACAAGAACAAATAAATTACATACGTTAAATACACAACTGTATACTTGAATACAGAATACACGTATAGTGAGAGGAGGTTTTTTTTACATATATTACATATTATAAATTGATTTGCATGTTAATCCCTAACAATACGCAACATGACCGCCCTCACCCCGCAACAACTCAGTCAACTTATTGACCTCGAAAAATGGTTACAAGCTGCAAAACAATCTTCTACCACAAAAGAATGGTCCGAATTATCTAAAATAGAACAAAAAAAATCTTGTCCTGATATTCCTGAACCAAAACCACCGTCCTCTGAAAAAGCACATGTCAACTCCTCCTCTTGTGCGAGTATTCTAGGAGGAAGAACAGAACAAGAAGACACAATGCATCGTCTTAAGAAAAATCTTCCTTGTGATGGTGGAGAATATTGTATGGAAGCTGTTTATGACGGACATGCAGGCAATGATGTATCCAAATGGATGGAAACACACGCTCTTCCCTCTATTCACCAAGAAATGTATGAATATTTGGAGAGGCTCAAAGTTCCACTTAACGGACATCATCTTGCTGATATTCTCCAAAAAGTCCAAGAAAAATGGCTGGAAGATATGCCCTCCACATTACAAGGTGGATGTACCA
>Ga0181569_10003366_pt1 | contig 12437 bp, 9 predicted proteins | sample 101ome_19_FD_132452 | JGI IMG/M metagenome (GOLD analysis project Ga0181569, IMG submission 132452) | Coastal salt marsh microbial communities from the Groves Creek Marsh, Skidaway Island, Georgia - 101405AT metaG (megahit assembly) | ecosystem: Environmental > Aquatic > Marine > Intertidal zone... | reverse complement strand
GGACGAGGATGCGCGCGCGATGGAAATCATGCGTTTGATGCGTAAAGTCGCCGCGGGCGGGTTGCGAGGCGACGTCGGCGGTGGACGAGACGATGACGACGACGCGACGACGGCGACGACGACGACGACGACGGCGGCGACGCCGAGACGCGAGGCGGAGATACGCGCGTCGTTCGTGGTGAAGACGAGAGACGCGAGCGGGACCAAGGTGTTCGCGAACGTGTGTGGAAGCGATGCGGTGGGTGTGCCCGAATTCGGCGGCGAATCGTGGACGGCGGGGTTGATGCCGAGGGAAGCGTCGCGCGCGTTGGAGAGGACGCGAGGGAGAGAAGAGGAGGCGGACGACCCCGCGCTGTGGTTTCCCATGAGCTGCGGCGAACCTCGTCCGGACGTCGACGCGAGTGGGAATCCGTGCGTGGTCGTGGACGTCGTCTTTAATTCGGTCGTGACGCGACACGCCGAGGCGTTCAAGCCTTTGAAGAGATTTTTGAGTCAGGCGGCGCTGCGGCGGTGTCGAGAAAAGTACGGCGCCGAGCTCGACCCGGAGTATAGACTTCCCGCTCGAAAGTACGCGGGCGCGCGACCGCCGACTCGACAGTGGATTCGAGTGAGCGCGCCGGTCGTCGTGAACTCGATGCCGAACGCGGGAGACGTCTGCGACGCGTCAAAGGGCGACGGCGGTCGACGCGTCCTCGAGCACGTCGTCGACTATGTCGGACGACCGGTGACCTCCGTGAAGATCACGGCGACGGTACCGGTGGACGTCGCCGCGAAAGACGTGCGTGCGTGCGTGGTTCGCGAGGGCGTGACGTTGGACGCCCCCGGATTCGAGACGCGACGGGTCGAGTTACCCTTCATGCTGGACGCCGCGAGCGCGCGCGCGCGAATCGTCGCGCGCGGAGACGCGTCGTCGCCGACGATTGTAGAATACGAAGTTGATTATTTGCCTTACTCAGAGGCCGTAGAGAGAGCTCGCGCGTCGAGTTAGACTAGCTGAGAGTAGTTGAGAGAAAATACATAAAAAAACGCGAGTTGTTGATGACAGAAACAAACATTTTCGTTACAACGCCCATCCCGGCGCACCTACTCTCTCGCCTCACTCGTCTTCATCTTTCCGAGCTTGGAGGACGCTAACTTCTTCTTGGCAAACTCGTTGGATATTTTGAATACCTTTTCGCGTCCGGCGTGGTCGCACCCCATGGCGACACCCTCGTAATCGAACGCCGGCACCGGGTTGTTCGGATCCTTCGGTTGCACGTGGCGCAAGAGCTGAGACATAAAGTTAATCTTGTAATCCACGTTGTCGCATCCCATGCCCGTCACGATGGCTTGCGCAGCCTTTTCGTGGTGGGTTAAATAGTTGCCCACGACGGTTTGGTCGAGGACGTTGATCTTCGCCGTGAGCACGTCGATGTGAGGAATGATTTGCGAGCGCAAAAATCCAGTCTCAGCCTTGTCTCCCTTGTACGTCTGTTCGGCTCGTTGCCAGACGTTGAAGAGCTTCTTTCCTTGCACCGAGGGCTTGGCCACCATGACCTTGGTGTTGGCGTGCTTGCGCGCGCTCGTCCCCAAACCGTAATCCGACGCGACGACGAGATCGTTCTTCGCGAGCTGATCGTGGATTAGTTGGAGCGGATTCTTCTGCACCACGGCGTCCGGCTCGATAAACATCACCGTGTAGTCGTGATCCAAGAGCGTTTGCATCGCGTGCACGCGTCGCCAAGAGAGCATCGCCTTCAATTCATCCTTGCCCGCCGACGCGTACTTGGTCACTTGCTTGCGCAAATCGTCGTCGACGTAGACGTCAATCAGGTGACCCGTCGACGACGTCTGTTGTTCTATGTACTTTTTCGTCGTCTCGTCCGGCACGATGATGGTCCAAAAGTCCAAAATCGCCGGCGACGTCGCCTTCATCGACTCCAACAACAGGTGCGCAAACGTCCAGTACGACTTGTTGCAAAACGTGATCGCTCTAAACTTGGTCGCCCTCGTCACCGATTGCACGTGCTCCGCCAATCCGGGAATGTGTCCGGGCGCGTTCTGCGCGTGCATGACGGCCGCTCCTCCGCTCGAGACACCGCCCAGTTTAGGTTCGTACGTCTCGCCGACGCCGCGCGGCGCCGTCGTCATCAGCGCCGCGACGCCCCCGACGCCCGGTCCGTCTCCCGGCGTGATCACCGCCAACACCCCCAGAAGCGCGCACATGAGCGTAAACGCCACCCCGAGCGTTCGCATGCGTCCCACGCGCGTGTCCAACGCCCGTCTCCATCCGACCACCGACGCATCGTCAACATCGTCGTCTCGCGTCTTAACACCCTCGACCGTGTGTCCCTCTTCATCCCGCTCGCGCGTCGATCGAGACGCGAGGAGCGACGCGCGCTCGCCGCGACGATCGCCCGACGCGAACGCATCCTCGGCGTCCATGACGCGCGACGTCCGGCAGGTCGGTCTGTGCCGACGGTCTCTGCGCGTCGCGTCGGGACGTTCACCCATCCGTCGACGACGACGCGATTTCGGACTCGTGTTCTTTTCTCGAGGAGGGGGTCATTGTCGAATCATGAACCGTCACAATCCGAAGTCGAGTCACCCGTGGGTAACTTCACGCGTTCGACCGCCAAAACCTCGCGCGCGCGTCGACGCCATGTCGCTCGACGCGTTTGAAAACGTCACCGTGCAGACCAAGGCGAACGTGTATTTCGACGGACGCTGCGTCTCGCACTCGTTCACGCTCGCGAACGGGGAGAAGAAGAGCGCTGGAGTCGTCTTGGGTCCGTGTGAGCTCACGTTCGGAACCGCCGCCGCGGAGATCATGTCGTGCGTCGGCGGGGGCTGCGAGTATAGGCTGAAAAACACCGATCTCTGGGTTCGGTGCGGCGAGGGGGGGGAGTTCGCGATCGAGGGCGACAGCTCGTTCGACATTCGCGTCGAAGGACAGTTTCACTACGTGTGCTCGTACGCGTGAGCGCGACGGGGACGGAGATGGGCGCCCGATGGAGACACTCCATAGAAACTACATAGAAAACTCTAGTACTCTCAACTTGTTTTTAGTACAGTACGGTGAACGGTGATACAAAGACGTACGAGCGCTACGCGCATCGAAACGGAAAGAATGAACGACTAAAGACGCGCGCTCACGAAGACGCGGTCTGCGGAACGAAGGATGACGGTTGATTGTCGTCGACGAAATCTCCCGAAAGCGCGCGTCCGAAGACGTCGAGGAGACGCGTGCCGTCGGCGTCGTGCGTGTATCCAACCTCTGGGATGACGCGGTCGGCGCAGCGCGCGTCGTCGTCGAGGGAAAACGCTCGACACTTTAAAGTCTTCGCGTACGGGTGGTCGAGATAGGTGTAATACGGCGCGCGTTGTGCCTCGATACCTTCCATACGCTCGGCGTACTCGGATGGGAACGCCTCGGTGACGCCGGCGTCGCTTTTCGCGCCCGCCGCGCGCGCCGCGTTCACTATTCCTTGCACGTCTGGCGCGAAACCGCGCGCGTCTTCGTCCAAAGGCGGGACCGCGGTGACGACGACGGGTCTTTCATAACTAAATCCCGAGAGTCCGTCGATCTTCGTCGCCACGGGCGCGAGTTCCGGGACGTAACTCGGGTGAAGCGTCGTCAAGTCGTCGCCCGCCGTCGTCGCGTTTCTCTCCGCGGCGACGTCGTTCGCCTCAATCACCCTTATGACGTCCTCGCGCGTCAACGACGCCTGCGCCAAGAACGTGCTCGCTAAATTCACCACCTCCGCCTCTAAATCACCCAACCAAGGACTCGAACACAGCGATAACAACGCCGCGAATCCTCCCTGCGTGTTCGTCCTATCGATATCCGTCCACGTCTTCTCCTCATCCTCCCCGACGCCGCATATCGCGTCTCTTCCCAGCGACAGCCACAGATCCTTCCTCGCTTTCTCGTATAATTCGCACCCGGCCTCGTCTTCACCACACAGAGACATTCGCAGATGTTCCAACAATCCGTCGACGGCGCCGATGGCTTGCAACCCGCGCGAGCTCGAAATCGCGCGCGCCACCGTCGACGCGTACTCGTCCGCCGCGACGAGACGCGCGCACAGAACGAAAAGAACGACGAACGCGCGTGGAACCGACTCCACCGCGCGTCGATCGCGACGACGACGACGACGACGACGACGAGACGGCGGCATCGTCAACAACGGTCGTTCGGTCGCGCGCCCGCGGCTCGTCGTCGTCGTTTCGTCGTCGTCACGCATTCTCTCGACGATGACGACGACGACGACGAAATCGACGAAATCGACGAAGGAGCCCGCGCGCGTTCCCGTTCCCGCGCGCGTTCGTCCGCCGCCTCTTCCCACGCGCGCGCGCGGCGCTCTCTCGCGCTCGCGGACGCGTCGTCGTCGTCCAGCCGACGGTCTGCCCGTTATCAACTTCATCGGACACTCAATATGTATTCACACCTCCACTTTACCCAGTACACCACCAAACACATTCTTATGAGTCACACACCCCCACACAGAGGGACACACCCACGCGGTCCCGCGCGGTCGGTGGGCGGTCGGTGGACGATCGATCGCGACGACGACGCGCGCGCGCACTCGTCGACGCCGTGCGCGCGATGACGACGATGTCCTCCGCGACGACGACTTTCGCGACGACGTCGAGAACGACGACGACGACGACGACCGTCGCGTCCGTCGCCGCACGGGGTGGACGAATGCGGATGACGGTGACCGGCGCTCGACGCGGTGCGCGACGCGGTCGAGGCGGACGCGACGGCGACGGGACGACGGTGGGTGGATTTTCCCTGTTCGGCGGTGGGAACGCGTCCTCCGTCTCCGTCGACGCGGACGAGGTGCGAAAGAACGAGCGAGAGTGCGTGTTGCAGACGTACGGACGTGGGGACACCGAGGTCATGGTTCGAGGGAAGGGTTGCGCGCTCTTCGACGCCGAGGGAAGGGAATTTTTGGATTTCACGGCGGGAATCGCGGTGAATTGCCTGGGACACGCGGATGAGGGCGTGAGCAGAGTGATCGCTGAACAGGCGAAACTGTTGACGCACACGAGCAATCTGTATCACACCGAACCGGGAGCGACGTTGGCGAGAAAACTCGTGGCGACGTCCTTCGCCGACAAGGTGTTTTATTGCAATTCCGGAACGGAGGCGAACGAGGGTGCGCTTAAATTCGCTCGAAAGTATGCGAAAACGCGCGCGGTGGAGGCCGGGAAGACGGCCGAGGAGGCGGCGACGGAGACGGTGAGTTTTCAAAACGGGTTTCACGGACGCACGTTTGGCGCCTTGTCGCTCACGTGGAAGGAGGGCTATCGCGCGCCGTTCGCGCCCTTGATTCCGGGGAACACGTTCACGCCGTACGGTGATTTGGAAAAGGCGAGAGAGGTGATCGTCAAGGGGAAGACGTGCGCGGTGTTCGTGGAGCCGGTCCAGGGCGAGGGCGGCATCTACCCGGCCGACGCCGAGTTTTTGCGCGGTTTGCGAAAGATTTGCGACGAAGCCGACGCGCTCCTCGTCTACGACGAGGTCCAGTGCGGTTTGGGTCGCACCGGTAAGCTCTGGGGACACCAGCTCGTGAAGGACGCCGAACCGGATCTCATGACGGTGGCGAAACCGTTGGCGAACGGTCTCCCCATCGGCGCCGTGTTGATGAAGCAAAAAGTCGCCGACGTCATGGCGCCCGGAGACCACGGCTCGACTTTCGCCGGCGGCCCGCTCGTGTGCGCGGTGGCGAACGAAGTCTTCGACCGCATCACCGCTCCTGGTTTCCTCGCTAACGTCACCGCGCGAGGCGAAGAGCTCAAATCTGCCCTCTCCGCCGGTCTCGCCGATCACCCGCGCGTCCGCGAGGTTCGCGGCGCCGGTTTACTCGTCGGCGTCCAATTCGACGTCCCCGTCGGCGCCCTCGTCAAGGCGTGTCGCGAAGACGGTTTACTCGTCATCACCGCAGGTACCGGTGACATCTTACGCCTCGTCCCTCCGCTCATCGTGACCAGCGCCGAGATTCAAAAAGCCGCCGCCGTCGTCGCCAAACGAGCGCGCGACGTCGTCGTCTGAATCCGTCGAGAGGTCGACACGCGGACACGCGCGTCGTCTCCCGAGAATCGTCGTCGTCGTCGTCGTCGTTCTCGTTCTCGTTCCGCTCGCTCACCACCGCGATCGGGATCGCGCTCGCACGGACAAAGACTCTTCGCGAACGGGCGAACCGGCGAGACCGAGCGCTCGAGTCCGTCCGCGGACAGACAGAATTAATCACCCGACCGACCGGTCGTTCGTCCGTTCGTTCGTCCGTCGTCGTCGTGACCGTTCAAATCGCACCTCGCGCGTCTTCGCGTACGTGATACTCGATACCGTTATAATAATATAAAATATACGTATACACGCCCATAGTAGAGTATATACACATTTAAAAAAAAACAAGGGTCTAGACATCCCCCCCGCGCCCCCCTCGCGCGTTCGTCGTCGTTTGCTCGTCCATCGACGGCCAGAGGGAGATCGGATGTCTGAATCACGTACTCATGGGCGCACACACGCCTCACTACGTACGACCCACCCCCCTCGACACCGTGTTCGATCAAAATCCGACGTGGCACCGCACACGGACGTCCACCCCGCGCGACCGGTCACGACCGGTGACGACCCTTTGACGCGCCGTGGGGAAAGAAAGAATGGGGGCGGGAGACGCGCTTTACGAACGTCCACCTCGAGCGTCGACCCGTCGACCCGTCGCCGGCGCGCGTGACCGGTGCGCGGCGGTCGGTGGACGTCGTCACGCCCGCGCGCGTCGCTCGTCTCGAGTGAGCGGTGAAGAGGACGGACGTGAAGTTACACGTTCGTGCGTTTGTCCGACGCGCGCGCGCGTGTCTCGCGTGAAGCGCGCGCACACACGGCGGTGCGTGACCGATGGCGCGAGAGGCGGACGATGGACCTAAATGCGAAAGTGCGGTGACTGACGACGACGACGACGACGACGACGACGACGACGCGAACGCAGAGGACGACGACGTGCCCGAGAGGACGACGGTGATAATAATGACGCCGCTTCCGAACGATTTACTCTGGATTCCCGATCTCGTGCGCGGCGTCTTCTTCGCCCCGTGCGAACGACACAGCGCCGGGACCAAGGGTGAGCAGGTGAATCTGTTCTCCGTCGGACGCCGACGCGCCATGTGTCCGGCGTGCGCGGCGGAGTCGTCGGTGAGCGACGCGATACAGGTAAGGAAGAGAGATGTGATTGAGGGTCTGGACGATGCGCACGGGGGGGGTGTTTCGTACGTTCGTTCCGCGAGCCGTCGGACGTCGACGCGCGACGGGGTCCGCGCGAGGCGTCGCTCTTTCATTCATATTATCGCGGCGGTTGATGAGGGCGGTGGTTTGTTTTTTGTGGGGTGGTGGTGTCATCATCCGAAGAGAACCTACGCGCGATCGCGTGTGATTCTTCGCGAGGGGGAGACGATGGATGGACGGTGTCGACGGCGAAGGAAGGAAGGAAGGAAGGAACGAGAGAGAGACTGACGGCGACGCCTCGTTTGGGGCGGGTAACCGACGACGCAGATTCGGAGAAGTTCGTATCACAACGTCGTGCGCGTGCAGGATGTGTACAGATTGATGGATGTGTCGAGCATTCAAACATACATCATTAATTCCGCGCGCGTGGTGTTTCTGAACGAGCGACCGCACCCGAGATCTGGTAAGGGTAAAGAGGACAAGGGGAGAGGCGAACGGTCGCGGGGGACGACGACGGCGCACTCGGAGTGCGCATATTGCGCGCGAATTCTTCAGAGTGAAAACAATAATTATTGTTCAATCTCGTGTAAAGTGAACGGAGGAGACGACATGGCTCCCAAGGAGGGCGTGGACATGTCGTTCGCGGAGGAAACCATCAAACCGACGCCGAGGAAGAGCACGCAAGCGAAGAGCGCCAAGGACAAGTCTGCCGATAGACGAGGCCGTAAAGGGTCTCCAACGAGCGACACCGTTAGCAAGAGCGCTCGCAGTAGATCACCGGTATCGGTCAAGAGCGAGGACGAACCGACGAACAGTAGCCACAGTGGATCACCGATTCTCAAAGTCGCCGCGGGCGCGCTCCTCGCCGGCGCCAAGCGCAAGCATCCGACGGCGAGGGGCGACGCGCCCGCGACGCCGGCGCCTCTCCTCATCACTCCATCCGTTCTTCACCGACGCAAGAGCCGTCCGAAGAAATCCCCGGTGGGTGATCACTAGACTGACGTACAACCATACGCCACCACACCTCTCCACGCGCCTGTACACGACACGAAACCGCGCCGCCGCCAAGAGACGAGACGACCGACTTTGCCGCGTCCGCGCCGCGCGAGGTTCCGAGTCGACGAGACTCGACCACCTCGCCGCGCGTGGCGCACCGAAACACCCCTCGCGCGAGAGAGAGCGTCACCATTCAACCATTTGTTTATTATGTACGAACCACACACGATCCCCCCCGCCTCCGCGCCCTTTCGCCTCCCGCCTCGCACCGTCGAGAGACCGAGGACCACGAGGACCGTTGACCAATCCCGACCCATCACCGAGTCCCCGTGTCGACCGACCCCGCAGAGTTCGCCCGCCGACGACGCCGGCGACGACATGACGTCGTCGCTGTTCAAGGATGAAAAGCGCACGCAGTATTCACCGCTCATGACGCGCGAGGAACAGGTGCGCGACGGCGACCTCGGACGCGACGGGAGACGACGGACGGATGGACGAATGACGACGATCTGGTTGGATGACGCGGACGCGCGAGACGACGCGAGAGGCGTCGGTGGGCGTCGATCCGCGACGCGAGGGACGATGCGATGGGGTTACGCGCGCGCTTCGATTCGCGCGAGAGAGAGACGAGCCTCGAGTGCCGCCGCGCGGATGCGCGAAAGCCGGAATGCCCGAACGCGCGACTGACGAGGGACGCTCGGCGAACGCGCGCCGCACTCGCGAACAGGCGGAGGCGGTGGATGACATGGAAAATGCGATCGATGACGCGCGCGTGTCGAGAGGTGTAATCGGAAGCTCGTCTTCGTACGCGAATCCGGCGTACGCGCCGACTCGAGGGGCGGTGGACGAATCATTTGAGAGCGTGCCGCTCAAGGGCGCCGGACGGTCGTTGGCGCAGAGAGCGTCGGCGCATTTGAAGGCGCTGAAGAAATCGATAAAAAAGGCTTTTACAGATTCTGGGAATTCGAGTTCGCCGGCGTCGACCGCGCGGCGAACGACGTACGCGAACGATACGTTCGTGGGGTCGCCGCCGACGGGACAAATGTTGGCGAGTCATCACGCGCGCTCGCGCTCCGTCGATTTACAACACATTCTCGGCAATTTGGAAGAGACGCTCGAGGGAGCGGACACCGCGGCGACGTTATTACATGAACTTCGCGACTCTGGGGGTGATCCAGACGTGGATGCGGCGACGAACGACGCATTAGATCAAGAATTGTCCGACGTGTGCGAGGCGCACCGCTCGCACCTCACGCAAGTGGCGGAGATGTCGGGGGCGGGCGTCGCTCTCAGCGAAGAGCAGCTCGGCACGCTGCTCTCGACGGTTGAAAAACTCAACGCCGCGTTGTTGGCCATGAAGTCGGAAACCAGGGGGCACATCGACGCGGTCTCGGCTCCGAGCGCCGCGCCCGACGGTCGTCCGTCTCTCGGTTCTAGTCGCATCGAGTGCGCGACTACCGAGGAAGAGGAGGCGGCGATGATCGCGCAGGCCATCGCGGCGAGCTTATCGGTACAACCTTCCACGAGCGAAGAAAGTGGAACAGAAAACGCTCTACCGGCACCCGTCGCCGCCGCGCCGCCGGCGTTGCCTCCGACGTCTCAGCAGTCTGCTTCCGCCACATCTAGACCAAAGACCAATGAGGAATTGCTCGCGAACCTCATCGATCTGTGAGGTCGACAAAACGAGTCTTCTTGCACGTTTAATCGATGCGACTGTATCACGTTTTCACACTGTATTCTTAAAACGAAACAATTTCATGAAAGTTTGCGTCATCGCGTTACGTTCAACAAAGGGATGGTATGTTACAAAATGCGTCTCTAAGACTCTACGTAAACATCGCCGAGAATGTCTCGAACAAATCTTGTGCTTTGTTGACCGTGAAAATGTTTTAGTGTGCCGTGCTAACGGGCTACAGTCTCACGACTGAGTGTCGCTCGCCTTCTCCGACGAAGTCTCCGCGGAGGCTTCATCCGACTCAGATGCTTGCGACGTTTCTAACTTTGAACGTGGAACAAAAGGTTTAACTTCCGCCGTCAACGATTTTTGCGTTCGGTTCGGAGTGGTAGCTGCGTTCCAATCGCGATGATACAACCCTCTTCGCACTGGTCCGGGATCGCGTCCGGCGCTCGCCGCGATGGCGCGAGACAACTCTTCATTCGCACCAATGACACCGTTTTTCGCCCAGAGCGTAAAGAGATTCACACCGCGCGTCCAACCTCCACCGGCTTCGCACGCAGCCACGACCGCGTCGAGAATGGCGCTGTCTCCCACCGCATTTCCTACCATGTGCTTGATGTCCTCGGCTAAATCAAGCGCCGTCATCGCGTCCCCAGCTCTCGCAGCCGCTCGAGCGAGTGCGGCGTACACCGCCACACCCGGTTGTAATCCAAACGCATACATCTCTCGAAGCTTCTCGTCTGCCCCGTTGCGATCGCCGTTCAGAGCTAAAGCGGCCACATACGCGCCGTACACGATGGAATCTCTGGGCACGTATCTCCGCTCGCACGTGCAGAGAATGTCCAGGACGGTGCTCGGATCGGAACATCTCGCCGCCGCCGCCGCCGCTGATCTGTACGCGGTGAGGAGTTGCGTCTGATCGTACTCGTTCACCGCTCGCTCCGGCGCTCTCACCTCGAGTTCGCCGTTATCGATGACGGTCGGAATGGTTCCAATCTGAATCACTTGCGGTTCGTCGGGAGTGGATGTTTTAAACTTGTACTCCGCCCAGAGCTCTTGTAAAACGCCGCGAGCTTTTTGAAGTTCGGGACTAATGTAACCCGGAATGGTGCCATTCTTCCACAAGGGATCGTCGTTGTCGAATCGTCCGCACGCGTAAAACGCCCTCGTCCAAACGAACGGCTCCGTGCTCGTGGGAGAGTGTCGTTTGAATTCGCTAAACACTTCAAGCGACTTTGGCCAGTTTCCGAAACGCTCGCACGCCATCATGAGATATGTGTACGTCGAAACCGACAGCGCGCTTTGCGTCATGGAATCGTAAAGCTGTTCGTACACCATGTCGTACCGCTTGCCGCGGTGCAACGCGGTGATGAGCGAGTTGAACATACCCGGAGTGCACGGAATGTCGTACTTTTTTCGAGCTTCTTTGTACAAGCGCATCGCCGTCTGCGCGTCTCTCACGTTTGCACACGCGAGAAGCATGTTGGACACGGTCGCCGCGTCCGGGGAGACGCCGTACTCTCGCATCATTTTGTAATACGACATCGCCTTCGGAAGGTCGCGCGTTTTATCGAGAGTGCTGATGATGGAGTGAAACGAGGAACGATCCATGGGAACATTTTCTGCGCGCATGCGCTCGAACGTTTGAGTCGCAAGTACCGCGTCTCCACACTTCTCGCACGCGTTGAGCACCGCGTTGAACGTGATGGTGTTTCCGTTGATGCCCGAATCCACCATGCGGTTGAAGAGCTCAATCGCCTTGTCCGCGCGGCGGCCTTGCACGCAACAAGAGATGGCCGCGCCGTACGTGATGCGATCGATCTCAATATCGGGATGATTTTCCACCAAATCCGCGAAAACCGCCATCGCTCTGTCAAACTGCTTCGCCTTGGCGCACGCGCTCAAGAGCGCCGAGTATGTGAAAATGTTGGCTGGAATGTTCAGTTCCGTCATCTCGTCGAAAATCTCGAACGCCTTGTCGCACTGCTTGGATTTCCCCAACGAATTGATCAGCGCTGAGCACGTGATGGTGTTCGGTTTGGCTCCGTGCACCGGCGTCATCAACCGATACACCTGCAACGCCTTTTGCCACTGCCCCTTCGCCCCGCACGCCTTGATCAAACTCGTGTACGCCGGCGCCTCCGGTCTGAACGCAGCCTCTCGCAGAGCATCCTCAATCTGATTGAGATCTGTTTCCTCCACGCGCGCGATCAAATTTTCCAAATCACCCTGCGCGCCTCTCGTCGACGTCGTCGCCTCGCCCTCCCCGCCCCCGCGCGCGCCGATTCTCTCCGGTCCACCCCTCCCGCCTCGTCCACCGTGTCCACTCGCGAATCGTCCACCACCGTGATGCTGGTGTCGCTCTCGCCCACCGCCTCTCTCACCGCGCGAGTGGTGCTGCTGATGAAACGTCTTCGCCGCCCCGTTTCGCTCGCCGCCGCCGCCGCCGTCGCCCCCCCCCTCTCCATTCATGGGCCCAATCACCCCCACACTATGGTGACGAAGCATCCACGGCGACCGACCACCACCGCGTCCACCGCGCCCACCACCGCT
>Ga0181569_10003353_pt1 | contig 12449 bp, 11 predicted proteins | sample 101ome_19_FD_132452 | JGI IMG/M metagenome (GOLD analysis project Ga0181569, IMG submission 132452) | Coastal salt marsh microbial communities from the Groves Creek Marsh, Skidaway Island, Georgia - 101405AT metaG (megahit assembly) | ecosystem: Environmental > Aquatic > Marine > Intertidal... | reverse complement strand
TTCCTCTTCGTTTACTACTTCTTCTTCAACAGATGAATCTTCCATCTCTTGTAGTTTAGCAGCTAACATATCTTTTAGATGAGGAGTTAAAGACTCTTCTAGTGCTTCTTTAGCGTTAGCAATAGGGCTTCTCTTACAGACTTAGCTTCAGCAATAGCTTGCTTGAATAAATCTTTGTTTGCCATTTTTAAGTTAATTTTGGATTTCTACAGTTATTAAGAACTGTAATGGGAAATTTAAAATAAGTTATAGATACAGTATAGATCACTGTATATTCTTATATAAATATATACCGTTTAGGAAAACCGGAAAAATAAGTAACTATCCAGCTAGATCTTCAGCTGCGTGTTTGATTAGGTTATTGACCTCTACTCCTTTTATAAGTGATTTAGCAGTATAACCAGCACCTGCTGCCCATTTTGTTTGTTTGAGATATTGTACTGCTTCTATACCAGAAGAACCTGCCATTGAAAATATTACTAGTGCGTAGAGTATTTTAGATATTGCTTTCTTTTTTTGCTCATCTTTAACAAAAAATCCAACAACACGTTTTATAGGGGACATAAATGCTTCTTCATTATTGTGGGTAAATTTTTCCCACCAAGAAGCACTTTTCATCATTTTTTCTGACCCAAACTTTTTAGCAAGATATTGAGCCATTTTAGATAACATATTAGCAACTGTATTAGAAAGTAAGATAATACCGAGAACACCAACTATACCGGCAGCTTCTTCGATATCATCTTTTTCTTTCTCAAGCTCTGCCTCAACAGCTTTAGCCATCTGAGCTCCTAAGTTGCCGATTTCCGGAACTTTAGTCTCAAGTTCTTGTTCTAATATGATATCAGAAAGTTTCAATTTACTTTTTCTTTTTCTTCCCGTGTGTATGAGATTCAGAAGTAATAACTTTTAATTCGTTAACTGGGATATCTTTAACTTCCCCGCCACTTTTGAAGAATACATCATAATGAGTTACTTCAGCATTGCCATCAGTAGTTTCTACTAATGTATGTTGTCCTTCGATACATACTCCATATCCGTAAGTTTCATGTACAACGTGTGCTGCACAGTCATGCTTAAACCCAGGAGCTGTTTCGTCAACTTCTTCCTCGTTTACTTCTTCTTCGTTAGTTACTTCTGTTTTTTCTTGTACTTTTTTTGATTCAGCTAAAAATTTTCTTAAATCAAATTCACCGTAATGTGCCATATCTATATTATTTAATTTATGCTCTTAAAATATCATTTATAATTCCGTCTAAGTTAGCATACTTAGATACTTTTACCTTACCTTCGTTTAACGCTACAGGATTCATAAATGCACCATGCGTAGATGGATTTGAAACAAAGTCCCAGCAAACAAGTTCAAAGTCGTCTTGAACCTCTAACTGCCCTTCATTAGTTTGTTGAACTGACCCAGTACCTCTTGAAGAGATACCAATTGTATGACCAGCTTTCATAATTTCTTTTACAATGTTACCTGCTGGTGTGTTTAGTAGTTCTACACGTCCCATAAGGTCGTCTCCCTTCCACCATAGGTCTTTTACTATATGTGAGGCGTTCTTAAGAGAGACAACGGGAGATTCAGGATGATCCAGTTCTCCGTATGCATTACCGTTCTTAACAAATTCACTCAGATATCTCTTAGATTCTCTCTCTAAGATTGGTTTTGCATATACTCTACCGTTTTGGTTTTGAGCTTTGGCTCTTTGCATAACACCTTCTACCTCGAATACTCCAGGTCTTCCTTTAGCTTCTTTTATGGTAGCTCTAAATGGTGTTACATCTACTAATAGTTGTGCCATATTTTAAATATTTGGTGTATACACAGTCTTTTTAGGTTCTGGTGAAAACTCGTCTTCTCCTAATGGTCTTTCACCTGAGTTATGAGCATCTACATCTGCTTGAGATAATACTTTAACTTTAGGTTGATCTAAACCTTTAGTAAATCCTTGCTTAGTAACAGGTCTTAAATCTTTCATAAATGCTGTCTCAATAGCAGGTGCTAAGAAGCCTCCTACTTTTAATCCTTCTTCATTTCTAATTTCACCTAACTTATCGTATACTTTTTGAATCTTATCTCTAGTCTTATCATAATAAGCTTCAATATCAGTAACTAGGTTTTGTAAGTCTAAGATTGCTCCTTTCATCCCTTCAAAGCCTGCGTAGTCGTCTGCTATTCTAGCTAACTCATTTGTAGCTGCTTCATTTATAGTACCTTCTTCTAATACTTTAGAGATAATAGCTTTTACTGCTTCTCTTAGGTTTTTACCTTTTTTTGTTTCTGCTAGGTCTGGATTTCTGTCTATTCCACCATCAAAATCATCTAATGATTTTCTAAACTGTCTAGCGAATTGCGCAGACATATCTGCAGAGTCATTTTCTTCTTGATCTCGGTAAAATTCTTCTGCTGTATCTAAAAGCTCTCCTAAAGAATATCTCTCTAAAGCATCTGCTAAAGTTATATTTTTTTCAGGTATAGCTGCTTCTTCTACATCTTTACCCATAGCTTTTTTGATAGCTTTGTCTTTAGCAGCTTTATAATCATCTCCATCAACATCTCCGTCTCCGTCATGATCTTTGCCTTTCTTTTCAGATACTCCAGATGATTCTTGGAATATATCATACGATTCACCTTCAAAAATACTCCAGGTTAATTTAAATTCTTTTACACCATCTTCAGTTTTAGGCATAAATTTTTCACCCGCGTAATAAACGTATTCATACATTACAGGATACTCCATTTCATATCCAGCGTCTTTTGAATCCTCTTTGTACTGTTCGATCTCTTGCAGTCTTTTGGCTTCTAACATTTTTATAACTTTCTCCGGTGATTGAGTTCCTAGATCTTTTAATTGTCCGGCTCCTAAACCTGGAGGTCCTCCGTCTGTGTAGTGTACGTGTACGTCTTTAGACATATCAATGCCTACTTTTTTAAAAGCTTCTGCAACTGGAAAAGTAGCGTCTTCTAATTCGTCTGTATGAGATTGAACTTCTGCTTCTTTAACATTTTCTTCATAAGGAGCGCCTTGATTTCTTCCGTAGTTACCTCCACCGGCTCTACCGAACTCAAAGTCTATTTTATAATGCTCACCAATAAACTCCATTACTTCCATAGCAGCTTCGATTTCATCTCCATCCATCTCCATTGCCATACCTTTAATGACTTCTATGATTTCATCTCCTGAACCTCTGTATTCGTTTACTGCAGCCCCGTTTCTTGGAACGTAATCTGCATCTCTTTCTCTTATTGGGAATACTCCTTCAATTAGACCTGATAATGTTTCTTTAATTTCTTTTCTAAACATTTTAAGATGATCTAATGCAGCAGACTTATCGCCTTCTTTAATAGCCTCGATTACTTCATATAAATGAGCATTTTCTCTATGGTAGTTTACGTCTTCAAAAGAATCGTAAATTTTCTGCATAGTATCAATTGGAGTGTTAATTCTAATTTTTAACCCTGCCTTAAGCATTCCTTCGTAATCAAAGTCAGTAGAGAACATATCACCAGGAGTATAAGCATTTACTGCTTCTTCTACCTCGTCTTCTTTATCAGACTGAGTTCTTAATATGCTTTTATCTCTACCTTTAAATCTAGAAGGTTCAGTGTCGATTTTAGGTCTACCCATTCTATCAACAGCTAATTCATCTCTTCTGTTTACAGATTCGAATTCATCATAATCTCCCCAAACAGCTTCAATATTATTATAATCTACAGTACCGTTAAAAATATCATCTCTATGAGTCTTTATATAAGATAGAGCGTCATCTGTAGAAACTGTAAATCCAGTCTCAGGGTGACCTTTAACAGTAAGAAAATCTATAATTTGTTTCAATACCATTTTTCTTTCGTGATTAGAAGCTCTTTCTCCTGGAACACCTGGTTCAGTAGGAATAGCATCAGCTTCTTCAACACCTTCTTTTAGAGTAGCGTTCTTCATTTGATTTTTAGAATCAACATCTTTTGCTCCTCTTTTGGTCTCTTTCATTTTATCGTTTTTATCAACGCTTGGAGACTCTTTTGCAATTAGGTCTATATAATGAGTTTGATTTTTTTGTAAATTAGAAACTGCTCTCTTTTTAGCCTGCATGTATTGTTCTTTAGTAACAACACCAGTTGGATCGATGCCCATCGCCGTAAGTTCGACATCTACTCCTCTATCAATAGCTTCTAAAGGTAAATTATCCTCTAATGGTTTGATTTTCTTATCTTCTTTTTTAGCTTCAAAAATCATTCCTCTGTTTTTTAATATAGTTACAGAGTCATCAAAGCCGTTAAACTGAGTAATAAGTTGAGGAAACTCTAGACGCATTTGTCTAACAAATTCAGCTTTTGCGAACTTGCCCTCTAGTACGGCGTTATATTTTTCAGTTGCAGTTCTCATATTTACTAAATATCTTTTATCTTTTTATAGCCTATTCTTTTAGCGGCTTTTGTTGCTCTTTTTGATGGAGTTTTACTAAAGGCGAATGGTGTGTGATACGCACCGACAGCACCGGAAGTATTAGCTTCATCGATTTCTTGCATTACCTCTCTAACTAACTGAACTAGTTCTGAGCGTTTCATATGCTTCTTAGTTCGTTAACTAAATCGTAATACTGCATTAAATTAACAAGATGAATATCTGTTATGGCTTCTGTCTTTTTAACAGGAACAATAGCTTTAGATACTTCATCTAATTTTATCTTGACAACCTGGTCTTTAACTTTTTCCGATAACTTTTGTACCTCTTTTGCAATCTTTGAAAGTTCCTCATTGATCACATTGCGTAAACGTGTTTTGGAGTTAACAGAGGTAATAAACTCCTTAAGTATATTTTTTTGCTCTGGTAGTAAATCTTTATATTTGTTATTGAATTTTTCTAATAAAATTCTAAAAGTAAGTAGTTTTAGATCCTTGTCGTATTTAGAATATTCTTCTATTAAAGTATCTTTTACATCCTCTTTATTTTGAGAATTAGAAGTTAAAAATTCTAATATCGTCACTTTATTCTCTACTAAATATCTTGGATCTACTAACTCAGAGTTATTTTGTACCTCTAATAAACAATATAGAGCAGCTAAAGGTTTATAGTTTTTTACTTGGATACTGAAAAATTCATCAATATCGTAGCTCTCTTTAATACTTGATATTAGGTTATATTTTTGCTTCTTCAATACATTTTGATCTAGTTTTCTAGATACTTCTGTAATTGTAGATAGTATAGCTTCTGCTTTTGTTTGAGATACTCCTTCTGCTTTTTGGAGTAAGTTGTAAAGTTTGAATTCTTTAGCTAGTGTTGTTTTCCCGCTAAAAAACTCTTTAATTATAGAAATAGCAGCCGATTCTCCTCCTTTAAGAGTATCAGCGGCAATCTGCTTAACTAATAGTTCAAATATTAGCCCAGTATTTCTATACTTCGAATGCTTTATTTTCATTATACACGTTTACTATTATAAATATGCACTACTTACCTAAATCCTTGATGTTGTCTTCATTAAGTAGTTGACTCTCTTCTTCACTATCTTTAGCTTTGAATACAATACTTTTTAAAGATTCTTCATTTTTCTTTAGAATAGTTTGTGCTGTAGTTTCATTTACGTTGTCTGCATCACTTGGAAAACCACCTTTCATACCGTGTTGACCAAGAGGATCACGTCCTCCTGCTGGATTCTCTATGGTTCCGTAAACTGAAGCTTTTTCAACCGGTCTTCCACCTTCTGGTCCTGGCATACCCCATTCAGGCACTTCTTCATACCCTTTTGGTACTTCTCCAGATCCACCTCCTTTAGGTGTAGATGTTGCTCTTCTACCATACATAGATGCTAAATCATGAGGAGTACCGTAAGTCATACCACTCAATGCAGGATCGTTACCTTCTCCTTCAATTTGAGCTCTTCTAAATGTACGTTTCTCATCTTCAATCATAAGATCTCTCATCTCCATATACTGATCTTCAGATAAATCAAATATATTTTCATAGATATAATCTGAAGAAAATAATTTAGAGTCTTTCATTTGATTAGCTAAATCTACTTTTTCTTTTAAAAGTGCTACTTTTTCTTGTTCAAATATAATAGAAGGTGTAGTTAGTTTGATTTCAAAGTTAGTTAAACTCTCTCCTGTGAAACCTTGCGTGTATAAGTGAACCAATGCGATCTTAGTTAATTCTGATTCTAAGATCTTTTGGATTCTTTCTACAGTTCTTGCAAATCTAATATCTTCTGCTGCTAACGTAGCTTTACCTGATAAATCACCTTCAAACCCGAAGTATGCCTTAGGAATCTTAAGTGCAGCAAAAAGTTTAGCTTGTAAGTATTGGACGTCTGTAGTGCCGTCGTAGTCTAGTCCTTTTGTAGTTTCTATTCTTGTAGCATTATCTCCACCTCTAACCGGTAAGTAAAAGTCTTCCATCATGTTTTGCATGTTGAACTTTAAGTTATATTGACCTGTTTGAGGATCAACATAAGGAGTTTTCTTCATTTGATTGATAGTTCTTTGCATGAACTGATCAACTTCATTTGGTGGAATTGCTCCAACATTAATATAGAACATTCTCTTTTCAGGTGCTCTCATTATACGGTGAATTAACATCGCATCTTCCATTAATGTTGTTTGCTTAAATATCTTTCTAGCTGGCTCTAAGTAAGATCTACCATAAGGTAAATAATGTACATCAGAAATCAATCTGAAGTGAGCCATTTCGTAGTTATCTATTTGAACTTTACCTGATTGCTTTCTACCTGGTAGATAGTTATTAACATCAGAAGAAGCTGCTATTCCATCAGGATCTAATTCAAAAGTAACTTTAGCTGGATTTTCTGGGTCATGTCCTTCTAATCTTGCAATGTGGTAAACTGTATAAGGTAGTACGTTGTAAACACCGAATTTTTCAGCAATTTCTAATTTTAAAAAGAAATCACCGTATTTACACATTTGTCTAGTCCAAGACCATAAGTTAAATTCTATATTTAAAACATCATAAAATAAATTATAAAGTACTCTTTGTATGTTTTCATCTGATGATTTAATTGCTAATACTTCTCCTTGGTCATTCTTTACTGTAGCTTCATCAGCAATAATATCTAATGCAGAAGCAATAATAGGATCTGTATCCATAGCTTCGTAGTCAGAGTATAGTTGAATTCTTAACGTTTGATAGTTAAGATTAGGGTTAAATATGTTTGCTTTATTATAAGTATAAAGCCTGGTAAACCTATCCATCAGGGAGTTAGTCTGATATCTACCTGTGGTTTGTATTTGATTTACGTCGGAGACTTTTAATTGAGTTCCTCCTACATTTCTAATAATTACATCAGAAGAAAAGAGTCTCTGTAGTCGTCCAAATAGTGATCGATCGGCCATTCGAATATATTTTTATATAAATAGTCTATTTTAACAGCCAGCGTATATCTTCTTTAACCTGACCATTATCTATAAGATAAGGATTATTTTGCATATTTCCAACTGAATTTATAACAGCTTGGTTTCTAGCATTTAGATTATTAAAAGAAGATAGCTGAGCTCTGGCTAGGTCAATACCCTGTTGTCTTAATCTCAGCGCTGTATCTCTAACGTATAATGCTGTTGCACATGACATAATTAAATCATCATTGTACCTATCTTGTGCTTGAGCTTTTCCGTTTTTCCATATGAAAACCCTCATTTCAGACATTAACCTTTTAGATTGAATAGTAACTGAATGATCTCTTATATACTCTATCATTTTAGCAATTACTAATGGTCTAGTTCTGGCTGACATAGTAAAACCAGGAACTAGCTTATCTCTCTCATACTTATGCATATAAGATTCCACTGTTTCCATATTACTAGTAGCACTGTAGAATAAATTTCTATATTCTCTTTCTAATATCTGTTCTATAGTCGCCCACCCAATATTAGCGTTTTCTACTACTAATAGTGCTTCATTATATTCAGCTGCTATTCCAACTAACATATTTCCAAAATCTCTAGGAGATAGTTTACCTTTGTATTCTGCTACTTGAGTACAAGTTTCTATGTCAAATATATGAAAAGCTGAATAGTCAGTAGCATCACCTCTTGCAACATCGGCAACCACCATATATGATTTACTGTAATCTACTCCTTCCCATATCCATAAATTACCATCGACACCTCTTCTCTCTAAAGCATCTCTTTGGTAAGTTTCTTCATAAAAAGCCATATCATCTGGTTCAAATACTGTATCACCAGAACTTAAAAAGTCACAATCACATTCTTGACCTGCCATACGAGGACCTAAGTCAGCATCTTGCTGGTCTCTCCATGATTGATCTCTTTCAGGATGTACCGTCCAAGGAAGTCTAATTGGTAAAAAACTATTTTCTCCAGTTTCTGCTTTTTCCCATGTTAGGTGAAACCAGTTACCAATACCGTTAGGAGTAGACAGTGCCATACATTGTCCACCGGTAGCTAACGTTTGTTGTGCTGCAGTAAATGTTTCATCTACGTTATCTATAAAAGCAGCCTCATCCATCAGTAGTAATGATACCGCTTCTGATCTTGCAGCATCTGGTGAAGATGATTTAGCTTGTACTTTAGAACCATTCTTAAGTCTTAATGATAATTTATTCTTTTCAACAGATGGTAACCTTAACCATTTAGGTAACTCATCATACATAAAGATAACTTTGGTTACTAGGTTTCTAGCAGTTGCTTGAGTAGTAGCCAAAGCAAGAACGTTTTTATCTTTATGAAATAGCATTAGCCATAAACTATATGCTGCAGCTAAGGTTGAAATACCAAGCTGTCTAGATTTTAAAGTAATGATATATTGCTCGTCTCTAAATAATCTTAATACTTTTTCTTGAAATGGGTATAGGTTGAATAGTATACGCCCTCTAGTAGGGTGTTGGATATGGCAATACTTCTTCATAAAGTAGGCCGGATCCTTAGCACATTTGATATACTCTTGTGCTATTACTTTTTTTATATCTTGACTCATAACTTTAAATATCTAGAGCATTAGGTTTGTAGTCCACTGGGTAGATTCCAAATCTTGCATTTTTAATGCCCATATTATTTCTATCTCTTCTAAACGTAACATATAACATAGGTTCATATCCTCCTGAAGGTATGTCTGGGTTATTTACTTGATGATTTGCTTTAATTACATAATCACCTGATTCTTGGGCTTCAAATTTAACAGGTCCTTGCAATATAGCTTGGCAATTGTTTACACCAAATTCTTCGGAACCTTGATCTAAACCGTAAACACTTTTTCTTTTTACTTCATCATTTAACAACGCTCTTTTATAAGAGGCTTTAGGTTCAAGTTCTCCGTTAGATGCTTTTCTCACTGCTTCAACAAAAGACTTTATTTCTTCGTATTCTTCTAAACCTTTAAATCCACTGTACTGTTGAAAATGTTTAGGAGTTGTTCCATCTTTATGAGATAGAAAAATAGCAGGGCCTTCTTGAGTGTTTAAAGTAAAATCAGCTTTAGGAACTCCTTTAACTGTTTCTGCTTTAACTATACCTTTATATTCTTTACCTGCTAGTTCTACATCAATAGAACCTATATTACTAAGTTCTTTATTTATACCAGAAAGTGCTATATCTTCTTGTGCAGTTCCTGATCCTTTTCCTTTGCCTCCAAATGCTGGGGTTTTTAAAAGGCTATTAATCCCTATCTCTTTTCCATCTACAGTAAAAAAAGGAAAGGCATTTATTCTAGAACCAGCTAGTTTTTTTATACCTTCAATATCAGAGTTTTGAAATAACTCAGAATATTCTGGTTTTGCAAATTGAATTATCTTTTCTTCACCTGATGCTAATGCTACAGGTTCTTCATTTGATATTAAATCGAAGAGTTTGTTTAATCTTGGACCTCCGTACTTTCTTAAATCACCGAAGGACAGTATATTATAATCACCTTCATTTAGATCAAAACCAAATAAAGACTCAAATACCCTTAAATCTTTTTCGTTGTTTAGATCAGGGTATCCTTTCTCGGTTCTATACGACCATTCTAATATTGTTCTATTTATAAGATTCATTACTTATTTAACTACAACTTTGAATAAACCTGGGTATTCTTTTTCAAAGTGTTTAGCGTTCTCGTAGCTACGGCCAAAAACCCACTCATCTAATTCATCTCCATCGGTATAAGTAGTAACATCAGCTTCACCGCTTTCAATTTCATCTTCGGTAGCAAATGCATATGGAGTATCTGCTAGTTCACCAGATTCAACGTCAAAGGCTACTTCTGGAACTAATAGTTCGATGTGGTAGTCTACTTCTTCTTTGAGTAATCTACTGTTAGAAGTAATTTTATTCTCTATTAAGAATTTTTTAAGGTCGAAATTATCTGCCATGTTTTTTATTATTATTATAAATATTATGCTTCTGGTTCTTCTCCTGGTTCTTCAAAGTCGATAGGCTCACCTGTTAAATCTGCTCCGCCTTCTTCTTCTCCTCCTGCATCATCAGCTCCAAGGTCTTCACCTCCTTCTTCACCACCACCGGCTGCATCACCACCAGGGAAGTCACCGCCTCCACCTCCACCGCCTCCGGTGTCAGTATCAGCAGCTTCTCCTTCTCCAGCCCCGCTCATTGGGCCTTCTTGATATAGTCTCGCCAACTTATCTAAAGCTTGTTGATAGTCGTCTATAGTATCGATATAGTAACGCTTACCCATAATTTGAGCTTCAAATCCAGTACCAGTCCATTTAAGTATGTAGTATTGTCCATTTTTAATGTTCACCCTGAACGACGATGGTCTAGGAGAAATCCAGTCTACACTATCTACGAACTCTTTAAATTGGTTAGTTTGAAGCTTAATTATTGCTTGTTTTAATGTTGGGAACTTCCCTAGTATTTCATCAGTTGCATCTTCTAATACAGTTTCTTCTCCTGCTTTTGGATCACCTGGTTCTTCTGGTTGTGGTTCTTCTTCTACTTCTTTCCAAAGATCTTCAGTAATTAAAGGTCTCATATCATCTTTAACCAGCTCTCCATATAAAGCAAAAACTCCTTCACTTAATGCTCTTCTCATTCGTAACAGTTCATACTGTTCCGGTCTTTCTGTTCTTAAGTATCTTTGAAGTTTTCTAAAATTAGTCTTAATTAATTCAAATAAATCTCTTGCAGCAGTATCTTTTCTTATCTCTTCTGATCTCATTAAAGTTTTAAGGTCAGAGATAATTCCTGAGAAGTTTACATATAGGGATTCGAAAGAAGGTAGTCTAATTATAGTATGACCTATAGAGCCAGTTTCTTTATCATGTGAGCTAGTTTTAAAGTATGTTGTACCATCAGAGCTGACAAAGTCATAAGCAGGTAGAACTCCTCTTCCATATCTATCTTCAACACTTTTTCTCAATGCTGGTGGCATTTTATCTACCCTTTGAGTTTGTTTTGTGTCTACATCTTTAAACTGCGGTTTTACTTCTTGGAGTATCCCTGCATAGCTTTCCAATAAAAGTTTCTCTAACTTATGCATTATTTTCTTTTAACTAGTTTATCAATATATTTAGCTTGTCCGGCATGACCTTTAGAAGACCCTTTTAAAGACTTGCTCATATCTTTGAGTTGTTTTTTATCTTTTTTAGTTAATTCTGTTTCATCTAGATCAGGAGATTCTGTTAATTCTTGACCTCTGTTAGTACCGGCTATAGCGCTATCTAAACTTATTTCTAAAGCTTTCTTTTTTGCAGTTAAGTCTTTTAATTGGGGAACTACTGATGTGTCACCAGCTTTATATAGCTTAGCTAATTCTTTCATTTTACCCACAACTAAATCATAGGCTTTTTGTATTTTTTTAGCGCCTCCTCTATGACCTTTAGAAGGGTGCTGTTTTGAACCTTCGTCTTGATTTTTCTTTCTAGGTAACTGTCTAGACATATCTTTAAGATCATTTTTTACCGATTGCATCGCAATAGCTAATATTGGGAACTCATCAGCAGGTATATGTATATACTTACCGCCGTAATTAATTTGTACCATTAATCCTCTTTTACCGCCAGAGAATCTAGTTATTTGAATTCCGTTTCTATCATAAAGGTCAGTAGCTTCGTTTACGTAATCATCATCATCTAAATCATCATAATCTCCATCTTCTAAACCATCAATAAATTTACCTAAAGTAACATTGTATCTATTATCTGAATATATCATATTGAATACTCCGTATCCGTCTAATCTTGAAAGTTCGTTAGGGAAATACTGTCTTACTATATCTCTTGCTTCATCTGCTTTTTCTTCGATTTCATCTGCAAGATTTCTTAAATCCATTACAGCTTCATCTTGTTCAGGAGATTCTTTTAACTCTCCTTTTTCTGCTTTTGCAGCATAGATTGCCTTTCTTTGAGCATCTGATTTATACTTACCTTCAAACATTCCTTCTAGATCATCTTCATCCATTTCATTACCGTCTAAATCGATAGCGTACCCATATCCTTCCTTTTCGTATTCATCTCCGTCGTCGTCTCCATAGACTACTCCATTA